>Ga0209536_100000045_pt1 | contig 160318 bp, 171 predicted proteins | sample DeeMarSeWOR28_12_FD_187461 | JGI IMG/M metagenome (GOLD analysis project Ga0209536, IMG submission 187461) | Marine sediment microbial communities from White Oak River estuary, North Carolina - WOR-2-8_12 (SPAdes) (version 2) | ecosystem: Environmental > Aquatic > Marine > Intertidal zone >... | reverse complement strand
CAGCCGGAGGAACTGAGGTACTTGTACTTGATGGCATAGTAAACAAAGTAATTATACCCTTAGTTACTTCACCATTTATCGCAATCATCATAGCTTTCTTTATTACTGGTTTGATAATAAGAATATTCATGAGACAATCTGCATCCGCAAGCAAAACAAACCGCCGATTTAAAAGGTTACAAGTATTTGCAACCTTTCTTTTTTCAATAACTGATGCTACAAACGATGCTCAAAAGGTTATGGGAATAATAACTATGATCTTATTCTATTATGGACATATTTCGGAATTCGTGGTGCCTTTTTGGGTTATTATTCTGTCTTATATTACAATAAGTTCAGGTGTTGTATTCGGAGGATGGAGAATAGTTAAAACAATGGCAACGAAAATAACTCGAGTCAGACCTTACCAAGGAGCTGGGGCAGATCTTTCCAGTTCTTTAATTTTAGGGGGAGCAGCCTATTTAGGAATTCCAATGAGTTCCACACATGTTGCTAGTGGAACTTTATTAGGTGCTGGAATGACTCGTGGCATGAAATCGGTTAAATGGGGAACTATGCGAAATATCATTTGGGCTTGGATCCTGTCAGCTCCTTTATCAGCTGTTTTCTCTTATATTATTTACAATATATTGATTGTAATCATATAAAATAGATCGATAAAAACACCCAATTATCAAAAAAGGTCTAAAATGGGCCCGCTGGGATTTGAACCCAGGGTCTCCGGCTCCGCAGGCCAGTGTCATAATCCGTACTAGACTACGGGCCCAACATCTAGATTAGTACCCCGTTTTGAGGGATTTACAACTAGTTCAGTTTCATCCCAGATAAAGGGTAAAATACTAAACAATCTTGTTAAACTTAAAAATAGTGGTCTAACAGCATCTTGATTGTAAAGTATACAAAAACATCGCCAAAACACAGTTTTAGCACTGAATTCTTTATTATAGCAATTACAGAGGATTAGTTCTAATTCTCAATAGCATAGATCAAAATATTATTTGACGAAAAAGTTGGTTTATAATTTATTTCCGCAATTACCACAAAACTTGCTACCAGCTTTATTTTTTGTACTGCATTTTGAACATTCAACTTCAGCTTGTTTTAATTTTGTTCCACAATTTCCGCAGAATTTCATTTGCGAGGGATTTTCAGTTCCACATTTTGGGCATTGCACCATTTTTAATGCTCCAAGCTTATTTCCACAATTTCCACAGAATTTGGTATTTGTAGGATTGAGAGCACCACATTTATGGCATTGGATCATTGGCTGTTGACTAGGAGTTTGTTGAGTTGGAGTTTGCATTCCTTTTGCCATAGTTGTGCCCATTGCAATTCCGATACCTGCTCCAACTCCTGCAGCAGCAGCTCCTCCTCCTTCAGGAAGTTCTGCAGTGGTTTCTTTCATGTACTGCATTGCCATAGCTTGTTGGCCCATACTGGTAGCAAAACGTCTAGCTTCTTCAGGTATCTTTACGCCTTCAAAAACACAATCGATAATTTTAAGTCCAATACGTGCAGCCTCATCTCGTATTATTAAAGATACCTTATCTGTGGTTTCGTCAACACTTTTTACAAGATTAAAAGTGTCAAAATGAGCGAATTCGTCAATTATCCGTTCATTAATAAAACCTCTAATATATCTTTCAACATCAGCTGAAGTACTAGCATCTCTATTTCCGAAAAATTCAACAACAAATAATTTAGGATCTTCAACTTTATAGAGCAAATATCCATAATAACCAATTTCTGCTTGGTATTGTAAAGTTCCACTTGCCGCAGAATATGCTTGGCCGCCAAAATTACCTCTAAATTGGCTGTTGCTAACGAAAACAACTTCACACTCAAAAATGTCTCCAATTATTTTTAACTTTCTTAATGCTGCAGTTAGAAAAGGAATATTTTTACTAGTTATTGTGTGTCTACCTGGTCCAAAAACATCATAAGCTTTCCCATCTCGAAAAAATACAGCCCACTGATTTTCTCTTACAACAACCTGACTACCATACTTCAACGATATTTTTGGAAATCTGTATGCAACATCTTCACTTTTTGCAAAATCCCATGAAACTTTCTCAACAATTGGCATTTCTTATATCTATACCTCAAATGGCCTATATTTTTCTTCTCTTTGTTGAAGCTTATCCTCAAAAGCCAATAATAAGTTTTTTACATTTTTTACATCAGAAGATATTGTAGTCCAATCCTCATTTTCTATTTTTGAATATATTTCATCAATAGATTGCGAAATATTGTCGACATCAACACTCAATTCCTTGTCATAATTTAGAACTCGTGCAAGTTCTTCTTCTCGAATATGGCCTTTTCGATCCATTAATCCTGCATAACCATAATCAGCATGTCTTACTTTTTCCATAACCCGATCAATAATTTGAATAACTTTCTTAAGTTTACTGCCTGAAAAAGCAACTTTTTCGTTTAAAGCTTCAAGATAGATATCTTCCCATTCATGACGCATTCTACGAAAATCTTCATACATCAAGTCCCTAAGTTTCTTGTCAAGTTCCCTAAGATCCTCTTTTGTGCCATATCCTAAGGTAAAAAAGTTCTGTATTTTGTCAAGAATTCCCTGCTTGCTTTTTATCTTCTCAATCGTATCATGTTCAGACATATAATTAATCAACCGTATTTATTTAGAGTTAAAATAATATATAAGATTCTTTTTTTCTTGATTAAGATTAAAGATAAATAATTAGAGGATATCCAATTGGGTTTCTTTAAGAGATTCAAAAAACCAAAAGCAAAAATTGCACTAGTAATACCAAATTATGCTGCTGAACTCGGAGAAGATCTTGAGATTTTAGTTAAAATTGATTCCGAAGAAGAATTTGATTCAACAGAAGTTAGACTAGAATTATGGTGCAATGAAAAAAGAAGAAGAGAGACATGGGTTTATAATGAGAAACTTAGAAGAAACATTCGCCAAGTTTACTGGGATTTAATTCAGTTGCACTCTTCTCACACAAAAGTCTCTAATCAATTACATTTAGTTCCTGGATTTAGCAAAAGTTATAGCACAAGTGTAAATATTCCCATAGCCAGCCGAGAATCATATGATGGCTCAGAATCAAACATAACATGGTCAATTAAAGGAGTCATAGCAGTTGATGATCGCCCTGATGTTACAAGCAAAACTCATGAGCTGCAGATATTAAGAGCTATGCCAAAAATAAAAGCCCAAAAAAGTATGGAAAAAATAAAATGTGAATATTGCGATACTCTAATGGATAATACTTTATCAGCTTGCCCAAATTGTGGAGCTCCCAGAAAGAAATAGATAGGGTGAAACGCTGAAAAAATTATTGAAACAACCATCGAATTTGGAACATAGAAATTCAATTAATTATTATCAATACTTCTTTTAAGAGAATTAACAACATTTTGAAGGCCCATTGTCAATATATAAGGTCCTAAACGAGGACCATGAGTAGTTCCCAAGAGAATAGAATAAAGAAGACGGAAGAAAATTGTTGGTTTAATATTATTCGATTTAGCGATTTTAAAAATTGTATTTTGGATTTTATCAGCATCTTTACACTTTTCTAGCGAAGAAATTAAGTCTGTTATTGCTTTCTTATCATTTTGAGTTAATGTCACTTTTGATTCTTTAATTTCATCAAAATTTTGAGACCAGTGAGAAGCGTAATCAATTCTTCTTAATATTTCAGAATCAAAAATCTGATTTTTTTGTAAATATTTGTAATCTCTGAGTTTCTTAAGCAGAAAGTCATCCTTACTTTCCTTTGGAGCCATTTTGGCCAAAAAAGCAAGAAGATTATATGGAATATGAATCCCAGGAGTTTCAGGAGGATTCATAACCCAACAATATTCATAAAGACCTCTTAGCTTCTCTAATTCTTTTTCAAGGGCAATTTTTTTCTTCCCAAAATAAATATCTTCGAGAATATCTAGTTCATTCATATAAGCTGGAATATCTGCAATACCCACACTACGTGTTCCAGTGAATCTTTTTAACATAAGCAATAAAAGTGATTGAGGAGACCCATACTTAAACCAAATTTGAGGAGTAAACACATTTCCTGCAGATTTAGAAATTTTCTTTCCTCCCTTATCTAAGAACATCTCATACTGAGCATGAGAAGGCGGTTCAAAATTTAAAATTTCTTTACATATTCTATCGTTAATCCGAACCGAATCAGCTATATCCTTTCCAAAAGCTTCAAAACGTATATCCAAAGCCTTCCATCGAGCAGCAAATTCTCCTTTCCAACTCAATTTTCCTTTTCCAGAGGTTATATCCACTTGTCCAGCATGATTACAGCCTTGGATCTTTTTTCCTCGTATCTCTAATCCTTCACATAAATATGATACTTTGTTAGTCTTAGGATCAAATTCAAAAGCCTTCGTGGTATAAATCCGTCCACATTGTTCACAAATAGGAAAATAGGGCAGGACCTCCATGTATCTATCCTGTTCAACTTCTTCTTTCACAATTTCTCCAACTCTCCTTGCATTAAGAAGAATTGTTCGAATTTCTTTAGTTAATATTCCTGTTTTATAGGCTTGTGAAGCTGACATAGACGTGTATTCAATTTGACATTCATCCAAAGATTCTAACAAAAGAGAACTCATATGTTGCCCATAACTATCATGGCACCCAAAGGGATCTGGGATACTTGAAACTGGAAACCCTAAGTATTTATTTAATGATTTTGGCAATCCATGAGGAACCTTTCTCAAACCATCTTTATCATCGCAAAAAGCTATAAGTTCAGAATTAAAACCCATTTCTCTTAAAGCTAAAGTAATCGCATAAGAACGAGCAGCATCCCCCAAACTTCCTATATGGGGAAAACCAGAAGCACCTAATCCCATTTCAGTTTTTATGTTTGATAAGTCTCGATTTAGTTGTTTTTCCCTTTCTATTATCCTTTGAGCCATCATATCATACCAAGTACCATGCCCAATAATTTTTTGGCTCATTATTTTGACCTCAATAATATGGATACAAAGGGGAATAAATAACGTATAAAAACGCTTCTAATTCCAAGAATTTTATCCTATGTATGGATATATAATCTGCTACCATTCACCATCTTAAATAATTAAAATAGAAGAAACCTAAATTTCATTTAAGCAACTATATATTCCCAGTATCAACATATATAGGTCGACATTTTATTTATAGAAAATAGTAGGTTAACTCATATGCATCCCAAATTAAAACAAGAAACTAGAAAACTGCAATTCACTGGTGGTTCAACTTATGTTATATCATTACCTAAGAGCTGGATAAATCAAAATCAACTATCAAAAGGAAGTATTATCCAATTAAGAGAGGAAGAAACAGGATTTCTATCAATAATTCCTGACATAGCAACATATAATACACAAAAAACAGAAGAGACCATTATTAAAGTTTCAGCTCAGGAATCAGCTAATACAATTATAAGAAAAACTGTTTCTGCGTATCTTGTAGGTTATAACCTACTTCACATTAGAGCCAAAGGACCGAACCAACTAAGTGCAAAGCAAAGACGAAAAATAAAGACATTTTCTCGGCAAATGCTTGTAGGAACAGAAATTGTTACTGACACAAAACAAGAATTAACATTACAGGTTTTATTAAATTATCCAGAACTCTCTGTGCAGAGTGCACTGAGACGAATGAGTATAATAACTGCTTCGATGCAAAAAGACACGATAACTGCCTTAAAAAAATTAGATAATCAACAAGCTAAAGAGGTATTACTAACAGACAATGAAGTTGATAGATTCAATCTCTATATAATTCGACAATTAAAAACTGCAATTCAAAATTCTAGAATAATTAAAGAAATAGGACTGCAAACAGCTAGAGATTGTTTGGGTTATAGATTAGTGACAAAGGCAGTAGAGCGAACAGCTGATCATGCATCATCCATAGCTGCCAATATCTTACTATTGAAAAATAAATTGGCTAAAGAAACAATGGACATGCTAGAATGTATGAGTAATATCGCAGTTTTTATGTTCGAAAAAGCTATAGAAGCATTATTCAGACAAGATTATCTACTTGCTGAGAGTATTATAGAAAAAATTGAAGAAGTAAAAGTTTTAGAAAAAGAGACAGTGAGTTCTTTGGAGAATATGGAGATCAGAGAGCTTCCACAAATCAGGTTGATAATTGAAAGTATTAGAAGAATAGCCGAATATGCAAGCGATATTTCTGAGGTTGTTCTTAACTTATCTATTGACTCGATATTATCTTGAGAAAAGTAGAGCAATTGTACCAATATAAAAGAATATAAAACTTGGATTTTTGATGAGCTATACTCACCAATAGGACTTAAGCTTTTATTTGTTCTCTTTTTAGAATCTCTCTTGCAACTATAACTCCTGAAGCGGAAGCTTGAATCAAGCCTCTAGTAACGCCGGCTCCATCACCTATTGTAAACATGTTTTGAATTTTTGTTTCCAAATTATTATTAAGTTGAAGATGCGAAGAATAGAATTTCACTTCTATTCCATAGAGCAAAGTATCCCTAGAGTGCACTCCTGGAACTATCACATCCAAAGCTTGAAGCATTTCTCTAATATCGGATAAATATCTGTATGGAAGAACAAAACTAAGATCCCCGGGTGTTGCATTCTTTAAAGTTGGAGTAACTACACTTCTTGAGATGCGTTCTGGAGTCGATCTCCTCCCAGAAACAAGGTCTCCTAAACGTTGAACCATTACGCCTCCACTAAGAAGATTTGAAAGACGAGCCACATATTTTCCATAGGCAATAGGTTCTTTGAATGGTTCAGTAAATGAAGTACTAACCAATAAAGCAAAATTAGTGTTTTCAGTTTTTCTTTCAGCATAACTCTGACCATTTACTGTTAAAACGCCATCATAAGATTCGGTAGTTACTTCTCCATATGGAGAAACACAAAATGTTCGAACTTGATCATCAAATTGTTTGGAAAAATAGATTAACTTTGGTTCATACAGGGCTTTAGTTAATTTATCCATAACTGAAGCTAAAACCTCCACGCGAACACCTACATCAACAGGATTATTTACAGTTTTCAATCCAAGAAATTGAGCCTCAGTTTGAAGCCATTCTGCGCCACTTCTTCCTGGAGCAATAATAACATATTTAGCTAAGTAGATTTCTCCGTCTGAAGTTTTAACTCCTTTAATCTTATGATCTTCAGCAATTAAGTCCTTTACATCTGTTTTGGGAAAAAAGGTTACTTTGCCATTGAGTTCTTCACGCATTCTTTTCAGGGTTTCTAAGCATTTGTCAGTTCCCATATGTCGAACTTCTTGTCGAATAAGTTTTAATCCTGCAAGGGAGGCTTTCCTTTCTATTTCATCTACCTTTTCTATATCGCATCCATATACTTGTTCACTTGCTCCATATCGAAGATATATGCTATCAACATATTTCACAAGCTTTTCAAGATCTTTTCTAGAGAGATATTGGTTAAGCCAACCACCAACTTCTGTGGACAAAGTTAGTTTTCCATCACTATAAGCACCTGCTCCACCCCACCCTGAAAGAACAGAGCAAGGTTCACAGTGTACACAATCGAAACCTCTGCTAGATGGACATTTACGATCGGGAATATCTAATCCTCTATCCAGAATTAGTACATTGAGATTATTCTTTTCAGTTAGTTCTAAAGCGGAAAAAATTCCTGCTGGACCGGCACCTACAATGATTACATCATATTTCATGTGAAAGGCTCCTTGGGAACCCAAAGTTAGATACAATAACTTGAATATATTTGTGATGTTTTCTAAATAAAATCCAACAATAGATTAATATTAAATAGAAACTAAGAGGTTAAATTAAAAAAAATAGAAATTAATTTTTCCTAATTAATCTTTAATGGCTTCTATGAGACTCATAACATTCCAGAGTTTCACACGTGTATACGGCGGCATATTTGGATCCTGTAAAATCTCATCCAATCTTGAAATAGCATTTGAAGCTCTAACTGCAGGAGTAAACTCGCTATTTTGAAGAGCTTCAATAGCTTCTTTAGCAGCACGTCTAATATTTCTAGGAGTAGTTGTGTCTTCGGAGACTCCGCTGAGCACAATTATTGCTTGGTTCATTTTTGCTTCATATTCTGCAGATTTTTTCTTCCTCACCATAAATCATCATCCACTCATTTCGCAGTAATCAAGTTATATAAGTTTTGATACGTATTTACTTTGGGGTTCTATATTGCACAAAGAAGATGACAATGAAACTATTAAACGCATGGCTAATTTATTGCGCCAAGGTGCTACTTTAACTGATATATCTTGTCCTGCTTGTGCCTCACCACTTTTCAGATTGGAAGATCAAACTTTATGGTGTGAAAAAGATAAGAAAAAGGTTGTAGTAATAAAAAATGAAAAGGGGGAGAAAGAAATATGCAACCAAAAATACAACAAAATCGAACGGACATTACTTTCTAAAGTTGAAAAATTGCAAATAAGAATAGAGGAAACAGAAAATGTGGATGAAATTCAAAAACTCAGTTCTGCACTCTCGGAAGTATTAAACACATTAGAAAAGGTTAAAAAAATGAAGAGCTAGAGCGGATTTTTTAAGGAATGATAGGATTAAAAGAAAATTTTCCTGAAAAGATACATATGTTTGAAAGATTTGATACAAATTTAGCAAATAAAGAAATACAAAAAAAGTTAATTCAAGTTCTTGAAAAAATTAATCTTAAAACATACAACTTTAAAGAAATAACTTATCCAATAGTGCCTTATTGCAAAATAATATTTGAAGCAGGTTTAGCTGAAGGAAAAACTTTTAATTATATCGATAAAGAAGAGAAAAATAGATTTATCAAAGTTTTAAGAAAAAATAGTTTAAACCTAATTGATCTGTTTTTTTCCATTAGATACTATAGAATTATTCAAAATAAAAAAACCTCGCTAAATTTTGATTATTATATGCTAAGATTTATCTTCAAAAATAAAATTATTGAAATAAAAGTTTTTCACGAACGAGGTCCAAGACATATTTCTCCAAAAGAACTAGTTAATTTTATCATAAATGAAATTAACAAGAACTCAACAAAAAAAGTAATTATATCGAAAGTAACTTAACGACTAAAACCTTTCAAAAATTTTTGTACAACAATAAATAAATCCTTAGCAACCTTGTTTTTCGATTTATCAGCATTTACTAAAATGAGTTTTTCAGATCTAACAAATCTTAGATATAAATTTCTTACTTTTTTTTGTGTTTCAAGATTTTCCATAATAGATCTTTTGGAATTTAACCTTTGAAGCACTTTTACAGGATCAATGTCAAGATATATCGCAAGATCTGGATAAAGTATAGATTTATTTATGTTCTGAATCCATTGTAAATCTACCTCACCAGCACCCTGATAAGCTAATGAAGAGTATATGTATCGATCACAAACCACAATTTTGCCTTCTTTTAGAGCCGGAAGTATCTCAGTTTGAACATGTTCAATTCTATCTGCAGCAAAAAGTAATGCCTCAACAAAAGGCGATAATCTATTCTCACCATAAAGATATTTCTCACGGATAAAAGAGCCAATTAAACCTTTACTTGGTTCCGAAGTATAAAGAACATCATAACTTTTTTTCAATTGTTGGATAAGTAATTTTGTTTGTGTAGTTTTTCCTGCACCATCAAGACCTTCTATGCAAATAAAAATTCCCTTCTTTTTTAACATAATTTCCAATCCAAAGATTAACAACGTTACACATTATAAGAAGACGCATAAATATTACTTGGTAAAATGATTGGAGGAAACCAAGAATTCCTAAAGCTTATTGGGGTGAAATCAAAGATCCTATTCATGGATTTGTTTATATATCTGAGTTAGAAAAAAAAATAATCGATTCATTTCCATTACAAAGATTAAGAAGATTAAGACAATTAGCTGGATCAGAGTATGTCTATCCAGGCGCAAACCACACTCGTTTCGAACATTCAATAGGTACAATGTATTTGGCGGGAAAAGTAGCTGAAAATCCTAATATCTCAAGAAGAATAGTTGATCAAGAGTTTGATTCTATAAGAATTTCAGCACTGTTACACGATATTGGTCATGGTCCTTTTTCACATATATTTGAATATTTATTATCAAAAAAATTGCATAAGACACATGAAGATCTAACTACTTGGCTAGTTCAAAAAAGTCAAATGAGCGATATTATTAGTGAATCAGGGTTCAATCCTAAAAAAATATCATTGCTTGCAGTTGGAAAACTCCAAGAACAAGGAAAAACATTTCTTAATCAAATAATAAGCAGTGCTGTGGATGTGGATAAACAAGATTTTATTGTTCGTGATACGTTTCACACAGGTGCAGAATACGGATTTATTGATATATTCAGACTAATTCATGCATTAAACGTTTTACATGAAAATTTAGCTGTAGAAATAGGTGCAATATCAGCTATTGAAGCATTCATGATAGCCAGAATTGAATCATTTAAGAGCATATATTTTCACAGAGTAGGAAGAGCAGCTCAAATCATGCTTTCCACAGCGATGGAAAAAGCAGATGAAGAACTGGGACTAACTGCTTTTAGAACTCCGGAGGAATATCTAGCTCTGGACGATTATACGGTTTGGTCAGCTTTGAAAAAATGCACAAAATCTAAAAAAATAATAAATAACTTGGAAAAAAGGAAATTACTAAAGTGCGCATATGAGAGAACTTTCTATGAGAAAGACACAACAGTATCAAATATCTTTGGATTAGAACCTTATAGAACACAGATTCAGAATGATATCGCAAAAATTGCAAAAGTTGATGCAGAAACAGTAATTATCGATGTACCAACTGTAGAATCAGTTCCTTATCACAATTCAGTACTTATGGAATCTATGGAAGTTCCAGTTTTCAATAAAAATCAAATTAATGGAAATAAAGCATACAAACTTACTGAACTATCAAAAATAATTGAAAATCTAAAGGGATTTCTGAACATTTTACGAGTTTATACGATCGAAAAGAACAGACAAAAAGTAGAACAAGCAACAGTAAAAATTTTAGGAAGAGTTCTATAGCTAACAAAAAATTATCTGAAAAAACAATAAATATTAAAATAAAGAGAGCAAGATTTATTCGACTGAATAATAATCTTGCTTGATACTAGCGATAAATGCTCCGGTAGTATAGTCCGGCCAAGTATTCCGGCCTTTCGAGCCGAAGACCCGGGTTCGAATCCCGGCCGGAGCATATGAACGTATTATATTTTTCAAAACATTTAATTTCTTAAAAAAATTGAATAAGAAATTAAGTATAATAATTATGCTCTTCTTAATTCAATAATTTTATTAAATGATAAATTTGAGTTAGAGTTTCTGATAATAAACGGAAAAAGTATAAGAGGGCGTATGTTTTCTCTATTGCAAGCTTGGTGGCATATCACATGAATGTTCCTAAAGAAGTGAAAACATACTGTCCAAGATGTAAGAATCATCAAATTCACTCTGTTAGTCTATATAAGGCTGGCAAAAGACGAGCCTTAGCAGAGGGTGAACGTAGACATGAACGTGCAAAACACGGTTATGGTGGACAAAAATATCCCTTGCAAAGAGAGTTTGCAAAAACAACCAAAAAGCAAACTTTAAGGCTTAAATGCAAAGTTTGCAATTACATGAGACATAAAGAAGGAATACGTTTAACAAAAATGAATATAGTATAAATGAGGAAGTAAAATGACAGAATGGAATAAGCTTATTCCTAAACCACGCAGTAAATTTTGGCGAGTAAGATGCTTAAAATGTAATAATGAACAAATAATTTTCAGTAATGTTACAAATAAAATCAATTGCAATGTTTGCGGAGAAACACTCGCAGAACCTACTGGGGGAAGAGCAAAAATTAAAGCTGAAATTGTAGCTGTTCTCGATTAGGATGATTACTAAAATGTCTGAAAGGAGATCAGAATGGCCTGAGCACGGAGAGTTAGTTATAGCTACTATCGAATCTATAACCACGTATGGTGCTTATGCAAAGCTTGATGAATATGATAAAATGGGTCTGCTCCATATTTCTGAAATTTCTTCTTCTTGGATTAGGAATATCAGAGATTTTGTACGTGAAGGACAAAAAATAGTATTAAAGGTAGTTCGTGTAAAACCAGAAAAAGGTCAAATCGATGTATCCTTAAGACGAGTTACTAGAAGAGAAAGAATTGAAAAAATCAAAATATTTAAAAAAGATAGAAAAGCAGAAACCTTGCTTCGGAATGTTGCTGAAAAAGCAGGCTTATCAAAAGAGGAAGTCTACGAAAAAGCAGGGAGTCTAATAGAAAAAGAATACGGTCTTTACGATGGTTTTGAAAAAGTATTAAAAGAAGGCATTGATGTTTTAACCGAGTTAGGTATTTCAGAAGATTTAGCAAAAATTTTCCTTGAGGTTGCAGAAGAGAGAATCTCAATAAAAATGGTTAAAGTTAAAGGAATTATTGAAGTTCGATGTAAAGAACCTAATGGAGTTAAAATAATTAAAGATTCTTTCAAAAAAGCTCATAAAGCTGAAAAAACAAAGGATACAAAAATACGATTTTATGTAAAGGCAGCTCCAAAATATAATATTGAAGTTTTAGCTGAGAATTATAAACGCGGAGAAGAAGTCTTTCAAAAAATATCCAGTCAGGTTATAGCAAATGTTATTGAAGCTGGTGGACAGGGATCATTTAGAAGGGAAAAATAGTGGTCTGGTTGCTAAGAAAATGCATAAAATGCAAAAGATACACATTAAACCAGAATAGGTGCCCTTACTGTAATCAACCTGTAAAAATACCGCATCCTGCAAAATTTTCTCCTGATGACAAATATATCAAGTACAAGTTGGATATAAAAAAAGAGAAGATAACAACTTGAAAGAAACGTACATTAAAGAGATTAAAAAAGTTGAACTTAAAGATCCAATACTTATTGAAGGGCTACCAGGCTTAGGTCTTGTTGGAAAAATCGCGATTAGATATCTAATTAAAAGTCTAAAAACTGAAAAATTTGCATACTTGTTCTCACCACATTTTCCATATTATGTCCTTGTAAACAATAAAGGGAGCGTTCGTCTTTTGCGTGGAACCTTCAATTTTTGGAAAAATAAGAATGGAAAAAATGATTTAATTTTATTCACAGGTGATAGTCAATCCCAAACTATTGAAGGTCAATATGAAATTGCTGATTGCATGCTTAATTTTTCCCAAAAACACAAAGTTAAAACGATAGTGACGATCGGAGGCTATAGAAAAGAAATTGCAGAAAAGCCTAAGGTATATGTTGCAGCTACTACTTCAAATCTTTTAAATCAAGCTTTAGAGGCAGGAGCCATAGTGGGAAAATCAGGAAGCCCCATTGTTGGTACTGCTGGTTTAATTCTTGGTTTAGCAGGTTTTAAAAAAATAAAGGCTCTTTGTCTGCTTGGTGAAACTCGTGGATATATGCCGGATCCTTTAGCGGCAAAAAGTGTTTTGGAAGTATTAAGAGCAACTTTTGAGGTTGAGTTGGATCTAGACGGATTAAATGAAGAAATTACAAAGGCAGAAACGATGGTAACACGTTTGCAGAAAATTGAAGAAAAAAGAGTCTTACAAGCCGAAGAAATACGTAAAGAGGAGGACAAAAAAACTACTTACATTTCATAGTAAGATATTAGACAAGATAAATGATGTGAGATAATAATTTAGAATATTATGTTTTCTTTAGATTACCCGGTCTAGGTTCATAAATTGTTCCTTCACGCAATAATTGTGAGATCATCTTGTCTGTTTCAAGGCGTGGAATATTGTATTTGTCTTCCAACTCAATAATTAATGCATTTTTATCAACCATACCCGTTTCCTTTTCCATTTCCATCAAAACTGAGAGAACGGAATGAAGTTTATCTCTTACACTTTTGGGTCTTCCAGTCATTATTATGTCAATATCAACTTTATCTAAAGAAACATCTATACCAACTTCTCCTAATGACCTTTGCATTAGATTTATTGCAGCTTTTGCGTCTTCTTCAGTGACTTTTTTTCTCAATGCTACTCTAGCTCTTGCCTCAGAAATACGGATAAGTGATTCGAGTTGACGTGCAGTTATTGCAATAGGAGACCCTTCGCCTTCACTTGCAGAACGCATTGCCAAATAAAAATCTCCAAGTACTTTTAAAGCACCAGAACTAAGTTCAGGCTGTATTGTTTTTGCATAACTTACGTATTTACGAAGTATGTCAGAGCTTATTTCCGGTTCCAAAGGGTGTCCCCTTCGTCTATGAATGTCTAAAATATGTTTTGAAAGCTTTTTATCTGACTCTTTATCTGGAACATCTCTTAAAACAAAAATTAAATCAAACCTTGAAAGAATTGTAACAGGAAGGGAAATGTTTTCAGCAACGGTTCTATGAGGTTCATATCTTCCTAAGGAAGGATTAGCTGCTGCAAGGATAGCAGTTCTTGCATTTAAAGTCGCAACAATACCACCCTTTGCAACGGAAACTGTATGCTGCTCCATAGCTTCATGAATAGCAACACGATCTTCTGGTCTCATTTTATCCATTTCATCTATACATGCTATTCCTTTATCTGCCAAAACTAATGCACCTGCTTCAAGGCTCATGCTACCTCCTTTTTCTCGGACAACTGCTGCTGTTAATCCGGCTGCAGTTGTACCACGTCCTGAAGTGTATAAACCTCGAGGGGCAATTTGAGCTATATACTGTAAAAGCTGAGACTTTGCAGTTCCGGGATCGCCTATAAGAAGAGCATTCATCTCACCTCTCACATTAATATCTGGAAGAGCCTTTGAAACGCCTCCAAAGAGAAGATACATAATTGCTTCTTTTATATGCCCATAACCATAAATCGAAGGAGCAATTGATTTAATAATCTTAGAATGCACCTCCGGATCTTTTGCTATTTGGAGTATCTTTTCCTCTTCTTCTAAAGAAGCAGGTGTTGCTTCAGGTTCTTTACCCAAAATTTCTATTGAGTTAGCATCCAAATGCAAAATAAAAGTACGCAATTTCCCTATTCCAGGTCTTGAGGGAGCAAAAGCACGAACTAATCCGACAAGAGAAACATGATCACCAGGTCTAGCAAGATCAACTATTTCACTTCCAACCAACTTAACATTTAGAGTACGAGGAAGTTGACCAGGAGGAAGATCCTCAGGCCGTTCTTGTAATCTCAGATCTTGGGAATCTATAAAAGAAGATTCATCCTGAACAAATTCAAAAGGGCCTTTCTGTCTGCAAGACTGATCTCCACATTCAAAAGGAGCCCGAAGAAAAGGGCCTGATTGATCTACTTTAGTTACTGTTCCACATCGTTTACATTTAAAAGATGCCTTCATAACCATAGGACGAACTGGTGTAGCCCTAACTACAATACCTTCAACCATGACTAATTTGCCAAGTTGCTTTGAACCTAACTTTCGTAACTGCTCTTTTTCCAAAAGTTGAATTATTCTAACTATAACTTTATCAATTTTCTGAGAATATTCTAAATCTTGTATCTCAAGTTGATTGAATGCTGCATTTCCAGCATATTGAAGATAATCATCTGGTTTCTCCATTAAATTTTCTGCAAGTTGCTGATCAAAAGCAAATAAATCTTCAAAAACAACGGTTATTGATTCTTGACCTGTTATCGCTAGCTGGGATATTTTATCACGATACTTTTTTTTCTTAAAAAAATCAAGAAACTGTTCTTGTGGATCAACTGCTTCTAGCTTACTAGCCATATTTAATTTGCCCCTTCAAGATTTAAGATATGTTCTTTCCAATTATTTATTATTCGACCAAGTTTCTGATAGATAAAACGTTCTTCATGAGCTAATTTTTTAAGAAGAAAATCGGTTTGATTTGGACCTGAAGAAAGAGTAACGATTTTTTTTAACCTCAAATTGATAATATCCCATGCAAGATCTTTTGCTTTATCGTATTCTCGGTTTTTTTCCGGATAGAGAGTCAACTCATCTTTAGATTTAACTAAATATCGACGAAGTTTTGGATAAAATCCTTCTGGAAGTTTTGAGATCTGCCCAGCTATCTGGTTTCTTTCTCTCCACTTTATTTTATAAAGTTTAGATGTATCTAGATCATCATCTGTAAAATGAACTATATTTGATTTGGCAAGTTCTCTTGCTATCCAATAATAAATTTCATACTCATTTCCTTCTTTAAAGGGACCGATAGATAATCCTGTGAGTTTGATTTCTGGATGATCAGAATCAGCAATAACTTTTACCAAAAGATTTTCATAACAAAAGTCTAATTTCTTAATCTTTTTCATTATGGAACTTGCCTTCTTCCTTATTAATAGGACTCAAATAGTAGTAGCATGATATAAGATGAGCAGTTTAAAGATTTAGATAAAATTCAAAGATAATTTAAGTTTAGGAAATTCTGCTCTTACTCAGCTTATTAGGGCCAAAGCCCTCTAGTATTAATTGCATCAGCAACCTTTCCTACTCCTAACATCAATGCTGAGGTTCGTAAATCACTTCTCTCCTTTTTCGATAATTTTTCGACTTCATGAAAAGCTTTGATAACTTGATTTTCAAGCCTAGTACTTACTTCATTTAATGACCAATGGGTTCTAGTAAGGTTTTGTACCCATTCGAAATAACTAACAGTTACTCCTCCTGAATTAGCTAAAATATCAGGAATTAAATAAATTCCTTTTTCATAAAGTATTTGATCAGCTTTAGGAGTTGTTGGACCATTTGCTCCTTCAGTTACAATCTTACTCTTAATTTTATCAGCATTTTTTTCAATAATTTGGTTCTCCATTGCTGCAGGTATAAGAATATCACAAGTTGAAGTAAGAAGATCGTCATTTGTAATATTTACACACTTCTTAAAATTAAGAACTGAGCCTGTTTTGCTTTTATGCAAAAACAATTGTTCAGGATTTATTCCATCCACACAAAAGACACCTCCAGAAGAGTCGCTAACAGCAACAATTTTGCAGCCCATCTTGTGCATAACACTAGCAATATTATAACCTACGTTCCCAAAGCCTTGTATGGCAATTTTGGCATTTTTTAATTTTAATCTAACTTTTTTTGCCGCTTCTCTCGTACAAATTGCTACACTATTAGCAGTTGCACATTTTCTACCTTCAGATCCACCAATTGCTATTGGCTTTCCAGTAACACTTTCTGGAACGCTATAGCCTCTTAATTGACTATAAGTATCCATAATCCAAGCCATCGTTTGTTCATTTGTATACAAATCAGGAGCAGGTATATCTCTATGAGGACCTAGATAGTCAAAGATTAAACTAGTATATCTTCTAGTTAATCGTTCCAATTCTTTATTTGACATTTCTTTTGAATTACAACAAATACCACCTTTTGCACCACCATAAGGCAGATTAGCAATAGCGCACTTCCAAGTCATCAACATTGACAAAGCAGTAACTTCATCCAAAGTTACATTTGGATGAAATCTGATACCTCCCTTAAAAGGTCCTTTCACGTCCCAATGTTGAACTCGAACTCCTTGAAAAACGCCAACATTGTTATCATCTCTTTTTATCGTTACTGAAACTAAAATGGCTCTTTTAGGTTCTTTAAGAATTTCATATATGTTCTTATCCAAATTCAGCCTTTCGGATGCCAGTTTCAATTGATCTAATGCAAGATTCAAAACTTTGGAACCTACCATAAATTGCCCTCAATATGAAAAGTGGCAGATTAATGCTATTAAAAATTACTACTTTTTGTTAATTATAGCTTATTTTATTAATTAATTGATTTCAACAAGTCGTGCTAATCCTTGTTTTACTAATAATTCTGCATTCTTAATTGGTAAAGAAGCTAAATCTTCAGCTAGAAAGGGACCATACAAATTCATATCTGAGCCAATTAAGCTAGGAACATCCTCTAAAAATCTTATTATAACCCTTTTTTCAGATTTGGTAAAATCCATTTTTAAATCAGAACCTTGAAAAATATTTTTTCTTAATAACTGATACTCCTTAAAAAATGATTTAAAGAAAGAAAAAACCTTTTTTTCTTCATTCGATAATCTAGATAAAGGCAATTCAATCCCAGCTTGTACTATTTTAATAAGCTTATTGTATCTGACAGAAAGTAATTCTTCAATCATGCAGGTTGTATAGTCAAGCTCATGTTTTAAAAGAGAGGATGTAACTGATTTTTCACTTTGTTCATCATTTTTTTCTCTAAGAGTTCTTATATAAGCTGACAATTTAGCAAAAAAATCTAAGTTTAGAGTTGCTAATTCTTCTTTTTCAATTTCATATTTCCAGACATTAAAAAGTTCATCATACATCTTTTACACCAATTCTGCTCTTTCTTTACAAATAAGTAGAATAGCAGCTGCAGTTGGAAGTTCAACGATTTGATTTTCATAAGGACCAAACATTTTATCACCTAATGTAAAGTAAGGAACATTAGATACTAAGACTTTTATATTCCCACCTTTAAAAGCAACTGCTTCTTTAAATGGATCAAAAGAATCAATGTTGATAATAGGGAATTTAACTTTTTTTAAGCCAGTTTTTCCATGTAACGAATTATTCATCCTAATTAAACGATGTATATCAGTGGTGACTACAGTATCTATTTGAGAGGATTCAAGATTCTTTACATAAAGAAAGAGTTTTTTCCAGTTAATAGAGTTCAATGCTTGAATACCCTCCCACATTCCATCTTGTACACAACGATCCATAATCAATTTTTTTTCTTCAATAATTAGATCACGTTTTAAATTACGAATAATCCCAGCTTTTCGCAAATCGTCGTTTGTTGCATTCGAAAGAAAATTCAGTAATCCAATTTTAAGTCTCTTCTGCCAACCAATATTACTCAGATGAAAACTCCGAAGTGAATCCCCCCTTTTAAGATTTAACAAATCTATACCAAGTCCAGTAATGTAATCGGAAATTTCTTTGCGGGCAACTGTATCCAGATTTTTAATGGAATTATTTTCTACATGAACATGATATCCACGATGACCAGAAAAAAATAGATGTATTTCCTCTTCGGAAAAACCAAAATCTTCATTTAGGAAACTAATTAGTTTTTTTGTTTCTTTTTTAGCAGAATCTATACAAATTTTACAAGGCCAAGTGTTAATTTTAATCCTCTTTTTCTTACATTCGGGACATTTATCTGGTGAAACTCCTTGTCCTATATACCCGCATTCAATACAATACCAGATGTCGTGCAACTTATCACATGATGTTACTATATGATCAGAATCTATATCAAAAATTAAATCTGAACCAAGCCATCCTTTTTGACTCATTTTAGCCTTTGGTGCTTCATAATAAGCACCAGACCTGTAAATATCAGAAGGCGCATTTCTGCTAAGAAAAATCAGAAGATCATCAGGATTTTTAAAGCATTTGTGTCTAATCATATGTCCACCAATAAAAAAGAAACCAAATTCTCTTTGATTGAAATTGGAGATTATGGGTATTGAAAAACTGGTGCTATTGTAATACTCGTAAAAAGCATTATTAACAAAAGCTTGAGAAAAACTTGTCATTTTCAGCACCAGCTAATTAATGGATTAAATGATGTCATTTTCTAAATTTAACCATTAACTTTTTCATTTAAAATAATTAAGTAATGCATTAGATTTTTAGTTTGGTAGTTTGAATTATTTCGCTAATTTGAATCCTGATATATAGAATGGACAGAATTTCAGTCTGTTTCAATTCTTGGCGCTAGGAAGAAAATCAATTTTCCTTGCTTGGCTTGCTGAAAATCAATTCTAATAGGCATATCAGTCGAAAACTCAAGAGTGGCAATTTCAGAAGTAGCTGAAGCTGCTTTAATAATTTCAGAAAGATAGCTCAGACTAAAAGTAGCTTTTGAAGCTTCTTTTGTCTCTAAATCCAATAAGGTTTCACTACCTTTTTGAAGAGTTATCTTTGCACCCATTAAATCACCAGAAGCTATAAACAATAATTTATCTGAATCAGCCTCGATTCTAACATGATCGCTCACTAACTGAGCATCATCTATTGCTTGACTCAAACCTTGTGTTGTAGTTTTCGCTTTTACATTAAAATCAATTTTAGGAGTAGGAACTTCTTCCTCAACCGCTTCTAAAGTTGGCATTGTAAAACTGCGCTTGTATTTTCCAGTGACTACTATTTGTAACTGACCAGTCTTTTCATCCAAAGATAAGTTAACAGCTTCACTTTTACCAGCTCTTCTGAGCAATTTCAAAAGCTCACTTATATTTATACAAATTTTTGAAGGCGAAACACATTCATATTCTTCAAAAATTGTTTTTGGCCATTCAAAATCAATCATTGCAACCCTTGAGGGATCCATAGCTCGCAATTTCAATCCTTCTTCATCTATTTTAAAAGTAGCTTCATCAATAAGAATAGATATTGCATTAGCCATGTCTCTTAGAAGTTTAGCTTCGGATATTTTGAGTTTAAATATTTGGTTCACACCTCTGATGCCTACTCAATGGGCAAGTAAACATATACTCTTAAGCATAATGCTCATAGATAAAAATATTCTTGATAGAGTTTTAAGTTCCAATAGAATGAATTCGAATTTTGAATCAAATTATATTGATCCGACTCCAGATGCAATAATATGGGCAATACGGACAGGTTCAGGCATATTGCTCCTAGTTGAAGTTAACCTAATTATTTTTTTGGCATCATAATCGCTTATTCCAATTTTTTGGAAAAAAATTTTTGATCTATTATCTCTACTAATAGTTTCAAAAATTTTTCCGGCTGCAAGAAGCGCATTCCATCTCTCTTCAAAAGAAGGAAGTTTTTTCATCCCAGTCCTAATGGATGAAAAAACAGGTTTTTTTCGGATAATAGAAAGAACAGGCAATTTACTGATTATGTGGAGCTGTTTAATATTTACAACATTAAATCCTCCAAACATTATTCCATTCAACATAACCAGCCGCAATTGCCTAAAATTGGGCAATTTAGAAATCATTGAACAGATATTTTCTGTAGCATCAAGACCATCAATGGTTATCTCAGTTCTTATTACTGTTTCTAACCAATATCCACCCCTAAAAACTACACCAATCACCCCAAGTCTACCTTGTGATTTAGGTTGAAAAGACATATCGTCTAAACCAATAATTCTGATCTCAGTTTTAAATTGACTATAGAATTTCAAGAATACCCTTCCAAGATTATTAACATATTCTTATGAGTTAAATTTTGAACAAACACGTTATTTTCATTAAATATCATCAAGATAATTCTACACGATTTTCTTTTAAAAATTATGAGTTAGAGCCTTTATCAAATTAAATTAACTTCACAATTTTTATATTTAATTATCGAAAAAAATAGAGAGAGCAAAAACATAAAATATCAAAATAAGAGAAGTTCAGATCTAAAAAAATCACTTTTCTAAAGCTTTATCTAATTTATTCTTGAATTCATTATTTAATTTTAGAGCCTCATTCACAGCTTTAATAAGTGCTACTTCAGGCTTTGAAGCCCCGTTCATTCTTACGTAAAATATAGCTTTTGTAACTAATGGATGAGGGACATCATATCCTGCAAAATCAACGTTTTTATTTTCTAAAAGTTTTTTTTGCAAGAGATTACAGAGAGTGTGACCAGCCCCTTCAAGCTCTATCTTTATTTGGTTTTTTGATTTTGATAAAATATTAATTTTCATTTTTCATTCCATACCATTTTTTAAATTACATCATTTCTTTTCCATAATCCATCGCAAATTTTCTTCTTTCAATATTTCCACAATTTGGACATCGCATGTTATATCGTTTTGGTTCTAGTAAATTAGAACATCTTGAGCAAAAAGCATACAGAACTCCCAATCCAATATCTTTTGTCGATAAGTGATAGGCTTTATTTTTGATACTAATTACTTTTGCCCGAAGTACATCACCTGGTTTACAAACATCTGACATTGATTTAACATATCTCTCCTGAACATCAGAAATGTGAAAAATCCCAGTAAAAACTCCAGAAATAGCTTTTGAACCCACTTTAAAAATTCTAACAATAACATTATCAGTTTGAGCGTTTCCCACCTGTCCAACAATAACAGAGGACATTTTAGGGGATATTGGATTTTTGGTTAAGGGATAAACAGAAACCTTCTTGCTGATCAAGTCTATTAAAGCACGTCCAATAATTTTTGAAAATATTATCCCATCTTCAACAAAAGTTCCATAATCCGGTATGAATTCTTCGATAACACCTAAACGTTCCCCTGGTACTACCAATTTTCCACTTTTATGTTCTTGTTTTTTTAAACTCATTTAGTTTCACTTGTTTAAGGTAAGGTTTATTCTTGAGGCATAAATTAAAGAGCATATCCTTAGTTTATTCGCTTATCAATAAACCTTTTGATTGATCATCTAATACATTAACAGACAAAATAGCGGATAAACAATAAAAAATTAATCAAGTTTTTTTATCCAATATAAATCAATAATAAAGGAATATTTCCTTTTTTTATGAAAATTAAACATCCTTGGAATTGTCATTAGCATTGAATAAACACCACATATTTTTCCATTATACTCTTCAATGTATTTTTTAAGAAAGGAAGAGGGGGGCCTCCGGATTAAAATTTCTGAATTTTTTCGAAGAATTTTAATTAATTTTTTGTCGAATGAAGGGTGACTATGGATAGAATAAACATTTTTTCCTACTTCTAATGCTTTTTTCAAGAATTTACGATCTGCATGTCTTTTTTGTATTCCAAAAGGAGGATTTTGAATAACTGTATCAAAATGACCTCTAATCGCAGAAATATCACCTATAATCCAATCTATATTATTTTCCAAATTCAAACGTTTAGAGGTTTCTTGAGCCGTCTTAATAGCAGTTTTATCCAGATCTATACCGACAACTTGTTGAGCTCCTAAATAATAAGAGCCAATAGCAAATCTTCCTGTACCACAACCTAAATCTAAAACAGTTTTTCCATGGATATCAATATTTGAATTTTCTATCATAAACAAAATATTTGCCACAATTGACACTGGTGTGGTATATTGTTCTAAATCAGCTTTGGGATTTGGATGTTCTATAATTTTCTTTAAGAATTTCTGCAGATCTATTTTTGGAATAATCCTCTTTTGATCATATCTTCCCATGTGTATTCGCCAGATAAAACTTTAAATTCATTAACAGTTAACACTGGTCTTAAAAATTTTGAAGGAGCATCAAAAGAAATTCGCGGACATGCAGTATTTATGTACGCATCAATAGATGTGAAGTCCATCAAGACACCTGGTTTTATTTCATTAATAAACATAATTATGGAAGTTTTACCTTTTTTCTCTATTATTTTTTTAATCCTTAATGCGGTATTGAAATTTTCTTGTCCAAGTTTTAAGCCAACAATAATTCCAAAAGTTTTTGCTTTTTTCGCTTTTTGAATAAGAGTCCAATGTTGTTTAAGCAGTCTATTTGCTTGCTCTTCAAGTAAACGGATTTCTTGATTAAAAGGATTTGCTAGAATAGTAGGTTTAGAAGTATTAACAGCTACTCCTAAAGCATGAAAGAACCCGCCACCAATAAAAAGAAATGATTCTACATCTGTGGCAATTGACTTAACATTATCATAATTACAGCCCGTAACTTGTCCGGAATGCAACATTTTATTTGATTTACCTATATGAACTTCCTTTCCCGCATAAACAAGAAGATCCTTAGCAGATTCTAAAGTTTGAATATGTTGAATAGTAGTAGTCAAACCAATTTTTAGATATTTTTTTAAAAAAGGAAGAGAGGCTTTTACAACTTTATCTATTTTAATTTTGGATTTAACATCCAAATAAATTATTGGAATTTTATTACTCTTTATCATTTCAGAATGCCCGAAGTGAAAGACTAAATCAATTCCAAATCGTTTCGTATTAAAGTCAATTATATCACAAGAACCATAACAAGGATCAGCAGATACTATTGGAAGAACACCAATTTTTTCAATTGTTTTAGCTAATCGAGTACTCTCAGATTTTAATCCCTGCGGCATCTGAATCAAAACACGCTTAGCATCATATTTAATAATTTCAGACAGAATTCGTTCTTCTTCAAAATCGAAGTTCTTCATGACCTACACGATTTTAGAATTAAACTAAAAAAAATAGGAACTAATTTAAAATTTCAAAACATCATTTGATTTAGATTTTTCAGAATTTGAGAGATTAAGAACTTTAGATTGTTCAGCTAAATGTTCAAGAATTATTTTTTGTTCTATACTTGCTACATGATTTTTTGTATCAACCAAAGCATCATTATTTACCGATATACTATCAATACCTAACCGAACTAAAAATTCTGCAAAATCGGGTAAATTTGATGGTCCTTCACCACATATTGAAACTGTACAGCCATTTTCGTGTGCCACTCGAATTAAGTGTGCAATTATTCTTTTCACAGCAGGATCTCTCTCATCAAAATAGCCCATTTGACCCAATCTTTCAGAGTCACGATCAATCATCAGAATACCCTGAGTCATATCATTGGATCCTATTGAAAAACCATCAACAAGTTTTGAGAATTCATCAGCCATAATTGCTATTGATGGGGTTTCAGCCATGAACCATATTTTGAAATCAAGAGATCTTTCCAATCCTTCTTCTTTCATTATTTCAAGTACTTTCTTGGCTTCCCAAAGAGTACGCACCATGGGAAGCATTACCCATACATTTTTTAGACGCCAGTCTGATCGACATTTCTTGATAGCTTTGCATTCAAGACGAAAAGCTTCCTTATACCATTTGCTGATATACCTACTACAACCTCTCCAACCGAGCATTGGATTCTCTTCAACAATCTCATACTTATCGCCACCCTTGAGTTCTCTGTATTCATTTGTTTTAAAATCGCTTAATCGGACCACAACAGGACGAGGTTGAATAGCTCTAGCAACCATTGAAATTCCTTTTGCCATTTTGTCAACAAATTCTTGACTTTTTCCAGTTTCAACAAAATTCAATGGATGCTCGCCAATCGAACTTGCCAAAAGAAATTCAGTTCTCATTAAACCAATGCCTTGGAAAGGCAGATTCTTATAATCATTAATCTTTTCAGGAACACCTAAATTCATGTATATTTTTGTAGCGGTGACAGGAACCGCATGTGAAATTGAAATTGTCGCTTGTGATTCTTTAGATTCTTTAGCTTCCTTTAGAATACCGGCATAAATTATCCCATTTCTTGAGTCAACAGTATATTCTTTACCGGTTTTGATTACTTGAGTACCATTCTCTGTACCTACAACGCAAGGAATAGCAAGTTCACGACTAACAATAGCTGCATGAGAAGTTATTCCACCCTTGTCAGTTACAATAGCAGATGCCATTTTCATAAAAGGAACAAAATCTGGGTTAGTCATATCTGTCACAAGAATATCCCCTTTCTTCATAGTTCCTGATGCTTCTTCTGGACTCATGACAACCTTTGCCATTCCTATACCATAGCCTCTTTTCCCTGCAGCTAACCCTCTTGCAACTATATTTAGCTCTTTTTCTGGGCTTTTTTCTATAAATTGTGATTGGTTTTCCATTTCTTTGGTACTCCAAACAGTTTCTGGGCGAGCCTGAACCACAAATATATTATTTGGAAAAGATAAGTCTTTATCGATCGCCCATTCAATATCCATGGGTTTTTGATAATGGTTTTCAATTATTTGAGCTAAATTGCTTAGCTTGTAAAGTTCTTCATCAGATACACAAGGAGTTCTTTGATATTCTTCAGGCACATCCAGATGAACGGTTTTACCAGTTGACGGATCACGCAAATATTGAATTGTTTTTCTTGCAATTCTTCTTTCTTTTATTCTCAGATTTTCCTTATCAATTATAAAATCATCAGGATTAACCGCGCCTGAAACCACAGTTTCACCTAATCCAAAATTACCTTCAATTATAATTTCATTTCTATTACCGGTAACAGGATTAATTGAAAACATAACACCAGCAGATTTAGAATTAACCATTCTCTGCACCCCAACACTAATAAAAACTTTATCATGTTCAAACCCTTTCTCGTTGCGATAGAAGATAGCTCTAGGGGTAAACAAACTTGACCAACACTTTACAACTTTATCAAGAAGATCAGCTGAACCTTTCACATTCAAATAAGTCTCTTGTTGTCCTGCAAAAGAAGCATCGGGCAAATCTTCTGCTGTAGCACTTGATCTCACAGCTACAAATGAATTCTTAACTTTGGTTTTTTTATTGAGTTTTTCATAAGCTGCCTTTACAGCAGAGAAGATTTCTTTTGGAACTGGGGTTTTTTCAATTAATTTTCGAATTTCTTTTGATGCAACGTCATATTGTTTTGGATTATTATGATCTTTAATCGTTTGATTTATTATAGAGTAGATTTTCTTGTTAATTTTTGTTTTTTTTATAAACATTTCATAAGCATATGCAGTAATAGCAAAACCTGGAGGAACTGGCATTCCAGCATGTATCATTTCTCCTAAGCTTGCGTTTTTGCCTCCAACTATGGGAACGTCAGTATTTCGTAATTCATCAAACCATAAAATCAATTTATTATTAGGTTTGATCAAATTCATTATAGCTCCGGTTGTTGTTTATCTGGATCTTTTTTTGGCAAAATTTCTTTAACTGTAATATTACATGGAATTGGAAGTTTTGAACTGCCTCTCTTAAGAGACTTTTTAGCTGTTTCTATTCCATTTTCATTTACTTTTACTGTAATAAGTATTTGAGAAGGTTTTACTCTTGCTGCAGTACCTATCGCACTTCCAAAAGATCTTCGCATCCCTTGTTGAAGCCTATCAGCATGTGCACCAAAAATCATTTTATTTTCTCTGAGAATTATGTGAGGATAAGGACGAATTCTCATAAAATATTCACTAATTAATTCATCATTGAGAATACGATTTGTAGCAATTCTAGCTGCTTCAAGCGCTGAATGACGAATTTGAGCCTGTTTCAAAGCAATTAGGTTTACTTCATATTCAAAGGTTGCCTGGGCATCACCCATTGTGAATTTCACAATTTTAGGTGGAGGAAAACCTTTGGCAAACTTTTTGCGGGTATAAGCTTGTCCTCTAACAGGCCGATAATTTCTTGCATGCATAGAACATCCCTTTTTAGCATACCTTAGTAGAAATATTTAAACAGTATGCAACCCTTTTCAAGGATTATTTGAACATTCACTAACATTTTTTCTTAATTATATAGGTAGATAGTTAATCTATTAGGAACTAAAGAAGAAATGTAAGAGGTTAGAAGAGAAAGATAAATGTATTCAATCATTGTCATTCCGGGAAAAAATTGGAAGCTGTCATTAGCAGAATTAATAGCATTTTTAGAAATAAAAAATCATAAATTTTATGTTAATTATTTTTCAAAAGAGTTTTTTGTGATTCAACTTGAAAAAAAGATTAATCCATCAGTTATTAATGCTTTAGGTGGAGCCATAAAAATAGGAGAAATTGAAACTTCTTTTAGAACAGCTTACTTAAAAGAGGCCATTCTTAACAAAGATAAAATTTCAAAAAAAAAGATAAGAAACATAATCTTAGAAAAAACCAAAATAATTGATAATTTAGTCAGTTCGGAAAAAAAAACCTTTTTTGGAGTAAGCATTTATTGCTCAGAAAAAAAATTGGGAAAAATATCTACAAGAATACAAAGATTCTTTGGAAAAGTAATAAAGGAAGAATTAGCTGAACAAGGAAAAAAATCTAGATTTATGGGGTTTTCGAAAAATAGAAAAAACCCGCAACTTAGTCATGTAGAAGTTATAAAAAAAAGATTAATTGATAATAATGGAGAATTGATTATAAGTACTAATGAAAACCAAACTTGGTTATCCACTACCAAAGCTGTACATAATCCTTTTGAATTCCAGAAAAGAGATATAGAAAAACCTATTCAACGTAAAATTTTTGCAATGCCTCCTAGAATAGCAAGAATTTTAATAAATTTGGCTTTGTGTGATAGAAAAAACATTCTTCTTGATCCTTTTTGTGGAGTAGGATCGATTCTTCTAGAAGGAGCTTTAAATGGATCAAAAGTAATTGGAATTGATATAAATCCATGGTGCATTAGAGCAAGTGAAAAAAATTTAGAATGGTTAATTAATAATTATCAAATCCAAGAACACGATTTTAGAGTAATGCTAGGAGATGTCCGAAATCTTTCAGGAAAAATTAGATATAAAGAAATTGATTGTATAGTAACAGAACCAGATTTAGGACCTGCATTGCAACAGGTTCCTACTAATGCTTATGCTCAAAAAATAATTAATAAACTTGATGTAATTTATAGTGCGTTTTTAATAGAATCATATAAAATATTAAAGAAAAATGGACGATGTGTTTTTGTTTCGCCTTATTTAAGAACACGATCGGGAAATTTCCTAAAAATGAATATTGAAGAGAAAGCTGGAAAAGCCGGATTTAAAAGAGTTTTTCCATTTAACAAAGACTTTTTTAGAAAATCGGCTATAAAAACCGTGAAAATATGGGAAAATAAATCTTTAGTAGATATTTCTAAAAGACATAAGACTGGCAGAGAAATTCACATATTCCAGAAATAGAGAACTAGAAAAATTTTTTTATTATGTTATTACCTAAAAAGCAAGTTAATAGTTTATAATAAATCCGAAGAAAATCAATTTAATTTTGCTTCAATAAGTACTAATTTTTCAAAAAAAGGAAGTTTCTTTTCAGCTATTATTTTGACTGTTAGTTGTTCTTCATTTAAACGAAGAAGGGTTGTATTTATATTGGATAGCGTAGATTGTATAAGAAAAAATCGTCCTTTCTTTGAAAGATGATCACCAACTCTTAAAAGAAAAGAATCTATTACTTTTCTGCCATTCAATCCACCTGCCCAAGACCGTTCTATCCAAGAAATAGAAGATTGTTCCTTTTCGGGCAAATAAGGAGCGTTAAATAGAATTAAGTCGAAATACTCTTTTTCTTTAAAAGGGGCAAATAAATCACCTTGAATGAATGAAATATTATGTACTACGTTGTTCAATTTAGCATTTTTTTTGGCACAACGTATAGCATATGGATTAATATCAACTGCAACTACATTTTTAGATGTTTTAGCAGATAAAATACTAAGCAATCCACAACCTGTACCCATATCTAATACTCTCTCATCTTTTTTCACATCGAGTTTTTCTGCCAAAAGAAAAGAGTCCTCAGCAGGAAGATACACATTTTCATTTACGATAAATTTGAAATCATGAAAAATAAATTCTCTATTTCGGGATTGCATCGAATAATTCACCAAAATTTTTAACCATTAATTGTCTAACACGTTTTTCTCGGAAAGAAAAAGATAACAAGAATTTTTGGGTTTCTATTTTTGAAAAGTTATATTTGGTTTTCAGAAAAGAATGAACAGGATTAATCAATTTCTTATTTCTATTAACAAATAGATGTTTTATAAAAAGATTAAACAAGTGTAGCTGGTCATCTTTTAAAAATTTTGAGTCCAAAGGAGTTATTCGGACAATTCTAGAAGCTATATCTGGTTTAGGATAAAATTTTTCTGGAAGAATAATATCCAATAAATCTACTTTACCGTAATATTGGGTAAAGACTGTTAGCCAACTATAATCATCTGAATTTGGACTAGCAGATAGACGTTTTGCAAAAGCGTCCTGCATTATCATTACTGCACAATTAAATTTTTGTCTAAATAGCCATTGTATTAAATCTGAAGATAAATAATAGGGAGGTATTGAAATTATTTTATTAAATTTCGGTAAATCGACTGTTAGAAGATCACCTTTAATTATGGATACGTTATTAAAAGATTTTAATTGTTTTTTTAAAATTTTTATCAGATTGTAATCTTTTTCAACTGCCAAAACACTTTTGCATCTCTTTGCCAAAAATTTTGTTAGAAAACCTAATCCAGCTCCACAGTCTAACACAGTATCAATATTTAATAGTGAAGCATATTCACTGAGTTTTTGAAATATCGAGAAATCAACCATGAAATTTTGTCCCATTTTTTTATTTGGAACAATTCCAAAATCTTTGAGAAGTGATTGTGTTTTGAAAAATACCAAAACTCATGCCTTATTTTTTAATGAACTCGAGTAAATAATCGATACTTAGTGTCTCCTTCAAGCTCTTCCAAAACTCTTTTTACTACAAGCTTAACAGGATTAGGCAATTCAGTTCTTTGGTGTAAATCTTCAAAACTTGAAAAAGGACGGCGTTCACGTTCATTGATAACTTGCCACATATACTTTTTGCCAATCCCAGGCACTAATTCTAGAGCATGCATCCTTGGAGTAATTGCTCTTGCTGTGTTAAAGAAAGTTACAAACCACTTTTCCCTATTTTGAACTATATTAGCAATAACTCCAGGAAGTTCAGCTTTAGCCGAAGCAGTCAATTCATCAAAACCGATCCTTCCTATTATATAAGTAACTTCATCACGTGAAGCTTTGCCCACATAAACCCGATCACTAGGTTTGAACAATAGATCTTCCTTAACTAAGGCTTCTAGTAAAGTAAAAAAGTATTCACCAACACATTGAATTAGAGCGCCAGCTCTATAAGTTGTTCTTCCGCTCGACCTAAATCCCGGCCTTCCATGAACCAAGAAATCTAACACATAAGCATATTCCTCGTACCGCTTTTCCATAGCGATCTCTATCCGTATCCTTATTGATTAATACTGCTTAAAAATACTTTAGTTAAAATAAAATTATTGAGTTATTCGATTTTCATTCAACAGTGCAATAATTGATTCTAATTTTGCAATTTCAATTATTTTTCTACCCCCAGATAGAAAAACACGCAACTCGTCAATATTCTGGGGCATACAATTTATAACTTGAACAGCTTCAGAAGGCTCAAGATCAAAATCTTTTACTAGTTTTTTTCTAAGTTTTTTAGAGTCAGCTAGCTTAATTTTTGTAAATTTATTTACATAGTCCAAAGTGCGTCGTTGAAACTGATCTAAATTTTCCTCGCCAATAGAATTTAATAATTTCTTTACTTGGGGCAAAGTAAGATTTTTTTCTTTTAGTTCTCTTGTATTCATTTTTAATTATCCTCTATAGGGTTCCAAATGCTCGGATCTAACGATTATGTGACTAAAAGACTCCCCTTTAGGCACTTTCACAACGTATCCTCTTCCACGTTTTTCAAGAACAATACCAATTTTTCCATGAAACCGTTTATGAGGTAAACTCTTCTGAACACTTGAATCCATCTTGATAATAACTCGAGATCCAATCTCATAATTGGCAAGCAACTTGCTAATATTTAGCTTGCCTTTCTCTCGGGTTGGCTTCTTCAATAATCCACGAGCTCCCGTAAAATATCCTTTTGAACCAGTCATTTGATTTTCACTTTATTTTTTATCATTTGTAATAACATTTAAAACATCAAGTTCCAGGGTCTTCGCTTGGTTTTCCAATAAACTTGAAATACTCGGCATTGTTCTTCCTCCATCTCCTGAAACCAATTCCTTAATATAGAGTCCCCCTTGGCAGAGAATTTTGATCTCGACTCTTTTAGGCGACACTCTTTTTACATTAAGGTTATATATGTATCTTTCTCGCGTTAAATCCGCTCGTCTATGTAAAACTCTTTTTGGAGTTTGTTGCTTTATGGATATTTTTGCAAGTTTGTCTTCTAATATTGCCATAGAAGCTTGGGAAATTTCATTTTCAAATTCAACTAAGGCACGATATTCTTTTTTTGCTGATTCGCCTTTTTTTAATTGTCTTACAAAATTTTTATTTACATATTGTAAATTTGAAACCTCAACTTTTTTTTCTGCTATTTTATTAATTTTTTTCATCAACAAGTCCAGATTTAGAAATCTCTTCTTAGGTTTAGAAATCTCAATAACAAAAGGCCGCCCAGCGCCAAGCATCAGAGCGTCTATATCTTCTCGACCTGACGCATGGAAAATAGTTTTTTCGCAGTCTGTGATTTCTAATAGCGGTTCTGAAACCAGTTCTTCAACTGATTCTGAATACAGCTTGCCTGTTCCATTACATTTACTACAACCATTCCCGCGACATTTAACACAATACCATTTTGATTGAGGAAGCGTTCTAACAAATTTCTTATAACGTCCAGCAATAAACAAAGGATTTACTTGAAGACGGATTTTCATTGTAAACGGATTTACTATTATTTGAATGTCAGGATTCGCATATTCAGGAATTTTATTAGTCAGGCCAGCAATTTTTTTCCCTATTAATCGAGCAAATTCATGACGAAGGCTCTCTCCATAAACAACGTTAAATAAGGCTTTGAATTCATCATTTCTTTCTTCAATTTCAACAGGTAATTCGATACCCACTAGGAAAGTTTCAAAATCATAACCTGTAATAGATTCAAGAATTATTAGAATTATATTTTCTAGTGATTGAAATTTATTGTCACACAAAAAACAATTTTGAATTTTGCTTACATCAATGACATTTTTTTCTAAATATTCAAGTGTATCTTTTGCTACTTGAGATAAACCATTGACCATTAACATATTGAGAATATCATAGCCTTGTTGATTCCTTTCAGAATAGAATTGGTTTGATTGTAGAACTAGAGCAAGTTTAAGTGCCTTGCCGCGTTCATTATTTTCTATATTATAACCCAAAAGAGCAAATTGTCTTCCTAGACAATGATCGCATAAAGGATATTTATTTAGCATTTCCAATGCATTTATTAAGAGTTCCATAACCTGAAGCCTACTTGAAACCAGCCGGAAAACCTTTACTAAGAAAGGGCAATTTCTTTTTCCTTTTGAACATTTTCAACATTTTTCGCATCATTACGTATTGCTTTAGAAGGTCTTTAACTTCTTTTTCTGTTGTACCTGAACCTCTAGCAATTCTCCTAACTCTAGAAGAATTTAGAAGTTTAGGATTCTCTTTTTCTTCAACTCTCATAGATTGGATAATAACTCGCCACTTTTCTAATCTGTCTTCAGCAGTACTCATCATTTCCTCAGGAATTTCATAGGACATACCAGGTAACATTTTAAAAATTTTACTAAAAGGACCCATACCTTTTACAGCTTCAAACTGTTCATACATATCTGTAAGGGTAAATTTTCCACTAAGAATCGCTTTTGCTTTTTTCTTAGGAACTTTAATTTCAGCTTCTCGAACCTTTTCTAAAAGAGTTTCTAAATCACCCATTCCTAGTAAACGACCTACAAATCTAGATGGAACAAATTGTTCAAGATCAGCTATTTTTTCACCTGTACCGATAAATTTTATTGGAGCACCTGTCGCAGCTACAGCTGATAGAGCGCCACCTCCTCGCGCAGAACCATCTAATTTTGTTACTATGATAGAGCCAATAGGGGTATTTTCATGAAAGTTCTTGGCTTGAAGAAGAGCTTGTTGACCAATTGTACCATCAATTACCATTATTACTTCATCAGGCTTAATTTTTTTCTCAAGAAGGTTCATTTCTTTAATAAGTTCACGTTCTTCTTTGTGTCGTCCTGCAGTATCTATAATTATAAGATCTTTGTCAGTAAAGAGGTTAATTCCTTTAAAAACCACTTTTAGAGGATCTTTCGCTTTCAAGTCGCCATAAATAGGAATGTTTATTCGTTTTGCTAATTGTTGTAATTGAGCAAAAGCTCCAGGCCTATAGGTATCAGCACAAATTAAGGCTGGTTTCAATCCCTTTTTTTGGTAATAACGAGCAAGTTTTGAGGAGACTGTGGTTTTTCCTGATCCTTGTATTCCAACTAGCATTAAAATTTTTCTTTTTCCAGGTTCTAATTTAATTGGAACAGTCTTATCACCGACAAAACGTGTTAATTCTTCATAAACTACCTTTATTAAATGCTCTCTTCTAGCTATTCCCGGAGGAACTCGTTCTTTTAATGCTCTTTCCTCTATTCTTTTAGAAATATCAAGTACAAGATTAACATTAACATCTGATTGTAGAAGGGCTCTTTGGATATCTCTAACGAGTTCTTTCACTAAAGCTTCATCCACAACTGATGCTTTGAAAACTTTTTTTAATGCTCCATAAAGAGAAGACCCTAATCGATCTAAAACCATAATTTCATTCCGATCTTTTACCAACTAAATCCTATTTAAATAGATATTGCAAAAAATTATAACGGTAAATTAATTTTCTGTTTAAGATTTTTAGAGCTTATAAATTTTGAGAATCATCGAGTTTTCAACCTACATAAAAAATCATAAAATTGGATATGCAAATATAATATTAATTTCATTATAAGTTTAAATAAAAAAGAGTTATTTCTACAAAAAATTATTACTTAGCTCTAACGATTTTTATTCGTCCCAATATTTTCCAATATTCTATCTCAGTTCCTACCTCCAATTTATCTTTTATAGATTCATCATCTGGATAAGTAGCGTCTAAATACTCATATGTTTCAAGATCCATTATTTGCACACTGTTTGGATTAAGAGTAAAAACTTGTCCAACTCTTTTATCTACCAATGGAACATCTGTATTTGCATCAACAGGTTTAACGATGCTTCTTTTAACTCCGTCAAATGTGCCTATAGCAACTATTCTTGCTTTAGCAGCACCATGTTTTCCAGGCTTTGATTTGGTTATACTTACAATTTTACAAGGTTGGTCATCGATTACCATATAGCCTCCAACTTTTAAACTACCAACTTCAACTGGTTTACTCATTTTCCCACCAATTTGCGATCTAAATAAAGTTTTAAATAACATCCATATATAGATTTAGGATCGAGTTTTCGGTACCTTTATTACTTTTTCAATTTCATGCTCCTTTTTTCTTGCGGACAAAAACTCTAAACAAAAGGTCAAAATCAATCAAAAAAGGGAGTTTGGCGCGCGCCAACCGAGTGGAAATTACAAAGGATAAAGGCTTCAAATCGATCCAATGACAGAAAGAGGAGGCTTCTATCATGGTGAATAGACGCACAATCCACCGAAATTTTACTTGCCATTTTTTGAGTGTTATTAAATCACTAAATCATACAAAGAATTGTTTAAACAGATTTTCTATATTCTACTTTACCATTTAATCAGACAGTAGGAAAACACGAGTACGCATATTTTCGCGTAAAAAAAAGGGGAATATACCCATAATTGATGCTAAAAAATACAAGAAAATAGACATTCTCTAAAAAATAGAAAAAAATCCAGTGGAAAAATATTACATACAAATAGTAAGATACCCCCCAATATCAGGAGATTCAAATCTAATGGAAAGAGTATACGAAAAATATGCATGGATTATTTTCTTAGGTCTAGGGGTGTTGTGGGTGGTAGTAGGGTTTATGCAATTATTCTTTCCAGACGGATTGGCTGAGACCGACTCTCAAGTTATCACAGGCATGTCCTGGAATGAACTCAAAACTTTGAACCCTGAAGCCACTGACATGGTTCGGTGGCTATACGGAGCATTGGGTTTGCTCAAAATGAGCTGGCCCTTTCTCGTTATAGCGATTACCATAACAGGCTACCAGAAGGGAGAAAAATGGGCTTGGTACACCATGTGGCTCGTACCTATCCTCTTATTGAGCAGGGCACTCTATAACGCTAGCTATGTTGGTGACGCCTATTTGATGTTGGAGTCGATCCCAATTATGATCATAACGCTGATTGGACTTCTCCTTCCCTATAGAAAGTTCTTCCCAAAAAAGCCACAATCGGAGAACGTGTAAATAAGATGGTCAAACTAAAAATAATATTAAGCCTAATATTATCAATCATAGGTTATCTTTTAGGTATTATAGCTGAAGCGACTCATGGAACTGACTCAGCAATTAATATGGCTTCCTGTTTTCTCAAAATATTGTGTTATGTAATTACCGTTCCACTTGCATAATCTGCTGGCAAGAATATTAGAAAAGATTTGAACATTATTGGGATTCCGGGTTTAAGACTTGTAAGTTGGATTATGTTTGGTGTAGCAATAATTCATTTTATGACTTTTTTCATTTGGACAGCCGATGGTAGCCGACTCCCAGATGGACAGATAACTATAAACTCTGCGATTTTTTTCATTGCATCGATGTTTATGATTGCAGAAGCGTGGAACTCATATAAAAGTAAAGATTAAACATCTATCAAATTTGTTGCGCATGTCTACTCTTGATAGGGTAGAGCTTGGTTTGGTTTGCTTAATCCTTCTTGTATTTTTGTTACTCGTGAATCTGTTCGGAAAACATACACTGGTGAATCAGAAGACGATTACAGAATCAATGTAATATATTATTACGACATAATCGAAAGTAAATCCAAAATACCAAAATTGACATTGATAAAAATAAAAGAATCAATATCACAGATAATTTTATTTTCTTACATACAAACTAGATAAACATGTCAAAGATCGGAACAATAAAAATTATCGTTGACTTTTTTAAGGCTTTTTTCCGGTCTCTATAGCTTCTTGAAGAATTTTTTGTACTTTATAAGGTTCTCTCAAGGCTGCCAGACTAGGACGCATGCCACCAGATCCATACCCAGATCGCCCTCTATAGCCAAAAAGGTTTGAACCTGCAGTTAAAACATAAACACTTCCTGTTCCAAAAAGCTTATCGGAAAAACCGATTTTTACATAGACTTCTTGAATCTTGTCGAAATCAACAAATCTTGTGTCCAAGCCAATAGCTCCAGTTTGAGTTATTACACGCTGATTAGTAATCGCGTATTCTGTATTGCGATACCTCAAGAGTTGCCATATCGAAGGACCAAAAGTCAATCCAATCCCAATAAGAACAAAAGGTAACCCAAACAAAGTAAAAAACCCTGGCGCTCCTGCAGAATATGCTGAAAACACCCAAAAAAGAGAGAATATCAAAAAAACCAATCCAAATGGAATAGGCACCAGGCCAGTGGCTATAAAAGCGTTTTTTACAGGTTTACCACTCCACAACACTCTTTCATTTGACTTCAAAAGACTATTCATGTTAGACAAATAAATCGCCTTAACCAAAAATATACTTTTTATAATAAAAAACTTGCCATTGTTTTAAATTTAAATCAATTTATATTTTAAAATAAAAAAAAGTTAACTTTTTTTCCATCTAGAAAGGTTTGGAGAAACCCTCCATGTCGTAGATCGGAACAATAAAAATTATCGTTGACATCTACCTAAAAATAAAGAAGCTGTAAGGCGTTACTCAACGCTAACTGGCCCCTACATTTTTAGAAAGAATGTCTGTTTGCCAAACAAACCGATATTTTGATTTTTTTTAGTAAAATCAGATAAGGAAAAATAAATTTAACGAGGAACAGTTGAAGAAATCTCCTAAAAGATAAATATAAAAGAATAGAAAGAAAACCCTTAGAAACACACAAAGAGGATATTATAAAAAACACTAGAAGAATAATGGTCATAGAATAACCAACCTAGGAAAGTGAGAAATGAAAAAATTGTTTAAAAAAGTAGGAATTGTTGCTAGGTATGACAAAACTCAAGCAATAATTCTGGCTAATAAAATATCAGAATATCTAGAAGAGAAAGGATTAGAAGTTTTCATAGAGGATAGTCTCTCTAAAAAAATGAATAAATCCCGAAGATTTGCTCCCCTTGCAAAAATGAAAACGGATTTTATTATTACCATAGGGGGTGATGGAACAATTCTCAGAGCAGGAATTTTAACTCCCAACCCCCAACCTCCAATCCTAGCTATTAACATGGGAGTAAGGGGATTCCTTACAGAAGTTGAACCAAAAGATGCACTCATTGCCATAGAAAAGGTTTTAGATAATAAATACAAAATAGAGAAATCCAAAAAGCTTTCCATATCTGCAGGTAATAAAAAACTTCCAGATGCATTGAATGATATCGTTATTTCTACTGGAGAAACCTCAAAGATTCTTTATGCGCAGATATTTAAGAATGATAAACCAATTTTAAAATGTCAAACAGATGGTGTAATATTTGCTACACAAACTGGTTCAACTGGATATTCTCTTTCAGCAGGAGGTCCTATTTTAGATAAAGAAATTGACGCTTTTGTTCTAACCCCTATTTGTTCTTTAACATTATTTCATTCATTAGTTTTTTCAGCAAAAACCAAGGTTTCAATAAAAGTAATTAGACCTAAAAAAATTTTTATTTTGATTGATGGAAATTATAGACAGATAATAAAATCAGAAATTCCAATTTTTTCAGTCTCTTTTTCTACTAATATTACTCCTTTCATTAGATTTGAAGATGATTTTTATCAAAGAATGAGGAGTCGTTTGCTTTTCAAGGGAATGGGGTAAAAAAAGAAGATAAAAAATCAAGCAATATTCATACGCTTGTTGTTGATACCTCAGCTTTTTTATCAGGATATAATCCTTTTTCCTGGAAAGAAAGAGTTTTCATTGTCCCAAAAGTTAAAGAAGAAATTAAAATTAATTCAACTTTGAATCTGCGTCTTGAATTAGCTATTGAAAGCAAAAAAATTATAGTTAGAACCCCACTAAAAGAATTTAAAATCAAAACAGCAGACATAGCAAAAATGCTAGGAGACTCGCATTTACTATCAGAAGCTGATCTGGAACTTTTGGCATTAGCTCTTGAATTAAAAAAAACAGGATTCAATCCCAAAGTTGTGACAGATGATTATTCTATACAGAATGTTGCTAAACAAATGAAAATTGATTTTATTCCTGTCACAACGATTGGAATTAAACGCATTCTCAAATGGAGTAGATATTGTCCTGCATGTTACAAAAAATATAATTCAAAGTATAAGTTAAATAAATGTTCAATTTGCGGAAATATATTAAAAAGAAAGCCAAAAAAATGAGATTGAAAATTTAATAAAAACTAAAAATAAAACTCACAAAAAAAAAGCTAAAAAGCTGACAAGAATTAGCCCTTCAATTCCAAAGATCGGTATAACCAGTTTTTTAGCCTTTTTAAGAGCCAAATCAACCAAATTTGATAAAGAGTGTAATCTTTCCTCACCAATAACTCGAACTTCTGGTACTTGAATCTTAACGCATTTACATCTACAAGCTTCCAAGGTTAATGCTGCATCTCGGCTTATGTCTAAAATATATTTTATTAGAAGGGTTTTATCCATTGCTTCTCCAACCGGATGATAACCCCTACTACCCAAAACAATAGCACTTACCGCATGTGTATCTGTGGTAAATATTTCAGCCTCGTGAAATCCTTTGGATTTAAGACATGAAATAATTTTTTCCCGTAAGCCGGAAACCATGTTATTTCCATCAATAACAACATAAGCAGTTTTTTGTTCAGCAACATTAACTACAAGTGAGGTTATTCCTCCAGGACCAAGACCGTCCTTTAAAGTGAACTCAGAAGGAAAGACAGTTTTTATTCCTATTTCAAATGGATAATGAGGTAATGATAGAGCTTTCTTTATACTTTTTAAAGCAATAGCTTTTAGTGTTATAAGAGAAAGATCCATTTCTTTTTTATCAGTTATACTGTTATGTGCATTTATAATTATACTACAGTTCATACCAAGTTTTTTGGCTTCTTTTCTAACATAGAAACCTAATTCTTGGGGTAGATCTTCAGTTGTTTCAGGAGCTAAAGTAAAAGAGAGAAGTGCAGTTTTTCCAAAAATTTGACACGAAGCAGTAATATTTTCCATATTTATTTTAACAAAAGGACTGGCTACACTTTCAGTAGTAATAAAATTTGAAGCATCAATAACAGAGTCAATTATTTTTTTATTTTGAGTTTGAGATGCCAAATCAAGTTCATGTCCGAGAATACCTAAAGGAACACAAGCATCACAATTGAATTTTTTTTCAAATTCATATTTTAGTTGCGAAGGTAATAGACTGCTTCCTATATTCTTAAAAGGCCCAGGATGAACAAAAGGCACCAGTATAGCTGCTTTTGTTTTGAATGAATCAAATTTCATAATCATTACTTCTATAAGAGCGTTTTTTCCTAATTTTTCAAGAAATTTTTCAAATGGAGCATTTAATCCAGCTACCCAATTTAGCATGAATGCTCGAAAAAGAGGGATAGCATGTACATCATAATTCTTTTTTCCAATTTGATCAATTAAAAAAAGGAACAGAGCTGCAGAAAAAAAACTAATAATCGAGAAAATAATCAAAAAAGGAAAAAATGTAAAATATATAGAAGTAAACATCGTCTCCCAAAATCCTATCAAAATGAGGATATTTGCTAAAGGCTGAATAAAAGAAGAAACCAAGCGTTGAATAGTTCCTAATGATGAGGTGGAAAGAAAAATTACAAATCTAAATGTTAATACTGCAGCAAAACCTAACAAAGCTATTTTTAGCCAAATTAGAGGGTCGAATATAAGACTAAATATTAGTCCTAAAAGAAGAAAAATAAACCAGATTAACCAACAAAATATTGAAACAGCCAATGTCCTTCTTAGAATATAAATAGGATCTGTTCTCAAAATATAATTGCTTATGAAATAATCTAAAATTAGAGTAGAAGAAAAAAGAGAAAAGCCCAAAAAAAGACTATATATTAATCCTTCAAACGATAGAAATAGAAGAAAATAACAAAAGCCAATAAAGCCTATACAAAAAAGCATCAATAATAATAGAGATTTCTTTAATGAGGGTAAGAAGAACATGGATGAATAATGTTTTATTGCCTTATTCATTGAATGATTTAGAGAGGGAGTATCTACCACGTTCTTCACCTAAAGGATCGTTTAAAAGGAGTCAAAAGGAATTAATAAAAATTAACTAAAAATAAAAAATAAAAAATAAAAGATATTACAAAATAAGTTATAATTAATATAGAAAAAATAGAAAATTTGATATTTAAATATCAAATTGATCAAACATAGAAAGAATATATGATGAAAAAACTCCATGAATTAATAATTCCTCTAAGGAGTAATTGTTTTATCTTAATAATACAGAACATATTGATTCCGCGAAGGCTATGTTGCAAAGTCTATGTCAGACAAAAAAATGCCACCTTCAATAAACTACATGCTTGAAAGAAACATAGGCAAAAAAGTAAGGGTAATTATAGATCCAGCATATGGTTTTGAAGGAATTTTATCTGCTGTAACTCAAAAACCTTCTGGAATATGGATATCAGAAGTTGAAGCAATAATATTAAGAGCAACCATAGCTCAGCCTATTCCACAGGTAGCAAGCAGAGAAGAGAGAGGAGACATATTTTTACATTTAGACTCAATTCAGAGAATCGAAATTTTACAAGATAAAAATCAATAATCAACCTAAACTGCAAAAAATACATTTGCAAGAACGGAACTGACTATTACAATTATTGCGAGTATGACCAAAAATTCAGGCCTAATTTTTATACCTTCAGTTTCTTCTTCAAAGAATCTTAGAAGACCTGCACTAGCAGCCGGCATTGGGCTAGTATCTTTTCGCTTTCTACTCATATTAATACCCCATTCAAAAACGATTGGGTCAAATATTAAACTTTTGTCATAGAAGTATATTAAAAAATTAGTTGAAAAACATACTAAAAGCAGAAAGTAGCAATATAGTATGATTGATCATAAATTTCAATAAATATCATCTTAAGGAATAAGCTTCTTTTGTCCTATTCCAGTAAGCAACCAGTAGTAGGGTCTTTTTCTTCCCCTCTTCACAATATTTTCCTTTTTTAAAAGATTGAGATGATATAATACAACAGAATAAGATAAAGAAGAAATATTGCTTAAAAAAAGTGCATTGTATGATTCTTTTTCCAAAGCAAAAAGGATTTTAGTCCTAGCTTTAAGACCTGTTTTTACGTTTCTAACTTTTCTCAAATAGGCTTTTGGGTGAAAAACTTCTTTTATTAATAATCACCAAATATAGAAAGTACTTTAAAATAGAAAAGCTTTCTATGTGAATTTCAATAAACTTAATTGTTTTGGCTTATTATTGTCAAATAAAGTAGCAATTTCTTCTTTTATCAAAGCGATTCTCTGGGAATAATAATCTGGTAGAGCATAAGTATCGATTAACTGCTGAGCTGCATCTAAATATTTTTCTATTCCTCCACGATACACAGTAAGGGTCAAAGGACCCTTACAGAAAGAACATTTTCCATGTAATGGTAACCTACGAAAACGTTTGTTGCAAGATTTACATCTAAAAGCTTGAGTTGAAAAAGCACGAAGGTTGCCCGAAATGTCCCTTATAAAATGAGTTGTTAAAACCTTTAGAGCAACGTATTTGACATCAACTGCATCAATTTTTTCCCCTAGATCCAATTGCTTATTCAACTTTTCTAACATTGAAGAAAATTGTTTATAGGAACTAAATGAATTTCCCAGATTTATGTTGGACACAGGCATTGTGTAATTGAAACCTTGAAATTGTGCTTCAGTTCCAAGCCTGTGACCGATAAGATCTATAATTGGGCTCAATACTTTAGAATCTAATTGATCATACGTCTTATTAAAAAATTCAACGGAGTAGTTTTTATCTACATCAAGATCGTGTGCTTGCCTTTGAACCTCTTGAGTGTTAATGAAAGGAGTAAGTAATAAAGGGGCATCCATTATTCCACCTATTTGATTAGGAAGATAAAAACGAGAGAAGTTTAACAAAATATCTAAAGCCAATAAAATTGCATCTTCATCTCCATCACAATCTCGTCTCTTAGCAGAATGCCAAATTGGGTGAGCATAACATACATTTAATTCAGTAAAACCAATTATTCTACCTAAAACGCTAACACAAGTATGGGGAGCTAAACCCATAATAGAATGCCCGATTAAATCTTCAATTCTTTTTACATTATAAAAAGTTCTGAGATCATAAACATTGGCTAGTAATTCATCTATAAAATTTGCTACCTGAAGAAAATACTTAGCTGCAATTTTAGGAATAACAATATCCTGGATTTTTAATTCAATTATTTGATTGGAACTAAATAAAGAATCGCCATTTATATCAAAAGAATATCCAAGGCTTTTTAGGGTATCAATATCAATTCCAATTTCTGAGGGTTTGAAATGAGTTAAAGGAGCGTTTGTAGCATCAAACCTGATGGTTCCATCCTTATAAACAGATAAATCATATTTTGCACGTAAAATGCCTTTTTCTAGAGCTTCAGGCATCTTGTCTTCATTTGTTAGTCCTTTAACTCCTTTAAGGATTTTTGGAGTCTTGGTACCAATCTTTTGGCATGCAGTTTTAATCAGTGAGTTGAAATTAACCGCTTGTCGTTGATATGATACTCCTTTAATTTTACATGTTGGACAATTAAATGATTTTAAATTTGCTCCACAACGGGGACAAATGGTTTCATTAAGAGTTTTAGTGCCACATTTGTTACATATGATTTTGAGTGTGAATGTTTTGCACACAGGGCACTTACGAGTACCAAGATTAATGAAAACAGATCTTTGCTCTGATGCTTTGATTAAATCTCTTCTGGGTCCACCGGCTAAACCAACTGGAAATAGAACATGCACAAGAGGATGCATCTCTCGTCTTTTCGCTTTTTCAGGTCTCCCCATTCGTGCACCAACATAAGTTGGTGCTTTATTCATTATTCTGATTTGTGTTATTGAGTTAAGATATTTAAGTACAGAAGTAGAGGTAATACAATCCTTTTTTCTTGAAGCATAGCCTAAATTTAGGCAAAAAGATTTAGCGGTTTCTCCCTTAATTAGGATTTTATCTTGATAAATAGTGAAAGGTAAAAATATTTTTTGGAGAAGGTCACTTACTCTTTTGTTGAAATAACCTTCGATAAGACTTTTTTTATTTGTTATATTGCAAACTTTAGAGGCAAATAGCCAATCTCTGAGTAATAGAACTTCGTCAATGTTTGTCAGATTTGACCAATAAAAAATAAAAGATGGATGTAATGGAATTTTAAAATAAACCGATAAAGATTTAGCTTCTTCAAAAGTCGGTTTATATTCAAAAGGATAATTAAGGAGATCAGCTAGTCTCTTTGGATCAAAATTAATTTTTGCACTAGCCTTATTGATACTTCCGTTATGTTTTTTAGCAATAGCTAAATTGAGATCTTTAACCCACCATTCTTCAACATATCCAGAAGGGGAAAGGTTTTTTCGGGTATAAAGAAAATCACCATAGCTGATTAAAATATCTCCTAAAAAAAGAATTTTTTTAATTTTGTCTTTTATCCTAATATATTCCTTAGCAAATACTTGAACTACTGATCCGTCTTTTAGTAATACAATTGGAGGTTCTAAATAGTCTACAGGCATAGTTACACCTCCCTTTCCAGGAAGTTGTAAACGCAATTGAGTTCCTCCAGCCAAAAAATTATCAAGAACAAGCATTGTTGAGGGGTGTATACCTACTGCAGCCAATCCAGTATTTCTAGATCTACCATATCTAAGTCTAAATCCACCAATTCTAGACGGAAAAGAAAAGATCGGCCTCCCTGCGATAACATCATCCATGAATCCAGCAGATTTCTTTGTTGATTTTATTTGAAAAGACTTGAGCCAATCCCAACCTTGAAACCCAAGTTTTTCTATTATTGCTAATACTTTAGGAGCTCTACCTACTATGCCATCATTTACAACTCTAAGAGCACCCCCTCTTACATTATTAGTTTCAATTCTTGGTAAATTTCTATATGAAGATACTTCGACCTTATCTGATTCTGTACCGGTAACCTCAACGGGTAATAGAATAAGAGCTCGTTTTAGCTCTTCATCAGGTATATGATATTGGAATCGCCCTACTGCTCTCTCGTATAATCTTAATTCTTCTACAAATCGATTAATTTCATCAGTTGTTGGTTTATATTTATCAAGACCTAATAGCCGTCTAACAAAATCTCCAACTACAAGAGTTAAAGCTTGATCAGTTCCGCCTGCCGATCTAATAGGTCCAGCAAAATAGATTGCTAAATATTCACTCTGATCTGAATTTATTTTTATTTTTACTTGTGATATTCCTTGTATAGGAGCTGCAGTTAGACCTTCGGTAAAAATTGCAAGAGCTGTGCGAATAGCTTGCTCTGCGGAAGATTCAGGGTTTAATTTTCCAAATTTACCTTCAATTATTTCTTCAGCTATTTTAAAAGCAATTTCTTCTCTTTGAAAGATCGCATTTAATTTTCGTATGCTTTTAGCAACACCTTTTGGACCAATAAGACCCTCAACCAAATCCGCTATATCTTTTGCTATAACACATTCAGGGGTTAAAGAAGGATCTAATCCTTTAGATCGGGCAATAATAGCAATATCATATAATTTTTTAATATCAGATTCTAGTGTTTGAATATAATTTTTGTAATAGTTACTCATACTATTGCCCATATAAAAGGACTCCCTTCAAATGTTTTGTTAAGCTGTTTATTTTTATTTGCTGTAAAAAAAATTGAAAAAATCTCTTATAATCAAAGACAGTTAAGCGTATTTAATTCAAAATCATTGTAAAAATTATTTTCCACGAATTTCATTAATAATTTCTGACATCTTCTGAGTAGCATCATTTCTCTCGATAATGTTTCCAGTAACTATAATATCAGCTCCTGCTGAAACAGCAGCGATTGCCTGGCCTTTATTTTTTATTCCCCCTCCCACGATTAGAGGAACCGTTAGAACATTTTTAACTGCTCGAATAATTTTAGAGGGGACAGGCGTTTTAGTACCAGACCCTCCTTCAAGATAAATAAAATGCATACCTAAATATTGACCAGCTAAAGCATGAGCTACAGCAAGTTCAGGTTTAGAATAAGGGATAGGAAGAGCTTTACCAATAATACCAGCAGTTCCACCTTCACCAACAATTATGTAACCTAGTGAAATGGGTTCTAAATCCAGTTTTTTAATTAAAGGAGCACCTAAAATTTGAGCTCCCATTAAAAAATATGGATCAACTGAATTGAGGAGAGACATAAACCAAATAGCATCTGCATTTTGATTTATTCCCGTTATATTATTTGGAAAAAGAATTACAGGAATTTCTACCGTCTCTTTAATAGACCTTACTACTGAATTGAGATGATTTTGTGAAACGAAAGTTGAACCTCCTATCATAATAGCAGCAGTTCCACTCTGACTAGAATTCTGAGCTACAATAGATGCCTGTTTGGAAGATATTTTTTCTGGATCCACAAGGGTAATATGAATAGATTTCTCGTTTCTGATTTTTTCAAGTAAATATTTCTCTACTGTTCCAAGCACAACAAAACCTCTTATTAAATATCTTCTTTCTTATCTTCTCCTATTTTTTTAGAAGAAGAAAAAACCTTATCAGTTAACATACAATAAATGTCAACTTCAGTTTGAGCTATTTTAATTGGAAAGAGTTCAGTTAATCCACAACTACTACAACCTACTGTAGCATTCGCTTGATCTCTTGAAATTTTTACTTCTACTGTTTCTTTACCACATTTAGGACAGGAAAAAAATTTTGGTAAACGCTTTTTTGGAATATGAACAACCCTCTTTCTTTTTCGTCCCACTTTATATCCATCCAAGAGTTCAGATTGGCAGTTTTTTATACTTGATATTTCTCTTAAATACTTACCGACCAAAATAATTTTAGAGGATATTGGTTAAAATATGAAATTAAATTCTACACTATTAGAGATTAAGTGTCCTGAAGTAGAGAAAAAAATTAGATTTTTTATTAAGGGATATATCGAAAAATTTGGTTTTGATGGTATTGTTCTAGGAATTTCGGGAGGGGTTGATAGTAGTGTTGTAGCAGCATTAGCGTGTAGTGCTATAGGAAGCAATAAAGTAATTGGATTATGTCTCCCTGAAGAAGAAACATATAGTCTTAAGCAAAATAAAGATGCTAAAATAATTGCAGATAAATTTAATATAATATTGAAAACACACGATCTCTCAAAAATACTGCAAAATTTCTATAATAATCTGCTTGTTAATAATTTAAATAAAAGGTTAAAAGGTAACATAAAAGCTAGGACTAGAATGATTTTTCTTTATTATTATGCAAATAAGTTAAACAAATTAGTATGTGGAACTTCTGACAAATCAGAGACTATGATAGGTTATTTTACAAAATGGGGAGATGGAGCAGCTGACATTGCACCGATAATGAGCTTATATAAAACTCAAGTTCAAAAATTAGCATTATATTTAGGAATTCCTGAAAAAATTGCCTTTAAACCTCCTTCTCCAAATCTATGGATTAATCAATCTGCAGAATCCGAACTTGGTTTAAATTATGAATTAATTGATCTTATTTTATATGGTTTAGAACATAAAATGTCAATTAATAAAATCTCTAAAGATTTAAAATTAGAATTAGATGACGTTAAAAAAATTAGAGATAAATGGTTTTGGTCTGAACATAAAAGAAAAGGACCAATTACAATCAATGTTTGATTTGTGATTTAAAATGCAAAAAATCAAATCACAGTTAGATCACATAAGCTGTGATATCATGCTTTTTTTAAATCACGCGTGATTTTTTATAATCACAAAAGATAATCATTATCAAATAGCAAAATAAAAAGGAGTAAAAGATCTGAAAGCTTATTCCTGAATTTTCAGAAGAGTATTCAATATTCAATAATAAGATTATTTAAATTGACATTTCGAAAATATTTAAATAAAAATTAAAAATAAAAAAAATAAAGTAATAAAATGAAATAAAAATTTAAAATAAATGCGTATATTTCATTTTTATTTAATTTTATTAGTTTTTTTCCTATTTAGAGCTTGATTTATAGTTATTTTTACTTTTAATAGAATATTATGACGTATTTTGTAATAAGTTTTTGAAAATTATCTAATAAAAGTATTTTAATAGTGTTAGAAATGTGATTAGTATACAAAACTGTATTCATTCTACCTAATCAGGAGGATTTAAGTTTAAATACAAAAGACAAGGTTCAAACCTATTTAAAAAATGCTTTAAACGATCCTATTGTTAAAATACTATTTAAAAATTGTCAATTGACTAAAATACAGCTTGAAACTCTCCTAATTGACGTTTTAGCTGACAATTTGACTGGCAAAATAGTAAAATACGATGAAAAAGCCGATTTTAGATTAATAAAGTCCAAAATAAGCCGCGGGTCTTTTAATAGGACTCTAAAACAGTCTAAAGAAAATGTAATAAAATCAGTATATACGATTTTATTATTAAGTTATTTAGGAATATTTGAAACCGCTAGTCTTAGCCCATACCTTGAAATTGCCAGCAAACTTCAAGACTATATTGAAGCTTATTCTCAATCTTCTTCAAATAAATTGTCTGAAGATAATCTAAAAATAATCGAAATTATAAGAGAAGAGCTTGAAATAAGCCTAAATCGCCTTTCTTCTCCTACAAATAAAATATTGTGACATCACATATCACATTTATGATAATAAAGTTAATTAAACGATAGTTATAAATAAAGCTATAAAAAAGCTTATTTTTACAATTTAAAGCTAAAATAATCAAGAACAAAAATCACATAAAATAAATTCAATAAAGAATTGTTTCTGTGATCTGTGATATCATAATTTTGAAATGTTCATAATTACCATAAAATTTATATCTCATAGAACGAACTGTGATGTGTGATGCAACAACTTTTATCACACAAACATCACAGAAGGAACAAATTTGATTGAAATAGCCCTAATCCTAACATTCGCTGGATTAGCAATAATTGTTACTTCATCAATCAAATATTATAAGCAAATTCGAAAAGCAAGAAATGAATACGATAAGTCCAAGAATATAATAGAAAACATCGTCTTAAGTTTCAATAGGGAATTAAAAAGAGAATCCAAACGAACAGAATTAGTAGCATATAAAGTTGATGGAAGTATATCTAAAATTGAAAATAGCATTAAAAGAGTTGAAAATTTAGAAAAAATAATAAATCCACTAAAAATAAAACTCAACAATGTTGATCAAAGCTCTTTTAATTTTGAATCCAAGGCTTCTTTAATTGAAAGTAAAATACAAAAATTAGATGAAGCAAACAGTTCATTAATAAACAGAATAGATAAAATGGAAGAAAAATTAACTAAATTAACAGAGATTCCAGAAATAAAAAGTGAAACAGTAATTCCAATTAGACGAGAAAGAGCATTGTCTGCAGTAACTGAAACTGAAATAAGAGTTTTAGAATTGCTTTCAAGTGAGGGAGGAAAAACAGCTCCTGAAATAAAAAACAGAATCAATCTAAGTAGAGAGCATACTGCAAGATTAATGAAAAAATTATATGATAATGGCTATTTGGAAAGAGAAACAGGCAAAATTCCTTTTAAATATAAAATAAAAGAAGAAATGGAAAACATACTTAATAGTAAAAAATAGTTTAGTGTTTAATTTATCGAAATTTTTATCATTGATATTTGATTCCAGATTCAATTATGGGTTGAGTCTTTAAAAGTGCAATTTTATATTTTAAATTGTTTGAATTTCCTGATCTTAAAAGAATTCCTCTTTTTGTCATTCTGGCTAAATAAGTCGAAACTGTACTTAGACTGATAGGTTCTTTCAACTCTTGCTCATAAGTTGATTGTATCTCCTTGGAAGAAAACCAAATTAACGGAAATCTTTGCTGAATAATTATTTTAACTTTTTCAAATCTTGAAAAATTATTTTGATCTATTGAGTTAATAGGTTGATTAGTTGAAGTTTCACCAGGCATACCACCTAATAATTCAACAAGATCTAGTAATCTGATAGCTTTATCTCGAGTAATTTGACCTTCAAAGGCTATCGTATATTTATTACCTTCGTTATCAAACAACTCAACTCGCATTTTACGAGCTGGCATTAATATATACACCTGGTTTTACGTTCACAATCTTAACCTTTCACAACCTATAACTGTTATGGTCAATATAAAAATAATTTAATATTCAAATATAGCTTAAAATTAAAAAATGATTTTAAATTATAATTATTATAAAATCACAATATTCGCAATTTTGATTTTAAAAAATTTATAGAATTTCAAAATTTCAGCTTAATTTTCCAATAGAAATAAAGGGGTGGGTCATTCACAAAAAAATGATTAAAAATAGCTCTAATTTTTATAAAATAATCAAATTTACATGTTTTTCACATTTAAAACAGAGGTTACTTCACATAAATGTGAAGCCAAAAACAAAATAAAAAATTTTTTTTAGCAAATTATAAATGTTTACTACAAAACCAAAATTTTATAAAAAAATATTATAAAAATTATATGAAATATACAATCAAAATCATCGATCTTCACAGACACCCCTTGATTTCCTATCGAAAAATACCCCAATAATAGAAAAAAAAGATCAAAGGAAAAAAACTAAATTTTTAATCTAAAAACTTTTACAATAATTATTATAAAATAAATTTAGTTACATACCTTTCAGAGTATATTTCCAATACTAGTAAATTAGGGGTTCACAAACATTATAGTATATTTCCATAAGAAATTCTGGTGTGTGAGTGTATTTTTTCAATATTTTTTTAATTACCATTTTTTTTCCTTTTTTTCTGAATAATTATGGTTATAGACAATTTTTTTGTACTGTATTCTTTATTTACTCCAATAGAAATATCGGTGTTACCTATGTGAGAATAGTGATACAAATGAAACAAAACTTACTCGATGATGTTTTTGATAATTTTGTAAGAACAAAACAACTTTTTAAAGATAGAGAAGTTTTAAGACATGATTATCTGCCTAATACTTTGCCTCATAGAGAAGATCAAATAAAACTTCTTGGGGCAACTGTTGCTCCAGTTTTAAAAAATGCACGATGTTCAAATATTTTTATTTATGGAAAAACTGGAACTGGAAAAACAGCAGTTGCTAAGTATGTTCTTAGTCATTTGGAATCAAAAGCAAAAGAATATGGTGCGTCAGTTAAATTCTGTTACTTAAATTGCAGGATAACAAATTCTGAATATAGAGTTTTCGCAAGTCTTAGTCAAAATATTGGCGTTCTAGTTCCTTTTACAGGACTATCCGTTGGTGAGGTATATGATAGATTTAGGCTTGGATTAGACTCATCAAAAACCCTCTTTATTATAGTATTGGATGAAATAGACTCATTAATAAAAAATCGAGGTGATGGTATATTATATGAATTGACTAGGATAAATGAGACTCTTTCGAAAAGTAAATTATCAATAATTGGAATTTCTAATGATCTTAGATTGAAAGACTTTCTTGATCCACGAGTTTTTAGCTCTTTAAGCGAAGAAGAAATTGTTTTTAGACCTTATAATGCAAATGAATTGCGAAATATTCTTTTTGAACGATCAAAATTATCCTTTAATGAAGGAAGTATTTCTGATTCTGCTATAAGTATTGCTTCTGCTTTAGCTGCTGCAGAGCATGGAGATGCTCGTCGGGCATTAGATTTATTACGGGTAGCAGGTGAAGTTGCTGAGCGTAATGGAGATAAAATAATTATTGATTACCACGTGCGAGAAGCTGAAAAGCGTATAGAACAAAATAGAATAATCGATGCATTAAAAAATTTAACTTTACATTCAAAATTAGTTCTTCTAAGTGTTTATCTACTAAAAAAGAGTAATGCAACAACAGGAGAAATTTATGATCTATATAATGAGCTTTGTAATGAATTAGGAGTTTGTCTTTTAACTCAACGTAGATTTGGCACACTTATTAGCGAACTTGATGCTATGGGTCTCTTAAACGCTAAAGTAGTTAGCATGGGTAGATATGGACGCACCAAAAAAATTAGATCAGACGTCTCGAGGTCTATTATTAAAGATGTTTTTATTATCGATAATAGATTGGGACAACTATTGGATTATAAACCTAAATCAACTTCAAAAGATAAAAAATAACCTTTATTCAAATAAATGAAAGGGTTGTAATTTCCAATGTTTGTAGATTAATTACAGGTACTTTTCCAGGTGTTGGAACTAAGCCTAATTTTTCCATATATTCTGTTTGTTCTTGCCACCCTCCAGAATTAACAATCAGAACTCCCTTATACTTACAAAATCCCATAACGTGAGTGTGACCTGCATGGAAAATATCTGGCGGATGACTTATAACAAGAAAATCTTTTTTTTCTGGTGACAACATTGTTTTGCCTCCATAAGAAGGAGCTAAGTGTCTACTTTGCAATAGCAATTGCATCATCTTTTCTGGTTGATCATGTCTTAATCCTGGAATTGTAGCAACTAGATCATCTAAGCTTCTTCCATGAAACATTAATATTTCAACTCCGTGAAGACTAACTAAACTTGGATTTCCAAGCGAGTGAATTCTTTGTGATTTTTGAATTGATTTTAATAATTCCAAATTTATTTCAGGTTGAGGCAAGGCTTTTCTAGTAGCATCATGGTTTCCAGGTATTATTATAATTTCAATATATTCAGGTATTTTTTTAATTAATTCTGAAGCATATTCATACTGTTTTTTGAAATCTTTAATTATTAATTCTTGTTCTTGCTGGGGATAAATACCTACTCCATCAATCAAATCTCCTGCAATTAGAAGGTATTTGACCTGTCCAGCGATTTTTCTAGCTTTTTGATTTCCATATTTTCCGTTTAACCATAAAACAAACCTTTGAAATGCTTCTTCAGTAAATTTGTTGCTTCCGACATGTATATCGGATGTAAGAACAGCATAGACAGGTTCCGAAGCGACTCTTTGTGGTTTGGAACCAATTTCTGGAAGAATTATTTCTTCAGCTAAAAACAAATTATTTCTTGTTTTTTTACACTCAATACAAATAATTTGGTCCGAAAGCAATAGTTTAGCCATTCTATGAATTCTGTTTGGTGCTTTGCGAGGTATTAGAACAGTAGCATTTGTTTCCAAATCTTCAATTGTTAAAAATATTTGTTGTTTTATTTCTCTTTTTTCATTAATCATTCCAATTATTTTAATTTTTGATTTTAATGGCCTCTTTAATGCTTCCTTTATTGTAGTAGCCGATTTTACATCAATTCTTTGTCTTAATAGCTTTTCAATACGCCTAAATCTGTCTTGAAAATACTGAATATAATCTTCGATTGTACCATTGGAACTTAGGCTTTTAGATGGATTTTCTAAAATTCTTATTTCCGATTTAATATTTTTTGCTGGAGGATTGAATTTTTCGTTAATACTTTCTAAAACTTCAGGTTCTAACGTTTCAAATTTATTATTATCTACATTTGATTTAATAATGACCTTTTTATCTTTACAATTATTTTCTGATTGATCAATTATTTGCTCTAAAATATTTTTATCAATAAATATCGGTTTTTTATCCAAATAGCTTATTTTTTCAAGAACTTTATTAATAATTGTTATAGGATCCTCTTTTAGAGTATTCTTGCTCAAAAATTCAAAAGCTTCCCTATTAAGTTGATATCCAGATTCAATAGATTTGCATATTGCTTTTTGTAGACTCTCTGTATTATTCATTAAATCCCTGAAATCCTCAAATCCTTGATTCTAATATCTTCATGCTCTATTAATTTTTATCTTTGCTTTTCAAGCTAGCTTACTTATCGCTTTAATTCAATATTTTTTAATACACATAAAGATGCTAAACCCTTCTGAGAAGAGATATTTGTCTAGCCGAAAAAATACGAAACGTATCTTCAGAATTAAATCTCCTTTTTGCTAATTAAGAAAATCCTAAACGAGCATCTTTGAAATCAGTCCGATTTCCATTGTTACACTTATGTCTGCAACAACTTCGTTTATGAAATCAAATTAAAATGCTATAGATTTAGCAGACATGATTATTTCCTATTTTATTAATAATCTTAATAAAAACTATTTTAGATAATCATACAAGCTATATAATTAAGCCGGGGTGGCGGAGTGGTTATCGCGCTGGCCTCGAAATCCCAAAAATAGATTAAAAACTTTGTTCATAGACTAGATAGCCAGTGGGCCTATGGCTCGCACGGGTTCGAATCCCTTCCCCGGCGCTTTTAATATTTCTATAATCCAAAAATTGTTTTTTTCTTTTTACTATTCTCTATTTTTTCATCATGATTTTCTTCAGATATATGGTGGGCTACATGAATACCTAATCCTGTTGCCGCTCCTGCTGATGAGCCTAATAAAAATCCTGTTAATTGTGAATAACCTGAAATTAAAGCAAAGATAACTAAAAGATCAAAAACAATTGCTATTGCTAAATAGCCGTAACACCATGTTTTAATACTCGTTCCTCGTGGTTCATTGATCCCAATTCCAATTAGTACTGCAAACATAATTCCAAAACCTATTAATGCGTAAATCAAATCGCTAATCATCTTTTTTCTTTCCACTAATTAATATTGAGCAATTATTCTCTGGATTTACTTATTTGATCTTTATTATTGTTTTTTGTTACTAAGAACCTTCTCTTTTTTAATTCATTTGAAACCGCTACCTTTTTTACTTATCAATTTAGCTTTTATTGAATATTGGTGACTAGAATTAACACATTTTGATCAGAAGCATTGCCACAAATGGTTTATCCTACTAAAAGAAAAGCGGAAAAAACTGAATAACATTAAGTCTCTAGTCAATGAGAATAATTTTAACAAAGGTCTTTGTGGTTTTTATGAAATCCTATATGGTTCTTCAAAACCAAAAAAACCTGACCCTGGTTTAGTTGGCTCACTTTTGTATCATATGGCTATGGTTTCAAAAATGGAAATGGAAACTACTCTTCTATCGAAGGAATTCGGTTTATCTTTTTTTGATTATATTCCTATCATAGAAACTTTTTATAAAGATTTTCTATCTGATGTAATCAGCTTAGCTCGCAATTTAATATCCTTAGATTTTACTAAATTAGTTCCTGTTTTTGACGATTCTCTTGGCTCTTTTGAAAAAATAACTCTTTTTAATAATTTATTAAATAAAGCAAGCAAAATTGAATCTCTTTTTAATAATAAAGATAAGAAATGTTTAGTCAAACTTGAAATATTATTTGAAGAATGGGTTTATCGAATAATTTTAATGAGATTGCGTCAAGAATATGAAACTATAAAAGGATTAATTTTATCAACAGAAATTGCGCAAAAAAATGGTTTTTCTGAATTAGAAAGAACTATGAAAAAAGTTCAAAAACAATTTGGAAAAGAAACGGTTAGTATAGCTTTAGATGTGACTCTAAAAGTTGGTTTACGTAGAGAAAAACTTAGAACAATCATGTTAAGTGATCATTATATTAAATATACAATGAATGTTGATCAACTTGATGGTTGTATGGAATTTTTCAATTGTCCTATTTATGGTAGTCATAAATATATCTCTCATCAGCTTGGTTTAAATGATTCAATATCTGATCTTTTTTGCAAATATTTTTGCTATTCTCATGCTAATTCAATGCTTGAAACTGTTCTTCCTTTTCCTTTTACTCTTTGGCATCCTAGAATGATGTCAACACATGGAAAATGTGCTTATTATTTAAAATTGGCATATTCACCAAAAGCTATACCTAATAAAAAATTTATCCCTCTTGTCATGTCTTGGAATATTACTAGAAAATGCAATCTAAAATGTTCCCATTGCTATATAAATGCAACAAATCAAGAATTAACAGATGAGTTGAATACCTTTGAAGCAAAAAATCTCATCGATCAGATATGTGAAGTAAGTAAACCTCTTCTAATTCTTAGTGGTGGAGAGCCACTATTACGCAATGATGTTTTTGAACTAATTGAATATGGGGTTTCAAAAGGTTTGAAAATGGGTTTAGGTAGTAATGGTAGCTTAATTGACAAAACAATTGCAAAAGATCTGAGAAGAGTAGGAATTTCAACCGTTTCAATAAGCTTGGATTCTTATAAAAGTGAGCGTCATGATCTATTCCGTGGAGTTGTTGGTTCTTGGGAAAAAGCAATCAATGCTATTAAGTATTTACGAGAAAATAATATTCTAGTGCAGGTAAATACCACTGTTACTCAAAATAATTACAGAGAAATAGATGAAATAATGTATCTCACTGAAGATATTGGCGTGGAGAATTTTCATCTCTTTTTCTTAGTGCCGACTGGAAGAGGAGTAAAAATAGAAGATATAACTCCTGCAAAATATGAAGCAATGATTAAAACAACTTTTGCTAAAACGAAAAATCATAGGTTAAATGTAAGACCTTCTTGTGCTCCTCAATTTATGCGTATTGCTTCCACTGCCGGTTTGGATATGAGACAATGGATTCGAGGTTGTCTTGCAGGTTTATACTATTGTAGGGTTTATCCCAATGGAGAAATAACACCTTGCCCTTATTTGCCTATCAAGTTAGGCAATGTCAAAGAAAAAAAATTTAAAGATATTTGGTTTAATTCTGAATTCTTTAACTCTTTAAGAAATTTTGAAACTCTTAAAGGCAAATGTGGTTATTGCGAATATAAAGCAATTTGTGGAGGTTGCAGAGCAAGAGCTTATGGCCTTTCAAGCGATTTTATCGATTATTGTGGTGATTTACATGAACCAAAAGAACTTAAAGGAGATTATTTAACCGAAGATCCTTGGTGTTCCTACATTCCTCCTAAAACAAAAAATAAATAACACTTAAAATCTCTATTTTCTTTCACCTTTTTTATCTTAGAAATATATTTAAGCGAATTAAACAACTTCAGAATAACTATTCAGGAGTGCAAAATGAAGTGGTGCATGGCAGCCCACGAGTGTCAATGAAATAGATGAGGTACTTGTGGATGGCCAAAAATAAGACGTGTCTAGAAGGGGAACCAGTTGATCATAGTTTACCCTATAACTTATCCTCTTTCTCCAGGTTTTTTAGCGCTAGCCTCATTTAAAAAAAACCCTCTTTTTTATTTTTTAGGCAAATTACTATTTTTGGCCTATTATTTGAAAAAATCCAAAGGAGATCCTTGTTTTGTCTTCTGAATTAAGTTCAAAAAATTTTGCAAGTTTGTTTAAGGAAACTTCCCTTGCTTATTTTTTTGGATTGGGTGGACTATTTGCAGGATTCCTGATTGCTTCTTATTTAGGTGTTTTCGAGCTTGCTTCTTGGACAATTGCTCTATACCCAGTTCTTATTAGTGCTAAGGGGATCACTAGCGGTCTTCTTAGCGGTCGTTTAAGTACTGCCTTACATTTGGGTACTGTAAAACCAAGTTTTTTTAGGAATACTAAACTTTTCTATACTTTACTTGAGTCTCTTGTATTTTTAACTCTAGCAACTAGTGCGGTTATTATTGTATTCTCACTTTTTTTTGGTAAATTATTTTGGGGATTAACTCTTAATGATTTTTCAGGAATAGTACTGGTGATTCTTGCAACAATGTCAATGGGATTGCTTTTATCTTTTATAACGATTAATATCGCTTTTTTATCATTCAAAAGAGGATCTGATCCTGATATAGTAGTCTATCCAATATTATCCACGATCTCTGATGTTTTCATTACAGCCTGTTATCTTTTATGCTTAACATTATATTTCTATGGTGCTTTTGGACAAGCGGTCCTAATTATAATCGGCGGATTCGTTGTTATTTTTGGTATTTCTTTAGTCTTTAAGAATCTTCATGAACCAGTTTTTATTAAAACTATTCGAGAATCATTATTTACGATTTTTTTGGTTGCTTTTTTAGTGAATATAGCTGGTACAGCTCTAATTGGCATACGTAATTTCATAGAAAGAAGACCTGAAATTGTTATGGTTTATCCTGCTTTAATTGGGATGATTGGGAATGTTGGATCTGTTGTTGGTTCTACATCAACAACCAAACTTGCTTTAGGTTTGCTTTCTCCTTCTTTTTCATCAATCAAAAAGCATTTAAAAAATATTTTCAGCGCTTGGGGGGCATCACTATTAATGTTTGTTATCTTGGCTTTTTTGTCATTGCTACTTACTGGTACATTTTCTATATCTTCTCTTTTTGATCTTCTTTCTATTCTCTTTTTAACAAATGTTTTTGCTGTTTCGGTAATAGTTTTTTTGACTTATGCTATTTCTATTTTGGCTTTTAAAAGAGGTCTGGATCCAGATAATTTTGTTATTCCGGTCGAAAGTTCCTTTGCAGATGTGATTACATCAATTGCTCTATTGGCATCTCTGATTATATTAGGATAGAATTAAAGACATGTTAAAATACCTGCATAATCAATACTTACAATCGGAGCTCATTTTAAGGTATGCGTCAACTTGAAAAAATAGAATATAAACCTATACCTGTTAGCGAACTTCTATTGGAATTGAAAAATCTTTCTGAATTAATGATAGATCTTGCATATTCTGCAGCCTTGTTTAATGATAAAGAATTGGCTGAAGACGTTCTTGAATTGGAATCTCACATAGACTATATGACTTATCTCTTAGATATTGAAATAATGATTGCTGCTAGAGACGCTAAAGACGCCGAGACTTTGATAGGTGTTTCAACTGTGGCATCTGCAGCTGATAAAATCTCTGACGCTGCAGCTGATATTGCTGCAATAGTAACTCGCAAAATTGGAATCCATCCAATAATTGGCGAAATCTTTGAAAAAGTTGAGGAGCGTCTAATGAAAGCAACAGTTAAAAAAGACTCAATAATTATCGGAAAAGAAATTGTTGAACTTGATCTGGCTGCAAGAATAGGGGTTGATATAATTGCTATTCGAAGAAATAAAGATTGGATTTTGGATCCAAATGAAACAGAAAAAATTTTTCTCGGTGACACTCTAATAACAAGGGGTGCTCCTTTAGGAATAAAAGAATTTAAGAATTTAGCCGAAGCAAAAATAAAAAAATGGAGTACTAAATCTGATGAAAAAAAATCAAGAAGTGTTTGAAGAAATTGTTCAAAGATTCGTTGAATTAAAAAATACTTCTGAATTGATGATAGATTTGGCTTACTCTTCATTAATGCTAAATAGTGCAGAACTAGCAGAAGAAGTCCAACACTTAGAAGAACATATGGATGAATTACATACCGAATTTGAACTTCTTGCATTAACTAGTAATTTCAAAAAGGAGGAGGCATCTGGCTTTTTAGGATTGATAAGGTTAGGCGTAGCAACTGAAAAGATTGCTGATGCTGCAGCTGAAATGGCCGAAGTTGTGCTACGAGGAATTGAACCTCATCCAGTTTTAAAAATAGCTATACGTGAAGCTGAGGAAACAGTAACTCAAGCGTATGTTACTAATAATTCTCCTTTAGTTGATAAGACTCTAAAAGAAGCTCGTGTACACGAAGATACAGGTATGTGGATTTTAGCAATAAGAAGAAACAATAAAAGTTTAAGACCGAAACCTTATACAAAAATACTTCCTGGAGATGTTATTATTGCTTCAGGATATTCAGAAGGGGCGTCTGATCTTAGGAAACTTGCTTCCCCAGAAAAGATGGAATAGGAACACAAGAATTATCTAAAATTTTTTGCTCTGGAATTTTTTATTTGAAATTCAAGCTTTCCATTCTGCTCTTGTTTTCTATAAAAATAAAAACTATAAAATAAAAAAAACTATAGAATAGATGTCTTTTCTATTTTTGCTATTATGCTGATTTTTCTATTCTGAAGTTTTTTCTTCTTCCATTTCACTAGTGATTTCTTCGATTGGTTTTGGAGGCGGTGTAGTTGCCATTGTCCATCCAATCCAAGCACCTATGAATAGAACTGCAATGAAAGCAATAAATACTGGTATAGCAATCAACCAAAATCGAACATCAAAAGTGATTGTTATTCCAAGATATGCGAAAAAATCAACGAACAAATTAGGCCACGCTAATGTTATTGTATATCCTACAGCTATAATTAAACATATTAAGAAGATAACTCCACCAATTGCTTGATCTTTACTCAAATTGATTCACCACTTTATAAGCCAAGTACAACTTTTATCCATTTAAAGTTTACCATAAACTTTGACATATTTGGGTTTAGATTAAACAGTCCCCATTTCCCAGGTTGCTAAATATTTTTTTTGTTCAGCTGTCAGTTTGTCAATTTTTATTCCCATCGATTCGAGTTTTAATTCAGCAATCTTTTCATCAATTTCTTTAGGAACACAATAGACTTTTGGTGGAAAATTTTTTGCTTTTGCTATGTATTCAACACATAAAGCCTGATTCGCAAAAGACATATCCATAACTTCAGAAGGATGCCCTTCTGCAGCAGATAAATTTACCAGCCTTCCTTCTGCAAGAAGATAAATTTTTTTTCCGTTCTTGAGAACATACTCATCCAAATTTTGCCTGATTCTTCTTTTATTTTTTGAAATTTTTTCTAATTCTTTTAAATTAATTTCTACATTGAAATGACCGCTGTTAGCGATTATTGTTCCATCCTTCATTTTTTCGATATGCTCTTTTCTTATAACACTAATATCTCCAGTTGCTGTTACGAAAATGTCTCCTAATGATGCAGCTTCAATTAATGGCATGACCCGAAAACCGTTCATTGATGCCTCTAATGCTTTTAATGGGTTAATTTCTGTGATTATTACCTTAGCCCCTAATCCTAATGCTCGCATAGCTATTCCCCTTGAGCACCACCCATATCCACAAACAACAAAGTTCTTCCCTGCAATTAGAGTATTTGTTGATCTTAGAATTCCATCAATAGTACTTTGCCCTGTTCCATACCTGTTGTCAAAAAGATACTTGGTATAAGCATCGTTCACTGCAATTATTGGGTATTTTAAACTTTCCGCCTTTTCCATTGCTCTTAATCGTATCACTCCAGTAGTAGTTTCTTCAGTTCCTCCTATGACTTTCTTTAATTCTCCTTTTCTTTTACTGTGTAACATGCCTACAAGATCTGCTCCATCATCAAGTGTTATTATTGGTTTATTATCCAAAACTTTGTCAATACACCAGTAATATTCTTCAGTTGTTTGGCCTCTTTGAGCGAATACTTTTACACCCTTTTCTACCAAAGCTGCTGCAACATCGTCTTGAGTTGAGAGGGGATTAGATCCGCAAATTGCTACTTCTGCTCCTCCTGCAATTAACGTTTCTATGAGGACTGCTGTTTCTTTTGTAACATGTAAACAAGCACCCAAAGTTAAACCTTTTAATGGTTCTTCTTTTTTAAACCTCATTTTGATTTGATTTAAAACTGGCATGTGATTGGAACTCCACTCTATTTGAAGAAAGCCTTGGGGTGCTAGTGTTTTATCCTTAATTTTTGATGAATCCACTGTGCATTCCTTCTTTTCAAGAGATAATGGGCTCTCATACTTTAGTTTTGTTTTATATACTTTCCTTTATTAAATAAGATTTGCCTAACTGTTTTTTGCGAGTGAAGTTATCGACTTTTTGTTGTTTGTTTCGAAAATATGATATATTCCGATTTTGGAATCAAAGATTAAATATGTTTCTTAAATAATACTTTTTTAGGTAACAGAACTTGACCATCGAAACTGAATCAGAATTAAAAGAAATACTAAAAACAATAGGTTATTCTAATAAAGCAGTGAATGCGATTCTTTCTTGGTATGTATCTAATGTAGAATCCAATTGACTAATATTTAAAAATCTTATCTTATTTTTTCTTATTCATTCAAGCTTGTTTTTTCTATTTGTTTTCTGGTTTATCTTTTTTGAAGATTACTGCTTTTTTTATTATTTGAGGTGTTACCCATTATTTATTTAATATAATCCAAGACTTTTTTAGCTTGATTTTCAGTTATTTTATTTGTCTTAGCGAGATATGTGATTATTTCAGAAATCTTTGCTAGAGAATGCACAGTGAATCCTCTCTTTTCGAGTTTTTCTTTTCCTCCTTGTTGTCTATCTACAACTACAATCAAGTGCTTAACTTTTGCACCTTCTTTTCTTAATTCTTCTATTCCCTCAATTTTTGATATTCCTTCACTAACTACATCATCAAAAAATACTATATTATCCCCTTTATTCACTTCAGCTCCAACAATTCTACCTTTTGACCCATATTCTTTTTTCTTTTTTCTGATAATAATACAAGGCAGATTTACTAACGCGGAAATACTTGGACTTATTAATGCTCCTTTGAGTGCGATTGATGCTATTTTATCAATTTTTTCAACTTTACTGATTTCTTTAATTTTTTCTGCTGTTATTTTGGTAATAACCTCAAAATCTTTGGGTGAAGAAAGCAATCTTGCCAAATCAATATAATAGGGACTCATTGCTCCTGATTTTATTCTAAAAGAGCCAAATTTTAAACAATTGGCATTATTTAAAGCGTTAGCAAGTTCATTAATTTGTATTGACATAATCAATCAAATCTAAATTTGATTTTTCAAATTTAACCCTTTTTCCATTAAACCATTTTTTTATTGATTTTTGAGAATTGTCCTAATCTTGATGTATTTATTATAAACCTATAATCTTCGCCAAAAATCTGTGTTCTTTCAAAAAATGAATTAAACTATTACAACCAAAAGAGCCTTAAATCTCTAGTTAGAAAAAACTATGGTAACGTTTATTACCCTATTTTGTTATTGCTAAAAGACGCGAAGCGGAATTACAATGGGAAAACAACACTCTCCAAAACATGGTTCACTTGCTTATTTGCCTAGGAAAAGGGCTAAAAAAATTTCTGCCCGAATAAGGTATTGGCCCAAGACTTCTTCAAAATCACCTATTCTTCTTGCCTTCACGGGATATAAAGCTGGTATGACCTATGTTTATACTATAGAAGATAGAACTCGAAGCCCAAATTTTGGCAAAGAAATTATGCATGCAGCTACAGTAATCGAAATCCCTCCTATGCTTATTTGTGGAATTCGTGTTTATGCTAAAACTCCATATGGCCTTGAACCTATGTCTGAACTTTGGATGAAGGATATTCCATCAGATTTCAATAGGATTTTGACTTCTCCAAAAAAAATAGATCGTAAAACTTTATTGAAAAAAATTGAGGAGAATATTGATCGACTAACTGCTGTTCGGGTTATAGTTGCAACTCAACCTAAACTAACAAGTTTGTCAAAGAAAAAACCAGATCTTCATGAAATCGAAATTGGTGGAGGTTCTATAGCTGATCAAATAGATTATGCCAAACAATTGCTTGGCAGAACAGTGATGGTTGAAGAAGTTTTTACAGAGGGTCAATATGTTGATATAGCTGCAATAACAACCGGAAAGGGTTTTCAAGGGCCTGTTAAACGTTGGGGTGTAGCTATCCTTCAACATAAGGGCAGAAAAACAAAAAGAGGTGTTGCTACTCTAGGTCCTTGGAAACCAACTCATGTACGCTATTCTGTTCCTCGTGCAGGTCAAATGGGCTACCATCAAAGAACAGAGTATAATAAGAGAATATTAAAAATAGGCAAAGATGGAAAAGAGGTTTCTGTAAAAGGTGGTTATATTAGATATGGTCACGTTCGGGGATCTTACATTATAATTCTTGGAAGTGTTGCAGGCACAGAAAAAAGATTAGTAAGATTGCGTCAACCTGCAAGACCCCCATCTGATCTACCCAAAACACCCCCTCAAATAACCTACATTTCTCTTGACTCACCCCAAGGAAAATAATGAGGTTAGAAAAAATGTCTCGAACAAATAAAAAATTAAAAATCTTTGACCTTGAAGGAAATCCGGGAGGTACAACTTCCCTTCGAAAAATATTTCAAACCTCAATTAGACCGGATGTTATTAAAAGAGCAGTATTGTCAATACAATCGAGCAGAATCCAGCCACAAGGGCGTGATCCGATGGCCGGAAAAAGAACAAGTGCTGAATCAAGGGGTACAGGTATGGGTATATCAAGAATACCTCGAGTTAAAGGTGGAGGGGGAAAAGCAGGTTTTGCTCCTAGTACTGTAGGAGGAAGACAACCTCATCCTCCTAAATCAGAGAAAAAGATTAGGAAAAAAATTCCCAGAAAAGAAGCTCATTTTGCATTATGCTCTGCAATAGCTGCTACTGCATCAAAAGAAAATGTCGTTTCCCGTGGACATAAAATTGATTCGGTATCTCAACTGCCTATTATTTTAACGAATAGCATTGAAGAACTCTCCAAAACTAATGAGGTTGAAACTATGTTGACAAGCTTGGGTTTATCTTCTGAGATTAATAGAGTAAGGGAAAGTAGAAAAATAAGAGCAGGCAAAGGAAAAAGGAGAGGAAGAAAAATGAAGCAAGCTATAGGGCCTTTAATAGTAATTTCAGAAAATAAGGGAATTTCTAAAGCTGCAAATAATATTCCTGGTCTTGATGTTGTAGAATTAAAAAATCTTAACACTGAAATGTTAGCACCCGGAACTTGTCCCGGAAGATTAACCTTGTGGTCAATAGGCGCTTTTACACAACTAGATAAAATTTATGGAGGAGACTAATCCTAACTATGAATTCTAATGATATAATTTATTATCCATTGATGACAGAATCAGCTAGTCTTATGGTGGAAATGGATAATAAGTTAATATTTATAGTCAATCTGAAGGCACATAAAAATGATATTAAGCGAGCTGTAGAAGAATTATACGATGTTAAAGTTCAAAAGGTAACTTTATTAATCACTCCTCAAGGAGAAAAAAAGGCATTTGTTAAGCTGCAACCTGATTTCAAAGCTTCAGATGTGGCAATAAAACTTGGACTTTTATAAAATAACTTATGGGATTAAAAATGGGAAAAAGAATTAGAGTTCAAAGAAGAGGTCGTGGAGGTTCAACTTATCGTTCATCAACTCATAAAAGAACTGCACCGGCTAAATATCCTTCACAAATAACTCCAAAAGACTCATTTAGAAACTCAATTGAAGGAGAGATCATTGACTTGCTCCATGATTCAGGAAGAGGCTCTCCTTTAGCCTTTGTAAAATTTAATAATGGGGCCTCTTGTTACACTATAACCCCTGAAGGATTGTACAAAGGTAAAAAAATTAGTTTGGGCGGACTGGCTTCTCCAAAAATAGGTAATATTCTTCCTTTAGGCAAAATTCCTGAAGGGACAATAGTATGTAATCTTGAACTCAGACCAGGTGATGGAGGAAAAATGGCTCGTTCATCTGGAGCTTATGCAACGGTAATTGGTCATACTTCCCAAGGAACCTTAATAAAAATGCCGTCTGGCCGAACGAGATATCTTAACAATTTCTGTATGGCTACAATAGGTGTTGTTTCTGGTTCAGGTCGCACTGAAAAACCCTTTCTTAAAGCCGGATCAAAACATCATCTGATGAGCGCTAAGGGACACAAATATCCAAGAAATCGTGGAAGAGCAATGATCGCTGCAGTGCATCCTTATGGAAGCAGTGCAAAAAGTGCTAGGAAGGTAACCACAGTTTCACATGGAGCGCCACCAGGACAAAAAGTTGGATTAATTGGAGCTAGAGGTGCTGGACAAAAAAAGAAAAGGCGATCAAGGTAACAAAAAGTTTATAGCATGTAATATTTAGTATGAGGTTGATTTAAAAAATGCCAAAAGAGTTTGTTTATCGAGGATATTCGCTTGATAGTTTAATGAGTTTATCAATGGACGAATTCATTAATTTGCTTCCTTCAAGGCAAAGAAGAAGTCTTCAAAGAGGTTTGACTCCTGAACAAAGAATTCTTCTTGAAAAGATCCGCAAAGCAAAAGAAGCCATTAAGCAGGGTCAGACGCTTAAAGTGAAAACTCATGTTAGAGATGTTATCATTCTTCCAGAAATGGTTGGCATAAAGCTCTTTGTACACAATGGAAAAGAATTTGTTCCTGTTGATATCAAGCCTCAAATGATCGGGCACTATTTAGGTGAATTTGCAATAACCAACAAACCAGTTCGACATGGAACTCCTGGTATCGGTGCATCTAGATCTTCAATGTATGTACCTTTGAAATAATTCTATTCCCCATCCACTTACGTGGTATATTCTCTTTCAGCGTGTTTTCTAGCAGGTGCTTTTGCATTTGGTATTTTAGGCAAAGGAATAGGAGGGGGAACTTTTAATATTCGAGATATTAACACTGATTCAATAAAAGCGAAATTAGAAATTGATTGAACAATAATTGGTGGTGGAGGCTTTTTTTGATTATGATCTTTTAATATCTTTTCAATTTCTTTTGCTTCTCCTTCAACATAAGCGCTGCCTTTCAGATTAATCTGTGAAATTGAAGGATTATAATTTATTGATAAAACGAAAGGAACTCTTAGAGTATTTTGGCTTTCTTTTTCAATGCTTATAATATTTATGTTGGTACCTATTTGAATAGGCGGAATTGATTTTTTTAAATCCCAAAACCTTTCAGCTGAAATATTAGTTATTACAACGTTAATTTTTAACATTTATATCGTAAAAATATTGATCACTAAGAATTTAAAAATACTTATTTTTTAATTTGTTTATAACGCGTGAATCCACAATGCCCACAAGTGTATCTATCCTTATGATTAGCCATAAAATAACCCGAACCACATCTTTCACAAGTTGGCCTTAATCTTGAAACTTTTCCTTCCTCGATTTTATATAAAACATAAACCCCTTTTTGACTCTTTTTCTTTGTGACGGTTTTATTATCTCTTCTTTTTTCAGCCATTATTCTTCTGTCCCCTTCTCTTTTGTTTCTTGAGGCAGATTTCGTTTTCTAATATAGTCAGATTCAATTAAGTCAGCCTTTTTTATTGTATCATAAACATTAGCTATACCTATAGTTATATTAGACCCTGTAAGCGTTTGCATTTTTTTTATAAACACGATCTCCTCTGAGACATTCATTTTATCCGCAATACCTTTTTTGATTTTTACTCTTGACGGCGTATTTGTTTCTACCAAAAAATCCACTTCTTTTCGGCTTAAAAGCAGATTTTTTTTGACTGATACCAATTTTATTTCCATTATTAGATCCCTTATCTAGAGTGTTGAGTTCATATAGCTTCTCACTATTTAGTTTTTCTAGCAGGTTTCATGTCTTTAAGTATCCTCTTTATTTCAATCTTTTTATTCTCTGTAACTTTGATTGCAACAAATCCTTCCTTAGGTTGGCCATATATCACAAGTGCTTTTTCTGGAGCGAATAGAACTGCAATTAGAGTGAGAAGATCTTCTTCTCCCTCAACTATTATTTGCGATCTTCCATCCCTTCCACAAGCCTCTTTTATGCTGTTGATTGCTTCATCTGTTATGGTTCCTGGTGGATTTCTAACATAAAACACTTTTTTAATGGGAAATTTTCTTGGAATTAATTTTTTTCTCATACATTTATTGTCAATAATTATTATTTTAGGATAATATTGAAGATCATATAATCTTCTTGAAACTATATCTCCGACTGAGATGATAATCGGAGAAATATTTTCTTCTACGATTTCGTTAAGTTTTTCTTTATTATCTGATATTGAACCTTTAATTAAAATGCCAAAAGGATTATGAAGTTTTTTTCTCAGTTTTGAAGTAATACGATACTCAACACTCATTTAACTTCAACCTTTTAATTATTAAATCCTTTTTAATTGTATACAGTTTTTAATAATAGAAAATAAGAAATCTTTCTCTTTTTATCTAACTTTGAGTGCGTATCGACCTTTCTCTTTGATCTTCATGGTTTTTCCAATAGCTGAATTTTTAGGATCGAACATAACAACTATACCACTAAAATCTTCACTTAAATTTGTAGATTTGCATTTAGCGCATACATTTTCTTTAGTAATGAAATGGCAGTTTGTACAAGCCTTCTCTCTCATCTTTAGTCTCTCTTTAACTCTTTATTTTTCTCTTCACTTATTTTTTCTGTATCTAATTTTATCCATTCCAGCTTTCCTAGACCAGGTTGTCTTGCTGTTACTCCAATTTTCCCGGAGCTTCCAGCTCTTCCTAATGAAACTGCTGTAATTCTTACTCTTACCTTATCCCCACTAGATAATTTTCGTTTTGTCTCTTTGCCGAGCAAAACTCCCTGTTTTTCGTCATAAGACATATAATCGTCTATGAGTTGAGAAACGTGCAATAAAGCATCTACAGGACCTATTCTTACAAAGGCTCCAAAATCAGCAATTTCAACTACATCTCCCTCAACTATTTCTTGAATAATTGGATAAAATGTTAACAAAGAAAACATGACTTTGTGATAAATAGCTCCATCCCCTGGAATAATCTTTCCTGTAGGGCTTACTTCTACATTCGTAACCGCTACAACATAACCCAGTTCATCGTCCACTATTCCTTCATATTTCATTTTAACTTGATCCTGCCCTACTTTTTCAAGAGGTGAACCAAATGTTTCCGGAGGAATACGGATAATATCTTGCATTGTGATTAGTTTGAACATCGAATTACATCATTCCATCAATCGCTAGAAACGATTTTTGTCTGACATAAATGACTGGCACACTTATATCTCTTAGCCTCTTTTTTAGTTCTAAATCATTGGTAAAGACTATTGCTTTCCAATCTTTTGCTTTTTTAATTATTATTTCGTCTGTTGGCATTTTCTCTGGCTTTTTTACTTCAATATATTTACATTGAAATGCTAACTTTAATGCAAAAGAAATGTTTTTTCTATCCTGAAAAGAAAAATTTTTTTGACTTAGTGTCTCTAATTCTTGCTTTACAGGAGAAATTAATATCATTTCAAAGTTTCTATTCAAAAGTTGTTTTAATTCTCTAAAAATGTCAATTTTAAAATAAATAGGCACGAAAAAAACGTTTGAATCTAAAATAATTTTCAATATCTTTCTATTTCTGGTTATAGACACGGCTTCTCTCAGCTCTCAAAGAATTTTTAATGTCGTTCATAAGGATTATGTTTCTTTAATTTTTTTTAAATAACTGCCTTTTAACTAGAGATTATTTTTAATAATATTGTTTTCAATATTAAAAAAGACAATAGTTGGTGTATTTGGATGATACATAAAACTTCTTGTGGTGCAGTTGTATTTATCACAAATCCTGAGTTAAAGTATCTGCTTTTGCATTATCCAGGTGCACATTGGGGTTTTGTAAAGGGAAAATTAGAATCTAATGAAAACGAAAAAGAGACAGTAATCCGAGAGCTTGAGGAAGAAACAGGTATTCTTGATTCAAAATTTATTAAAGGTTTTAGAGAAAGGATAACTTACACCTATATGCGAACTGGTAAAACTGTGAACAAAGAGGTTATTTTCTTCTTAATAAAAACTCAAACGAAAAAAATTAGATTATCTTATGAACATTCTGAATATTTATGGGCCCAATTTTCTGAGGCAATGAAAATTCTTAAATTCTATAACTCTAAAAATGTATTACAAAAAGCACATAACTTCTTAAGAAATTAAAAATTCCTAGAAACTCTTATTTTTAGTTTTTAATCAACTAATTATTATTCCGTATCCAATAAGTCTCCAACGGGCAGAAATCTTTCTGCTTATTGAAACTCTAGATCCAACAATAGCGCAAATTGGTCTAGTTAATTTTACCTTAACACTTGTAGGTTTAGTTGAAATAACTTTTCCGACATTTACAGCTGATCCGATATGAAGTAGTAAAATTTCATTCATATTGATGCTTTTTACTTTAGCTTGTTCTTTAGTTCCTACTGCTCTTTCCAGCACATGAGTTTCAAGGGTGAGTTCAGACATTATTGGTGGCAGTGATCCTGTTTTTCCTGCAATATTTCCACTTAAGCCATCTGCTTTAGAATAAGATGGATCTAAAAGAGTGCCAACTCCTACTAATCCTCCACATGTTGCTTCATCTACGTTTGTTTCTCCCGCATGCAAACTTACAATTTGAGTAATCAGTGAATTGTAAGTTTGTTTTCCCTCTTTTTCACCTCTAATGCCTGGGCAAATCTCAATTTCTTCACCCACGCTAAATTTCCCTTGTGCAATTGTTCCTCCAAGAACTCCTCCCTCTAATTCTTCAATTAAAGTTCCAGGTTTATTGATATCAAAAGAACGGATAATGTGCATTATGGGTGGTCTTGTTGGATCCCTTTTTGGAGTGGGTATCTTTTCTTGTATGGCAGTTAATAGTATATCTAAATTTATTTCTCTTTGAGCTGAGATGGGTATTATTGGTGCTTTTTCAGCTATTGTATCTTTGATAAAGGCTCTAATTTCTTTATAACTTTTTAGCGCTCTTTTTTTATCTACTATATCGATCTTATTTTGAACAATTATAATATTTTTTATTCCACACACTTCAGCTGCAGCTAAATGTTCTCTAGTTTGGGGTTGAGGGCATGGTTCATCGGCAGCAATGACTAGGATTGCTCCATCCATTATGGCTGCTCCTGAAAGCATAGTTGCCATTAACGCTTCATGACCAGGAGCATCAACAAAACTTATTGATCGAACAAATTCAGTTTTTGAATTACACTTAGTGCAAATATTTTTAGTTGTAAAAGTATTCGGAGGCTCACATTTAGGACATTTATTAATAACCATATCTGCATAGCCTAATCTTATAGTGATACCTCTTTTGAGTTCTTCACTATGCCTAGAAGCCCAAATACCAGTTAGTCCTTGCACTAATGTTGTCTTTCCATGATCTACATGCCCTATTGTTCCAATGTTAACTTCAGGTTGTTTCTTTGGGGCTTCTTTTTTCTTACTCATAATCTAATCCACATGTTTTAATGAAATAATGAAGGATTAATGATAGAACTTAATAAGTTTTGAGCAGATGAATTCAAAAAGTTTTATAGAGAAAATATTTTTTTAGTTTTTTTCTATAGGTTTTTTAGGTTTTTCCATAATCTTCGTATTAATCTGTACAATTTCATCTGTTATAATGTCTCCCCGCACCGTTTTCCGTCTTCTTTCTCCTTTTCTCTTAGGATTGAATCCTGCTCCTCCGCTTAAAATAACTTTTCTACGACCTCCTCCATGTACATTTGGTCGCATTGGAACTCCATCGCTATCTGAACCTCCCCTAATGAGCAATTTATATGCTGGCATGTCTACAATGGTGCCATCAATTATCTCTCCAATTCTTCTACCTATAAGCGGGGTAGCTCGCGCTTCTTCTAATTCAATAACTTTAGAAGTCCCATTTTTAGGATCAGAAATTATTACTTTGAATTTTGTCATTTCCTCTTCAACCTTTTCGCGAAATATGAAGTTGGATCTCTCTTTATTAAGGATTTATTATTCCTTGGAGATATCTATTATATAACTTTGTATCAAAATAACAAGCATTTTATTGGTATTTCATTACATTTTCTTTCTTACTTTGATTTGCAATTCGTTTTCTTTAATTATTCATAGTGATTATTTTTTATTCAACATGTACTCTGAAATGGTCGATATCTTTGCGCATTAATGGTGTTAGTTCCAGAAATTCTCTTATTGCTCTTTCAGGATCTTTTGACTGCGTTACGTATCTTCCTACAATTATTATATCGGCGCCTTCTAATAATGCCTCTTTTGCTGTCTCTGGGAGAATACCTCCAGCTACTGCAATTAGAAATTTTTTATCGCTAAATACCTGTCGCAAGTTTTTAATAAGTTCCAATCCTAGTGTTCTACCAGTTTCTTGATCTATTCCCCTATGTAATATTACAATATCTGGAAAAATATTCATTCCCTTAAGTTTTCCCAATGGATCTTCGACATTAAGCATGTCTACAGCACCATAAATTCCTAATCTTTTTGCCTCATAAACAAATGCATCAAGTGTTTCAGGGGGTGCTAATCCCGCAGCTACCACAGCATCAGCTGTTTCTTCATATGCTATATCAACCTCAACTTTGCCTACATCTAACGTTTTAAGATCTGCTATCATAAACGCATCTTTCGCTGTTTTTCTTAGTTCATTAATTACTTTAGTACCATACCTTTTAATTAAAGGGGTTCCGACTTCTAAGATTATTCTGTCGCTGCCAGGTATTTGTGAAATTATCTTTTGTGCATTTTCCACACTAGGAGCATCAAGTGATATTTGCAAATATGGAGGTCGCCATAAGCGAGGAACTTTGAAGCCCATTATTGGATGTTTAGCCCGATCTTTATCATAAAGCATTTTTTCAAGGCTAGGATATTTTTTCATAGCCCTTGTCAGTGCTAATTTTGTAGCACTATAATTATTTTGGAATATTCTATGATAATCATTAGCTTGAGGATGAATAAATACGCTGCAAACAATCACCCATTCATCAACTTTATCCTTGGGTATAATACCTTCTTCAACAGAATCTGCCACTGCTTTAGCTACCGCAGCTTGAGCTGGGCCAAAAATTTTTCCAGCATCTTTCATATTTTTAACGGTTACTTTTGGAACAAGAAGTGTATGTGGTTTAGGAGGGAGATTAGGTCTTATTACCGCTAGCAAGGGCGTGTGACCTGCTGAAAGATTGGAAAAACCATTAGCAAAGGCCTTCCCGACAGGACCATCTTTGTCACCTATTAAAAGGTCAACGTGTGCAAGTTCATTTCCAACACCCAATAATGCTTCTCCTATCAAGTAGGCTCTTCCATTTTCAGCGACACTTTTTATTTTCGATGATATGTTTATGTCGGTAAATAGTTCTTTGAAATCGACATCAAATTCCCTTAACCATGTGTAAAGTGTATCTCTATGTATTTCAAGAATTTTAGCAGTACCAGATATTGTCGGTTTAAGTGATTTTGCTTTTTTGAATTTTTTATTATCTGCCTCCTTTTTTCCGGCATCCAGTATTATTGTTATTAGTTCTTCTCGGCTTTCAGGTTTTTTTCTATTGATTCCCGACATTTCACGTTTCCTCTAAGCTCAGAGATACAAATGTAATATATAAAATTGTCGGAATTAAAATAAAAATAATTAATCTAATTGATGGTTATTAATAATAGTGTAGTTTTTAATACATTTATAATAAAATATTTGAATTCTATAAATTTATTGTCGAATTTTGAAATATTATATATTACTTTTAATACCTTTTAATAATATTAAAATAATGTGTTTTAAAAATGTCTGCAATTAATTTATTAGCTTTAATTCTAGTTTTGTTAGGCTTGAGTTTTTTTCTTTACGGTTCGGTTTTTTATAATTCATTAATTGGCTGGATAGGCTTTTATTTATTAATAGGTGGACTTCTAAGTTTTCTTTTTATCTATATTTATAGTAATTTTTATAAAAAAAATAATTTTACTCATTGAAAAGTTCTTGATATTTTTTATCAAGATATCTTATGTATGGTTTAGCAGTAATTTTTTCTCCACAAGTTTTTTCTATTAATTCATTGGGATCATACAAATTTCCATAATTTTGAATATTTTTCTTAAGCCAATAATTTATTTCCTTGAAATCTCCTAATCCAATTTTATTTTCATAATTATTTAAACTCTTTTTTATCGTTTGAAGGATCTGGCCACTATAAATGTTGCCAATCGCATATGATGGAAAATAACCATAGTAACCACTTGCCCAATGGGTATCTTGCATAACTCCCTCTGAATCATTCTCAATCTCTAATCCAAGATTTTCTAAATATTTTTGTTTCCAAATTTCCGGTAGCTCCTTTACTTCTATTTCATTTTCGAAAAGAGCTAATTCAATTTGATATCTAATTATTATATGTGCATTATAAGTAACTTCATCTGCTTCAATTCGAATTTTTGAGGGTTTAACTTGATTTATTAGTAGTAAGAATTGTACTAGTGTTAAATCATCTAATAATGGTTTTGAAATATCTTTAAGTTTGGGTAATAAATAGCTCCAAAATTGTTTTGATCTGCCAATTATATTTTCATAGAATCGTGATTGTGATTCATGTATTCCGTAAGAGCTTATCGATCCTATAGGTTCATATTTAAAATCTTGATTTATATTTTGTTCATACAGAGCATGTCCTGTTTCATGAAGAATTGAAAAAATTGTACTGAAATAATTGTTTTGGTGATAGTGAGTGGTTATCCTCACGTCATCGAAATATCCGGTTGTAAACGGATGCTCTGTTTCATCAATTCTTCCTCCAGCAGTGGGTGAGATTGTGTCATATCCTAATGTTTGTGTAATAAGTTGTGCTATTTTTTTTTGTTTCTCTTTTGTTATGAAAGGTACCTCTTTAGAGTTAGAAAGATTATTTGAGGACTTCTGGATTTTATTTAATAAGTTATTAATTCCTTTTTGGAGTTGAAAAAAAATTTTATTAATTGTTTGTGTATCTATTTTCGGTTCGTAATTATCAATTAATGCGTTATAAGGTGTTTTCGCCTTCTTTACTTTCATTAGAATTTCTGCAATTTTTTTATTAAGTTCGACAAGTTTTTCTAGATCAGTTTTAAGCAGTCTAAAATCTTTTTTTAATTTAGCTTTTTTCCAGCTATTTACTGTTAAAACTTGTTGTTTGGTTGTATCTGCTATTAATTTTTCAGGTAAATGTGTTTGTTCCTCATAATTTTTTTCTATTAAGTATACATTCCTCTTCTGTTTTGGATTCAGCTTGTCGTAAACAGAACTAGTTTTAATATTTCTAATTAATTTTCCAATTTCTGGGGATGTGCTCATTTTATGTTCGATTCTGCTTAAAAGAGCTAGTTGCCTGCTTCTCTGGTCAACTGCTCTGGGGGGCATCATTGTTTCCATATCCCAATGAATTAAAGATTGCACATTTTTTAATATGATCAGATCTTTTGATTTGGCTAAGAGATTTCTATATGGGGCCCAATTTTTTTTTGACATTAGTATTCTGCCTGAATTTTTTATATTTTAATTATTTTCTATTGATATAATTTGTTTTTGGCTATAATCATGGATTTTATTGTTGTTCAAGCTTGGTTAGATTCTTAAATAGGATTCTTTTTAGGTTAAAATTCTTCAAAAATTGGGAAACTGTATTTGGGAATATGATTATTACCAAGTTGTTTTGTGATAAAATAATAAACTTTGGTAATATTTTATTCTATATTTTTGTCTATATCTGTTTTTATTCATCTAAGACTTTTTGAGCTTCTTGGCTGTATGCATCCATTACATATGGTATTCCTGAAATCTTTGCAGCTTCTTCAGTTAAAGCCATGACATCTTTTCTTGAAATTTCTGAAAGCTTGAAATTTCTGCTTCCAGCCATTAGTTGTTGCAATCCAACCTTGAATTTTTGACAATATGTGTAAATTCCTAAGGCTCCCAATGGAATTTGGCTGATTTTTGATCCAAACTTTTCCTTCAGTTCTTCATAAGCAACAAAGATTTCACTTACCGTATTACCATATTTTGATACAGATTTTGGCAGATTATCCTCTTTAATCCATTTTCCAATATTCTTTCCTACCATTCCTGGTATCATTAAACCTCTTCCCATACAAATTGCTTTAACATAGGGACTGCCCATTGCAATCGATTTAAATACAGCGTCCTCTGATGAAAAACCTCCAGCCATAGCAATATCAGGAACTCTGATTCCTCTTTTTGATAACTTTTCACAAAATCGATACATAAGAGCTTGTAGGTAAAATGTTGGAATTCCCCACTCATTCATCATTGGCCAAGGGCTCATTCCTGTTCCACCTGGAGCTCCATCGATTGTAAGAAGATCTATTTTTGCTTCAGCCCCATAGCGTATTGCCATGGCTAATTCTAATGATGAATATGCGCCAGTCTTAAGCGTGATTCTTTTGAATCCTAAATTGCGGAGACGATCAACTTCATCAAGAAATCCTTCCTTTGTGACAAACCCTAATCTGGAATGTCTCTCAAATTCTTTAATGGCTCCATCTTTAAATGCCATTTGATTTTCATGAAGAGTCGGATCAGGAGAAACTATGTATCCTCTATTTTTCAATTCCAGAGCTCTATCAAGACTTTTGACTTTTATTTCTCCCCCAATACATTTGGCTCCTTGTCCCCATTTTAATTCAATGGTATCAAGTTCATGTTTCGATGAAACATATTCAGCTACACCAAATCTTGTGTCCTCCACGTTCATCTGTACTAATAATTCTCCATAGCCCTCGTGATATTTTTTATAAACCTGAATTCTGCGATCCATTTCAGGAGCTTTTTTTACTTTTCCTTTATTATCTAATTCCAGTTTTGGATCAATTCCACAAACATTTTCTCCACAGACAAGCGTAATACCTGAAATGGCTGCTCCAATTGCAAAATGGTCCCAATTTTTTCTTGCGGTCTCAGTTGATCCCAAAGCGCCTGTGAATAATGGAATTTTTAATTTAACTTTTTTATCCCATCCATATTCTGTTTCAGTGTTTGCTATGGGGAAAAGAGCTGTATCGGGACCAGGTTCAACTCCTTTAGGGAGTCCTCTTGCACCAATTGCGTAACCTTGGATATTTAGATGAGAATAATCCACTGGATAATCTTTATCTGCTCCAGAAGTAACTTCTCCATATGGTCCAGGATAAAGAACTTCACGGCCTCTAAAAGAAGATAACCATATTTCGCAACTACCTCTGCAACCATCGATGCATTTTGAACAGATTCCTGACATTGGAGTGACGTTTTTTGATCGATTGATTGTAGATGTTGCCTCATTTGCATTAGGTTTTCTAAGATTCAATTAAATCACCTTTTAACCATTTAAAATCTTGTTCTGTATATAATTCTATTTAATAACAAATATAGTGGGTTATATTCGATTTATATGAAATAAATGAAATATATATTTGAAAAATCATTATATTTTAAATAAAACTTTAAATTGAACTTATCGAATTTTAGTTTTTATTTTTAAAAAAGAAATATTCTTCTGTTGAATAGGAATTTTTGTATGTAGTCTTTCTTTAATTAAATTTATCGAACGCAACTTCCAACTTCAATCTCTTTCTCAGGTTGTAAAATAACAACATTGCCTTTGCTATCTTCTGCAGCTAAAATCATACATTGGGATTCTATGCCCATTACCTTACGACTTTTTATATTTAATACAAACACACATAGTTTATTCAGTAGATCTTCAGGCTTGTACCATTTTAATAAACCGCTAATTGCTTGCTTTTTTATTTCACCAAAATCCACCAAGATTTTTATAAGGTTTTTCGATTCAATAACATAGTTTGCTTCGACAATTTTTCCTATACGAATATCAATTTTTTGAAATTCCTTAAAAGATATTTCCATTTTAGCACACAATTTTTGTTAATAATTTACTTTTGATTCAGTCAAATACTTTTTTCTTTAGGCATTTTCAAATTTACTTAAATAGTTCTCCAAGGATTTAATTCTCACAGATTGAGTAATATCTCCACGCGTGGATTCAATTATTTTGCGTGCAATATCACATTTTCTCCTAAGTTCTGGAATTAAGATAAAGGCTTCATCTAATGCAAGCAACTCTAAATAAATTTCTTCCATTTTAGCAAGATTTTCTTTTCCATTTTCAATTAAATCCTCTCTTAAAGAATCCAAAGATAATCTTCTGAGTTCACCTATAACGTCTGCTAAACCCAAAATATATTCTGAATAAGGCACATTTAGTTGCTTGGGTGTGATGAAATTTTTTTCTTGGATTAAGCTAAAAAGTATGCTCGCCTCACAATACTCTTGAAGCATTGCACTATATAATCCTGTGAATATAGTTTTCGGATGTTTAATGGCTAGCAATTGCAGTTTTTCTATGTTGTCTTTTGCTTTTTTTAAGAGTTTTTTTGATTCAAGAAATTTTTTTTGATGAACACTAAGTATAGCTTGTTTAGAAAATCTTATAGTTTTCCTCATAATTCTCTGATTATTATCACGAAACTTGTTTGTTTCAATTAAATCTGCTTTTCCCTCATTTAATATTTTTTTTAAATCTGTCAAGTTTTACTTCCTCTTCCCGCAATTTAATATCAAATACTTGCTCTTTATGTTTATTGAAAATTATGATAATTATAAGATAAAATTAATTGAAAATTATCTTCATAGTTTTTACTATCTTCTTTTTATTGTGCAATACCTGAAAAATCGCATTTTTTGATAAAACTTGTTATTAATTAAAACGTATAGGTTTCTCTCTTTTACTTAGTAATACCACTCTGCTATCGCGTGATTGATCTATAATTTTGTATCCTGTTTTTTTTGATAAATTCGATGAAAATTCTTGAATCCTATCGTATTTAGGCATTCTGTGATAGTCTAATCTTAGATTTGAAAAACCAATATGCATATAGGCTTTTGTTTCAATGTATGTTGGACAAGCTTTATCTATTATTTTTGCATATTCTTCAATATTTTCCATATTATATCCTTCCACCAAAGTTATTCTAATAGCTGTTGGGCAATTGAAACTTGAAAGAAAATTTAATGTTTCATTTAATCTACCCCACAAACCAGGTTTTTTTGGCTTGCACAAACGCCTGAATACTTCTCTATTTGGGGCGCATAATGATATGTAGAGTTGACTTGGTTCTTCAATCAAATCAAGAAGTCTAGATGGTAATGTACCATTTGAAACTAAAAATGAAGTTAATCCTTTTTTATGTAATAATTCAAGCAATTCTCCAAGGAATTCATATAATGTTGGTTCTCCAGTTAGACTTATAGCCACATGTTTTGGTCTTGCAGCCTCACTTAACTTTCTCCAATCTACGTTATTATTCCCAGCATATCCACTTATAATTGAAGATTGTGCTTTGAAGAGTCCTTTTATTATTTCTTCTGGCTGATCCTGTAAAGGTATTTTATTTAGATTATATTTAATTTTTAAATCTCCTTCTTGAGCTCTCCAACAAAATAAACATTCTTGATTGCAACAAAATACTGAAGGAGACATCTGAATACATTGATGGCTTTTTATGCCATAAAACTTCTGTTTATAACAAGCTCTATTTCTTGTTAAAGCTTCATTTAACCATTTACATCTTTTCACAGCAGAATGATTTCCAACCATATGATATTTTTGATTTCTTAAAGCTCGTAATAATGGTGACGGGATACTATTTTTCAAGTTATTACTTTTTCTCCTCATTGGTCTGGAAGCCTAATTAGGCAATATCGTTAATAAAAACCCGATTATAAAATTATGCAAATTATTCTTAAGATTTTGTTTTAAGATTTTATGTTCATGATGAGAAACATAGAGCAAAAAGTTTATATGATTTTTTAGCGAATTACGTTCTTTAGTATGCCTCTCGATATTAAATTTTTATGAATGTCAATTGGGGTAAATAATTTTGACACAACCAAAGCTATGTTTTCCAACCTGTAGATCTTTTAAATGTGTAAAGAATTCTGCATACTATCAAAGAAACATTGTGTGGTGTAGAATGACTGAAGAGAAATGCAAAATAGACAATTGTACATATGCAATGTGTTATAAAAGAAGGCTTTTACCAAAAGGGATTTGTGGGGAAACGGTTAAACGCGTGACCGTTGAAAAAAATCCTGAAGAGTATCCTGAAAAATCAATAAAATTAAGAGGAAAAGCGCTTAAAAGAATTAAAGATGATGATTTTTATTAGATAATTTATTAATTAAAATATAACTAAGAAATATCTTCTTTCTGTTTTGCTTTTACTCGGCTTTTACTCGTTTCACTACTGGTGGTTTTACTTTTTTTAGGATTCTATAACCACATATAATACACTTTATTTCTCCTCCTCTCAACATTAGTTCTTCGGAGGGAACTGTTGAACCGCATCTCATACATTCATAGATAATTCCTGCTCTGTCCATTAAAACATCCACTTTTACAAAGGAAAAGTAATTTACTTTTAAATCTTTCTCGTGCTCTTTAATAATAATTAAGTTCAAGGATTGATCTCAAAATTGAGAAGAAATCGTATTGCTTCTAGTTCTCAAAATTCCGATCTGCCTATTTCGTATGAGATTATTGGTGATATAGGTATAATCAGAATATTTTCTAATAATTTATCTGCACCTAAGGAACTTAAACATTTAAGTATCTCTCTAATGAAATCCCACAAGAACATAAAGACTGTATTATTCCAATCAGGAGCCATTGAAGGTATTTTTAGATTAAGAAAATTAATTTATATATTAGGTGAAAAAAAAACTCATACAATTCATAGAGAACATAATTGTTTATTTTTAGTTGATGTTGAAAAATGCTATTTTTCTCCCAGACTATCGTATGAGCGTAAAAGAATATCACGCGAGATCAAAAAAAAAGAGATAATTGTTAATATGTTTGCTGGTGTTGGAAGTTTTTCTATAATAATTGTTAAACGGATTGAATCCGCCAAAGTGTATTCTATAGACCTTAATCCTATAGCAATAAATTTTATGAAGAGAAATATTCGCTTAAATCGAGTTTATAACCAAATCATTCCTCTATTAGGGGATGCAAAAATGATTCTTGATAATATTTTGCAAGGAATAGCTGATCGTGTATTGATGCCATTACCTGAAAAAGCTTTTGAATATTTGCCTTCTGCCTTATTATCTCTTAAGAGCAAAGGAGGATGGATACATTATTATGATTTTGAATATGCAAAGAAAAATGAAAGTTCAATAGAAAAAGTAAAAATCAAAGTCAGTAAAAAATTGATCAATCTCGGAGTTCTTTTTGATATTCCTACTTCTCGAATTGTGAGAAGTGTTGGCCCAAATTGGCATCAAATAGTGCTAGATATTAAGGTATTAAGTAAGCCAGACAGATTTTAATAAATCATATTTTATCTTGTATTATAGGAATGGACATGAAGAAACGATTAATGGATATTTTGGCTTGCCCTATTGATAAGCATCATCCCCTTGATCTCTATGTGTTCAAAGAGAATGAAGAAATTGAAGAAGGATTAATTGTGTGTTCAAAATGCTTGCGTTGGTACCCTATCCGTGATGAGATTCCAGAAATGCTTCCTGATGAATTAAGAAAAGAATCTGAGGATATGCCTTTTTTGAAGAAATGGAAGGATCATTTTCCCCAAAATATAGTCTTCGAAGGCAAACCTTTTAGATTAAAATAATAATTCTTCTAATTTACCAATTTAGTTTAATTAGTTTGTTTTTTATTGAAGATTTTAGGGCTCCTTCAGCGATCTTTAAGGCTTTTAATCCATCAAATCCTGATATTATTGGTTTTTCTTTTTTAAGTATGCAATCAGCAAAATGTTGTAGCTCAAGTTTCAAAGGTTCTTTAAATTTATACTCCGGTTTTACTGTTCTCTTTTGTTTTTCAATCCAAACTTCTTGGGTGATGTAATCTAACTTTATTATCGCTTCACTTCCAGTAATAACAAGCTTGCGCGTTTTATACGGAGTAAGCCAATTTGATTCAATAAAAGCGCTTTTTCCATCTTTATAAGTTAACATTATCTGTGCGTAATCTTCAAATTTCTTGTGTTTCATATTTCCTGTTTTGGCATAGACACCAATCGGGTCCTCATCAGTAATATATTTGATTACATCTATATCATGAATTGCTGTATCTTTTACTACTCCAACGTCTCCTATTCTTTCAGGCCATTGAGAGACTCTCTTTGCATTAGCACATACCATGTCTCCAATTTTCTTCTGTTCCACTGCTTTTTTAATTCTTTTTAAACCCGGAATAAATCTCATGAGAAAACCCACAGATAATAAAACCGAATTCTCTTTGGCTATCTCTATTAGTTTTTTTGCTTGGATAGTATTGGTTGCCATTGGCTTTTCTACTAGAACATGTTTTTTCATTTTTAATGCTTTTCGCGCTTCTTTGGCTAATTCGGTTGACCATGTACATATGCTGACTGCATCAATTCTATTGTTTCTAAACATTTTAGCAGTATCCGTATAAGGTTTTGCGCTAAATTGTGAAGCAACTCTTGTAGCTCTTTCGGGATTAATATCACAAACTGCAATAAGCTCAGTAGCTGCTAGCTCTTTGTAAATTCTAGCATGATTTTTTCCCCAAAAACCCGTTCCAATTACTGCAACGCCTAGCTTTTTCATTTTTTTGCCTCTCTTCCTAATCCGGAAAATATGAAACCTGCTTTTTCAGCTTTTTTAGGTTCTAATATACCAGAAAAGTCAATAATTGCTGCTGGCATCTTCATTCTTGCACTCAATTTCTTAAAATTTATTCTCTTAATTTTAGGATGATGATGTAATATTATTAGACAATCCACACCTTCTACTGCTTCATTAAAAGTTCTTTTAAACAATTTCTGATAATCTTGAAGATATATTTTTGGAAGAAATGGATCATAAAAATTTATTTTTGCGCCTTTTTTTTCTATCAATTTAATAAGTTCAGAAACAGTACTTCTTGGTTGAAATGAACCAATTATAGAAATTTTTGTTCTTCGTAGTGTTTTTCCGCAGGTTCGTAAGCTTTGTTGGGTTAGTTTTATCAAATATCTTCCTAATCCCTCATTTATTTTTCTGGCTAAAATGCATAGTTTAGCATTTGCTGCATTATTATCTGCACTTTCGAGCAACATGTAGAATTTGGATTTTTCGCCTTCTTCTATTCCTATGTTTTGAGAAAAAAATGTGTTTTTTTCCTCTATTATTTTAATTATTTCAAAATAATCCAATCCCAATTTTTCAGAAAATATTGCCATTTCATTTGCAAATGCTAACTTTAAATCATTATTAGCAATAGCAAATAATATGGCTGCCTCTAGTATCTTAAAATCTGTTATTTTCTTAATTTCCTTTTTCATAATGGTTTTTAAGACTATTTCAGCTGCGTTTAAGCTCTCTTTGTCAGTACCAGCAATCATTAAATCTTTTTCAGTAAATATGTTAGGATTTTTATCGTTAAGCTGTATTGGGCAATATACTAAACCAAAATCTTCACTAGCTCTAAAGCCAGATGTATCTTCAAGAATTGATTTAATCGTTTTTTCAATATAACCTATACCCGATATATTGGCATAAATAATCAGCATACCTCGATTGAGAACTTTGCCAATTTTTTTACAATTCCTTTCTATCTTTGAAAAATTTAATTTATTTCTAATGTTGATTTTTATAAAAGTTGTTAAAATTACTATCTGGCTCTGTGAAACTGCAGTTTTTATGTCACTTTCAGTTCTTATTCTTCCTCTTTTTATATTGCTCTTTATTTTTGACTCTATTTCACGGGTAAAATAAGGTGTTTTTCCTTTAATGAGTAATTGGAGCAGATTTTGATCATCATCATTACAAATAACTCTAAAACCTGCGTCTGCAAAAGCTACTGCAAATTGTATTCCAGCTTTTCTACAACCAATTATGCTTATTGTGAATTTTTCTCGTTTCTCTTTTTCCTCTATTTCACTTGGTTCTAAACCAAGAATCAAAGACAATTTCTTGCTCTCTCCAAAAATTAATGGAATTTATAATATTTTCAAATCTTTGTTAATGCATCTTTAAGTTTTAAACTATATTTTTGAATTAGATGTCTTGCTTTTTCTTTGTTTTTAGCTTCTGCATATAATCTGATTTTTGGTTCGGTTCCACTCGGTCTCACTAATATTGCACTCTTGTCTTCGAACCAGATTTTTACTCCATCAATCGTTGTTATATTCTCTGTTTTTAATTCTTTAATAAATATCCTCATTATCTTTTCTTTTTCATTCTCTTCACAAATCACTTTTCCTTTTTCAATAAAATATTGAGGTTGTTCTTTTATTAATGAAGATAATTTTTTGTTTGTTATCGCCATTATTTCTAAAATTAGAGCGGTTGTCATTGCACCATCGCGAACTGCTTGATGAGGACCATAGAAAACCCCTCCATTTTCTTCCCCTCCCAAATTAGCCTTTTCCGTTTTCATTGTTTGTGAAACAGTTACGCTGCCTACTCTTGTCCATATTAACTCACCCTTGTACTTTTTTACTGTATCTTTTATTAATGTTGAAGAGCTAACAGGAGTTACAATTTTTTGCCCTGGATTCTTAATTAAAAAATGTTTAATTATTAATGAGAATGTTTTATCTCCCCAATGAATTTGTCCTTTTTCATCAACAAACATAGATCTATCTGCATCTCCATCGAAAGCCACGCCCAAATCAGCATTTATAGCTTTTACTGTTGAAGCCATTTCTCTTAGCGTTGCTGGTGTGGGTTCAGGTAACCGACCAGGAAATCTACCGTCGATATTAGCGTTTATTGTTGTTACAGTACACCCAAGTTCTTGGAGCAGATAAGGTGTGGTTAATCCTCCTACACTATTTCCTGCATCTACTACTACGTGGAATTTTTTATTGATAATCAATTTTTGGTTAACATGATTTTTTATTGCTTCAATATATTCTCTATTTATTCCATTTATTTTGTGTTTTATACCTAATTTATTCCATTTCACGAGAATTTGATTTTTGCTAAAATAAATATCTTCTATTTCCTTTTCTTGATTATGAGAAATTTCTATACCATCTTTCCATATGACCTTTATTCCATTATATTCGGGTGGATTATGAGAAGCAGTTATTATCACCCCCCCACTCATCTTATGGTTTTTAATTGCATATTGTAAAGAAGGTGTTGGTGCCAAACCAGCAAAGAAAACATCACATCCTGCGGCAGTTAATCCTGCAATAATAGCTGCAGAAAACATTGGCCCGCTGGTTCTTGCATCATGCCCTACAATTAATCTTCCTCCTTTAAAGAATGTTCCAATGGCTGAACCCAAGGAGATTACTATCTCTGTGGTTAATTCTTCATTAACTAATCCGCGTATGCCATTTGTTCCAAAAAGTTTTTTTCTCTCCAATTTTATTTTCTCCTTTTAGCAAATCATATGGAATTTATAATATTTTCAGTAATCTTTGTTCCTGGACAAACTGCTCTGCCCTCACAAATTAATATGTTATCTTCGATTTCCACATAATCTCCAATTACACAATCCTTGTTTACTTTAACATTTTTTCCAATAACTGCTCCTTCACCAATAATTGCTCCTTTTATTGTAGCCCCTTCTTTTATTGTAACATCGGGTAGAATTACTGAATGATTGATTTTAACATTATTGGCAATAATTGTATTTTTTCCTATTGCAACATAAGGACCGATAACTGTTCCTAATCCGATTTTTACATCTGAATCTATAGCTACAGGGGTCTTTATTTCTGAATTTTGCATTCTGATTTTATTTTTTTTGTGATAAGTTTTTAATAGTTTATTATTTGCTTGGAGATATCCTGCTGGTTTGCCAATATCCATCCATAATCCTTGCATTGTAAGACCAAAGAGGTTTTTCTCTTTAATTAGCTTGGGAAAAATTTCTCTTTCCATTGAAGTCGGTTTGTCTTTCGGAATATAATTGAAAATTTTTGGATCTAATACATAAATTCCGGCATTAATAAGCTTGGTTGGTGCTTCATCTTTTTTTGGTTTTTCGATAAATTGTTTTATTCTATTATTATCTAAGATTTCAGCAACTCCATACCTTGATGGATCATCAACTTCATAAAGTGCTATTGTAGCTATAGCTTGTTTTTTTTTGTGAAATTCAATAATTTCTTTATATTCTAAATCAGTAAAAATGTCTCCATTTAATACTAAAAAAGGACCTGATTTTCCAATAAGTCTCTCAGCCTTTTTTATTGGACCCCCTGTACCAAGTGGTTTCTTGGGGGGATCTATTGAATATTTGATATCTAATCCATATTTTTCGATTGTATATTTTTTTAAATAAAATTCTGTTAGCCCATTAACGGCTAATATTGCTTCTTTAATTCCGGTTTTTTCTAATCTTTGTAAAATGCGTTCAAGCAAGGGTTTGTTAACAATTGGGAAAAGAGTTTTTGGTCTAGTACAACTAATCGGTCTTAATCTAGTTCCAAAACCTCCAGCTAAGATTAGAGCTTTCATTTATACTTCTATCCTATAAACCCATTGTTAATCTATTGTTATTTATTATGTTCTTTGATTTTTTACTCCCACTCAATTGTTGCTGGAGGCTTATGAGTAATATCATAAACTACTCGGGTTACTTCTGGTATTTCATTTGTAATCCTCGTAGAGATTTTTTCTAGAATTGAAAAAGGAATTTTTGAAAAACTCGCAGTCATAGCTTCCCGGCTCTCAGCTACTCTAATGGCGACAACATATCCATACGCTCTTGCATCCCCTTTTACCCCAGTAGCTTTCGTATCAGTCAGAACAGCGAAGTATTGCCACAATTTTTTATCTAATTTTTCTTTTTCTATTTCCTCTCTTACAATTAAATCAGCTAATTTTATAATTCTATTTTTTTCTTCATTCACTTCGCCAATAATTCTTACAGCTAATCCAGGTCCTGGAAATGGTTGTCTTTCTATAATTTTTTTTGGCAAACACAGCATTTTTGCGATTTTTCTTACTTCATCTTTATATAAATCTCGGAGTGGCTCTAAGATCTTTTTAAATTTTATATTTGATGGTAATCCTGCAACATTATGATGAGATTTTATTTTGTTCGAGTTTTTGCTAGAACCTGATTCAATTCTATCCGGGTATATTGTTCCTTGGATAAGATACTTTATGTTAGTGCTAGTTGCTTTTTCTTCGAAAACTCTTATGAACTCTTCGCCTATTATTTTGCGTTTCTCTTCTGGATCAGTAATTTTTTTTAGTTTTTGCATAAAGCGATCTTGAGTATTGGCTAATATGAATTTAAGTTTGAATTTTTCAAAAGTCTTTTTCACTTCTTCAGGTTCCCCTTCTCGCATAAAACCATGGTCTACAAAAACTGCAGTAAGTTTATCTTCAATTGCTCTAGCTGCAAGTGCTGTAGCAACGCTAGAATCGATACCTCCACTTAATCCTATTATTGCTTCATCTTCTCCAACTGAGTTTTTTATTTCACTAATCATTTTCTTAATTATATCTTCTATTTTCCAATTTGCTTTGCATTTGCATACTTTGAATATGAAATTGTGCAACATTTTTGAACCATTTTTTGTATGAATTACTTCAGGGTGCCATTGTAAACCAAAAATGGGTTTTTTTATATGCTTAAAGGCTGCAATTGGGCAATTTTTTGAATGTGCTATAATTTCAAAATTTTGTGGTAGTTCATATACTGTGTCTCCATGACTCATCCACACTTTCTCTCTTTTTTTTAATCCTTCTAAAATTCCTATTGGTTTATCTATTGATACATATGTAATTCCATATTCTTTGCAAATTGCATCTTTTACTTTTCCTTGGAAACTTTTAGCAATAAGCTGTAATCCATAGCATAGACCTAATATTGGTATGTTTATAGTTAATAATCTGTGATCCATTTTTGGTGCATTATGATCATAGACGCTTGCCGGTCCTCCTGAAAGTATTATTCCTTTTATGTTAAATTTCTTACTTAGCTTTTCAATTTCATCCAATTTAATGTCATGAGGTACGATTTCAGAGAATACTCCTTCCTCTCTGATTCTCCTGCCAATAAGGTGGCAATATTGGCCTCCAAAGTCTAATACAAGAATTGTATCATATCTTTTTGCCATATTTTTGTACCTCGGGTACTGGATTTTTAATCTAGTAATTTAATATTCCTATCTTTTTTTAATTAATTCAATTTGGTACATTTTAAATAATATTTTTTTCAATTTCTCTTCCCTAATCTAAACTTATATAAAGGTAAACGTCTGATAAAAAAAAGTATGGCTTAAAAAAGCTGTTTTGATTGAAAAAATGTACAAGGGAAAAAAATTGACCCTGAATGAAATTGATAAAAAAATTCTAGAAACTTTATTGGAGGATGCTAGATACTCTAGCAGGCACATAGCTAAAAGAATTGGTATTTCAGTTGGTACAGTGCTTTCGCGTATTAAAAAGATGGAAGAAAAGGGATTAATTAGGGGCTATTCTGCAATTCTGGATCAAGAAAAGTTAGGATATCAGCTTACTGTTTTAACAGAGATAACGGTTTCAAAAGGCAAACTTCTTGAGATGGAAGAGGAAATAGCAAAAAATCCTAATGTTTGTGGTGTTTATGACGTAACAGGTTTGACCGATGCTTTAATTATTGCTAAATTTAAAACCCGAGAGGAACTTGGTAAATTTACTAAATACTTGTTGTCTTTGCCCTATCTTGAGCGAACGAATACTCATGTAGTGTTAACAACCGTTAAAGAAGATTTTAAATTACTTTAAGTTGCAATCTATTGTTTTTGTCTCTTTTTTTTTACTTGTAATTCTGGTTTTGCAATAGTTATTTTTGTTTTTGCTTTTACAGGTTTTGTAATCCAAACATTTCCCCCAATTACGACGTTATCTCCTATTATAGCTTCTGGCCCCAATAGAGTTGCTCCTGAATATATTACCACATTGTTTCCTATTGTGGGATGTCTTTTTCTTCCTCGAATTAATCTGCCTTTCTCATCTTTTGGAAAGCTCAAAGCTCCCAGAGTAACTCCTTGGTATATTTTCACATTATTTCCAATTTCTGTAGTTTCACCAATAACCACTCCAGTTCCATGATCAATAAAAAAATTTTTTCCAATTTTTGCCCCAGGATGAATATCTATTCCTGTTAGTGAATGCACGTGTTCACTCATTATTCTGGGAATTAATGGTATACCTTGCAGATATAGTTCATGAGCTATTCTGTAAGTCGCTATTGCTAATACACACGGATAACTAAGCATTATCTCTTCAGGACTAGTAGCTGCTGGATCTCCATTAAAAGCTGCCTCGATATCTCCACTTAATAATATCCGAATTTCAGGGATCTTTTCTATAAGCTCTTTAGTGACTATTTTTGCTCTTTTTTGACATATATTTTTAGGACAATCAACAATTTTTCTACAAATATACTTTAGACTTTTTTCTATTTCCTTTGTTAATCTTTCATATGTTGAAATTAATGTGTTATTTAAAACATTTCTAATGTTAGCCCTTGTTATTTCTTCTTTCCCTAAATATCCTGGAAATAAGATTTTAATTAGGTCATTTAATACTTCTATTATGATCATTTTTGATGGCAGATCTCTTCCTTCTAGATGATCCATGCCTCCCACTCTTTCGTAATTCTTTAGAATTTTCTCAGTAATTTCTGGTAATTCCCTTTCACTCCAATTTTGTTCTATAGATTCGCTATTATTGAAAAGTGCTTCTAAAAATCTCTCTTTATTCCAACACAGAATTTTATCTCGATCAGCTTTGCATTCTTCACATTCTTTGGAACTTTTTTTCTCAGACTTCAAGTTCATCTTGATTTCCTTTTAGAACATATTTACAAAGGCAAGATATAAGAAAACTGTTTTATGCAGAAATTGGCTATTTAACTAAAGCCTTTAAATAGAAAATGCTTTCTATATTTTTGCTACATGCATATTTAAACTCAAAAATTGTTCTCAGCGGGGGTTGCCAAGCTAGGTCAAAGGCGTAGGCCTGAGGCGCCTATCCTGTAGAGGTTCGTGGGTTCGAATCCCACCCCCCGCACCAAATCATTTATTTGAATAAATTTTTCTAAAAAGTTTTTTTTAAAAAAAATAAATGAACTTTTTCCTATATTATTTTTGAAAATATTTGGATTTCTAAAGAAAAGAAATGTTTAGATACTTCAAATAAGACACTATTAAGAAAATGTCGCCTTCTAAATTTAAATCAAGGAAATTCGTTTCAGTTGATCCCTCTAAGTGTACAGGTTGTGGAATTTGTGAATATGCTTGCACTTTAGAAAAAGGAGAAAAAGCTTGGAATCCTATTCGTTCAAGAATACGTGTTGTGAGAATGACACCATTATTTAATTTTGCTCTTGCTTGCCGATTCTGTGAAGATGCAAAGTGTGTGGATGCCTGTCCAGAAGATGCTTTAATGCAATCAGAAGAAACAGGAATATTAATGGTTAATGATAAGAAATGCATGGGATGTGATTGGTGTATCCAAGCTTGTCCACATGGTGGAATTACCCTTCATCCTGATACAGGAAAAGTTATTGCATGCGATTTATGCGAGGGGGAACCAAATTGTGTAGAATTCTGTCCTGAAGAGGCATTGGATTTAGTAACAACTGATGAAGATGCCGAAAAAAGATTTAATACAGCATTAGAGAAACTACCTGAGGCAACTGATAAAATTACTGAAACAGTGAAAACAAAGAATTGGAAGCCATTATTAAATGAAGCAGAAGACAGATCAATGAGAGTCACTGAAAAACTTGAGGCATTAAATAAGAAAGCTAGCATTAACAAAGATAAAAAAAATACTAAGGAATAAGATTTTCAATATTCGCTAAGTTAAGATCTTAATTTTTCTTTTTCATATCCTCTTAAGAATTGGTCAATATCCTTACCGTTTTTGTCACCATTATATCCCCCTTCCAATAGAAAGAAAGTTGGTTTTTTTAAGGAAGCAACTCTTTCTCCTATTATGCAAAAACTTCTCTCAGTTAAACCTAAAGAGGCTAGATCACCTATATGCGTATCAAATCCTATAGAAACTCCTACTATTTCAAAATTATCTAAATCAACCATATCAATTGCTTCATCAAATGTTCGTAGATATTCTTCTTCTCCACAATTGGCTTCAAGAGGAAAATTTAGACAATTCCCTTCAGATTTCTCTCCAGTTCCAGGATAATGAGGAAATCGATGGAGGGAAACATATTCCACTTCTGAGTCACCCTGAAATATTTCTTGTGTCCCGTTTCCATGGTGTCCATCAATATCTAAAATCAAAGTAGGTTTTTTAATTGCTTTTACGGCAATTGCCATATTATTTAGATAACAAAAACCTCTTGAAATAACTCCTAATGCTGATCCAGCTGATCCCACATGATGACCAGGTGGACGCATCATAGAAAAACCACCAATTTTAGCTGCCAGAATTGCTCCTCCAGCTGATAAGCTTGCATATTCAAAAATATTATCATAAGCAGGTGTATCAGAATCAGCTACAAGTCCCTTTCTCAGATTCCAAATATATTCAACATTATGAGCAAGGAGCAAATCGTCTTCTGTAGCTGGAGAGGGCTCTACAAAAGTATACTTTTTTTTTATTAAAAACTCATAAGCTTTTTTAACTCTTTGTGGGCTTTCAATATGCCAAAAGCCATAATTCAAACACTTTTCAGAAAAAATCAGCTGTGTTTCCATAAAACTCTGCATCCATAAACACATAAGCAACGCTTTCCAAATTAAAATATACCTCTAAAAAAACCGATTCCTTAGGATATGATATAACTAGATGATAACAGAAAATCCATCAAAAATATTTAGTGAAGAATGCCAAAATGTACTGATTAGATCCATAAAAAACATCCTACCTGAAATATCGATTAACAATTTGCAAATTAAAAAACCTCCAAATATAGAATTTGGACAACTCGCTTCCTCTGTTAGTTTTGAAATTGGAAAAAAATTGAATAAGAATCCTAAAGATGTTGCCGATTCTTTAGTTGCTTCAATTAATTCTTCAGAGTTTGTTTATATTAAAAAAATAACATCCATTGGAGGTTATATTAACTTCCATTTAAATTTCTCAAAATTTACACATTTAACTCTTTCATCTATTATTGCATTAAAGAATGAATACGGTTTTCCAAAAACTAAAATCCCCAAAAAAATAATAATTGAGCATACCAGTGTAAATCCTCTTCATCCAATACATATCGGTCAAGCTCGAAATCCAATATTAGGCGATTCTATAGCAAGAATACTAAAATGCAGAGGTCACAAAGTCTTTCGACACTATTACATTGATGATGTTGGTCGACAATCCTCAGTTGTTGCGTATGGTTATGATAAATTAGGTTGGCCAGAACCCAATGAAAAACCTGATCATTATGTTGGAAAGATTTATACAATAACCTCTTGCCTAGTTGAAATTAATCGTTTGAAGAAAAAAATAACTAAAATACAACAATTCAGCAATTCTAAAGATTTATCTAAACTAAACTCAACTCTTAATGAATGGTTATCTATTAGTGAAGAACTAAAACAAAAATATCCTTTGATTTTTTCAGATTTATCTGAGACACTAATTGGTGTAAATGATCCGGAAGAGGATATTAACAAATTAAATCGAAACTATGAAAAAGGTTCTTTTAAAGCGAAAAAACTTGTTAGAGCTGTTAGTGAACTTTGTCTAAAGGGCTTTAAGGAAACTCAGGAAAGAATAAAAATTCATTATGATTCTTGGGATTGGGAAAGTGATTTAGTATGGAGCAATAAAGTAAAAGAAGTACTTAAGGAACTTCAAGAATCTGCTTTTGTGTATTCTGATGGTGAAGTTTTAGAATTCGACGCGGAAAAGGTCGCTGTTTCTATGTCTCTTAAATCCAAATTAGGTTTAAGAGAGGATTACGAGATTCCATCATTAACCCTTGTACGTTCAGATGGCACCACTCTATATACTACAAGAGATATTGCATATACATTATGGAAATTTACTAGAATGGAAAAAGTTGTTAATGTTATAGGAATGGAGCAATCTTTAGCACAATTACAATTAAGGCTAGCTCTTTATGCTTTAGGACGGAATAATTATGGAGATAATTTTATACATTTTGGATATAATCTTGTTTCCCTCCCAGGGTATAAAATGTCCAGTCGTAGAGGACATTATATAACGCTTGATGAAGTATTAGACGAAGCTATTGAAAGAGCTTTTAAAGAGGTTTCAATACGTTCTCCTAATCTTTCAAAAGAAAAAAAACAAGAAATCTCAGATTTTGTTGGAATTGGTGCAGTACGATATGCTCTTATTAGCGTTGATCCTTGTAAACCAGTGGTTTTTACTTGGGATAGAGTATTAAATTTTGAGACAAATAGCGCTCCTTATGCTCAATACACTCATGCAAGAGCATGTAGTATACTCCGTAAAATCAAAATAAAGCCAAAATGTCAAAATCTTGGTGTTCTAGACGAAAAACTCGAAAAAGAACTTATTCTATTAATTTCAAGTTTTCCGGATATTTTCTTGGAGGCAAGTGAATATTTAAAACCAAATATGATCGCAGATTATATTAACGCTCTTGCTGATAAATTTAATTCCTTCTATAACGCCTTTCCAGTTTTAAGAGCCGAAACCAAGTCGCTAAGAGATGCTCGCCTTAATTTAACAGAAGCAATAAAAATAGTCCTTTATAATGCTCTTAACCTAATTGGTATACACGCTCCTGAAAGGATGTAAAAAAATACTTTATTAGATTTAATAATTGTAGCTTCTCATAATAAATTTCAAATATATGACATATAATCTAAAAGTGGGTACTTGCGATTGAATGAATCGTTTCTTAATAAAAAAGTTAATGCAATAGAAGTTAAAGAAAAATCAATATCAAGACTATTAGCAGAAATGGCAAGAACTGGATTTCAGGGTAGAAAATTAGGAGAAGCAGTTGATGTTTGGCAGGCTATGATTGAAGATAAAGATCTGACTATTGTTTTAGGTCTTTCTGGGTCTATGAGTACTTCTGGACAATGGAAAATTATCAATTGGCTAATAGAAAAACGCTTTATTGATGTTATTGTTTCAACAGGAGCAAACATTTCAGAAGATATAATCGAAGCTATGGGTTTTAGCTATTGGCAAGGTAGCCATATTGTAAACGATCAAGATCTTCTAAGAGAAGATCTTAACAGATATTATGATGTTTATGGGAAAGAGACTGATTATAGAAAAATGGAAGAACTAATAACCGATTTTGTTTTAACATTAAAACCAGATTTTCATTATTCATCAGTTGAATTTATTTATCTTCTTGGTAAATTCTTAGGTAAAAAATCTGTGAATAGTATTGCAGCTGTTGCTGCTAAAAATGAGGTTCCTGTTTTTAGTCCAGCATTGACAGATAGTGCTTATGGAGAGGCTTTTTTAATGGCAAAAAATCAGGGCATTAATTTAATCTTGGATTCTGTAAAAGAATTTGATCAGTTTGTTAGTATAGGTGAAAAGTCCAAGGATGTCGGTGTAATTTATATTGGTGGTGGGGTTCCTAAGGATCTAACACAACTTATTGCAATTTCTGTTTCACCCAGAACCGAAGACAAAGGTGTACCGGGTAGGGAAGGGCATCTGCGAAAAAGTTTGCAAGAGTATTATTATCCGCATAAATATGCCCTTCAAATTACAACTGATTCCCCTCAATGGGGTGGTTTGTCTGGATGTACTTTAGAAGAGGCTATAAGCTGGGGTAAAATTGATAATTTTGGGAAAAGAACTGTTTGTTATTGTGATGCAACCATTGCATTGCCAATAATTACGCATGCTCTAAATGAACGGATCAAAAAAAGGGACCAACCACCAGAGATGTCTTGGTTATTTGAAGCTGTACTTTAGGTTTATATTTTATTCAATAATGAGCTTATAATTAGAGGCAAAATTAGTGTAGCATCTCCTTGGACCAAAACTTGTTTAGCCTTTTCGTTTATTTTACCCCATGATATAGCCTCTCTTGGTTTAGCACCTGAAAGACTTCCATCCCATTCTTCTGCTGTACTTATGTATACTGCATAATCTAGTCCATCCTTGAATTGATTCCACCAAATTGTATGGTGTTTCGAAATTCCTCCACCAACAATTAAAGCACCCGTCTTCTTTGCAGAAAAGACAATATCATTTATCTGTCCAGAATCTTTCAATAAATCAATTTTAAATTTATGATCTTGGCTAAAAAGCCAAATTTGATAGCCTACTGCTCCATCTGTAATTCCTGGTATAAAAACTGGTATTTTGTTTTTTGCGGCCCAATATAAGATCGAACTTTCATTGCAAATTCTTAATCCAATTTCCTGACAAAGCTGTTTTGTTGTTAACTCTTTTACTCCCTCTTTCCATAACTCAATAAGTAATTGTTGAATTTTTTTTTCTATTATTGTTCCATAACTTTCATTAGGCACTAGAATATTGCCTAATCGATTTATTCCCTTTTTGTGAAGATAACTGTCATCCATTCTAAATGATCCTTTGTAATATTTTTTCCAGCATCTTGCGATATCATGATCTAGAGTTCCACATGTCGTGATTATTACATCAATCATTCTGCGTTTCACAAGTTCTTTAAAAACACCCCTAGTTCCTGTAGCTACTAAATTTGCTGTAAAAGATAGAAATTTTTTGCAGTTTTTGTCTTTTATCATTCTCTCTAAAATATTTATGCTACTTGAAAGTTTCCCAGCAGTAAAGCCCCACGCATCTTCCATTTGGTTTATTAGCTCATTGATCGTTATTCCTTCTGGAAACTCGTAGTCTTTAATATATTCTTTTAACATTTTTTTGCCTCAATCTCTATTTGATAATTTCTGGAGTTTATTTTTAATTTATTTTTATAATATTTTTATAGTCTAATTTACTAAAAGAGCCCCGAATCTTTTAATCTTAAAGCTTGAGAAATATTTCCTTTAAATTTTATTTTTCCTGAGAAGAATGCTTCCTCACCACCTAATTTACCATTTATTATGTCAAGATAGTCTTTTTCATTAATTTTTAAGGAAATTGATGGAGAATTATGTTCCATCTCCTTGATTTTCAATTCCTTGTTTTTTATTATAACTACCCATCGTCCTCCATTTTTTCCCAAGATTTCTATATTAACAATAATATCAATATTTTTTGCTTTATCAGGGTTAAATCGTTTAGGCAATATTTTTTCAAAAAATTCTTTTGGTGTTTTTATCAATGCCATTCTATTATCCTTCGAATATCAAATAGTTAATCAGCTATTTTGTTCTTTTTTATGTATTTTTATCTGAATAAATCGCACTCTTTTGGTCGAGCTATATCTTTTGCTGAACCTTTTTCCGAGGATTGATAATTATATCCTCTTATTATTGCCGCTGGTATTCCTTCGTTTGTCTGACCAATGACTAATTCGGCAGCCGATGATAGTTCATCTGCAATTGCGGTTTGTTTTGTTTTTAAAATATATCCAAATAGATCTTTTTTGCCTCGCCTGTCTTTTATGGGATTTATTCCAGCAACTCCTATAGCCACATTTATTTCTCCCCTTCTCAAAGGTCTACCATGTGTGTCTGATATTATTATGGCTACATTGCAACCCACTTTTTCCTTAATTTCCCGTTTAATATTTCTTGCAGAAGCATCAGCATCTTTAGGCAACAATACAACGTTTCTTTCTCCTTGAATATTGGATCGATCTACACCAGAATTTGCACAAACCATCCCATAATTATGTTCTGTAATTATGCTATTTTTTCGCATTCTAACAATTTCCTTGGATTCTCTTAGAATAATTTCAACTAAAGCAGGATCTTTCTGAGTTTTTTTTGCGATTTTAATAGCTCTCTTGGATGGTGTAACCTCATCAAGATTTATTACATTTCCTTCGGATTTTGAAACTGCAACATGAGTGATCACAATTATGTCTTTTTCTTTCAATAGAATCTTCTGTTTTTTTAATGCAGTTAATATTAGATCTACAATACTGTCTCCTTTTTTTATTAGTGGTAAACTTTCAATTGCAATAATTTTAATGGATTTAATTTTTCTCACTTCCTAAATATTTCAATTTTTTTATTCTTAATATCAGTTAAAGGTATCTTCTGATTTTAGCCTATTATTAACATTAAATCATTATTCTCAAATCAGGTAGGCTTTAAAAATTATTAATGGCTTATTACAAATATTCAAAAAAGTGTCGATTTTGAATAATAGGAAGGCTAATCTTGGGAATTGAAAAACTGAATCATATTTTTAATCCTAAACGTATTGCAGTTATAGGAGCATCTGAAAGGAAAGGCTCTATTGGCGCAAAAATTCTTAAAAATCTAATTGGTGTCGGATTTGGAGGCGGAGTTTATCCTGTTAATACTTTTAGGCAAACTGTACAGGGTATTCCAGCCTATCCTAACATTAGCAAAATTCCAAGAAAAATTGATTTAGCTATCGTTGCAACTCCAGCACATACTGTCCCACAGATAATCGAGGAATGTGGAGAAGCTGGAGTTTCTGGGGTAATTATTAATTCTGCAGGTTTTAGAGAGGTTGGAACTGAAGGTTTTGCCTTTGAAAAAAGAATAATTGAATATCAAAAAAAGTTTAATATGCGTATTATTGGTCCAAATAGCTATGGTGTTCTTAGACCGGGAATCAATCTTTTTGCTACTTTTGCAGCTACTTTAGCTTTGCCTGGAAATATCGCTTTTCTATCTCAGAGTGCTGCTTTATGTGCATCTGCATTGGATTGGGCTCTTGAATCAGGGGTTGGGTTTAGTGCAGTAGTTTCTACAGGATCAATGTTAGATGTTGATTTTGGTGACTTAATTGATTATTTTGGTGCTGATCCTAAAACAAGGAGTATAGTTCTTTATGTTGAATCTATAAAAAATGCTAGAAAATTTATGAGTGCAGCAAGAGCATTTGCACGAACTAAGCCGATTGTAGTTGTAAAAGCTGGTCGCTATAAAGAAACTGATGCATCGACTCTATCTCACAGTGGAAGTTTAGGCGGAGAAGACTCTGTTTATGATTCTGCTTTTAGACGTGCAGGCATAGTTAGGGTTTCAGCTATCGTTGATCTTTTTAATTGTGCAGAAGCCTTGGCTATGCAATCTAATCCTGCGGGACAAAATTTAACAATTATCACAAATGCTGGCGGTCCTGCCATTATGGCCACCGATCGTCTAATAGAGAGAGGCGGAAAAATCTCTATTTTAAGTAATTCAACCAAACAAAGTTTGAAAAAAATATTGCCGTCTTATTGCAATATATCAAATCCTGTTGATATATTTGAAGAGGCTACTCCTGATCGTTTTAGATCTGTTTTGGATATATGTTTGAAGGATGAAAATACTAACGGCTTTTTATTGATTTATTCACCTCAAGCTGCAGCGGATCCAATTGAACTGGCAAAAACTATTTCCGAAATGGCAAATCAGACAAAAAAACCAATTCTAGTTTCCTTTATGAGTGAGGATAAGCGTAGTAGAGATGCTTGCAAGATTCTTCAACAAAATCGAATTCCAGTATTTAATACCCCTGAGCAAGCAGTGTCCACTTTTATGTATATGTTTAGCTATACTCAAAATTTGGAACTTTTATATCAAACTCCTGAGGCTCTGTCAATAGAATCAACCGACTCCAAATCTTTAAAGGATATATTAAGACGTTCCATATGCAGGGAGGAAAAATCTCTAGGTTTAAAGAATTCTTTGCTTTTTCTTAAGAAGTATAATATTCCAACCGTTAGAACAGAGATTGCTTATTCCTCTAAGGAAGCAAAAAGTCAAGCATCTAAAATCGGCTATCCAGTAGTTATGAAACTATTATCTCCTCAATTACCTCATAAGTTAAAAAATGAAGGAGTTATCCTCAATATATGCTCATCATCAGATGTTGAAGTCTCATACGATCGATTATTAAATAATTTTAATAAAATAAACTCGGATGCAGAATTTCATGGAATTGCAATCCAACCTATGCTTCGCAGAAATGGATTTGAGCTTTTAGTTGGTAGCAAGAAAGACTCCCAATTTGGATCAGTTATTCTTTTTGGTACAGGTGGCACAAATACGGAGTTTTTTAAAGACGTTGCGATTGGATTTCCTCCATTAAATCAAGTTCTGGCACGAAGACTTATGGAGCATACGTTAATTTATAAGCACGCAGTCACTAGTAGGCTTCCTTTGAATATTCCTCTTTTAGAAAAATTATTGGTGAAATTTTCTAAGTTAATTATAGACTTTCCAGAGATTAAAGAAATTGACATAAATCCTATAATTGTTAATCATAATAGTGCTGTTGCTGTTGATGCTCAGATAGTTCTAGATCTAGAACAAAAAGATCTAGATCCTAGCTATTGTGATCACCTCGTAATTGCCCCATATCCAAGCAAGTATATTTCTGAATGGAGTACTAGAGATGGAGAAAAAATCCTTCTAAGACCAATTAAGCCTGAGGATGAATTACTTTTTAAGAAACTCTTTTCTTCGTTATCCGCTGAAACAAAACGATTCAGGTTTTTTGAAATAATAAAAGAGCTGTCACATGAAAAACTTACAAGATTTTGCAATTTGGATAATGATCGTGAAATTGCCATTGTAGCTGAATTGCAAAAAAAAGAGAAGACAATAATTGGAGTTGCCCGATTAATATTAGATACAAGCGGTAATAATGCTGAATTTGCTGTATTAGTTAGTGATAGTTGGCAGGGAAAAGGTTTAGGAAAAAAGCTTGTTGATTCTATTATTAGAATTGCAAAAGATAAAGCTGTGAAATCCATCTATAGTGATGTCATTTATAATAACAAAAAGATGCTGGGCTTAGCAAAAAAAATGGGTTTTAGAACAGAAAAAATAGACTATGATACAATTAAGATAGTTCTAGCTTTTAATTAATTGCTGTAATTCTAAATAATCTATAATTGAATGAAAAAATCATGAAAAAAGGGAATGGATAGGATAATGTTTTATTCTATGATCTGAATTTTTGTAACTTTTTTAGTAACTCTAGATCTCCTTTAGGATCACCGGCGCATGTAGCAATTATGCCATCGACCAGACCATCTAGTTTTGCAGCGAATTCTTCAACTTTATCCATAGTTGTTGTTACTGGCCACCCAATAATTTTAACAATTTCAGCGTTTTTAGGTGTACCCACTAAAAAGTATGCATATATTGGCTTGTTTAGTTTTTTGCACTCTTTTGCTACTTCAACTAGGTTTGGAAATGTTTTTTCTTCAAGTCTCATGAATGCAACAAAATCCCAATCTTCTCCAACACGTGCAATATTATCCTCAACTGATCGTCTTGATGAAAGCAAACAACCTAGTTTCAGACTCTTTAATTTTACTTTTGTAGTTAAGAATTGTCGTGCTTCCTCTGAAGATTTTAGCATCTTAATTGGCTCTCCGTAATGTGGGATATCTCCCATCGTAAGCGCTAATCCATCAAGACCTATAATGTCCGAAGCTAATGCTAAACCTCCTACTTCCACTGGGCCTTTGTAATGGAGAATAAATATTGGAATAACTGTTTTGTCAGGATATTTTGATTTAAGTATACAACTTACAACAGTCCCAGCAGGAGCTGGGAATCCAGCTGCACTATCGGTTACATTCCATCCATCTACTAAATCTTTGGTTTCTTCAGCTAATTTAAGAAATTTTCTCGTTGGTACAAACTCATGTAATATTTTCATAAGATCATCTTCCGGCTAAATTTGGATTATGAGCGTATTAAAAAATCTTTTGCACCTAAAAATTTAGTTTAATTTTTTTGTATTTTTGAATGAATTATTCGTAAAATAATCCCACTGGCTTACTATTATTTTGATTCATCGAATTAAGCAATTTCCTAAGAAATATAAATAAATCATTAATCCAATAGTCGCTTGATTAGATGTGAAAATTGCTGTTTCTGGTAAAGGTGGTGTAGGCAAGACTCTTATTTCTGCAGGTCTTGCAAAAGGATTTGCTGAAAGAGGACTGAAAACTATCGCTATAGATGCGGATTCTTCACCAAATCTTGCAGTAACGTTGGGTTTATCTGCAGAAGAAGCCAGAAAGATAACTCCCATTTCTGAGAATAAAGAATTAGTTGATTCAAAAACAAACACAGGCTATTCAGGTGTCTATCGTTTAACTTTTAGTGTAGATGATATTGTGCGTGATTATTCGATGTTAACCCCTTTTGGGGTAAATATGATTGTAATGGGCACTGTCCATTCAATGGGTTCAGGTTGCATGTGTGCACCTAACGCTGTAATTCGTGAGTTACTGCGTCATTTAATCGTGGAAAGAGATGAAGCTATAGTATTGGATATGGAAGCTGGAGTAGAACATATTGGCAGAGGAACAGCATCTCATGTGGATGTGTTGATTATTGTTGCTGATTCTAACTTAAAAGCACTTGAAATAGCAAAGAGAATTAAAGATTTGGCAAAAATTGCAGGAATGAAACAGATTTATCTAATCGGGAATCGAGTAATGAATGAAAACCAAAAAAAAGCTATAGTCGCTTTTGCTAAAAAAAATAATTTAGAAATCCTCGGTTTTGTTCCTTTTGATCAAGGTGTTATAGAAAAAGACATGCAAGGTATCTCACCTCTTAATTTTAAGGAACTAATAGCTGTAAAAACAATAGATAATATCTCAGAAAGATTGATTGAAAAAAATAATTGAATTTATAAAAAGTAAGGAGGATAATTTGAATTGAAAATTCTTGTTACTATCGGACGAGGCGGAACAGGCAAGTCAAGTTTTGTAAGTTTAATGACAAAATGTTTTATAGAAAATGACCAATCTCCTCTACTTTTAGTAGATGCTGATCCTGATCAAAATCTCTCAGATATGCTTGGGGTTGATCTAGTATCTGAGGAAAAAAGCACTATAGCTGAATTACTAGTTAACACTTTTATTAAAAAAGGTGGAACAACCGTTGGCATCCCACCTACTGAACGAATAGAGAGTAAAATATGGGCAGAAGGATTATATGAGAGTGATAATTTCGATTTTCTGGCGCTTGGAACTAAATGGGTTGAGGGTTGTTATTGTATGCCAAATTCCGCTTTAAAAGGTGCATTAACTTCTCTAATAAAAAATTACAAATATATTCTTATTGACTCCCCTGCAGGATTGGAGCATTTAAACAGAAGAATAACTTCTAGAGTCGATGATATTTTCGATATTCTTGATCATTCAAAAAAATCCTTTGATCATGTAAAAAGAGCTCAAAGGATAACAAAAGAAGTTGAAATCGATTATAAGAATTTTTATCTCGTTGGTGGTTATCGATTTCCAATTAATTTAGCTGATAAAGTTGAAAAAAGTCTTAAATTTAAATATGTGGGAAAAATTGCAAATGATACACTTTTAGATGATTATGTTTTAAATGGTAAATCCTTATTAGACTTGCCATCTGACAATCCAGCTTATATTTCTGTGAAAAAGATTTTGATTAAAGCAAATTATTTATGATTAACTTTTTCATTTTATATAATTTTTCTTCATATTTTTCTTAAAATAATCTGGAAACGTTTAAAAAGCTATTTTTATTGGTCTTTTATTTAAATCATAAAGAGGCTAAAATTTTGACCAGAAAGAATGTTCACTTAAAAATTGGTGAAATGAAGACGGATACGGGTCTTATAAAAAATCTTGAGGTCTCAGTGGGAAAGCTTATTGATGATTCATGGGAAGAACCAATGGGACCAACTCCAATGCCTGAAATTACAACTCTCAGGAATTGGGATTTGACTTTACTTAATAAATATAAGCCATTTTATTTACCTGCATGCGATCTTTGTTGTTTATGCACTTTTGGCAAATGTGATTTAACCGGAGGAAAACGTGGAGCTTGCGGACTTGAAATTGGGGCTCAATCATCTCGTATTGTGCTTTTAGCTTGCAGCATAGGGGCTGCAACCCATACAGCACACGCTCGTCATATGGTTGATCATTTAATAGAAAAGTATGGACGACGTTATCCTCTCGATGTTGGTGGTTTAAATATTAAAGTGGAAGCACCAGTTACCAGACTCATAACTGGAATAAAACCTGAAAAATTAGGTGATTTAGAAGAAGTTTTAGATTATTGTGAAACTCAAATTACCCATTGTCTCTCAGCAGCTCATACAGGTCAAGAGGGAAATAATCTAGATTTTGAATCAAAAGCATTTCATGCTGGTAGAATGGATCAAATAGGGATGGAAATTGGTGACATAGCTCAAATTTCAACATTGGATTTTCCAAAAGCAGACCCTGATGCTCCATTAATTGAATTAGGAATAGGAACAGTTGACACCTCAAAACCCGTAATAATGGCTATTGGACACAATGTCATTCCTTCAATTGGCGTTATAGATTATATGAAAGCCAATAACTTAGGAGAGTCTCTTGAAGTAGTGGGTTTGTGTTGCACAGCCTTTGATATAACTCGCAATTGGAAACGAGGAAAAATTGTCGGTCCAATTTCATGGCAACTTAGATTTATAAGAGGAGGATTTGCTGATGTCGTAATTCTGGATGAACAATGTGTAAGAACAGACATATTTAATGAAGCAGAACGTGTTAAAGCTCCAGTAATTGCTGCCTCAGCGAAGAATTGTATGGGCTTTAAAGATCGCACAGATGATCCTGCAGATGAGATTGTTGCTGATTTAGTATCGGGCAAAACACCCGGGGTTTTAATTCTTGATCCAGATAAAGTTGGTGAAGTGGCTGTAAAAGTCGCACAACAAGTAGCTCCAAAAAGACGCAATTTCACAGTCCTTCCTGAATTAGAAGAAATTAAAAAATTAGCAAAGACATGTAGGCATTGTAATCTATGTCGTAGATCTTGTCCTCAAGACTTGGAAATTTCAGAAGCTCTAAAAGATGCTGCTGAAGGTTCAATTAAAAAGCTTACTGAATTATATGAATATTGTATTGGATGTGCTCGATGCGAACAAGTTTGTCCGGTTAAACTCTCCATACACAGTTTTATAATAAAGGCTGGAGAGAAAAAAATGTTGGAAGAAACAAATTTCTGTCGATGTGGAAGGGGAGCAATTCAAGATATAGAAATTAGAAATGTAGGAAGTCCAATTGTGCTAGGTGAAATACCTGGTATACTCGCAGTAGTGGGCTGTTCAAACTATCCTAAAGGTGGTAAGGATGTTTATGATATATGCAGAGAATTTGCAAACAGAAGATTTATTGTTGTAACCTCAGGATGCTCAGCAATGTCAGCGGGTTCCTATAAAAATGAAGAAGGTCAAACGATATACGAAGAATTCACTGGAGATTTTGCTGCTGGTGGTGTACTTAATGTGGGTTCGTGTGTAGCAAATTCACATATTGCAGGTGCGGCGATAAAAGTTGCTAACATCTTTGCAAAAAGACCTTTAAGAGGAAATTATGAAGAAATAGCCGATTATATACATAATCGGATAGGAGCAGTTGGATTGGCTTGGGGTGCATACTCACAAAAAGCTGCTTCAATTGCTGCAGGATTTTGGAGCTTAGGTGTTCCAGTACTTGTTGGTCCTCATGGAAGCAAATATAGACGTATGCTTCTTGGAAGAGAAGACAAAAAAGAAAATTGGGAAGTTTATGATGCTAGAACAGGTGATAAAATAAATGTTGGTCCATCTCCTGAACATTTATTCCAGACTGTTGAAACAAAAGAAGAGGCAATGGTTACAATAGCTAAATTATGCATAAGACCCAATGACACTTGGAAGGGAAGATCCATAAAACTATCGCATTATATTGATTTAAGCAAGAGATTTTATGGACTAATCCCCCAAGATATAGATAAATTTGTAAGAACAGAAGCAGATATACCCATGACTATGAAAAATGATATATTAGAAATAATCAAAGAAAAAGGATGGAAAGAAACGGTGATTCCTGATCCTACCCTTCTTCCGAGATTAGTGAGGAAAAAAAAGGAGATAAAATGATATGTCATGTGAACCGTGGCAATGTGCTGAAGTTTCTTCTACAAAAAAAGCTATGGCAATAACGAAACCAGAAGTTGCTATATCTTTAATAAGAAGGGCTAATCGACCAATTTTGGTTGTTGGTAGCAATGCAATTAACCGTAAATTGGAAGGAAAATTATTAATAGATTATTTGATAGACTTTGCCAAGGCTTCAAAAATTCCAATTGTAGCTACGGCACATATGGTTGGCGAATTCCTAAAAAGGGGTTATAAACCAGCTGGATTTATGTCAGCAATGGATATTGGTAATAGACTTGTAGATCCTGAATGGCAGGGAATAGATGGGAAAGGTCCTCATGATCTAGCTGTGTTTGTTGCTCTACCTTATTATATGCAAGGTCTTATTTTGTCAGGACTTATGCATTTTGCTACAAAATTAAAAACCCTAACTCTTGATAATATGTATCATCCGCATGCAAGTTGGTCATTTCCAAATGCAGGAGTTGGAATTTGGGCAGAAAATCTCAAAGTCATGACTTCAAAATTTGAAGGAGGACAATAAAAATGTCAATGTTTAAAGAAATACCCGTAGAAGTAGGAGTTATATACGAAGGGGAAAGAATCCGCAGAAAAAATATGCAAGTTGAACTTGGAGGTCCTTCAATTAAGGAGAAATTTGAACTTGCAAAAGTAAAACCCTTAAATGAAATTGAAGATGGAAAAATAACCATAATTGGTCCAGACATAAAAGATATGGAAGAAGGAAAAGCCTATCCTTTAGGAATACTCGTAGAAGTAGCCGGATCAACTCTAGACCAGCAACTTGAAGGCGTAATAGAGAGACGAATACATGGTTATATGAATTATATTGAAGGATTAATGCATCTCAACCAACGTTATGATATCTGGATACGAATTGGCAAAAAAGCATTCGAAAAAGGATTAAATTCCTTTCAATACATCGGCAAAGTTCTATACAAATTATTCAAAAGTGAATTAAACATAATAGAGAAAATACAAATAGCATTCATTACTGATCCAGCAAAAGTTAAGGAACTTCACCCAAAAGCCCTACAGGATTATGAGGCTAGAGATGCAAGAGCACGCGGTCTCAAAGATGAAGATGTCGAAGAATTTTATGGATGTATGCTATGTCAGTCTTTTGCTCCATCCCATGTGTGTGTTATTTCCCCACAGAGATATTCCAATTGTGGTGCAATATCATGGTTTGATGGACGTGCCTCAGCTAGTATTGATCCAAAAGGACCAGTATTTGCAATTAAAAGAGGCGAACTAATAAACGCTGAAAAAGGCGAATATGCGGGAGTAAATGAAGTTGTAAAAAAGAAAACATTAGGTGATGTTGATAAGGTTTGGCTCTACACTGCTTTTGATTACCCTCATACATCATGCGGGTGTTTTGAAGCTGTTGCTTTTTACATTCCAGAAGTTGATGGATTTGGATTGGTGAATAGAAGTTTTAAAGGTACAACAGTAAATGGCTTAGCTTTTTCGACACTCGCTGATTCTACGGCTGGTGGCAGACAAGTTGATGGTTTTCACGGTCTTTCTATTGAATATATGCGCTCAACTAAATTTTTAGATGCTGATGGTGGATGGAATAGAGTTGTTTGGCTACCTAAAGAAGTAAAAGAACGCGTAAAAGATTTTATTCCAAAAGAAGTTATAGATAAGATTGCAACTGAAGAAGATGCTCAAGATATAGATTCTTTGAGGGTCTTTTTAAAAGAGAAAAATCATCCTGTAGTAGCAAATTGGGAAAAAGAAGCTACAGAAGAACCTAAAGAAGCAATAATAGAATCCCCTGCTGAAGATTTCGCAACACCAGTTGTTTCTGCATCAACACTACCGATAACCGCTGGTGGTTTCAGAATAATTCTAAAAGATGCAAAAATATATGCCAATAAAGTAATCATAAAAACCATTAAAGATGAAAAAACCAAAAAGTAGTGAAATTCATGCCTCATCATAAAACCAAAGAGGATAATTCTGGAATCTCACTTGATCCTGATATAATGAAATTACTGGCTAAGTTCCAAGAAATTGAAATTGAAGATTTCGAATTAGAAGTTGGAGAACTGGAACTTAGATTCGAACCTGGAATGGCGAGAAGAATTCTTCCTAAAATGATAAAAAAAGGTCTAAAAGTAAAGCCATCAAACATACTAAAAACAGAATTTCATGCGCCAATTAACTCTTATTCTGGAAAAATAGTTGAAGTTCAATTAGGGGCTACTAAGAGTGAGGGTGGAAGCCGAGGTAGGTCTCTTATCGTAGGAGGAGAGACGTCTCCAGCTTTTTATAGCTTTGAGAGCAAACTTAACAATCCTCCTATACTTACTTTAGATGTTTTTGATATGAAAGTTCCATTATCAAAGGCAGTAAAAATGCATGTTAAAGAAGTTGTTGATGATCCAGCTGCGTGGGCTGAGCTTGCAGTTAATAAATTTGGAGCTGATATGGTTACAATTCACTTAATCAGCATAGATCCATTGCTTAAAGACGCTACTCCAAAAGCTGCTGTTAAAACAGTTGAAGAAATAGCTCAAGCTGTTGATGTTCCATTAGTTATTGGGGGATGTGGTGATCCGATAAAAGATGCAGATGTTTTTGAGGAAGTCTCGCAAACATTCGCTGGAGAACGCTTTCTAATTAGCTCAATAACTCAAGATATGGATGTGGAAAGATGTGCAAAATTCATAAATAAAGGTGGACATGCAGCTTTATCCTTTACACCCATGGATCTTAACCTAGCAAGAGAACTGAATAGAAGAATGTACGATTTTCTAGATAAAAAAGACATTATTATGGACTTAACTACAGCTGCTCTTGGATATGGTTTAGATTACGCTTTCACAAACATGGAACGTGCCAGACTTGGAGGTTTAATGGGTGATACTGAATTGGCACACCCAATGTCTTCTGGAACCACAAACGCTTGGGCAGCTCGTGAAGCTTGGTTAAAAATGTCTGAAGAATGGGAACCACGTGAACTAAGAGGCCCATTATGGGAATTAACTACAGCCTTGACACTTTTGTTAGCTGGAGTGGATCTGTTCATGATGATGCATCCTGCAGCAGTAAAAACTCTAAAAGACATAATTAATAATCTCACACATGGAAAGAAAGTCAATGCGGAAAAATATCTGGATTGGATTTCAATAAAATCTTCGAGGTGAACATATGAGCCAAAAAAACAAAGCTTCAAAAAAAGAACTAAGCCCAATAGATGTTTATAAGCTTCTGCCCAAAACAAATTGCAAAGAATGCGGTGAAGAAAATTGCATGGCTTTTGCAACAAAAATCGTTAATCGTGAAGCTCAAATTGACCAATGTTTACCTCTTTTAGAAGAAAAACACTCCAAAGCTTATAATCAACTCAAAGAAATGCTCAAACCTCCAGTTAAAGAAGTCGTGGTCGGTATAGGAGAAAAAGCAGTAAATCTTGGCGGAAAACTTGTTATGTACCGTCACGAATTCACTTATTTTAATCCAACAGCTATTGCTCTTGATGTCACAGATGATATGTCTGAAGAAGAACTGATGAATCGTATTAATAAAACTCAAAATTGGAATTATGAATACATAGGATATACATTAAAACTTGATATGATAGCAGTACGATCAACATCAAACGATCCTGAAAAATTTAAATCTGTTGTCAAAAAAATAATCCATAACACAAAATTACCATTAATCCTTTGCTCTTTAAATCCCAATATTATTGAAGCTGGTTTAATGGCTGCTCCTAAACATAAATCTTTAATTTACTCAGCAACAACAGAAAACTGGAAATCCATGGCTGAACTATCTTTAATGTATAATTGTCCATTAGTTGTTTCTGCTCCTAATAATCTAAGCACGTTATTTTCCTTAACTAAAACATTATTAGCATATGGTGTGGAGGATCTAGTTCTTGATCCAGGAACTTTTGCAAATGAAGGTTTAACAGATACCTTAAATAACTTTACCATGCTGCGTAGGGCAGCAACTAAAAATGGTGAAGAATTAGCTGGATTTCCCCTATTAGGAATTCCTATGGTTGTTTGGAATGAACAAGGGTCTACTGCAGATGAACTCATAAAATGGCGAGAAGCATACATAGCTTCCAGTTTGATTATTCGCTTTGCTGATATAATAATAATTCATGGGATTGATGGCTGGTCTCTTCTTCCAATTGCAGTTCTAAGACAAAACATATACACTGATCCTCGAAAACCTGTAGCAGTAGAAGCAGGTCTAAAAGAATTTGGAAATCCTGATGAGAATTCTCCAGTATTTTTTACAACAAATTTTGCTTTAACATATTATACTGTAGCCTCTGATATTGAAAATTCTAAACTTAATGCTTACCTAATTGTTGTCGATACTGAAGGGTCAGCTGTAGATAGTGGAGTAGCAGGAAGAAAACTAACTGCAGAGACAGTTGCAGAGGCAATAAAAGAAACAGGGATTGAAACAAAAGTTAAACATAAAAAAATTATTATTCCTGGCAAAGCATCAAGAATAAGCGGAGAAATTGAAGAACTTAGCGGCTGGAAAGTCCAAGTTGGGCCCCGTGACTCATCTGAAATACCAAAATATCTTCAAGACAAATGGCAACCCTAAACTGAAATTTTAATAAATCCCCTTAATTAAGGAAAAATTAACTAGTAAAAAATCCAAATTTACATTTTAAATCGAAAAAAACCTTCTTATCAAAATGCTTTAATTTGACTTTTTTTTTTATCTTCTCTTCTTAAACAACATAATTTATTTCTCTTTGTCTAACCTCAAATTCGATCTGATCTTTAGCATTTAACAACCACTCTGAGAGTATTTTGCATTGACTAGGATTACACGAAAAATTTTTTGCCTCTCTTTTCCAGTAACTGCAACTGGAACATGGGATATTTTTTTTGGAAGCCATTGTTTGTCATATTTATTTCGCAGAGAATTTGATTTATTCTTTATGAACTACAACTTATGTCTCTAAATAATAACTATCAATCTTCTTGCGATAGGTTAATAGCACCTAAAAAGCTTTGAATTTCCAATCCTATATTTATCTTACTGGAACGAGTAGCAATTGTGGAGAGGGGATTCATTTGTCAGAAGATATTAATTGGCTAAAAATTTTTAGCAAATGCAAAGAAAAAATTTGGAGTAATATTTCTCCTTACATTAAAACTTCTTTTGAATTACAACCAGACTTAGGAAAAGGTGCTGGAGGTGATTCAATAAAATTAGTAGATCTTGCTGCGGAAAGGGCTATTATCAAAACTTTTATGGATCATGAAATTACATTTACTATGATAAGCGAAGAATCTGGAACAAAAAAATTTGAAGGCAAATCTCAACATTTTTATGTGACTATAGATCCCATAGATGGAACCACAAACTTAGTTCATGAAATACCTTTTTATTGCTCTTCTATTGCTATCTCAACAAAACCAATGCTTTCAAGCGTTAATGTTGGTATGGTTATTGATTTTGTTCACAACAACACCTATTTTGCTGAAAAAGATCTAGGCGCTTATTGTAATGGAAAAAAAATTACGCCTTCAAATTGTAGTAATTTTGAAGATGCGGTAATCGGCTTAGATTTGAATGATGCTAAGAATAATGATTTCATTCCAAAAATCATAAATTTACTTACGGAAATCAAGCACATCAGACATTTAGGTGCTAATGCTTTGGAGATTTGTTATGTTGCAGATGGAAAAATAGAAGCCTTTGTGGATATTCGTGGGAAACTTAGAACAACTGATTTGGCTGCTAGTTATCTTTTATTAAAAGAATCAGGTGGACTATTAACAAATTTAGAGAATATTCCCTTAGAGGCAAAACTAGATCCCAAAAAACGAATAAATTTCATTGCTTCCGGAAATACTAAAATAAATGAAAGAATTCTAAATTTATTAAAAAAATAATTACATTCTTAGTTTATTATGTTCTTTTTCCCTTCATCTATTATTTCGATTAAAAATATTTCATCTATCACGAACAAAAAATTTATACAAATCATTATTTAAGTTTTCTAGTGGTGTAAAATTATGTCATCGGGCAATGGAGAGTATCCAGATTGGTTTAATAGGAGAAAAAAAAGAATGTCAAGAGATCCTTTTTTTGGAGATATTGATAGAATGTTTGAAGAAATGGAGAAAATTTTGGAAGAACAATTCAAAAGTTTCACTAAAAATATTCCTAAGGATTATGCTAAAGAAAGAAAGCTTCCTGATGGAAGTACAGTGAAAGAATGGGGTCCTTTTGTGTATGGTTACAGTATGAAAATTGGACCTGATGGTAAACCAGAAGTCCGGCAATTTGGAAATATTAAAAAAAGTCTTGGAGGTCCTCAAATAAAAAAAGAAAGAGAACCTCTTGTAGATGTTGTTGAAACTGATGGTGAAGTTAGGGTTGTTGTGGAATTACCTGGAGTAGACAAGAGTGATATTAAATTATATGGAACCGAAGATAGTATAACGATATCTGTAAAAACTGCTAGATCAAAATACTATAAAGAAGTTGAATTACAAACAAAAGTTAGAGTGAAAGAGGCAAAATCGACATATAAAAACGGTGTCCTAGAAGTAGTTTTACCCAAAGCTGAACCAAGAAAAACTCCTGAGGGTGAACCGATCGATATAAAATAATTTTTTTTATTTATTATTTGATTGATGTTTAGCTATTTGGTGTTTAAATGAGTGAAGACTCAGAGATCGAAAAGCTTCTAGTAATTTGTCAAAAAGTAAAGGCGGATGGAAAACTATCTGGAAAAAATCTAAATGAATTACATACTATTTTCGGACAACGATTTACTAAAGCGCTTGATACTCTTAGAAACAATCGTGTAAAGAAATATAACTTCAAACCTGGATCTAAAACTGTTTGGGTAGTGATAGGGCGTGAAAGAGATTATCTGGTGATTCCAGAGGCTGATTTTTGTACTTGTGACGACTTCTATTTCCGTGTTTTAGATAGAAAAGTGCATTTATGTTATCATCTCATTGCTCAAAAGATTGCTTTTTATCTTGGATGGTATGATGATATAGAAGAAACAATTAATCTTTATGATTCTTTGATGAATGAATGGAAAAAAGCTACTGCTTAAATATTAATATTCTATTGAATAAAATAAAAGGTTGATCTTAATGGATTTAAGCGCATATTTCCTAACATTGGAATATTTAATTATGGGATTAACATTTGTTGCTTTAGCCCTCATTTTCTTGTACTCTTATTACGGAAAAGATGATGAGAAAAAAAATAAGAAACAATGATTTCTTAATAGAAAACATAAACCTGATAGAAAATCCTGTCTTTTAATCGTTTTGATTAACGAAATGAAAAATCAGCAAATTATTGATGATATTCTTTCAAAAAACTCAGAATTGACCCGAGATGAAATATTAACTGAATTGATGACTGAAAAACAAAAAACTGGAAATCTGCTTGACGAAAAAACTCTTTTACGTTTGATTGGAGCTAAATATGGTATTAAAACTAATAATATAACAACTTTTTGTGGAGATTTATTACTTTCTGATTTAATTTCTGGATTATACAATGTTTCAGTAAAAGGACGCATCATTGCTGTTTATCCTGTTAAATTCTTTAATGGAGAAACTCCAGGTAAACTAGCAAGTTTGATTATATCTGACAAGACTTCAGTGATTAGAGTTATTCTATGGAATGAGAAAACAGAATACATTAATTCTATTAAACTAATTCCAGGGAAAATTGTGTTAATTTCTCAAGGATATACACGTGATGATCCTCAAGGTAAAACAGAATTACACGTTGGAAGGAATGGTGAAATTAAAATTCTGAAAAATATTAATCCTGAAAATTATCCTGATATTCAAAAATTTTCTAAAAAAATTAATGAGATAACTTCATCTATCTCTGAAGTTCACCTGATTGGAACTGTAAAACAAGTTTTTCCGATGAGAAAATTTATTCGAAATGACACAAGTGAAGGCTTTATTTTATCATTTACTTTATTTGATGAAACAGGTGAAATATCTGTAATTGTTTGGAATGAGCTAGCTGAGAAAATGGAAAATTTGGTTAAAAAAGACCTTAAATTGAAGTTAATAAATGCAAAAGTTACCTTAACTTCGGATAATTCAATAGAACTTCAAATAACACCTTATACTTTTGTTGATGTTTTTTCAGAAAAATAAAAACTAATAATTATTGCTTTAAAGGCTTCTAATCTTTTTGGAAATTTCTTCACTTATTTCACTAGTTGTTGATGAGCCCCCTAAATCTTTTGTTCTGACTTTTCCTTCATTTAATACATTGATAACTGCATTTTCAATTTTGATTGCTGCCTTCATCTCACCTAAATAGTCAAGCATTAATGCTGCAGCCATTATAGTTGCTATTGGATTCACTATATTTTTCCCCGTATATTTTGGAGCAGAACCATGCACAGGTTCAAACATACCATAATTATATCCAATATTAGCTCCTGCTGCTAAACCTAAACTACCTGTAACTTGAGCTGCTTCATCAGATATTACATCACCAAACAAGTTCGTTGTTACTATCACATCAAAACTTTCAGGTTTTTTAATCAGTTGCATTGCCATAGCATCAATATGTGCTTCATCAACTTTAACTTCAGGATATTTGGGTTCTAGTGACTTTACTGCATCTTTAAATATTTTTGCGGTTATTCTCAAGATATTTCCTTTATGCACAATTGTTAGATGCTTTTTTCTTTTGGATGCCAGTTTAAATGCATATTCAACAACTTTTAGGGAAGCTTTCCTTGTAATTATTCTTAGTGCTATACCAACTTCTGGAGATAATTCATATTCAATTCCTGAATACATTCCTTCAGTGTTTTCTCGAACAACTATCAAATCAATATTCGGTTTCAGCGCCTCTACGTTAGGGAATGAGCGACAAGGTCTTACATTAGCAAATAGATCAAACATTTTTCTTATTTGAACAGCAGCACTGACTGGTGCTCCAGGTGTTTGAGGTGTTGTCATAGGACCTTTGAGACAGGCATCCGTCCTTCTAAGTAAGGATATCGTTTGCTCAGGTAGATTTGTTCCATATTTTTCTATACAATAAAATCCTGCCTCTCCATATTCATATTTTATTTTAAAATCAGTTTTTTCTAGCAAAGCATTCAATACTTTTATAGTTGAATTAGTAACTTCTGGCCCTATTCCGTCACCTTTTAGTATTGCGACATTGTAGATTTTAGCCATATTCATCAGGCTCCTTCTATTTCTTCTGTAAATAGGTTTTTTCCTTTATCAGCATTACTATTTGTCTCAAGATTTTCAAAAATAGTGGATCAACTATAACAATAAAATAATGTTTTTTAGTTAAAAAAATAAGAAATAATTATTCTTTAGGATTAGTCTTAGGCTTATTGAGATTTGACATCGCATTTATTAAAAATAACTTATTATTCGCTATGTTATTTTACACAACTTGATTTTATTGCTAATTCTGCTCCAGGTAATACGTGAATCCACCAATTTAATGCTTCAAAAGAATCTCCATAATAAACTACGAGGCGAGCTATTGAATTTAATGGAGCATCAGGCGGTACAATTCCTGTCCAAATTAAAGTTTTTCTCTCATTAGGTTCAAGTTCTAAACTTTGTGAATTTCCTTTTTGAATCCATTCATCTCCCTCAAAAACAATATTCACATTCCATTGACCCTCAGTTTTTCCAACATTTTTAAATTCAATCTCAACAATAAAGGTCTCTCCTTGGACTTTTTTCACAACTTCTTTTTGGCTTTTACCAAATTCTAAGGAATCCATTGCATTTGTAAATGATAAATTAATTATACTAGCAATTAGCAAAGCTAATAAAACAATTAAAATAAGATTTTTTTTCACAATTAATCTCTTCCCTACTATATCAAATTATCATTATTAAATCTCTTCTGAAACCATCTTCTAGAGAAAAAATCGAGAACTTTAATTCGTTTCAATTTCTAGGAGTATTATTATGAATTAAGGAGTTAACCTCATTCTATCTCTTGGATAAAGCGTAACTTCACGAATATTCTTTTTTCCAGTAAGTAGCATTGTTAATCTTTCTAAGCCTATCGCCCAACCCGCATGAGGCGGCATACCATAATCAAATGCCTTTAAGTGATGCTTAAAGCTTTTAGGATTCAATTTTTTTTGTTTTAGACGCTTAATTAAAAGCTCCTTATTAGCAATTCTTGATCCTCCAGAAACAAGTTCAATCCAATTCCACATAAGATCAAATCCTTCACATTTTTCCGGAGTTTCAGGTATTGGTTTTATATAGAAAGCTTTTGATTCAGTTGGCCACTTAGTTATGAAATAGAACTCTGGATAAATTTTTCCAAGAGTCTTTAAAGCTTCAGTGTGCAAATCTTCTCCCCAATTAATTTCGATTCCCTCTTTTTTTAGATCAGATAATACTTCATCATAAGTTAAACTCTTAAAAGGTGTTGAAGGAATACTTACTGTATGATCAAGTAGAGCTAATTCCCTTCCACATTTTTCATTTACTTTCAGGCAAATCTCTTTTATAAGCTGTTCAAGAATACTCATGACTCCTTGTGCATTAGAGAAAGCTTGTTCAATATCAACAGAGATAAACTCACTTAGATGTCTTCTTGTATGTGAATCTTCCGCTCTAAAAAAAGGTCCTACTTCAAAAACTTTTTCCAAACTCATTACTAATTGTTCTTTGTACAATTGTGGACTCTGAGCTAAGAAAGCTTTTTCTCCAAAATAATCTACTTCAAATAACTCAGCTCCACCCTCAGTTGCGGAACCAATAATTCTTGGAGTGTGAACTTCTAAAAATCCTTTTTTAAATAAAAAATTCCTTATCGCTTCAAGAGCAAAATGTTGAATTGTAAATATAGCCACATTCTCTTCTAAGCAAAGATCCAATGATCTTGCATCCAAGCGTGATTCCATATTTGCCCGAGTCTTCCCTGTAATATCTATAGGTAGTTTTGTAGTAGCTGTTCCAAGAACTTTTATTTGATCTGGAATCACCTCAACACCTCTGGTCGAAATTTTGGTTTTCTTTACAGTTCCATTAATACTAACACTATACCTTTTTTGAATCCCATTAGCTTTGGATAAAACTTGTTCGCTAACTTTCTTTTTAGGAACAGTGATTTGTACGGTTCCCGCTCTATCTTGCATAATAATAAATAAAATTCCACCAAGATCTCGCTTCTCCTGAATCCATCCAATAATGGTGACTTTTTTACCATCTAATTTCTCAGTTATTTCACTAGAATAATGCGTTCTGGTCAATTTAGCAATAGAGTCTAGCTTCACGAATTAATTACTCCTTAATGGGTAAATTCAATACGCAAAACAATATTTCTTACTTTTTTCGCTATTTCTTTTAATGCTTTTAAATCAAAAGGAAGTTGTGAACCACGTTTGCGTTTAAGAATAACTCTTGTTTCAGTGGTTCCGTCAGGTAACCAAATAGTATTAATAGTTAGAATATTAAGTGGCATGAATAAATCTTCAAGAAATTTACGATCATCTACACCCTGTTCTAGAACGCGAATAGACTTGTGAGTTTCTTCACTTATTGTTTTAATAATTTTTCCTCCATACCCTAGTAAACGTGGTACATCTCCGTGACCGACAACTATAGCTATTGTTCTCCCAACATCAAATGCTTTATAAAAGCAAACATTCTGCAAAGATGGATATTTTGTCTCTAGAGAAAGTAGTAATCGAGCAATTTTCAAGTCTAAATTACTAATTTCTCCCTTCTTAACCTTAGTTGAACATTTGCGACATAATATGCCGCTTTTTAAACAGAAACTACACAGTTCAGTTTTCATATACGCCCCTTCTCTCAATTAAGGAGGCACAAGGGTGTGAATAATGCCTAATCAGTTTCTATGATTTTATCTTTGTAATACTATTTCGATAGTGCTCACATTGGAAGCTTGACTTCCTTCTCGGATTGGAATTTGATCAGTTCCAATGCCGATTCTCGCAATTTTTACATCCGGCAGAAATCTGCCTCTGACTACTTCTACAACATCAATTGCTCTAGCTATTGCTCTTCCTCGAGCTTTCACACTTACTTCTTTAGCTCCACCATGAAATGATGTAATACATGCTAGCACATAGTTCATTACCGGTTTTCGTCCTATCAGCACTGCATAGGATTCTGACATAGGATTCACTCCTAGTTTCCACATTAATTTGGCTCGTTTAGTTTTTTTATTCCCAAATAAATACATTTTGGTAATGGTTTAAGATTATCTTTTCATTAACTGCGTTTAAGAAAATATAAAAAAAAGGCATTTTTATTTACTCTTTTTTTTATTTATAAATTAGCAAATCAATCAAAAAGTATATTTAAAAGATATCTATCAGACTCATAGTTAAATCTGAGGTTCAGCAAGTGCCAGTATTGGATCCAATTAAGAAAGCTATTGCTCAAAAAGCGAGGCTTCATATCAAAATCTGTAGGTATTGCGGAGTTAGAAATGCTGCAACCGCAATAAAATGTAGAAAATGTAAACGAAAAAATCTCAGATGGAAGAAAAGAGAACTTGTCAAATAATCTTTTTTATTGCTAAAGGGTTTTTTTAAGTGTTTCCAAACTAAAAGCAGTATTTGCGCATCCATTCCTTATTAATGGAATAGCTTGGCCAGCTACACCCATACTCCCTAACACTTCTCCAGACATTTTCATCTCTTCACCGCATGCAATACCTATTGCACCCTCATACATGGCCCTTTTTACTATTTTAGGAATACATGAACCACCTGGAACAACATAAAAGTCATATCCTTTTTTTTCTGCTAATCGGCTAGCTTTGCTAACTAAACAATCCTTTGAGCAATGTTTGCAAAAATATGAGGGTACGGTTGGATCAAAGATTGCTTGACATCTATTATCCATAAACTTTCTAGTACAATGCGGAAGAAAGATTGCTCTTTTTTTTGTTTCTAGGAATTTCCCTCTCTGAACAAGATTTATGCCATGTAAATCAATAAGATCTTGTAGAAGCGTAACTGCATCCGAAAGATTAAGTCCTGTTGCTTCTTGTATTTTGAATTTTATTATGATATCTCTGAGGGTATTAAGAATAGTTTTATGCATGCCTTTTTGGTATGATAATATGGTTAGTTCATTGAAAAAGAATTTTGGTAATTCGGAAAGATCAAAAGTGAATTTATAAGGCATGAGCTTAGAGTAGTTAATTACCCACTTAAAAAGTTTAATCTTTTTAAATACTGATCTCAAACATCAGTCTTTCAACAAGTTCCTTATAGCGATTTCTGATAGTAACTTCTGTTACTTGTGCTATTTCTGCTATCTCTCTTTGAGTTTTTCTTTCTCCTGTTAAAACTGATGCAACATAGCTTGTAGCTGCAGCAATTCCAGTCGGTCCACGCCCTGAAGTAAGTTTTAGTTGTTTAGCTGACGCGAGAATTTTATGAGCAATTTCTTCAACTTTGCCTTGCATTGTAAGCTGTGTAGAAAATTTTGTAATGTATTGACTTGGTCTAAGAGGTGGAATCTTGTAATCAAGCTCTCTGATTAGAAAACGATAACTCCGGCCAACTTCCTTCTTATTTACTGTTGAAGCTTGCGCTATTTCATCGAGTGTTCTGGGTAATCCGCATTGTCTACATGCTAAATAAATTGCTGCTGAAGTGACACCTTGAATCGAGCGACCGCGAATTAATCGTTCTTTTACTGCCTTTCGATAAATTACCGAGGCTGTTTCAAGAATACTTTTTGGAAGACTCAAATTATTAGAAATTTTAGTAATTTCAGATAAAGCAAAAGCTAAATTTCTCTCTGTAGCATCTGAAACTCGTATCCGCCTTTGCCATTTTCTTAGTCGATATACCTGTGCTTTTTGTCCAGGTGAAAGACTTTTTCCATAAACATCCCTATCATGCCAATCAATAGTGGTTGATAATCCTTTGTCGTGAATTGTATATGTAAGTGGTGCGCCCACTCGAGTTCTTTTGGATCTTTGTTCATCGTCAAAAGCACGCCATTCTGGTCCTCTGTCAGCTATTTTTGCAGCAATTACTATACCGCAATCCATGCATACAACTTCTGCACATTCATAGTCGCGCATAAGTCTTTGGCTTCCACATTCAGAACATGATTGAACTTTGAAAGAATTATGATTCGCTGCCTCGGAAGATTTTTCTATTTTTTCTTGTAGGTTACTATCTCTGCTCATTATTTTTTCTCCTCTTCTTTTTCGAGATAATGGAATATACTTTCTCACCAACTAATTTTTCTGGTTTTTTGATTGTTGGCTTAATAATAATATAGGGCGAAACCGTTGGTCCAATAATATCAAAAATTTTGCCAACCATTTTTAGGTTTTCATCAACAACAATTGTGCCAATTTTATTGGGTTTTTTTATTTCAATAATAATATTCTGGGAAGGAGATACACTAATTACTTTACCCAATCTCTGCAAGCGCCTTCACCCAAAAACAACAACGTCAACGTAAGAGTTTATTTAAACATTTCTACCATTAATGATACATGAAGTCAGCTTAGCTCTTTTAGAGTCGAAACCTTCATAAATGAGAAGTCTCGATAAGACTGTGCCTTAAAAGGGTGAGGCTAATGAGTAAACCATTCTATGTAAAATATGAAGTACCTAAAGAAATTGTGGATGCAGCCTATGAAGCCCTACAGATAGCTTCAAAATCTGGAATTGTAAGAAAGGGAACTAACGAGGCAACAAAGGCTGTTGAACGTGCTCAAGCAAAACTCGTAGTTATTGCTGAGGATGTAGATCCTCCAGAAGTTATCGCACATCTACCGCTCCTATGTGATGAAAGAAAAATTCCTTATGTGTTTGTACCACAAAAAATCAAACTAGGTAACGCAGTTGGTATTGATGTTCCTTCTGCATCAGTTGTAATAATCAAGGAAGGAGATGCGACTGGATTAATCAATGAGATCATAATGCGTATTGAGCAAGTTAAAAGAGGAGCTCAGTAATGAGCATTGACTCTGGAAAAACGAAAGAAGAACTTATTCCTTCTGAAGTAATTCAAATAATTGGTCGTACAGGTACCACTGGTGAAATAACACAAGTAAGAGTTAGAATACTAGAAGGTAAAGACAAAGGACGAATTATATCTAGAAATGTTAAAGGACCAGTACGCGTTCAAGACATACTATTGTTGAGAGAAACTGAACGGGAAGCAAAAAAACTTTCCAGACGCTAAATAATTAATTTTTGAGGTAAAAATCGATGCCAAAACCTAAAAAATGTTCATTTTGCGGTAATGATTTTCCTTCAGGAAAAGGGATGATATATGTTAAGAACGATGGGACGCTTTTATGGTTCTGTTCAAGTAAGTGTCGTAAAAGTTCGTTGAATTTTAAGCGTGATTCCCGAAAATTCAAGTGGACAACATATTTTGGTAAGGAAGAGAAAGGAAAGGGCTAAAATATTTCCTGAAAATTGGTTTCGTTTTTCTTTCCTATTTTTTATTTTTAAATATTGCCCGATACGTTATTTTTTATAAAAATTTTTTAATTTCTGCTAAACTAAAAAATAATGTAATATTGATTTTTTGTTAAAATATATTCAAACTTATCTTTGCTTACATTTTTGAAAATTTAGTAGCGGGGAGTAGATTTGAACTACTGATCTCTGGGTATCTCTGAGCATACGAGCTCTTATGAGCCCAGCGGGTTAATCCTGGCTGCCCCACCCCGCTATGTTTGCTTTATTCTCCTTTTTTGAATCCTTTTTAGTACTACTAATTGTTGCATATTAATAGTTTGTTTTTTATTTCAACAAAAGCATTTTAATCTAGATCAAATATTGTTGGAAGAGGTGCAATAGAAAATGGATAACCCTTTTTTCCGTGAACTCCTTCATAATAATCTTGAAAATGCACTATTTGTACAAGGGCTTCCAGGTTTTGGAAATGTTGGAAGGATAGCCGCCCATCTTCTAATCAATTTTTACGATGCAAAACTTTTTACAGAGTTATATTCTCCCTCTTTTCCGGATTATGTGATAGTTAATTCTTATGGAGTCTGTACTCTGCCTAAATATGAGTTCTATTTTGCGAAGACAAAAGATACTGATATAGTTATCATGACTGGTGAAACACAGCCCTCTTTTGATGATGTTTTAGCACATTATCAAGTCTGTTCTACAATAGTTGAATTTATTAAGAAAATCGGTTGTAATTTTTTAGTTACCATGGGTGGGGTGCCTATTGTTGAAGATAAATGCAATGTGTATGTTGCTGCAACCTCTTCACGATTAGTAAATGAATTCAAAGAAAAAGGAGGAGTAGTTTATGGGAAAGGTAAAATTGTTGGTGGAACTGGCTTAACTTTGGCTCTTGCGAAAGAGTATGATCTTGAAGGAGTATGTTTGCTTGGTAGTACTTCTGGATTTAAGGCAGATCGGGGTGCTGGATATCAAGTTTTTAAATTATTGGCAAATATTTTAGGAAAAGAGATAAAAGAAGGCAAAAAGGAGAATTGAATATCAAACTAATGAGATGGGATGGGATTTGAAGCTTAGAAATTCTCAAAATGATTCAAAAGGATTCTTCAATCCGAATTCAAAAATCATAAGTGTTTTGCTAGTATTGACTATGGCTTTTCTAATTTTTGCTGGACCCACCTATGTTTCTTTTTTGTTATCTAAGATCTTGAATCTTGATTACATACTTACAATGGTTGTAGGGTTATCACTTTTTTTGCTAGGGATTCTTTTATTATATTTTCTTGTTAGAAATAAAATCATCAGTAAATAATAATATCCTAGAAACTATAAGGTGAATCATTGAAACAAATTTTTTAAGTCTCTTGGTTTTTTATAGGATTTGCAGTTAGTTATAAGCCTGATCATTTTTGCTAATATAATAAAGCATATAAAATATTTCTGCAGGTATATTGAATATGCAAGAAAGTCAGAAAAAACGACTCGAAACTATGATGAAGAGCAACAAGCCAAAACCAAAGAGAACAACTATAATATTAGAACCTGAAGAAAGAAAATATATAGATTCATTAATTCAGGAAGGAAAAGAGTCTGGGATTAAGTCATTGATTTCGAAAATGCTAGATATACATAAAAAATTGATGATTGATGATTGGCGTTTTCCGGGTGAGTATTATTCTGGAATAAGCAGAATAGCTTTCGTTAATGTCGAATTAATCAACATTATGCTTAATCAAATTCCAAAAGAGAAATGGATTAATCTAGGACAAGAAATGGGTAAAGCTCTTAAAATTTCCATAGAAACTATATTGAATATTCAAGTTTCAGAAATTAAAGATTGGAAACCAATTTTTGACAGATTAAGTGTTCAGGGATTCGGAGATTTTTTTTTAAAAGATAAGTATATCTTGATTAAGAATCCGTTCATTAATTATGCGAATCTCTGGCAAGGTATTTTGGAAGGAATGTTGGATATTAAATTGTCTGCAAAAACAAATTTGCCTCCTCTTGTTTTTCAAATTAAAGCTAAGGAAGGTAATTCCATTCAAAGTTGAACTGTGAAATTATTACATTATTTATATTGATTAGATAGGTTTAATAAAAAGAACAACTAAGGTGCCTATAAGTGATGGAAGATGAGGGATCGTATTCATTCAAGGCGATTGTATTCATTAAATACAAAAAAATATTCCAGACTTATTTTTTGATTCTATCAGAATATCAATGTAACCTTATTTTTGTTGTGCAGAATTTTAATTCGCGAAATCTATTAATTCCATCTATTAAAAAAAATTAATGCTAAATGTGATAAATAATGAAAAAAGTAAAATTTGCAATACCTGCTGGTTCTTTATCAAAAGCTACTTTTAATTTACTTCAGCGTGCAGGATATAAAATCTCAGGCCAAGAGCGTACATATAGACCTACTATAAATGATCCTGAAATTGAATTAAAGATATTAAGACCCCAAGAAATCCCTGTTTTTGTTAGTGAAGGTCTTCAAGATGTGGGGATAACTGGTGAGGATTGGATCAAGGAGACAGGTGCAAATGTTGAAATTCTCCAAAATTTAGAGTATGGAAAAATAAAGTTAGTCGTTGCTATTCCTGAAAATTCTTCAGCTAATTCCTTGTCCGAATTAATGGAGAATTTATGGAATGAAGGAAAAAACTTCCGTGTTTCAACAGAATATTTGAACATCGCATCAGAATACATCCAAAAAGCCTTATCCTACAAAAAAAGATTTAGTAATAAAGCACCATTAATGGTAACTCCTTGGTGGAAAAAAGGTAATAATCCAAAAGCAAAAATTTTTCTATCTTTTGGCGCTACGGAGGCTAAACCCCCAGAAAATTCAGATTGCATAATTGATGTTACAGAAACTGGTTCTACAATTACTGCTAACAACTTGAAAATAATTGAAACTGTGCTATCATCATCATCAGTACTTATAGCGAATAAACCAGCTCTCCAAGATAAAGATACAAAAGAAAAAATCTTTGATATTATGACGTTATTGAAAGGAGTCGTTGACGGATCAAAAAGAATTCATATCTTTGTAAATGTTAAAAAAACAAACCTTAAAAAGTTACTTGAGGCAATCCCTGCCCTAAAAAATCCAACAATTGCACCTCTAGCTGACAAATCTTGGGTATCAGTAAATACTATTCTTGAAAAAAATTGCTTTATACGTCTTTTGCCTAAAATTAGAAAACTCGCCCAAGGCATCGTCGTCTATGAACCCAGACAAGTTCTAGCTTTGGAAGAGGTCACAAGGAGAGAAGAAAAGGGTTGTCAGATCTAGTTATAAGAAAGATTTGGAACTCTTCAAATCTTCCAGCCAATTGGTTCAAAAGACAAGTGCAAAATTATCAATTAGATCAAAAATTAGAAAAAAAAATTAACAAAATATTAATTGAAGTTGCTAAAAACGGAGATAATGCTCTCATAGAACTAACAAATCGCTTTGATAAAGTGCTATTATCAAAAAAAGATCTACTTGTATCATCCTTAGATATAAAGGAAGCTTATAATAGTGTAGATGAAAATCAAATTTCTGCTATAAAAACAATTAAGGAAAAAATAAAAATTTTTGAGACTCTACTATTTGATAAATGCAAAATTTCTACATCAATTGATAATATACAAATTGATAATATTCTAAGTCCTATTCAAAGTGTTGGCTGTTATGTACCTGGGGGGCAAGCGTCTTATCCCAGCACTTTATTAATGACTGTAATTCCTGCAAAAGTTGCGGGAGTGTCTAGAATTGTAGTTTGCTCTCCGCCCGCCAAAGACGGTTCCTTAAATCCTTTGCTTCTTGTGGCTGCTGATATGTGTGGTGTTAGTGAAATCTATAAAGTTGGAGGGGCTCAAGCTATTGCTGCTTTGGCCTATGGAACAGAGACCATTAGTTCTGTAAAGAAAATAGTTGGGCCGGGAAATAAGTATGTTGCTATGGCAAAAATTTTAGTATCCAAAAATGTTGCGATTGATATGCCAGCTGGTCCAAGTGAAGTTTTGATAGTGGCTGATGAAACAGCAAACCCAAAATTTGTAGCATTGGATATGATCTCTCAAGCTGAGCATGGTCTTGGATGCACTTCTGGATTGATAACGACTTCAGATAAACTTCGGAATGAAGTAGAATATTGGTTATCAAAAAAAATAAAAATAATAGATCGGAACAAACTTGTTTTTGAATCCTTAAGAAACTTTGGATTTATAATCACATGTAGCGATATTGATGAAGCTGTTTCGTTGACAAATATTTATGCTCCTGAACACCTTGAAGTTATTACTAAAAATTCAAGAAAACTTTCTGAAAGGTTCAATACAGCTGGATTAATTCTTGTTGGTCCTTTTAGTCCTGTTGCATTAAGTGATTATGGAGCTGGCACCAATCACGTTCTTCCCACAGGCGGTTTTGGAAATGTCTTTTCAGGTTTATCATCTCTGGATTTTGCAAGACGAGTAAACATAGTTAAAGGTTCAGAAAAAGGACTATTTGATTTAGCTGATCAATTAAGAGTTATTACAAGAGCAGAAAATCTTCCGAATCACTATGCTGCAATAAAGGCGAGGTTTGAAAATGGGTGAAATTTCGAATAAATTTATAAAAGAAAAAATAGAAAAGCTCCAAGGAATTGAAAGTTATAAACTTGCAGAATCAACAGAAAAATTATCAAGGCGCTTCGGAATTCCTTTAAATAAAATTATTAAATTAAATTTTAATGAGAACTTGTTTTTGCCAAAAAAAACTCTCACTGATATGCTTAAAATAGTAGCTGAAGAATGTGATCCTAGATTATACCCTCAAGATGAACAAAATAAACTAAAAGAAAGTCTAAGTAGATATTTGAATATTCCTTTTGAAACGATCGTCGTTGGAAACGCCAGTGATGAACTATTAGATAGGATTGTAAGGTTGTTTTTAGAAAGAGGAGAAACTGCAGTAACAATCGATCCAACTTTTCCTATTTTTAGGTATAGTGCAAAAAGACAAGGTGCAAATTATTTAACTATACCTCTTTTAGAAAATTTAGAATTAGATATTAAAAACATTCTTGGATCTTTCTCTGCAAAAACTAGTCTACTCTATTTATGTTCTCCTAATAATCCAACTGGAACCCAATTTAATAAATCAGAAATCTTAGCTCTGATAAAGGAATTTCCAGGAATAGTAGTATTGGATGAAGCATATGCAGAATATGCTAATTATTCGTTGACATCAAAAGTAAATGAATTCGATAATTTAATTATCTTAAGAACCTTTTCCAAAGCTTTTGGATTAGCAGCTTTGAGACTTGGATATGCAATATCAAATTCAAAAATAGCAAGAGTTCTGTCTGAAAAATCTGCCTTGCCTTTTCCGGTGAGTTCTTTTACTGTAAATATGGGCAAAAAACTGCTAGACAATTATAATATCGTAATCAAATCGATCAGTGAACTGAAAATAGAGCGGGATAAACTTATTGATAGACTTAATAAAATAAGTGGTGTAAAGGCTTTTGATTCAGATGCAAATTTTGTGTTTTTTTCGGTGGATAAACCTCATGAAATAGTTTATCAAAACCTTTTGAATAAAGGTTTAGTTATTAAGAAATTAGGTAAAATTTTGCATATGGATAATTGTTTTAGAGCTACAGTTGGTTTACCTTGGATGAATGATCATTTGATAGAAAATCTGAGAAAGTATTTAGGAGATTAGAAGGTTGAGAATTAACGAAGTATATAGAAAGACCCGAGAAACTGAAGTTTGTGTGAAAGTAAATCTTGATTCAGAAGGAAAAGCAAATATAAAAACTGGAATATCCTTCTTGGATCACTTACTGACCTCTTTAGCCACACATAGTTTAATTGACATTACAGCTGAAGTTAAAGGTGATTTATACCATCATTCAATTGAAGATCTTGCGATTTGCTTAGGTGAAGCAATAAACAAAGCTTTAGGGAATAGAGAAGGGATCGCTAGATTTGGAAGTGCAATTGCTCCTATGGATTGCACATTGGCTATTTCTGCTGTTGACCTTATTAAACGTCCTTATTTCATAATCAACCTTAAACTAAAAGGAAAAAAAATTGAGGATATGCCCACTGAAGATGTGAATCATTTCTTCGAAACATTTGCAACTTCTCTGAATGCTAATGTACACATGTTTATTCAATACGGTAATAATGATCATCATAAAGCAGAAGCTGCAACCAAAGCTCTTGCTCTAAGCCTCAGACAAGCAGTCGAAATAGACCCAAAAAGAACAGGTGTTCCAAGCTCAAAAGGAGTCATCTAATGCCAAGAATATTTATTTTTGATTACGGAGTTGGAAATCTTTTCAGTTTAAAAAATGCCTTGGAAAATGTAGGTTTAGAGACAAAAATCAGTAAATCTATTAATCAATCAAATAACCTTGATGCCATTGCATTACCAGGAGTTGGTAATTTTTCTGCTGCTGCCAAAAAACTTGAACCTGCTAAAGAATTAATTAATAATTTAGCATTAACAGGAATTCCTATAATTGGTATTTGTTTAGGCATGCAACTTTTCTTCCAAAGAAGTGATGAAGGTTCTGGGTATGGATTAGGTTTGTTTAAAGGGAAAAATGTGCGGTTGTCCTCATCTGTAAAGGTACCACATATGGGTTGGAACACCTTAAAAATTATAAAAGAAATTGAAATATTGGATAATATAAATGATCAATCTTTTGTTTATTTTGTCCACTCACTGTATCCTGTTCCTATTGATAAAGAAATTATTGTTACTCAGACGGAATATGGTACCGAATTCACTTCAATGGTAGCTAGTAAAAATATTTTTGGCACTCAATTCCACCCTGAAAAATCTGGTGAAACTGGGTTAAAGATTTTGAAAAACTTTGCAAGAATAGTGAAAAGGTGATTATTAACGCAATTAATACCTGCAATAGATTTAATGAATGGAAAAATAGTTCGATTGGAGCGAGGAGATCCAAAAACCGCTAAGATTTATGAAAAATTTGGTGATCCTTTGCAGACCGCGAAAAAATGGCAAGCTGATGGAGCTAAGAAACTTCATATCATTGATTTGGATGCTGCTTTAGGATTGGGAGATAATCGTTCTGTTATTGGCAAAATTGCCCAAAGAGTAAATCTATCACTTCAGGTTGGGGGTGGCATTAGAAGTTTTAGAGATGTAGAACAATTGCTTGAGTCAAACATAGATCAAGTTATACTAGGCTCTTTACCATTTCATGATTCTTCAGCTTTGATTCGCATAATTCAAAGATTCGGTTCGGATGCTATAATAGTTGCTTTGGATAATAAAAATGGAAAAGTGATGATTGAAGGTTGGAAGAGTCAAGCATCAATGGAAATTATTGAATCCATTAATAAATTCCTCTCTATGGGTATACATAATTTTCTTATAACATCAATTGCTAGAGATGGTACTCTTTCTGGACCCGATATTGGGACACTTGAAGAAATAAATAGCAATTTAGATTTGAATATAATTGCAGCTGGGGGAATTGGAAAATTAGAAGATCTAATAAGTCTCAAGAGAATTGGTGTTCATGGAGTTGTAATAGGGAAGGCTCTTTATGAAGGAAAGTTTACTCTACGAGAAGCCTTAAAGAAATTAGGAGAAAAATAGAATCAGATGCCGTTGGCTAAAAGAATTATTCCTTGCTTGGATGTTGATCATGGAAAAGTTGTAAAAGGAATTAATTTTATAAATTTAAGAAATGCAGGGGATCCGGTTGAACTTGCTAGAAAGTATTCAGATCAGGCAGCAGATGAATTAGTTTTTCTTGATATTACGGCTTCATCAGAAAGAAGAGACCTTTTAAAAGAAGTTGTTGAAAGAGTAGCAAAAGCAGTTAACATTCCTTTTACTGTAGGAGGTGGAATTCGCAGTACTTCTGATGCTAGAATAATACTTTGTAGCGGAGCTGATAAAGTCTCGGTGAATACTGCTGCTGTTGAAAATCCTAAGTTAATATCTGATCTTGCTAAAATTTTTGGACAGCAATGCATTGTGGTTGCTATAGATGCTAAAAGAAGGGTGGTAGAAAATCATGCCGGCTCTTTTATAGAAACTGATGAGGGTCCAATATGGTTTGAGGTAACAACCTATGGTGGAAGAAAACCAACAGGAATTAATGCGATAGATTGGGCAAAACAAGCTGCTGATCTTGGAGCAGGAGAGTTTCTGGTAACTTCGATGGATAAAGATGGTACTAAAGATGGATATGATATAGATTTAACTAAGATAATATCCGATTCGGTCCGAGTTCCAGTAATTGCAAGTGGAGGCGCTGGAAAACCTGAACACTTTTTTGAAGTTTTTTCAATTGGCAAAGCCGATGCTGCTCTAGCTGCTTCAGTTTTCCATTATAATAATTATCCAATTCCATTTGTAAAAAAATATTTACAGAATTGCGGAGTTAATATTAGACTTGAATAAAGAAATAATTAAAAAACTTGATTTCAAAAAAGGAGATGGGCTTATTCCTGTAGTTGTACAGGATTTTACATCTAAAGACTTGCTAATGTTAGCTTATGTGAATAAGGCCGCTCTAAAGAAGACATTAGAGACAGGATATGCGCACTATTGGAGTCGTTCGAGAAAAAAATTATGGATGAAAGGCGAGTCCTCAGGCAACACCCAGAAAATAAAGAAAATACTTACAGATTGTGATTATGATACTATAGTATATCTGGTGATTCAAAAGGGACCCGCATGTCACACTAAAAAATCAACCTGTTTTCATAATATAGTAAGTGAAAATTGATTGTTCTTAATAATTAGTTTTTCTTTATGATAATTACCTAAAAGAAAAGAGTAAGCTGTGAGTTAATATAATGGCATTTCATGAAGCTATGCTATATGAAAAAAAAGAGAAAAATCGAGTTAAATGTAATTTATGCGGACGTAGATGCTTAATAAATGAAGATGCCACAGGCTTTTGTTTGGTTAGAAAAAATGTGAATGGAGTTTTAACTTCTTTAGTTTATGGAAAAGCAGTTTCTGCAGCTGTTGATCCCATAGGAAAAAAGCCTCTTTCTCATTTTAATCCTGGTGCTTTAGTTATGTCTATTGCTACTGCAGGATGCAATTTCCGTTGTAAATTTTGTGATAATTGGATGATAAGTCAAGATAGAACAATTCCTGGGAAAGATTTTCCTCCTGATCAAGTTATTAAAACAGCAAGAGCTAAGAATTGTTATGGCATTAGCTATACTTATACGGAACCTACAGTGTTTTTTGAATATGCTTATGATGTTGCTAAAATAGCACACAAAGTAGGATTCTTTAATACTTTTGTAACAAATGGCTATCTAACACCTGAAGCAGTAAAAACTATCTCTCCCATATTAGATGCAGCAACTGTAGATTTTAAAGGTGGTGGAGATCCAGATTTCTATAAGAATTATTCTTCTGTCCCAACAGTAGAACCTATATATGAAGCACTAAAAGAATTCAGAAGAAACGGTGTCCATATAGAAATAACGAATTTAGTGGTTCCGAAGATCGGAGATTCAAGTGATAGAATAAAAGAAATGGCTACATGGATAAAGGAGATTTTAGGGAAAGATACTCCCTTTCACTTACTTCGGTTTCATCCAGATTATAAGATGACTACAAATCAAGGAACTAGTGTTGAAATAATGGAAAAAGCTTACATGACTGCTCGAAATGCTGGTCTTAATTATGTTTATATTGGCAATATTCCTGGACATCCTGCAGAAAATACATATTGCCCCAAATGTAATGAGCTTCTAATTAAGCGACATAGTTTCGAGATAACAAGATGGAATATTACAAAAGATAAACGCTGTTCAGTATGCAATAATAAAATACCTATTGTTGGAGATCTCCATCAAACAGGTGCGCGATTTCCTTATGCGCTATTTTGATATCTTTCTATTACTTAGTGAAATAGTTTATTAATAAAATTAAACAAATTCAATATTCTTTTTATTGATTTTTTACACAATTAAAGTTTAATATCAATAAATGCAGATTTATTAATTAGAATTAGTAACCATTCTTTTTAAGAGGATATTGTAGTGGGCACAATTTTCATAATAGGAACCGCTGGTTCTGGAAAATCCCTTTTTACTGGCTCTTTTGCTGAATGGCTAAAAATTTCCAAACAAGATGTAGCCGTAGTTAATATGGATCCAGGTGCTTTAAAGTTGCCTTATTCGCCTGATGTGGATATTCGAAATTATGTTGATGTTGGCATAATAATGGAAAAATATGGTTTGGGTCCAAATGGAGCATTAATTCTTTCCGCAGATTTGATTGCTGACGAAATGGATTCTATTAATCAAGAAATTGAAACTATGGATGCAGATGTCATATTAGTAGATACTCCTGGACAGATGGAGTTGTTTGCATTTAGAGCTAGTGGTCCATATATCGTTAATGAATTAACTATAGGACCTAAAGGTTTAGTTTATCTTTTTGACTCCGTTTTTTCTTTGAATCCCTTTAATTATGTGTCTAATATGTTCCTTTCAGCTGCAATTTACAATAGATTTTTTATTCCACAGCTTCATGTGCTATCTAAAATTGATCTTCTGAATAAAGAAAAGATTGATCAAATTATTGACTGGTCTTTTGATCTAAACTCTCTTGAAACATCGATTGATATTTGTTTGGAAGGTACAAAAAGGCTATTTAGTAGAAATATGATGCAAGCTATATGTCAGTTAGGATTGAAATTCAAATTAATTCCAATTTCATCAAAAACAAATGAGGGATTTCTTGATTTCAATGTTTATTTGGAAAGAATATTATCAAGCGGCAATAAATACACTTACTAAGTAGAGCATCAGTTAATTCTAAGTCATTTGATGGATCTTTTCTAGAACCTTTCCTCAATTTTTTAATTTTCTAAGTTTAATATTATTCTGATTTGGGTTTAATTTTGAAAAAACCTTAATACTAATGTTCAACTTTTTTAATAAATCCATTGGATAGTAAATTGGAATGTTAACTTCTGCAATTGTAAATTTCATTTTGCTATATACGATACTTTGAAGGAATAAAGAAATGGAATCTACCACTCTAGAAAATAAAAAATTTAAAACCAAAGGATTTTTGTTAACAACAATTATTATTGCAAGTTTATTTTCAGCAGTAATTGCTTATTTTGTTAGTTCCTTTGCTTACTCAAATGAAATAAATAACTTAAAAAATCAAGTTTTGGAATTATCACAAGAATTAGAGAGTATTTCGAGCAATGATTTTATTACTCCTATTGGAGATACAGTTCTACTTTCTGATTTATTTGATCAAATAAGATTATCTGTTGTAGTTGTTAAGGCTAATATAAGACAGGTTAACATTTTTGGTAGGGAATATTTTACTGAGCAGCAAGGTTCAGGTTTTATATTAGAATATGATAGCAAGTTTCTAATTGTTACAAGTAACCATATCATTGATGAAGCAATCTCTACTAGCATTACATTTGTAAATGGTACAACTTATGATGCTTCTGTTTTATATGCGAACTCGTTTGTTGATCTTGCATTTCTTAATACTGATGCTCCAGAAAGCGAGTTTATTCCACTTACAATAATAAGTTCTAGTTCCTTAAAGGTAGGTAACCCAGCTATTTTAGTTGGAACTCCTTATGGTCTAGAAGGTTCTATGAGTGAAGGTATAATTAGTGCTTTGAATCGAACTTTGATAATAAACGATGAATATATTGAAAATATTATCCAGACTACTGCACCTATGAATCCAGGTAACTCTGGTGGTCCCCTATTAAATTATAAAGGTGAAGTTATAGGTATTGTTACCGCACGAATTGCTGACTCAGAAGGAATAGGTTTTGCAATTCCTTCAGATATAATATTAGAGAATCTTGAAAATTTAAATTAGGAAAAAAGAACTTAGTAAAACAGCTAAATCATGATATACTTTCAAGATAAATAGACGATCATTTTCCTTCATTTTTAATAAGAAAATCTAGAAAATTTATTGGCGCATAATTAAAAATGGATTTAAAAATAAAAATAATAAAGAAGAGATCCAATTATTTAAAATCATAAAAAATTATGAAAATTTCAGAAGCTAAATATAAAGAGATTAGATCCCTTTCTGGAACTATTTCAGTTGATTTAAAGATAACAAATTTCTTCTTCAATTACAACAACTATACCAAAACCGATAGTAATTTGGTCTAATAATAGTAATATTGTCAAATTGATCCACAATTGCTTTGATTCAGTAGTGTATTTAGCAATTAAAAGCGTTGACAGTTTTAAGCCAGATAAGTGGCAATTTGATTATATTTTTATGTCGATAAAACTAGGTTTTATATATAAAATTATTTTTTTATAAAAAAATTAACCAGTAGATATTAGTACACTGGTTAATTTTTCACTCTTTTAATCAATTAGAATCCAGCTTGCAGCAAATGCACCACGTTTTGCTTTAATCCTTGATTCAGCACCAGCAACTATTATTACATCATTATTTTCTGGAGAAATTTTTCTTAGGAGTTTCTTTATTGCATATGGAAAATCTCTTTTTATATCATCACTTACTGATTCAATTGCTAATTTGTTGCCTTTTGATACAATAGCTATGGAGCGTTTGGCACCACCCATAATCGCTGCGTCTCTTTGAACTATGCCGGATTTGATTTTATGCCCGCTATTCTTAATCAAGAATGCAAAATTATAGTTTGAATTGTTAAGTACTGTTCTTTCAACTTCAACTCTAGTCGGGAAAATTTGTTCTAATTTTCCCCAAAGCTTCTTTCCTTTATTTGTGAATTTACATCCCTTTCTTGAAGTTGTAATCAGTTTTGCTTCTTTAAGATGATTGATTATTGTTCGAACAACTCCTTCTCCTAAGTCTAATTTTTTCGATAATCTTTTACGTCCAATTAATTCCTCTGAAATTAATTCCAAAGCAAAAAAAACATGAAATACAGAAAATGAAGTAGGGGGTCCAGGCGCCTTTTCATGCACGATTTCTTTAATTATCTTCTTAACATTCAAAACCATGGTTGGTGCCCTTACAGTTTTATTTGCTTTGATCGATTATATAATTTATGATCTAAATGCTTATGTATCATCCCAAGGGAGAAATATTTTTAAAATATCAGAAAACCTTTTAAGAAAAATCCCAAATTCTTAAATTCTTACTGTAATCGGATAAGTGATTTTATGCAAAAAAAAGGAAGATACTTGTTCACTTCTGAATCTGTTGGTGAAGGGCATCCAGATAAAGTTTCTGATCAAATTTCAGATAGTATTTTAGATGCAATTCTAGCAAAAGATCCTAAGGCACGTGTTGATTGTGAAACCTTAGTTATGCAAGGAAATTTAATAATCACGGGCCAAATCACAACTTCTTGCTATGTTTCTATTCCTGCAATAGTAAGAAAAACACTTAAGGAAATTGGATTTGACAATGCAAAAGATGGATTAGATTGGGAAACATGTGGTATAATGGTTTCGATTGAAGAGCAATCTCCTGATATCTCAATAGGGGTAACTGAAACTAAAGATCGTGAACAAGGTGCTGGTGATCAAGGAATGATGTTTGGATATGCAACAACCGAGACTAAGGAATTAATGCCCCTTCCAATAATTTTATCTCATAAACTCGTGGAAAAGCTCGCAGAGGTTAGAAAAAATGGTATTCTTCCATATTTAAGACCAGACTGTAAATCTCAAGTTACTGTGGAATACTTGGATGGAGTTCCACAGAGAGTAACTACTGTGGTGATTGCTGCTCAACATAATGAGAACGTTAAAGAGAAAAAAGTAGAAAGAGACATTATTGAACATGTAATAAAGAAAGTTATTCCTTCAAACAAATTAGATACTGAAACAAAGTATATTGTCAATGGTACTGGACGTTTTGTAATTGGAGGAACATTGGCTGATTCAGGACTAACAGGGAGAAAAATAATAGTCGATACTTATGGAGGGGTTGGAAGCCATGGTGGAGGTTGTTTTTCTGGAAAAGACCCATCAAAAGTGGATAGGTCAGCTTGTTATATGGCTCGATACATTGCAAAAAATATTGTAGCAGCTGGGTTAGCTGATCAATGTGAGGTTCAATTATCTTATGCAATTGGAGTAGCTCATCCAGTATCTATTTTTGTTAACACTTTTGGAACTGGCAAAATTTCAGATAGTGCAATTTTAAATCTAGTCAAGAAAAATTTTGATATGCGACCCAAAGCAATTATTGAAAAATTAAATCTATTAAGACCAATATATAGAAAAACAGCTGTTTTTGGTCATTTTGGAAGAAATGATCCTGATTTCACATGGGAACAAACAGATAAGGCAGAAGAATTAGCAAAATCTTTGATCACAAAAAATTAGATAAAATTTTTTTGGTTGTAGCTATTCGATCTATCAAAACTTATGAAAAATGGTTAAAATATTCCATTAAAAATCAAGAAATTACCCTATTGTTCAAATATTCTTTCATGGTTTTTATCCAAAGATGTGCTAAAAATTGATAAAGCCCTTTTTCTTCTATCATTTTCATCTAGCTAGGAGGGAAATGATATCGGCTGCGGAGTTTTCGGTGCTATTGATTTTAATAAAAAACCTGTTTTTCCCTATTTATATTGGGGTTTACGTGCTGAAAACCATCGCGGTCATCAATCTCATGGATTTTTAACTTATAATGGAAAAAATTTTCATCTTTATAAAAATCTTGATTTAATTCCAAAATTAAATTCAAATGCCCTTCAAAAATGGTTCGGTCAACTTCCAGGTTATATGGGTATAGGTAATGTTCGGTATACTACTTCAGGAAAATGTGATGATAAATCACTTTTAAAGGGAACACAACCAATCATGGGTTCTATTGATGATTTGAAAGTTGCCTTATCTTTTAATGGTAATATCGTAAATACATTAGAGCTGAGAGAAGAAGTTAAAACTTTTTTTCCAGAATTTAATTACACTTGTGACTCAGATATAGTCTGCTATAAATTGCTTCTCGAACTTTATAAAGGAAAATCATTATCTTCTGCAATAAAGAGTTGTATGATAAATTTAGATGGAGCTTTTTCTGTTATTGGAATAACTGGAAATAACGATTTTTTTGCATTCAAGGATCAACATGGGATAAAACCTTTATGCGCTGGCCACAATTCAGATGAATCCATTTACTCTTTCTCATCTGAAACAGTAAGTTTTGATATAAATGGTTTTACTAGAGCTTTTGAGCTTGAACCTGGTGAACTTGTTACAGTCACAAAGAATGGATTTAATAGAGAACAACTCATAGACAATCCAAAAAAAGCTTTTTGTGCATTTGAATATGCTTATTTTGCCAGACCCGATTCAATATTTAATAATAAATTTGTTTATGAGATTCGAGAACAATTTGGAAGAAATTTAGTTAAAGAATTTCCAGAAATAGCGACTGATGCGGATCTAATTTTATCAGTTCCCGAAACAGCCGATGACCCAGCGATGGGAGTACATGAAGAATCGAAAATCAAATGGGAGCGTGCATCACGCAGACACAGATATGTTACAGACAGAGCGTTTATTCTTCTCGATAAAGAGCGTTCCTCAACTATAGATAGGAAAATAAATATTTTAGGCTCAAAAATGAGTGGAAAAAAAATAATATTAACGGAAGATAGTATAGTTCGAGGAGATACAACTAAAGTAATAATCAGTAAACTACGAAAATATGGAGTAAAAAAAATTTACATGTATGTTACTTTTCCTCGAATAATAGGGCCTTGTTTTTATGGAATTGATATGGCTACTTATGCCCAGCTTATTGGTTCAACACACTCACCATTAGAAATAGCAAAAATAATAGGAGCCGATGCAGTTTGTTATCAGTCAATAGCTGGTTTAGTCAGTGCTACAGGACACGATCACAAGGACTTATGTTTAGCTTGTATAACTGGGGAATACCCTACCCCAAAGGCTCAAAAACTAGCCGATTATATGAAATATAAATTCTTATCAGGATATGAAGAGAAAAACAGAATATATGAGATTGAAGATAATGGACTTTAAAAGGGACTTTAAAAGCTAAACCTAAAAAATTAATCTCAAAAACTTATCCTAAACTTTCAATGATGTGAAATAAATGGAAAAAGTAGGAATATTAGTAGTTTCATATGGCTCAAGAGAATCGGCCATAATAGATGCTCTTAAGAGAAGTGAGAATTATCTTGTGAAGTTATACATCGCAGATCGGCAACGAAATCCGTTTAATGAAAAACTAGCTTTCAAACATGCGATTATTCCTGATCTAAATAGCAAAGATATTTGTAAATTTGCTAAAACAAATGAAAACGAATTGGATTTTGTTTTTGTTGGTCCAGAGAAGCCGATAATTGAGGGTTTGCGTGATCTTATCGAACAAAGAACAAATATTCCAGTACTTTCTCCTACAAAAGATAATGCAATAGAAGGGAGCAAAATCGAACAAAGAATGTTATTTAAAGAATTTGCTCCTGAATCAAATCCACGGTTTATGATCTTTAATCCAAAAGATTACATGAATAAAGAAGCGGTGAAGAAAGATGTTTATAGTTGGCTTGATCAACTTGATAATCAAGCAGTAGTAAAACCAGACAAACCTACTGCTGGTAAAGGTGTTGGTGTATGGGGTGATCATTTTTTCACTCGGGAACAGCTCTTCGATCACTTCTTATCAAATTTCCAATATGGATCTGTTCTCATAGAGGAAAAAATAGATGGTGAAGAATCAAGCTTTCAAATCTTTTCAGACGGGAAACACATAATTCCTCTTCCTAGTGTGCGTGACTATAAACGCGCTTTTAATGGTGATAAAGGTCCTAATACTGGAGGGATGGGTTCTTACAAAGATATTTCGGACCACTTGCCTTTTTTAACTTCTAAGGACAGAGATAATGAAATTTCATTGGCATGCAGGATTTTTAATAAATGGAAAGAAAAAATAGGGGACAACTCCGCTCTTAGAGGTGTTCCCTTATATCTAGCCTTTATGCATTCAAAACATGGAATTAAAATTTTAGAGAATAATAGCAGACCTGGAGATCCAGAAATAATGAATATTTTACCACTAATAAAAGATGATTTTGTTGACATTTGTTTTGGAATGATAAATCAAACCTTAAAAAATATAAGATTTAAGAAAGCTGCCTCTGTTTTAACTTATAAAGTTCCACCAAATTATGGTGGATACATAAAAACTTTTCCAGAACTTGTAAATAAAAAAACTATTAATGGCCCAATTGATTTATCGAAGGTAAACTCATTAATGGAAAAAAATCATAATCGAATTCGTGTCTATCCTGGATCAATGGAGATTAGAGATTCAGAGATTTTTGCTCTAAGATCCAGAGCAGTAGCAGTTTTGGGGATAGGAAATACTATTGAGGAAGCTAGACAAATCTCTCTTGAGGGTATTAATGCGATAAATGGAGGCGCGCTATGGAATAGAATTGATATTGCATCAAAAGAACATATACAAAAAAGCATAGATAGAATGAATCTTTTGAGGAGCAATGCATGAGACGATTATTTGTCTCTGATTGTGAAGGTCCAATATCTAAGAATGATAATGCTTTTGAAGTTACAAAAAATTTTATTCCTCAAGGCGACAAACTGTTTACTATTATAAGTAAATATGATGATGTACGAGCAGATATTTTAAAAATACCTGGTTATGATGCTGGAAGCACTCTTAAATTAATTGTTCCATTTCTAAAAGCTTTTGATGTAACTGAAAGAGATATCGAAAAATATTCATCTGATAACTTATTTTTAATAACAGACAGCAAAGTTTCTCTTGAATATATAAGAAAAACTTCTAATGCATTTATTGTCAGTACGAGTTATGAACAGTACATAAAGGTACTGTGTGAATCTTTAGATTTCCCTTTTGAAAATACATACTGTACTAATTTATCCATTGATAAATATTCAATTACTGATAAAGAGAAGAAGGGTTTAAGAAAAATAGCAAATGAATTATCAGAGCTACCTCAAATAATAATTCCCTCAAAAGCAAAAAGCTTGGATGATTTTTCAAAAGAATCCCAAAATGTTATCAAAAGACTTGATAGTATTTTCTGGCAAGAAATCTCAAATTCGGATATATCAAGATTTTTTTCTGATGTTATTCCTATTGGGGGATATCAGAAAGGTGAAGCGATTAAAGATGTTGCAAGAAAATTGAATAATTCAATTAATAATGTCATATATTTTGGGGATAGTATAACAGATTTAGAAGCTTTCAATCTTGTAAAGAAAAGTGGAGGGCTAACTGTGTCCTTTAATGGTAATAGCTATGCAGTAAAAAATGCTGATGTAGCTGTTTTGTCAAATAGTAATCTGGTTATTGCTATAATCAATAATCTGTTTTGTAATTATGGAACAAAAACCACTATTAGATTATTAAAGGATTGGAGCATAAAAACTCTGAATAAAGTTGATTTAAATGATGATCTTCTGTCTCTTTTTTTGAACAAATATAAAGAAGACCTACCTATAGTAAAAATTTTAACATCTAAAAATACTAATTTGTTAATTGAAGAAAGTAATAGATTTAGAAGATCTCTAAGAGGGGAAGCTATAGGAAGCCTTGGTTAAATGATTGATATAAATAGGGTTGATAACACTTATGCAGAAGCTTTTGAAGGAATATATTCTCGTGTTATTATTACAGCAGATGATGAGGTTATTTTAAAGAAAGCAGCAGAAGACTCTACCTCAACCCCTTCAGTTGTTATAGGTAGAATTGAAGGCGGTGTTGAGAAATGGTTACATGAGCTTGAGACTCCTGATAAACGGAAAGGTGCAGTTTTACAATTTTGGGGAGCAATTCGATCTGGGAAAACCTTTGAGGAATCTGTACAAAGATTTGAAACTGAGCTTTCTTATAGAATTCGTCAAGACATTTTAGTTAAACCATTTACTGCAGTTTTCAATGCTCTGGATCAAGCTGAGGGAAAAATGGATATGATGTTGAGGATTGGGCATTGTGGGGATGGTTTCGAGTGGATCGAAAATCGACTTGGCAAAGAGATAATCATTGTGCCACTTATGGTTCCAGATTTTATTATTGAGCGTTATTTAGGTTTTGCACGGGGCATAATGGGCGCTAACTTTTGGATTATGTGCGAAACAAAAGAAGCTGTCAATCAGGTTGGGAAAAAGATTCTTAAAGTTATACATAAAACGAAAGGGGTTATTACTCCTTTTGATGTTTGTTCTGCTGGCTCAAAACCTGAAACACGTTTTCCTCTAATAGGTCCTACTACTAATCATCCATATTGTTTTTCGCTCAAGAAAAAATTAGGGTCATTATCGAGAGTTCCTAATAAAGTGAAATATATTCCAGAGATTGTGATAAATGGGGTTTCAATGGAGTCAGTAAAAGATGCTATGAAGAGAGGAATCGAAGCAGCTTTGGAAATTGATGGTGTGAGTGGAATTTCAGCTGGTAATTATGGTGGGAAATTGGGAGAATATAAAATTAAATTGGTTGAGTTATTTTCATGAATCAATTCGATGTTGTAGGATTTGGTGCTCTTAATATTGATAAACTCTTTAAAGTGAATAAACTTGCTAGTGCTGAAGAAGAGAGTTTCATTGGATCTTACGTTGAAACTTGTGGAGGATCTGCAGCTAACACAATTGTTGGATTAGCACGGCTAGGTTGCAAAGTAGGATTTGTAGGTAAGATTGGTTCTGATAGAGAAAGTAAAGTTATTCTGCAAGATTTTTGCATAGAAGGAGTTGACACTAAGGGTATTGTTCAAGCAGTTCAAGGAAAAACAGGATCAGTTTTTGGTTTTGTGGATAAAAAGGGTCAACGAGCACTATATGTAGATCCAGGTGTTAATGATACAATAACTTATGATGAAATTGATCATGACTATGCGTGTAAAACAAAATATTTACATTTATCCTCTTTTGTTGGAGAAATATCATTTGAAACTCAAAAAAAATTATTACCAATCGTTTCTAAATCAACAAAAATTACTCTTGATCCAGGGATGCTGTATGCCAATAAGGGCTATACCGCACTAGAACCTTTACTAAACAAGACTAATGTTTTAATACCTAACGCAATTGAGCTTAAACTATTGACTGGCAAAGCCAATTACCGCAGAGGAGCTAAATTTTTGATTCAAAAAGGAATTGAAATAGTGGCTGTGAAGCTAGGTTCTGCTGGTAGTTATGTGACAAATGGTGCTGAAAATTATTTGGTTAAATCTTTTGATGCAGAAGTTGTTGATACCACAGGTGCAGGGGATGCTTTTTGCGCCGGATTTATTACAGGACTACTTAATGAAGAAAGCCTTTTTGATTGTGCAAGAATCGGGAATTTTGTTGCTTCAAGAAAAATTACAAAGTTTGGAGCTCGGGCTGGTCTTCCTTACCTTAAAGATTTAGATTTTTTAGATTAGATTGTCAATGATATTTTCAAAGATTAGTTTACCATCACCATATTCTGAAATTTGTTTATTTTTAGTCCAATTCGGTTTTTGCCACCAATAAAATGCTCTTTCGGGATGAGGCATCAATCCAAATATATTTCCCTCTTTATTACATATGCCTGCTATATCTTCAAGTGATCCATTTGGGTTTATAGGATATTCTTTTTCAGCTAACTCACCCTTTTCGTCACAATATCTAAGGACTATCATGTCATTTTCATATAGTTTTTCAATTAGTTGTTCTTCTTTCTCTTTTGGAAAAAGAAATCTTCCTTCCGAATGAGCAATTGGGAGATTCAATATCTTGCCAAATTGAATATTGTTCGTAAACTTGCATTTATTTTTATTTTCTTGTTTTATGTGGATCCAACGGCAATTGTAACCTTGGGGAATATTTGTTGTGAGAGTCGCCTCTGGGTATTCTGAGATTCCTTCAAAACCTGGCAAAAGTCCATATTCCACAAGAACTTGAAAACCATTACATATACCAAGAATTGCTCTGTTATCTTCAACGAAATCTCTTATCTCTTTATCAAGTTTTGCTGATAATAATCTTGCTAATATTACACCAGCTCGTACATAATCTCCAAATGAAAATCCTCCTGGAATTACTAGAATTTGAAAGTCCATTAGATTTCTATTTTTAATTAATTCATTCACATGCAGAATCTTGGCTTGTGCCCCTAACTCTTGAAATGCGCGTTGTGTTTCTAAATCGCAATTTGTTCCACCTACTCGCAGAATACAAACACTAATTTCTTCGCGTTTTATTTTTTTTCACCTCTCTATTGAATGTTCCAATCCAACTTTTCCGTAAATTTCGAATTTCCATATCAATAACTGTTTTTCCATTTAATCCATTAACTGAAAAATTTGGTTTTTCTGTAATCTCACCAATTTCTGAAAATACTGTTCCTTTTAGAAGTTTTTCAAGCTTATTTTTGGATTTTTTATTTACTTCGATTAGAAATCTGCTGTTTGATTCAGAAAATAATAAAGTGTCATTTCTGTCAATTCTTTCATTAGGAATTTTTAATAGATCTATTTTGATACCATGACCTCCTGAAAATGCCATTTCAGCTGCAGATACAGCTATTCCTCCCTCAGAAATATCGTGACATGATTCAATAAGATTTGAGTCAATAGCTTTAGTTATGGCATTAAAATTGTTTATAGCTTGTTTGGGTCTCACTTTTGGAACATTTTTTCCAAGAAATCCCTTGCTCGAGTAGTACTCTGATCCTCCGAGTTCATCATAGGTTTTGCCTATAATATATAGCATATTTTGAGGATTTTTTATTTCCATTGAAACAGTTTTTCTTATATCAGGGATTATTCCTACTGCTGAAATTAGAAGAGTGGGTGTTACTGATCCTAATGGTGATTCATTGTATAAACTATCTTTTCCAGAAATAAAAGGTGTTTTGAACGCTAATGCAATATCATAGCAGGCTTCACATGCTTTTACCAGGGATCCTAACCTTTCTTGTTTTTCTGGATTCCCCCATGTGAAATTATCCAGCAAAGCTATTCTTCTTCCTCCAACCGCAATATTATTTCTTATTGCTTCATCAATAGATGATGCCGCCATCCAATATGTTTCGATTTTGCCATATTTTGGATTCATTCCACAAGAAATTACTATGCCTTTCCACGATTTTTGTAAAGGCTTTATTACTGCTGCATCATTTGGACCGCTGTATTTTCCTTGTAATGGTTTTAATGTTGTGTTTCCTTTTACTTCATGATCATATGTGCGGATTATGCTTTCTTTACTAGCTATATTTGGTGCTGATAGAATTTGCATGATTTCTTCATTTAGATTTTCCGGCTCCTTAAGAATTGGTTCGATGAATTTTCTTTTCTTATGTATAGCTTTTTTTTGGCTGAGAGGTGGAGAAAAAATAAATGACATATCAAGGTTTGCTACTACTTCAGTTCCAAAGATCAATTTTAAAATTCGTTTTGAAATAAGTTTTCCTATTGCTGTGGCATCAACATCCTCTTTTGAAAATATCTCAAGTGTTTTTTCTAAATTTTCAGGTGGAATAATTAATAACATTCTTTCTTGGGATTCGGAAATGTATATTTCCCATGGAGCTAAATCTTTATTTTTTAGAGGAACTTTTTGCAATTCTACAACTGCCCCACAATTGTATCTCTCAGCTGTTTCACCTATAGCTGATGATAAGCCTCCACCACCAAGATCAGTTATAGCTGAAGCAAGTTCACGATCTCTAACCTCAATTATTGCTCTCTTTACTTTCTCTTCTTGAATCGGATCTGCAATTTGAACTGCTGGTCGAGAAATAACTTCAGATTCCTCTGTTAATTCAGTTGAAGCAAAAGTTACTCCATGAATTCCGTCACGACCTGTTTTTCCTCCTACTAAGAGAATTATGTCGTTTGGTTTAGCGTTTTTTCGAAATTTGCTGAGTGGTACTAAACCCAAACAACCACAGTATACTATAACATTCCCAGTATAGCTTTCATCAAAGTATATAGCTCCATTTACTGTTGGTATACCCATATTATTACCATAGGCGCTTATTCCCGCTGTGACGCCCATATAAACATATTTGGGATGTTTAACACCTAACGGAAGCTTTCTGTAATCAAAATTTAAGGGTCCAAATCCTAAAACATCAGTGCATGCAATTGGATCTGCCCATACTCCTAGCACATCTCTAATTACACCACCTACTCCGGTGGCTGCTCCTCCAAAGGGCTCCACAGCAGAAGGATGGTTATGAGTTTCCACTTTTGCTGCAATTCCATATTCTTTGTTGAAATTTACTATTCCAGCATTATCCTCAAAAACTGAAACACACCAATCAGGATTAATTTCTTTTGTGACTTTGGATATGTAGGTTTTTAGAAGACTTTTGATTTCTTTATTATTTATTTTTATAGTTCCTTTGAAGGTTTTATGGAAGCAATGTTCAGACCAAGTCTGAGCTATTGTTTCCAGTTCTAAATAAGTTGGATATCGTTGTTGCTTTTGAAAATATTTTTGAACAGTCTTCATTTCTCTAAGATTTAAGCCTAAAGAAAAGTTGGTGCTAATCTTAACTAGTTCTTTATTTGAAGCTTTCACTAAATCAATTTCATACAATTTGCTATTAGGTTTATTTTGAATAATGAGATTTGAGCTCATTCTTGCTCCTCAATTAATATTGAATAATTGTCTTTGGTTGGATTCGCTAAAAGTCTATTGCACATTTCTTCTGCTTTAAGTTTAGCATCTTTAAGATTTTTTGCGTTTAATTGAATTGTATAAAGTTTACTAACATCAACAGAATCAACGATATAGCCAAGTTCTGTGAGTAGTTTATTTGTGGTTTCACCCTCGGGATCGCTGTGTCCTGACTTTAAGCTAACTTCGATTTTCAAGAGGTATTTCATGAGCTAACTGTTGATTATATTGGATTTAAACACTTTTATCAATAAATAAGTGAATTTTTATTTCAGAATTATTTTCTTGTTTTTGTATGAAATTTCTATCTTCTTTTGATCTGTAATTTTTCCAATTTCTTCAGGTTTTTCACCGCTATTTTCTAATATATTCATAGCTTTTTTTCGATCTTTTTTATCAACTATAACTGCAAATCCCCATCCCATATTAAAGGTTCTAAACATTTCCTCATCGGTTAAAACGTAACCAAGATCTTTGGCTGAGTCTTGAATTAATGAAAATATTGGGTGGGGATTGAATTTCATAAATCTAAAACCAATACCAGGTGAAAAATGCGTTAGGTTCCCAAACTTCAGGTATCCATCACCAGTAATGTGCACTGCCGCTTTAATGTTTATTTTTTTGTTTAATTCAATTATTTGATTAACATAGATTTTTGTTGGTTCTAAAACTTCGCTTACTATAGGTCTTTTTATTGATTGTGGAACATTATTTTTATCGAATTTTCCACCCCACTCTTTAAAAAGGATTTTTCTAGCAAGACTAATTCCGTTGCTGTGTAATCCGCTGCTGCGAAGTCCTATTATTGGATCTTCTGGTTTAATGTTTTTTCCTGTGATTATATTATTTTTATTCACGTAACCGATCACAGAAACTATCATATCAAATCCTTGCTTAGCTGTTAATCCTCTTATTATTTCTGCTACATCTCCGATCTCGCCACTTATTACTGGGCATTGGGCTTTTTCTGCTCCTTTGCTAATTCCTTCAAGCCAATCTCTAACAAGATTAGGGTCACTAGAATGAGCGTGAATGTTATCTGCTATCGCGATTGGTATAGCTCCTGATCGTATTACATCATTAACTGCCATGGCTACTGCATCAATTCCTATTGTATCATATTTGTGTGCTAATTGTGCTACTAGAACTTTGGTGCCAACTCCTTCTATGACCAGATCTAGGTATAGATCTTTTTGAAAAGGAAAGATATTACCATAAGGTAAATTCATAACTAGGCCTTGTTTGCTATATTTGTATGTTTTATGAAGTTTTTTTAATGCTTTTTTAGACTCCGCACGTATCTCGCGATTTACACCTGTGTCTGAATATGTAATTTTTTTTGTCATAATGCTCTCTTTCCCTTTCTTGATTTTATAAAATAACGATTCTGATAACAATTGATAACCTTTTGGTTTGAACTCTTAAATTTTTGTATTAGCTGATTACTGAAAACCTAAAAAATGATTAAAATAGATATATTCTTTAGATTTATTGAGAGGGATGCACTCTTGAGTTTGGAATTGATTGTGGTGATTAGTAATACTGTGCTTGTTCTTGGAACTTTTATTGCAACGCTTTATAGGATAAAGATTGAACGCGATCAGATAAGGACTGTGAAACTTGATGTGAAAGCAAAAGAATGTTTGGCTGAACTTCGCAAATATATAAGAACTGAACGTCATTCTTTAATTGAAATGGATAAAAATGAATTAGAAAGTTTTATTGACTATTTAGAAAATCTTGGCAAAGGCTAATTGATGCATTATTTAACACTTCGGTTTCCTTTTAGCCGACTAATTTATAATAAAAAGGATTTTTTAACCCACATTTTTGGCAATGTCGTTCTATAAGTGTTAGCCATGTGCCGCATTTCATGCATCTTTCTTGAATTTTGATACCACAATTCGGGCAATAATATCTGTCAGTTTTTAAAGGTGTGCAGTAGAGAAGTTTTCCAATCTCATAACCACATTTTGGACATGATTGTTTAGGATCTGACATTTACTATTAACTTGTTTTTATAATCTGAAAAATCTTATGTTGCAAAAGACTATGCTTTTAATTATTGTGAATTCTTGTTGAATTATTTTAATGAGATTAGTCAATTAACTATGAATCCGATCATCCTGCACAAGTTAATTAAGGCAAGCTACTAATATTTCAAAACAGCGTTTATGAAAGTGATTCGTTATTTTTTTTGAAGTGTTTTTAAAGGTCACTTTTTCATTCTTTCTTATTTCTTTTTTGCATTTCTCGCAAATTTTCCTGTTTCTTTTTTCTGTTTCAAATTTTAATTTTTCACATTTAATCCTTAATTCGATAATTTGGCTCCTTAAAGAGTTAAGCTTGCTCAATGTAATTTCGATTTGTTCCTTGTGATGTTTTGAATTATTATAATTTTGTATTATTCTATTCATTGTTAATCTATCTTATTTTTTAAAGAACAGCTCTATGTACCAAATCTGTTTTGAGTTGATAAAACTTTATTTCGTAAATCGTAATATTCTGAATTCTAACAAACAAGATGAAAATGCCCTCTAATTTTTCCTTTTTGGTTTTTTGTCTATTTCCAAACATCTTGTCACTCTAAAAGTGAGAATGCCTTTGAACACATGCAAAAGACAAATATGGAGCTCAAAGAACAACATAATGAATAATTGGCTATTAATAAATGCATGAATCTTGCTAATTTAGGCTATATTTCAGGCGGTTGTAGTCTAGTTTGGTCAGGACTCCAGCCTCCCACGCTGACAACCCGGGTTCGAATCCCGGCAACCGCATTTTCAAAAATGAGTTGCTTAGGAATAATATTTTCTTATATTTTTGCGAGTTTTTTGAATAATATTTTTCTTTATTAGTTATTTAGGTTCTAAAAAAGAAAACCTCTTGGTTGATTGAATTCATGACAAAGAAAGAATTTTTGATTTTATTTTTGTTTCTTGGAGACTCTCCGGAATTTACCAATATTCTGGTTGAATTTCCTCATTTTGTGATTTTTTTAGAACTAGGGCTATACTGATTCCAATAATTCCTAGCAGTATTGAACCGAATAACATAATTGCTATAATAGGAACAACTGTTGTAGTTTTTGTTGTGCTTAATGAACTTGCATACTCGTTATTGCCCGGCCAACTAGCACGAAAAGAGACTATTCCAGTGAATTCATTGTTCCACAAAAGTTGAAAGAAACCATTCTCATTTGTTATAACTTTGTCTATTTCAATCCAGGGTGAATTATTTACACTCGCGTAAATTGTCACATTTTGATTTCCAAATGAAGGCGAAAGAATTCCTCTTATAGTAATATCGGTATTTTGAAGACAAATCTGAGGTGTTATTTCTAAAACCAAAGTACTGGACTCCAATGAGCTAAAACTAGCTGAAGCTTGTCCTGGTACTCCCTGTTCAACTTTATCTAAGGAAATCACTTCAACGCTTACATCCTTCAAATTAGGCGGGCATTCTCCGATTCTCCATCCTTCCATCCAATTTCCGCCTGTACATTCTGCCATATAATATTGTGTATTTTCATAAGTTACATAACAAACGTCTTCTCGGGCATCTTGGGGTTTACTAGAAAGATTTACTCCAATATTCATGTGAGCCTGTTGTTCGTAATATAACAAAACCACATCTAAACCTCCAGCTTTCACCACTGAAGCCGCGATAAGTGAAAAAAGATCACAATCTCCTTTGCCTTCAACCATGGTTTCAATTGGATATTTTATAGGTTCAGTTTCTTCATAATCTATCTGGTGAACTATCATGAGAACACCATTAACAAAATCTTCTTCGTTATCATATAATTCCCAAATTTTATCAGCTACAGGTTCAAAAATATAAGGAGTAACAAAACTTGAAAAATCGCTAGCTTCCAAAATTCTATGATTTTTATTGGTATAATATTCATAAAGTCCATCTGGAAAAACAATATTCAGATCATAGGTTTTATCATTCTCATTTTTAAAAAGTAAAAATTCAACTTTAACATCCTCAGCAGAACAGATATTAAAAAAAGAAAAAATCATCAAGGCGAAAAAAACGGAAACCAATATCCTTTGTTTTTTCATCATCTATCAAGAAATCTGAAACCAAATACGATTTATTGTCTTTATGCACGAATAATAATGAGCATAAATACGTTTTTTCTATCCTTACTTAATTACTTTCTATCGTAATAAATTAGGAACAACTTCTTTCTAATTCTTTTTAATCCATCAATTTAATCTTGCTCTAATCTATAGAAACCATCTGGGAATTACTTTTTTTTGCTTAGCCACCATTTTAAATATTCTTTTCTTTGTTTTTCTTTTCTCTGTTCTGGTGTTTCCATGTTTGGCTTATTTTTCTCTCGCAATTCCCAATGTTCTTGAGGAGTCACTGACAAACCACAACTCTTGCACACGTGGCGTTTTGTTGCGGATTCGTATCGCATTTCTCCTCCACATTCAGGACAATAGCGCATTAATTAATCACTCAATTCTATTCTCTACGTATTTTCTCGAGTAGACAGATATTAGTCTTCGTGTTGTTTTTCGAATATTCGCTTGATTTTTTATGTTATTTTCGGTTTCTGAGAATCATTGGCTTGTCTTTATGGTAAATATACTCAAATCCTGATTTGAGCAACCCTTGAATTTCTTAGATTTCTTTTGTAGATTTAACATGGAAGTTTTTAGCTTCATTTCTGAACAGAAATCTTCTATCTGCTTATAAAGAAGTAATGTTTCAAAAAAGAATTAAATTTAACTTTTTAGTTCAAATGTATTTTATAATAAGATTAACACATTTCTTATTACGGGGCCAAGTACAATTTATGCAGTCAGAGTTGGCTTTATTCCTGTTTGGACAATACTGTGGTCTTTTAAGCCTTGAAAGCTTACAACGATATATTCGTCTTTTTGACATAATTATTACCCTAAATCAATTGTTGAAATTTGTTTAAATTATTAATGAAGGAAAAATAAATACTAAAAATATATCAAAATAAAATAACTTTTCTAACAATCATCGATAGAAATATACAATTAATAAATAAGATAAAAACTCAAGCAAAGTTTTTATAATTTATTGATTTTAGTTGAGCCGCATGGAAATAGTGTTTAATTTCAATTTGAATTGGTATTTCATATTTTTCAGTTTTCTTCTTTCTTGGATTATATTGATATTTTTGCGAAGAAAAAAAATCGGGAAAAAGGAAATTAAAGAACAACTATTAGTTAGTGTTGGCGGTATGCTAACTTGTATTTTAATGGAATTATTTGCTAATACAACAGGTTTATGGTTTTACCATACAGGCAACTGGCCAGCGATTCTTTGGCCTACTTATTTAGCAGGTATTTTATTTGGATTCCAACTCTTAAAATCAATTGAAACCTTCTTAAATAAACCTATTTTTACATCTATATAGCTTATTCAATTCGTAAATGGTTGCTAAAATCCTTCTATTAATATCAGATTTTCCATCCCAAAATAATTATGATATTTGGTACGATCCAGCTCATTTACACCTTTGAACTCGATAGAATAACAAAAAAATTTGATTTTTAATTAAAAAATACTCTTATCTTTATTTAATTAATTAAAATTTAGCTAAAGAAATTAGAATTAAATAGGATAAGCTCCGCATATCTTGCAAAACTGTATCTTTGTTTTAATGTAGCTCTTGCAATAAGGACATTGTATTCCACCATTGTCGGGATATACATCTGAAGGCTTACCAAAATTTTCTCTGAAAAACTTGTAATAAAGAAGCTGCTCTTTATCCTGAATTTTCACATTGTCTTGTTTGTAGATCTGTTTTTTTGTTTCTTCAAATTCTTGGTCTGAAGTTTCTTCATCAAAAAAGGTTCTGAGAACTTCTGTTCCAGTTCCTGCTTCAAGAGGAGCTTTAGGTCTCCAAATCACGTCAGTTGGAATTATATCTTCATAAGCCTTTCTCATGATCCACTTGCTATATTTTATGCCATTATGCAAGTTTATTTTAAGCTTAATTGGTAGGTTTTTTGCCCAATTCATGAATTCTTCATCCAAAAAGGGAGCTTTAATTGTCATTCCAAGAGATTTAGCCATGGGTATCGAGGAGAATCCCATTTCAGCCCACATCTCTTTTTGTTTTTCCTTGAATTCTTCTTCAGATAAATGGAATTGCCATGGATATCCAAAAAGTTCGTCCAATGCATCACCAGTAGAGACACTCTTAACCCCTTTTTCTTTTAATAGAATTAATCCAATATAGACCGGCATGCTATTTCTTATTTCCATAGGATCAAACTTCTTTAATGCCTTGACTATTTTTGGTGCATTTTTGATAACCTCTTTGCGCCCAAATGTGTGCGTTTCTTGATTGAGTTTGAGATATTCGACCATTTTATTGACATATTTTGTGTCTTTTGGATTTCCGTATTTGAAGGCCATTGTTAAAGCTTTGATTTTAGGTTTGTATTTGACCGCTTCGTAGGCAATTATTTGTGTATCCGTTCCTGCTGAAAATAAAATTGCTTCAGCCAGATTTCTTTTTACAACTCTGTTAACTAAGGTTCTGACCTCTGGTAAGAGGTTTTCATAATCTTTTGGATTAATGCTCAAATAAGTTTCCTCGCGTAAGAGGTTTGTCATATTTGAACTATTTAAATCTATCCGTATGAGTATAAAAAATTAAAAATATTAAACATATGTTAGATAATTATGCTGTGTAATGAACGTTTAAGAACTTTTAAATTAAAAATTTTTTTCATGTTTTCACAGTTAACTTTAAAAGTTGTTGAGATTGGATTCTTATCTGTGCCTAAATTAAAACAAGAAAGTTTGCTTTGAGCTGAATCAATTGAATATAACTATAATACATATGAGGATTCGTAATTCACTGCAAGATAATCTTAATGCTGCCTCAAAGGCTATACATAAAGCAGCTAAAAATGACCCAGCTATTATCGCTCTACCCGAATATTTTTCCGTTCCAGGTTGTTTGTCAAATTTTTATTCAGCAGAAAAAATTGCAAACTTGACATCAAAACCTACAATAGAATTCCTATCAAAAATATCGGAAGAAATTTCTTCTATCTATCTGCTTGGTGGAACATATCTTGAAGAGTATGATGGAAAATACTACAATACTAATACTCTTTGGAAAAACGGTGTACTATTAGGAAAATACAAGAAAAAAAATCCTATAAAGGGCGAAATCTTGGCTGGAGTAGCAAGAGGAAATCAACCAGTAGTCATTGATTCAGAATTTGGTAAAATTGGATTACTAGTTTGTGCTGATATGTTTGATCCTGTTTTAATTAAAAATGTTACAACTTTAGGTGCAGAGATACTATCTCTGCCCGTTGCTGCTATGGGATCTCATCCCACAGTCAAAGGACATCCTTTAACAGAAAAAGTTTCTTCAGAAAATGGAGTTTTTATTTTGAAAGCTGGAAATACATGCTCAAGTACAATTGGCGGGAGAAGTGCAATAATTGCACCTTGGGGAATTTTAATTGAAGTTTCTGACGCAATCAGAGATAGAATAATTTCAGCAAATTTAGATATGAAAAGATTATTAGATTATAGAAAAAAATATATCAATAAATAGAAGACCATTTATCTATTATCTCAAGCATTTCTGAAAATTCAAATTTTATTAACCAATCTCTAAAATCTTTATTTTTTACAGCAAACTCAATTATCTGCATTGCATTTTTGGAATCATGTGTCAACAATAATATAGCTTTAAAGTCATATTTTGAGAGATGAGCTATTGTCTTTAAAAGGACATCCATCTTTTCAAAATTTGGCATCTCAGCACTTAATTCCAACACAACAGGTTTTTTTAAAATCTTCAAAAAATCTCTTGCGATAAGATTAACCCAATAATTAGTCGTGTAATCTCTAGCTGATAAAGGAACATGAAAATAATCGACAAGTTGAGCAATACTCTCAAAATCTATTCCAAATCTTTCTTTTGCTAAAATTGGATCAGGAAACATTTCTACTGCAAATGTTCCCTTCACATTAATTTTTGCTTCCTTTATAAATTTTGTAATTATATCAGCACGCCAATCAATCCAATTTAATCCACTTGCCTGCCATAACTCGACACATCTAGGACAAACACAGAATTCTTCTTCTGGAAAATGGTATAGATTTAATGTTACCCCTTTAATCTCTTCTTTATTTAGCTTTTTTATGTAATCAATAACTTTGTTTTTGTACTCTTGATTTGTAGGACAAACATAATCAAAAGCTAAATTGGCTTTCCTATTCTTTCTTAGTGCAGGACCATATTTTGATATTGCAACAATTTCCGGTTTCTCTCGTATAGCTTTAGCATCACAAAAACAGGTCACATCATTTTGCATTTCTTTTCCAGCTGGAAAAATTGAACCATTTACCCATTTAGAGTAATACACATGATAATCATAACCCTTCACTATTTCTGGAGTATAAGAAACTAAACCAATTTCCATAATATTTCATCTTGCGCGCAAGAGATATATTACTGGCTCTTATTAAGTTGTTGACTTATGATGCATGAGCAATCTCCAAAGATTATTATCAATTCCTCAAAGTGTCCACCTTGCAAAACGCTTATCTGTGCAGGTGTTTGTCCTATGGGCATAATTGAACTAGGTGAGAACCAAAAACCTGTAATAATTGATTATTCATCTTGCACTAAATGCGCTGTTTGCATAAGCTTGTGCCCATCTAAAGCTATTACTTTAGAAGAAAAAAAAATCAATGAAAAATAATGGTAGATCTTATGGAAAATCATACCTTAGTAGGCGAAGATATTCAGCTTGTTATTAAAGGAAACGTTTTAGCTGTTCTCTCTTCAAAAAATTTAGAAGTTATTAGTTCGGCAATTCATAATGGTGGCTGCAAAAAAACAAAAGCAATAATTAACACTCAAGTTTTTGATGATTATGGTGATCTTCGACTTCATAAAGATCCTGTCAAATTCATTATTGAATCATCTAGAAAATTTGGAAATTTTGATGACTTCGTTGGAATGGTGACTTATGCTTCAATAAAAGATTTTGCTTTAGTTTCTAAGAAAGAAGGCAATCTAGGCGTTAGTGTTATTGCCACTGCCGGATGCACTCATTCTGAATCAGCAGGAGAAAAAATCGAAGTTCATGAAATTCTGGGAACAATCAATATCATTATTATCATAGATGGAAATCCGACCAATAGTTGTCTTGCTAACATATTCATTACCTCAACAGAAGCCAAAACTGCTGCTCTCAGAGATTTGGACATTCGAAGCAGGTACTCTAGTGACGAAGCGACTGGAACAATAACTGATGCTTTAGTAATAGCTAAAACCGGTTTTGGATCAAATATTGTTTCTGGTGGTCCAGCATCAAAGCTTGGAAATCTGGTAGGGTTTTGCACACGAAAAGCAGTTAAAGAAGCTGTAATAAAAGCTAAAGTAGGTGGTTTTTCTCCATCCAGATCTGTAATAAAGAGGCTGAAAGAAAGAAATTTATCTTTGGAAAAACTTGCTTACGAAGCATCAAAAATTGAGAACATATCAATTGATATTAAAGAACTAAAGAAGCAACTTAAAATGAATACAGTCATGACTTCTCTTTTATTAGCTGCAGCCAGACTTGATGATGATTTTAAAAAAGGACTTATACCAAAAGAGCTTGTAGATGTAAAATTTTTATCAAATAAATTCTCAGAAAAGTTTCTAGATTCAAGTAATAGCTCTAAAAATAAAATTATTAAGCAACTGGCTTCTGTTGATTTACCTCCGTTTACTAAGAATATTTTGATTCCATTCTTAATTAACAACAAATCCCAAGAAAAAAATGGAAACCTTAAATAATGTACATTTATTCGGTTAACTAAAAAATTGGAATTGATGGTGGATAGTATTGAAGTTTGGAACCTTCCTTTATCAGCCTGAGCCAGCTGAGGGTGTTGATATAAATTTTTACCGTATAAAACCTGAATCGGGTACTGTGGGAACACCTAATCCTAATATGTTTACAAATATTGCCGTTTTTGGAGATAATGAGTTAGCACAAAAGCACCCTGAGTGGATTTCGATTTCCAAGGATGGTCCAGCATTTCGCCGATTGACACCTCCAAAAGTAAATGGAGCTAATCCAGGAAATAAGAAATATACCTTGAGGTGGGATGTCTTGTGTATGACAAATCCAGAGGTTAGAAATTATAACTTAAAATTAATAAAAGAATGTGCTGATAAGACTCTTGGTATTAGTATAAGTAGTCAGCATTTTGCGGATCACGGGTTTTGCGTTTGCCCTCGGTGTGTTGAATTATGGAGGGTAAGTGGATTAAATTGGTATGATTGGAGAGCAAAAACAGTAACTGAATTCTTGAAAGAAGTGAAAGATATAGTAAGGAATAAACCCCTTTATGTTAATCTCTTGCCTGATCCTGTTTTAGGTCGAGAAAGATTTGGCTATGATTTTGATGCTCTAGCAGAATATGCCGATACATTTGTTATTCCCATGTTCTCCAAAGCTTATCCTTCTCCTTGGTATTGGGAGATGCTAGCAAGGGCATTCAAGAGTAAATTAAGAAAACCAGTATTCACAAATCTTTATGTTCGTGGTCCAAATGACGATCCTAAACAGACACCTCCGGTTAAGGATTTATTAACTGTTGCAACAAGGATTGCTAGAACAGGAGTTGATGGAATAATATTTCTTGCAGAAAATGCAGAAAGAATTAGAGACTTCCAAAAAGCAGCCATACAAAGTACTGATATGTTGCAAGAACTTGATGGATACGGTGGCGATGAAGTTCTTGACTTAGTGGAGAGTTGGAAATCTCTCTTCTAACTTTGATCTTCAATTTTTTTTACATATTATCTTAAACTAAGAACTTTGTTAAAAACAAAATTATTTCTGCAATTTTTTAATAAAAGCAAGAAAAGCTAAGATCAGAACAACACCACTAAGAGTAACTACAATAGAATTAGTAGCTATTCCAATTGAGGAAAGTCCTAAAAACAATCCTGAAACTCCTACTAAACTAAAACTTAATGCTATTGATAACACTAATCTTTCTATTAATTCCAGCTTTCCGTCTTTAAATAAAACATTAATTAAGCAATATCCAGGCATAAATGCAACAAAAGTAAAACCAAGAAAATAATTCAACCATGAAAAAATAGACTCTGAAGGTATAAAGTAAACAGATGCTATTGTTAGCGTTGTATAGAGAATTATTAATCCAAGCCATAGAGTGGGTTTCAAATTTTGCTCCTTCAATACAAGATGGCATTTCTAAAATAAAAAAGAAAGGATGTGGATGGTTAGCCCATAAAGATTTTATAAATCGGATGCTGTTCGTTCAGCGGTCTTGTACCTAAATCACCTGCACCTGAAGCAATATATGCATCCACTATTGCAACTGCAGGAAATACATAATCCGATTGTTCCGCTGGTCCATACATTAGCCAATTTGAGCCCATTGTTTGCATTATAGCATTTGTTGCAGTTCTAGTTCCTTTTCTAAATTGTTTTTCAAATTTAGCTTTCACCCACCCCATGGTTGTGACAACATTTCCAGTGCCTAGTCCAGTTGGGTGGCCAAATTTCTCTTTTATTTGAGGTATTGCTCTTACTGCGGTTCCCATATCTGGTTCAAATGCAGGTATAGCTGTATCAATAAGTGGTTTTGTTATTCCTCCTTCAGCTGCAAGTGCTAATGCTTCTTCTAATACTTTCATTTTTCCTTCTAAACTGTTATCTTTAGGATCATCTGCTAGTACTATGGATGCTGTTATTCCGCATTCTTTAACTTTTTCAGCTTCTCTTTTTGAAACACCTTTATAGAAAGAATTGTATATGCATCTGTCTTGAAGTCCTGCATTTTTTATGATTTCTGCACTTTGCATTCGTGTTCTAGGACTCATTGCATCAAGTAGAAATGGCGCTTCAGTATGTTTAGTAACAAAATCAACATATTTTTCAAAGGCAACTGCAGTGGTTCCAACGATATCTAAAACAAATGGAACACCTGTTATATCGCTTAAGGTCTCCATTTTATTGATCAAATTTTCTGCTTCTTGAGCATCAAATAATCCTTGATTTGCATCCTTCACCATTTTTTGGCCAAGCCAAAAAATTGAGCCTATTAGAACTGTTGGTAATTCTCCAGGTTGACCGCCGATTTGTATTCTTCCAACTTGATATATTTTTTGTTCCGTTTTAAATTTGAACATTATTTTTCATCCAGATGAAGTTTGCTATTTTCCTACTGCTTTTTTTGCTAATTCAACGCCTTCTTCTTTGTTTTTACCGAATAGTGCACCCATTGCTTCTGCATCTTCTTTCCTAACTGCAGCTCCACCCATAATTACTGTAATTTTTTCTTTGAGTTCTGCTGCTTTCAAAGCTTCGTCTAATTTTCCTAGATTGTTTTTCGCAGGTACCGTATTAACAGAAATAGCAAGTATATTAGCGTTAGATTCTTTTACTTTGTCAACAAAAACTTGAGGAGGAGCACTTTTGCCCACATCAATTGTTTTGAATCCCGCTCTCTTTAGAGCTTTTCTAACGGCTTCTTTGGCTGTATCATGCATATCTGGTTGAATGTTGCCAATAACAACTGTTCCGATTGGGTTCTCTGGTTCTTTGGGCTCTTTTTCCATCATAGATTTAAGCCATGACATTTATTTTTAACACCTTTTTCTTTTTGGTCCTTTACCTTCGATTTTTATACTCGAATTCTATATTTAAACTTTAACTCAGATTATTAATTATAAATATCAAAGAAAAATAAAAATTCGAGAAGACAAGAATGGTCAAAATCTCTAATAAAACTATATTATTACTATGTGTTTTTGCTTTTGCACTAATTTATCGATTACTTACCCTACATTTGGATTATTATCCTCCAGGCGCAGATATTGGTCTACATAATAGCGTTCTTCACTCTATCACCTTGTCTGGTGAAACTAATTTTCAATGGAACTACTATCACATGGGAGGCGGTCTATCACTTACCTTTCCTGGTTATCATATTTTTGCATCATACATTGTTTTAATAACTGGTTTACCTGAGTATTTGGTATTTTCATTAACTATAGCCTTATTCTCCTCTCTAATCGTTTTATGTTCTTTTCTAATAACAAAAGCTGCATGGGGATTATCAGCAGGACTAATTGTTGCTTTCTTAGTAACAATCTCAAGATTCGATATAGAAATGTTATTATGGGGAGGTTATCCTAATGCTGCTGCTTTAATGCTTATTCCTTTAATTTTTTATTTCTATTTGCAGAAAAAGAGGTTTTCCTCTTTCTCTTTTCTATTAATAACAGGACTTCTATCTGCTGCAATCTTTCTATCTCACTCTTTAACATCCGTAATATTCGTCATAATAACTCTCTCTACAATATTAATTCTAATTATTATTCCAAAGAGAATGTTAATTGCAAAAAAACAAACACTTTTTTGGATATCATCGCTGATCATTGGACTTATTATTATCTCTCCATTTCTTGTCAATATAATACCCGCATATTTAGGAAAAAATAGTGGAACATTTACAGGTGGAGTATCTGATATTCAACAAGCGCTACTATCAACCCGCATTCTTCCAATAGAGTGGATTATACCCTTATTTTGCAGTGCTTTTATTTTCCTTTTATTTTCAAAGAAATATAAGGGTAAATTTTTGACCATTTCTTCAATACTATTTTTGATTTGGCTTTTAGTTCCAGTTATATCCACTCAAGGTTATTTAATTGGGCTCTATGTGGATTATAATAGATTTTTATATTTTGTTATTTTACCAATAATCATTCTTTTTGGACTAGGCTTTGATCATGCATCAAATTTTTTTTCCCGCATAATTAATAACTACAGATCTGCAAAAAAGTTAGATTATTCTAAAAAACCAACTTCACCAAAAAAACAAAAGAATTTTATTTATAGAATTTTTCATAATAATATTTATGGAGTATTTGTTTTATTTTTCTTGATTCTTTCATTCTTTGCTCTTCCAATCTTTTTGACTCCATTTCGAGGAAGAACAATTCAAAGCTTCTATCAAGTAATGAACGATCCAGGATATGAGACAATTAGTTGGGCCAAAGAAAACACCCGTAATGACTCAGTATTTGTATCTGATGCACATTATGGTTGGTGGTTATCAGGATTCGCTCAAAGACCCACCTTAAGTGCTGTTGACCCACAATTTCTAACGCTTGAGCGTGAATTTGAACCCGCCCAAGTTGCTAATAACTTGCTAGATACAAACTATGTTGTTGATAATGGTTTAATTCAAGTTAGAGAGGATGGAGGATATATAGGGAGACACAATCCGATGTTTTTGGCAAAACTAAACTGGACCTATTTTCCATATCCTTTTTTCCATTTTAATAATGCTGAGAATACAATTCTGGTAAAAATTGATAAGCATTATGAGCTTTTTGATCTTATGCAACTTGAGACTACTGAGATGCAAATACAAAATAGTTCAAATCAAGTTTCTGTTCAAATAAAAAAAAGTAATGATTACTTAAATTATACTCAAAACATAACCGTATATTCCGGTGTAAGATTTGTCGATCTTTCAATTATATTAGAATCAGATCTTTTGAATGTTTCAATAATTAATGCAAATTATCTTCTTCATACTAAAGGGGAACTTTTAGAAATTGAAAATTCTGTTGGCTTCATAGATGAAGGATCAAAAGTTTTAGGTCAAATAATATTTGATGAGAATCAACTACGATATACTCAAGTTACTGTAGAGAATCCTAGCGGTTTTTATTTGACCTATCTTTTTAATGAAAAAAATAATTTAAAAATAGATTTGTCATTTGGAGTTTTTTCAGTATCAGATGATCCAGAAATTTATCAGACTGAAGAAAGTAGAAATAATTATTTAATGCAAATACTTTATTCTAATCTACTTTCTTATCCGGAAGTTCTTACTAATTCAACAATTGAATTTTTTTCCTACTCAGAGGCCATATCAGATTGGAACATCTCCTATGTTGCATGCAGAGATTTCGCTATACTTCCTAAATTTGTTGCAGATCCAGGTTTTCATTTAGTCTTTATTAACGATGAAGTAGCAGTATTCCGAGTAAATAGTTACTTTTACAAAAAGGAGTAACTAGATCTAGTATGATTACTATAATAATGCGAGGAAAAAAATTTGAAACCTTTGCTGTAGCAGTTTTTTCAGTTTTTATTTTTGTATTTTTTTATACGATATTATCCATGAATGGACTTGTGCTGGGTAATGATCCTGCTGTTCATTTGCAACGTGCTGATTTTTTTCTATCAACTGGCAAAATACCAATTAGCGATATAGCTTGGTACCCGCCTATTTACCATATTTTCCTATCAACATTGATTGCGTTTACTGGTGCTATTGAAATTGAGTCATTAATATTCTTAATAAAAACTCTTACTGTTTTGATTGATTGGTTATTGATATTCTCTGTTTATTTACTAGGATCAAAATTTTTTAATAAAAAGATTGGTATTTTTGCAGCTGTATTTTTGCTCTTATGTTTTCCATTATATGAAATCAATCAGTGGGGTGGTTATACTACAATACTGAGCATAAGCATGTTGGTTCTTCTTTTTGTATATCTATCAATAGAAAGAAAAGGAATAGGAAATATACTGATAATCTTTACTCTTGCTTTTTCTCTAGTTTTGACTCATCAGTTAACCACATTTTTAGCTTTCATAATTTTTCCCCCATTTATTTTAATCATGTTTTTAAAATCAAAAGGAAAATTTCCTAAAGCTTGGATAGCGGCTTTGATTGGAGGAGTTATAGCTTTTTCATTATATTATTTAATGCCTCTTTTGCCTTACCTTGGTAGTTTTATCGATATAGTTTTCTTTCAATTAGAAACAATGCTTTTTCAGATCCCAGCAGTTTCAGCTGAAAAATTCATTATAAATTTTGGATTTATTCTATTTTTGTCTTTTTTCGGTTTGATAATAACTTTTACTGAACTAAAGAAAAAAGGATCTTTAGGTATTTACTATCTTCTTTCTCTAGGTTTTTTTATTCCTCTTTTCCTTTCTCAATCATATCTCTTAGGAATTTATCTTCCTTATCAGAGATTTGTATATTACCTGTTGCCTTCGATTGCAATTTTTTCGGCTGTAGCATTCTGGTTTATTTTAGATAAAATAGAAAAATTCAACTATAAAATAGGAAATAAATGGAAAAAAAATAGAGTTTTATTGGTTTCTTATATACTAGTATTTCTTCTTATTTCTCTTTTCATATTTCGGTTTGGAGTAGTCTACGGTAAAATACTTGAAGGAAGCATTTTCTATTCTACCTCTGATGTAAAAGGATTTGATGCTGCACTCTGGTTAAAGAATAATAATCCAGATCCAACTACAGTGGTTGTTACTGAAGTGCCCGGTTCTTGGTTTGGCGTTTTCTCTGAAAAAACTGTTTTTGCAGAAACAGATCCAATTGTTGATAGAAATGTGATTGCTGAATCTGTTTTGGAATTAGCTTACGAAGTGGAGCATCCGTTAACTCTTGTTAGGGCCTATGAATCGAAGGGAGCAATTACTGCTGAAACCTATATATCAATAAATTCAGTTTGGAGAAGAGTTGCATATTCTTCTGGAGCAGGGGACTTTTTATCATATCAAATAAATGGTGATGAAAGATTTTTTGAGCTATATAGTTTGCACAGGGAAATTATTTTTGAGGATAAGAATAATCCTAAGAAAATCATAATTCATTATTTCAATGAAGAGGTAGATCTTTATCAAACTATGGTTTTTAATAATAAGAGCTATCCAATTAATGTAACTTGGACTATTTTAGCCAAAACTGCTGATCTCACTGAAATAAAACTGTATTTAAGTACTTTTTGCGATCTCTCTTTCTCTTTCAAAGAAGCGTATGTTCCCAGTATATTGGATTGGGAAAATCCTTGGGAAAATCCATCTAACTCTCAAGACAATACTTGGGCAGTAACTAACTTTACAAGGGAAACACTAACAGATGATTTAATTGGTTTATATGATGCAACAGATGAAATTGTCTTTTCACTAAAATTTTCTGAATTGCCAGACTGGGGAAATATCGGTGCATTATCCAGTAGCCAGATTGATGCAATACGTTTTCAATATACCTTTGAAAAAATAGAACTGAATAATGAAGCTGCAATGAATTATGCTATTTTATGTTTTTCAAAGAAAAGTTACCCACAACTGCAAGATCTAAATAAATTAAACATTGAATTTGATAGGGAATTTGAATCTGAATATATTATTAAATCCAGAGATTACCATGATTACATTGAAGAAAATGAAATTGAATTTATAGTCTATGACAAAAACCAGCTTGATACAAAGCTTGTAAATTCAAGAATATTAAAACTGATTTATTCTAATAATAGATACGTAATTTTCAAGATCAAAAACAATTCTTAATTACAATTTCCTTATAATCCAAAAAGAAAAAAATAATGAATTTTCTCTTAGTCCTCTCTGAGAACTTTAGGTATGTAGGCGCATGCTGGATCGCTTTCAAACAGATCCCCAGTGTAATATTCTGCTCTTGTGCGGCAGCCTCCGCATATTTCTCTGTACTCGCATACT
>Ga0209536_100000044_pt1 | contig 160579 bp, 139 predicted proteins | sample DeeMarSeWOR28_12_FD_187461 | JGI IMG/M metagenome (GOLD analysis project Ga0209536, IMG submission 187461) | Marine sediment microbial communities from White Oak River estuary, North Carolina - WOR-2-8_12 (SPAdes) (version 2) | ecosystem: Environmental > Aquatic > Marine > Intertidal zone >... | reverse complement strand
ATCGCTGCCGTCAGCGTCGTCTTGCCGTGGTCGATGTGACCGATCGTCCCTACGTTGATGTGTGGTTTGTCCCGGACAAACTTTTCTTTAGCCATCGTTAGCTCCTCATCCGCCCTTCGCCTTGGCGACGATTTCATCGGCAATGCTTTGCGGCACCGCCTGATACTCCTTGAACTGCATCGTGTAGACCGCACGCCCCTGAGTCTTGGAACGCAAGTCGTTTACGTAACCAAACATGTTCGCGAGCGGAACAAATGCACGAATCACTTGAAGACCGCCCACAGAATCCATTCCGCTCACGTTCCCGCGGCGGGCGTTGAGGTCGCCGATGACTTCGCCCATGTAGTCCTCGGGAACGCGAACCTCGACATCCATCACCGGTTCGAGGAGCTGAATGCCAGCTCGCTTTGCACCATCTTGGAAGGCCAGTGAGCCCGCTACCTCGAAAGCGGCTTGGCTCGAGTCGACGTCGTGGTACGAACCGTCGAACAAAGATGCCCTCACGTCGATGACTGGATAGCCAGCCATCACGCCGCGACTCATCGCGTCTTTGATGCCTTTTTCGACCGCCGGGATGTATTCCCTCGGGATGATGCCCCCGACGATCTTGTTTTCGAACTCGAAGCCACTGCCAGGCTCGAGGGGAGCAAGCTTCACCCAGACGTGCCCGTACATGCCGCGACCACCGCTCTGCTTGATGTAGCGCCCCTCTGCCTCGACCTCTTTGGTGATCGTCTCGCGGTAGGCGACCTGTGGTGCACCGACGTTCGAATCGACTTTGAATTCGCGCTTGAGGCGGTCGACGATGATCTCGAGGTGGAGCTCGCCCATGCCGCTGATGATGGTTTGGCCGGATTCTTCGTCGGTATGCGCCCGGAAGCTCGGGTCCTCGGCTGCGAGCTTCGAGAGGCCGACGCCCAGCTTGTCCTGGTCGGCCTTCGTCTTGGGCTCGATGGCCACCGAGATGACCGGGTCGGGGAACACCATGCGCTCCAAGATGACCGGGGCCTTCTCGTCGCAAAGCGTATCGCCGGTCGTGGCCGTCTTCAGACCCACGGCGGCCGCGATGTTGCCGGCGTAGATCTCCTTGAGCTCCTCGCGGTTGTTCGCGTGCATCTGAAGGATCCGCCCGATCCGCTCCTTCTTACCCTTGGTCGAATTGAGCACGCCCGTGCCGGCTTCGAGCACGCCGGAGTAAACCCGGAAGAACGTGAGCTGCCCGACGAAGGGGTCGTTGATGATCTTGAAGGCGAGCGCGCTGAACGGCTCGTCATCGGAGGCATGCCGCTCGATCTTCTTTTCCGGGTCATCGGGGTCCACGCCCTGAATGGCAGGCACGTCGAGGGGCGAGGGCAGGAAATTCACGACGGCGTCGAGAAGCTGCTGGACGCCTTTGTTCTTGAAAGCCGACCCGGTGAGCACCGGTACGATGGTCTGCTCGAGGCAGCCCTTGCGAACCGCCCTGACGATCTCATCGGGGGAGAAGTCCGTGTCTCCCTCGAGGTAGCGCTCCATGAGCGTGTCGTCGACTTCCGCCACGGCCTCCAGCAAGGTGGCCCTCGCCACTTCCGCTTCGTCCTTGAGCGCGTCGGGAATCTCCTCGACGGTCCACTCCGCACCGAGCGTGTCGTCCTTGAAGCGGATGGCCTTCATGTTGATCAGGTCGATCACGCCTTGAAGGTCGGATTCCTGGCCAAGCGGTAGCTGGACGGCGACGGCTGGGGCGCCTAGTCGAGCCTTGATCGAGTTGAAGGCGGCTGTGAAATCGGCGCCCGCTTTGTCCATCTTGTTGATGAAGCAGATGCGTGGAACGCGATAACGATCCGCTTGGCGCCAGACCGTCTCGGACTGAGGCTCCACGCCCTCTTTGCCGTCGAATACCGCAACTGCTCCGTCGAGCACCCGGAGTGAGCGCTCCACCTCGATGGTGAAGTCGACGTGTCCCGGCGTGTCGATGATGTTGATGCGGAACTGATCGCCACCATAAGGTCCTGCCGGCGGGCGCCAGAAGCACGTGGTCGCGGCGGATGTGATCGTGATCCCTCGCTCTTGCTCCTGCTCCATGTAGTCCATGGTCGCGGCGCCGTCGTGCACCTCGCCGATCTTGTAGTTCACCCCCGTGTAGTAGAGGATGCGCTCCGTCGTCGTCGTCTTGCCCGCATCGATGTGGGCCATGATGCCGATGTTGCGGGTTCTTTCGAGTGGGTACTGCCTAGCCATTGGACTGCTCGAGCTCGTCTCTTTTGACTGACGCTTCACACACAAAACCCCCTCCGACCCAGAAGCCACCCTCGGGCTTCGTCAACTCAGAGAGGGTTTCGAGAGGCACTTCGGTTGCGACGGGCTCGTCGCGGTCTTCCCGGTGACTCTCTCTATGTGCGCGATGTCATGAGTTCAGCTGCTGCTCCTTGTCCGAGTGGTTTCCGTGGACCTTCCCAGACGCCTACGAGTTCCTACCAACGATAATGGGCAAACGCTTTGTTCGCGTCCGCCATCTTGTGCGTGTCCTCGCGCTTCTTCACGGCGTTGCCGCGGCCCTGCGAGGCTTCCATCAGCTCTGCAGCAAGGCGTTCCTGCATCGACTTCTCGCCGCGAGCACGAGAGTACTGCACCAACCAGCGCATCGCGAGCGCGTTGCGCCTGTCGGACCGGACCTCGACCGGCACCTGATACGTCGCGCCGCCCACGCGGCGGCTCTTCACCTCGACGCGAGGCTTCACCGAATCGAGCGCCTTCTTGAAGACTTCGAGCGGCTCTTCCTTGTAGCGCTGCTCGATGATCTCGAATGCGCCATACAGGCACTGCTCGGCGGTCGAGCGCTTGCCCTTCAACATGAGAGAGTTGACGAACTTCGCAACGAGCCGATCGCCGTACTTGGCGTCCGGGATGATTTCTCTTTTGGGTGCGGTGGCTCGACGACTCATGGCTTAGTTCTTGGGGCGCTTCACGCCGTACTTGGATCGCTTGTTGACGCGATTCGCCTTGTTGGTGTTGGAAGGGCCCGCCGCGCCGGTCGCATCGAGCGTGCCGCGCACCACGTGGTAGCGGACGCCGGGCAGATCCTTCACGCGGCCGCCACGAATGAGCACCACCGAGTGCTCCTGGAGGTTGTGGCCCTCGCCGGGAATGTAAGTCGTCGCTTCGATTCCGTTCGAGAGGCGTACACGAGCGACTTTGCGAAGCGCGGAGTTCGGCTTTTTCGGCGTGGTGGTATACACGCGAACGCACACACCTCGCTTCTGCGGGCATCGCTGAAGCGCCGGCGAATCCGTTTTGGATTTGATCTGTTTTCGCCCCTTGCGGACGAGCTGGTTGATCGTTGGCATAACTATCCGAAAAAGCGTGCAATTCCTCGAACGCGCGCAAGCTCCCCACGCGTCGAAGGGAGCGAAGGATAGGCGTCAAAGCCCTGCTGTCAAGCCAAGTATTCGGAGATTCCGGGCGCGTTCGACGTCACTGTAAAATTGCGCTCATGGAGACCCAAGGCGATCAGAAATCCAAACGAAGCCCCCCGCCCGTCACCCCTAGCTCCAGGCGAATCTCGGGCCTGGTGCCTTCGAGGCTCCCGAGCCCCTCGGGGAGCTCCCGTTGCCTCGTGCTTCGGATCACGGGCTTGAACCGAACCTCGGCTTCGATGATCCCAGCCAGCGCAAAGCCGACAAAGGCTCCGGCGCTCGCCCAATTGCCGATGCGCAGCGCCCGCTCGACGCGCCGCGCGCGGTCGATCTCGTCGGGGGCTGGATTCTCGTCACGAAGGGAGTTGTGCCCGATGAACGTCGCGATCGTGGCGGCAAGAAAGGCCGATTGCGTGGTGGCGAACATGATCCCCAGGCCCCGGTCCTCGTTCTGAAACTGTCCAATGCCGAAGGGCAGCGCCGCGATCCATCTCGAATTCACCTTCTCCACGGTCTCCGTGGCCGCAAGCTCCTCGAGCATCTGCAGCCGTCGTTGCTCCTGAATCAACGCTTCGAGCTCTTCGGCGCGCTGTTGCTGCTCCTGCGCCGCTTCCTGCGCCTGCTTTCGCGCGAGCTCCGCTTTCACTTGCGATTGAACTTCCTCGAACGTTTGGACCACCGCTTCGGGAAAGGCGACCGGATCGAGGTCGTACTCCGGATCTTCCTCCAGCAACAACCGAAACTGCTCACGAGCCGCGTCCGGCTGATCCAAGAAGAGATAGGCGGCGCCTAGATACTTCCGTGCCTCCAGGCGGACCACGGGATTGCGGGCGCGTGGTACGGCGCCTCCGACCAACGACTCGAGCTCTCTCGCGGCCTTCCCGTAACTCTGATGTTCGTACTCACGCCTGGCTGACTCGAAATCCGAAAGCTCGTCCGCCCGCGCTGGCAGCGCGAATGCAGCCATGAGAACGAGCACGAACCCGGTCAGCGTGGCGCGTCGCATCACCCTATGGGCGTTCTACGGGGTTTCCTTGACCCTCTCAAGGGCGAAGGAATGCTGGGTCAGCTCCCCGCCGGCGCGAAGCTCGACCGCGCTTCGGTACGTGCGGTAACCCGGTGCGCTGATCTCGACCTGCGCGGAAGCCTCGAGCGAGCTCATCGGAATGCGAAGGATCTCACGAATCCGACCCGGGACTTTGCGATTCCCCGGCAGGATGACTTGGACCGTCGCATCGGGGAGCGTAGGCCCCTTTAGGTATAAGCGCGCCGGTTTGTAGCGAAGTGTCACAGGAAGCTCGAGCTCGCGCGCACTTGCCGGAATCCGCTTCCGGACGACTCGGTCTTGGCAACAGTCCTCGGCGCCGACGAATCGAAACGTGTGGGTGCCCGCTTTGACCCGAACGCGCTGGAAGTCGGGCCCGTAGGCTTTGAGGGGACCGCCGTCGACGCTGATCGATACGTTCGAGGGTGTCGGCTTGAATACGACCCAGCGGGTGCCGTTGGTGGTGCGGTCCTCCTCCGGCGGAGCCGCCGAAGCCTCTTTCGGGGAGCCTTCCTTCGGTGCTTGGGGCCCTTCCTCCGCTTGCACCGGTGCCGACGAAGCGGCGGGGATGTCCTCCACTTTTGCCGAATCGCCCTTCTGCGCGTCGGACGTATCCGGCGCCGTGGTCGCGACCTCGGTCCCTCGTGCTTCGCCTCGGGTATGCCACGCCGCGTAGCCCGCGGCGGCCAGCGCGACCACGATCAGTCCGAGCGCTGCCGCAATGAGCATGCTTCGCTGCTGACGTCTGCGCCCCAGCGAGCCCAGTAGCCGAAGGGCTCGTTCGTTGCCTTCATCGAGAGCCAATGCGCGGCTCAGCGCAGCCTGCGCACGCGGCACGTCGCCGGCCTTGGCCGCGTCGGCGCCGATTTCGAGCAACCTACGAAGGGAACGATCGCGAAGCTCCGAGGCAACCTCGCCGGGGCTCTTCAGGTAGCGCTCGAGCGCTTCATCGGGATCCTCGATGCCCATGTCCGAAAGAAAGGCTCGGAGGCCGCCCGCCATCTCACCGGCGCTCTGGTACCGGAGGGCGGGATCTCGCGATAGGGCCTTTGCCATGATTTCGGCGAGATCGGCGCCAATGGCTGGTCGCAAGCGCAGCGGATCGGGGTACTCGCCGTCGAGAAGCAGCTTCAACAGATGGTGCGGATTGCGACCGACGAAAGGAAGCCGTCCGGTGGCACAAAAATAGAGGACGGTGCCGAGAGAGAATACGTCGCTGCGGACGTCGCACGTGCCGCCCTCCACTTGTTCCGGGGCCATGTGTCCGGGCGAGCCGAGGATCTGCCCGGTCGCCGTGAAGGTGTGGGTGTCCACCATGTACGCGATCCCGAAGTCGGTCAGCTTCACGCCCCGATCCTCGTGGATGAGAACGTTCTCGGGCTTGACGTCGCGATGAATGATCCCTTTTTGGTGTGCTTCGTTGAGGGCATCGGCGAGCTGCAGGGCGATGCAAGCGGCGATCTCGGGAGGCATCTCCTCGTGCGAAAGCACGAAATCCCTCAGCGTGGGACCGGTCAGAAGCTCCGCCGCGATATAGGTCTCTTCGGATGACTCCCCGCTGAAGTCGTAGATCTCCAGAATGTGGGGATGGCGCAGTCGGGCCACGCTCCTGGCCTCGCGGCTGAACCTCGCGCGGGCCTCGCTCGTACGCTGTAGATGCGGGTGCAAGACTTTGAGCGCCACCAGGCGGTCGAGCGCGCTGTCCCTCGCGCGATAGACCGTGGCCATGCCGCCATGGCCAATCTCATCGAGAACCTCATACTTCTCCAGCTTGCGTAACATCTGGGAGGGAACCTCGAGAATACCAGGTTCGCGGGCACTCGCCCGGTCCTTAGAGCGGCGAAAGCTCGCCAGGCACGCATAGCTCCATGTCATCGCGAGTCGACGTTCCGTCATCACCCCCGGCCACGACGAAGATGCCGCTCTCGAACAGGATGCCGCCGGCACCGGCACGGGGCACGTTCAGCTCGGCCAGGGTGCGGATTTCGACGTCACCGCCGCTCCAACGAACTTCCTCGACGAGCTGCGAGCCCTCGCCACCGATGACCAATGCGCTTTGCGCCAGCTGTAGCGCACCCGTACGCGCCGTGGTCCAGCTCGGCCCCGCGCTCGATACGCAATCGGACGGGCAGCCGTCGAAACGGACGGTGTCTTCGCGAAGGGCGCCACCCGAGCCTTCGCCTCCCATCCAAAGGGCACGGCTTTGTCCGTCGCCGACGAGCAAGCCCCCCTCGCGAACCCCATCCGCCACCGAGGCGATCGGCTGCCCCTCGGTGCTGCTTTCACGCAAGAGCTCGGCGTTGCCTTCCGCGTTGCCTCCCACGATCAAGACATCGGACCCGAGGGCCACGGCGCTCGGTCCCGATCTCGGCACGCTCAACTGTAAGGAGGTGACGGTTCCGCCGGGCGCCACCAAGGATATCCCCGACTGCGCTTCGCCTCCGATCTCTCCGCCGATCACCATGGCGCCTGCACCTGGAACGGACACCAGCGCCGATCGGGGTCCCGCCCCCGTATGAAGAACGACAGGCTTGGGGTCTCTCGGATCGAGCATGTCGAATACGAAGGGGACCGCATCCGCGGACAGGACCAGAATCTCGCCTTCGTCGATGGAGGCGGCACGCGTCTCTCCGAGCTCGGACAGCACGAGGTCTTCCGCAAACGGTCGTGACTCCCATTGCAGCGCGTCGAAAAACTCGACCTGGTCTCCCTCGGAGGCGGCGATGCCCCCTGCGATCAGAGCGAAGGTCCCCGAGGGCACCATGCCGAAGTACGCACGCGGCCCCTCCATGGAGTCGAACGTGACGAGCTCGCACGAGGACGGCTCCGCCGCCACCATCCGGAGAAAACCGCCGCTCGCCGCGGCAACGAAGGCGGGCGGGGCGGTCAGCAGCTCGGTCGTGGGCCCCTCGATGACGACCCGAACACGCGTGGGCAAGGACACCGTGGTCAGCTCGAGCGTGGCGTCGAAGCTACCGTCGGTGACGGGGTACTCGAACGTGCGAACGGGGCCATCGCCTTCCTGGATTTCGATACCAAGCGTCGTGGCGTCGGTCTCCGCGGCGGGATTGCCGTTTTCACCGTCCACGATGCGAGCTTCGAAGACGAATTGCGCCACGTCGTCGTCGCAGGCCAGAGCGGAAAAGAGCAAGATGCCGATGAGCAAGAACCGGCGTATCACCGCGTGAGGTTGCGTTACCGCTTCGCGCTGAGCAAGTAGAGGCATCGTGTGGGCCGAGCGCATCGCTTCGACGGACGAGCTGACACTTGCACGCTCCCTGAGCGATGCGCCCGGATTCACCTGGCTCGATTCGAACCGAAGCGAGGCGCGCGACGGTCGGTACTCCTTCTTGTCCGCCTGGCCGGCCGAAGAGATTCGAGCTCCGTTTGGAACCCGAGCTCCCTTTGCCGCGCTTCGAGGAGCACGGGGCTCCGAAGCGAGAACGAGCCTCGGGGTTCCCAGCCCATCGGAGGTGCCGTCTTGGATAGGCTACGTCGCCTACGATGCGTTCTGGTCGGACCCGCCACGCGGCAAGCCGCGCTTTGCCCGTGGCGAGGACCCTGTCGTCTTGTTTCGGCGCTACCCGGCATTGATTGCCATCGACCACGAAGCGAACGAGGCCTGGTTGCTCGGAGACGACCAGAGCGCCTGCCGCGCGTTTCTTGCACGGCTTCGGCAGGCGACTGTCGTCGACAAGCCAGCGCCTCGGATCGGTCCTATCGAGGTCGATGATGTAGGGCTTCACCGGCGGGCCATCGAACGGGCGCTCCGCTACATAGAGATGGGCCAAGTATACGAGGTGAACATCGCAAGACGGTGGTCAGCGTCATTCGAAGGCGACGCCCTGCGGCTCTGGCAGGCCATGCGCGCTGCAAGCCGGGTGCCCTTGGGCATGTTCTTCGATGCCGGCGACCACGCGGTGCTGGCTTGTACGATGGAGCGCTTCATCCAATGGGATGCGCGGACCAAGCTGCTCGTGACACGGCCGATCAAGGGAACCATCCGACGAGTGCCAACGGACGATGGAGCATCCGAGCGGCTGCGCGCCGACCCGAAGGAGCGAGCGGAGCATTCGATGATCGTGGATTTGATGCGAAACGATCTCGGGCGCGTCGCGAAGATCGGCACCGTCGAGGTCGACGAGCCCCTGATCGTCGAGCCTTTCACCGGGCTCTATCATCTGGTGAGCACGGTGCGTTGCACCACGCGGTCCGAGGTGCGGCTCCAAGATGTGCTCGATGCCACGTTTCCGCCGGGCAGCGTGACCGGCGCTCCCAAGATCCGTGCCGTGGAGATCATCGAGGAGCTGGAGCAGCACCCGCGCGGCATCTATTGCGGCGCATTGGGCTTCATCGACCGTGGTGGAGGGGTCTCGCTTGCCGTCGCCATCCGAACGGCGATCATTCGCGATCGCGCGGTTTGCTATTGGGCCGGCGGCGGAATCGTCGAAGCGAGCGATCCCGATCGGGAAGTCGCCGAGACCGAGCTAAAGGCGCGCGTATTTCTCGAAGCGGTGGAGTCACTTGGCGCCGAGCTCGATAGGGGCTGGCGCTAAAGCTCCTGCGGTTGTAACAAGGCGGCCATCGTTCCATGCTCGAAACGCTAGAGGTCGTCCTGAACGTCGCCATCGCGGTCTTCATCGCGGGCGCGCTCTTCACCGCAGGCCTCGAGGTGACGTTCGAGCAGGTGCTCCAGCCTCTGCGGGATCTTTCGAACGTAGGGCGGGCCCTGCTTGCAAACGTCGTGCTCACCCCGCTGCTCGTCCATGCCTTGACCATTGTTTACCCACTCGAGCGTCCCTACCTAATCGGCTTGCTGCTGTACGGATTCGCCTCGGGCGCACCGTACACACCGCGGCTCGTCGGCATGGCGCGCGGGGATGTCTCCAACTCGATCGGGCTGACCATGCTCCTGACGGTGCTGACCATCGTCTACATGCCGCTCATTCTGCCCGTCCTCATTCCGGGGACGCAGATAGGCGTTTGGGAGATCGCAAAGCCCCTCGTCTTGCAGATGTTCGTACCTTTGCTCATCGGTCTTGGAGTCCGGCAGTCCAGCGCCATGCTCGCCTCCAAGCTGCGGGGACCGGCCAATGTCACGGTCAATGCGTCCGCTGCACTGTTCCTTTTTCTGGCACTGGCGCTTCATCATCGAGAGTTGGCCGCAACCGTGGGGACTGGAGCGGTCACCGCAGCCGCCGTGCTCACCCTTCTGTCGTTTGCGTTGGGTTTCGCGCTAGGAAGACGTGGCGAAAGGGATCGGGTGACGCTCGGCTTGATCACCACGGCGCGAAACATCGGCGCCGCGGCGACGATCGCCACTGCGAACTTTGGCGATGACCGTCGCGTGCTGATCACGGTCGCGGTTTGCATGTTCGTGGTCTTCGCCCTCGCGTTCCCGGCCGCGAAGCTCTACTTCCGCAAGCGATTGTCCGGTCGTTGACCAGAAAGCCAAATGGCGCTGATCACCGTACCGGCGCCCCTTCGACGCCGAAGCGGAGCGTAAGCCCGTCGATCACGATGCGCTGCTGAATGCAGCTTGCCGGCAGCAAGACGGTGTGTGTGACATCGGTTGCGAGCTCCGTCGGGCAGGACGAGGCCTTCGCGAGCTGGGCCTGGAAGTGGGGGGCCAGCGAGCCATCGAAGTAGACCCCGTCATAGTCTCTGGAGGTCGCGATCGACGCCCCGGCCCCTGGTGGTCCGAACGCCTCGGGGATCGGTGCTGTATCGTCCTCGGTCACGTAGGTCAGGGAAGTACGCTCGAACCAAGCCCAGCGGCCGTCGTGGACGAGCAGCGCGTCGACCCGCGGATTGAGCATGGGCAATTGACGCCCCACCGTGATGTCCGGATGTCCGATGATCGCGAGATAGCGACCTTCGGGGGGGAGCGCGCTCTCGACGTGCTCATCGTAGGCGGCCGCAAGCTGAGTGCGGCGCTGCCATTCGGCCACCGAAGGAACCTTCAAGACGCGCGGAAGCTCGGGGATTGCCCAGCACGAGAGCACGGCCAAGACGGCGAACGCGGCGGGTCGTGCGCGCTCGCCGCTCAGCACGCCCACGCCAAGGGCGACCGGGGGCAGAAGCGCGGCGAGATAGCCGGGCTCGGAAATGAAGGTCGCGGCGTAGTAGAGGACGGCGGACGCGCCCCCGATCAGGAGCACGCCGTGAAGCCACCTCGTGTCCGGGTGCATCGGCCGGGCAGTTCGCCCGCCACTGGCGTGGGCCACGGCCCAAGCGACCAGCAATGGAAGAACGGTTTCAAGAGCCCAAAGAGCGAGCGATAGCTGATTGGCCCACACCAAGGCGCCCATGGCGGTGTCCGAGAACGGGCTCGACGTCAGCACGAACCCATGGTGCACCAACCCCCGCGTCGCAGAGCGCCAGATCTCCCAACCGCCCGAAAGGTGGACAGTCGGGGCAATCCAACCGACAGCTCCCACCACGCTGGCGGCACCCGCGGTCATCAGATCGCCGAAACGTGCGAAGCCCACCGTCCACACGACCACGGGAATCCCGAAGATGATAAACGATGGCCTGAGAGCCGAGCCGAGCGCGATGATGAGACCGAGGCCAATCGCACGCCGCCAGCCGGGATGCTGACGATACCCCAGGGCGCCGAACAAGAGCAGGCCTGATGCGAAGGCTTCGGAGGTATGCGTTTGCGCGTCGATGCTATGGAATACCAAGATCGGGTGCAGCGCCATCACCAGCGAGGCCCAACCGGCGCCGGGGCAGAGCTTCAATCGCCGAGCGGCGGCATACACGACAAGGATGGCGCCCAACCCGAAGAGTAGCGCGACCATCTGAACCGTGGCGAAGCGATCCGGAAGAGAATCCCCCCGCGCCGTGACTAGATGAACGGCCTTCAGAGCCCATACGTACACGAGATATCCGGGCGCGTGTGGATTGGAATGCGTGATGTCGAAACGCTGCATCCCATATGCGAGGTTCATCGCATCCGGGTCCAGAGCCACAGGTCGGGTTCCCACCAGCCACGCGAGGACATGCACGACGAGAGCCGCAGTCAACGAGAGGCGGTCCACCAGGCGCGCGCGCGGCGTGAAGGCCGTGGTCACCTCCGGCAGGTTGTCGAGCCGCGCCTGGACCGTCAACTTCGTCGTGATGCCGGCTGCGTGCGGGAGCCGAGCTATCCCTTGGCGAAGCTTCGGGGTATGTGACAATGGCAAAGATGCCAATGAAGCTACCGACATTCCTGATCGTTGTCTGCGGGCTGGGGCTACTTCCGGCGTGCGCCAAAAACGAAGCGGCGCGCGCTGCCGAAAGCGCGAGGCAAGCGAGCACGGAGGTCGCTCCGGACGAAGCGAGGGCGATCGCCAAAGACGCGTACATCTACGCGTTTCCAATGATGGAGAGCTACCGAACCATGTATGTGCAGGCGGTCGATCGAACGGCGCCTGGCTACCGGGGTCCTTTCAACGAGCTCACCCACATGACGGAGCTGCTCGGGCCCGAGTTCGAGGACGTCGTTCGCCCCAACAACGACACGATGTATTCCTTCGCATGGCTGGACCTTCGAGCGCAACCGATGGTCATCAGCGTGCCCGAGATAAGCGACCGCTACTACTCGGTTCAGCTGATCGACATGTTCACGCACAACTTCGCATACATCGGCACGCGGACGACGGGTACGGCCGCAGGCAGCTACGTCGTCGCAGGGCCTCGATGGGAAGGACCCGCGCCCGATAGCACCCGAGGGGCCTTCCAGAGCGAAACCGATTTCGTGTACTGCATCATCCGCACCGAGGTTCGGGGCCCGGAGGACGTTGCAGCCGTCCTCGCTCTCCAGAAGCGATACTTCATCACTCCGATGAACGTGTTTCTCGGACGCGCCACGGCTCCCGCGGCTGCCGGCATCACGTTTCCTTCCTACGTTCCGCAAAGAGTGCGATCGGCCGGATTCATCGACCTCTTCAACTTCCTGCTTGGTCAGGTGGTGGTGGTTCCGGAAGAGCAGGCATTGATGGAACGCTTCGCCGAGATCGGCGTTCAGCCTGGCGCTTTGTCCGCGTCGCTTCGGCTGAGCCCATCGCTTCGACAGGCCATCGAGGCTGGCATGGGCGAGGGAATCGTGGCCATTGCCAATGGAGCTCGAGACCCGAGCACGCTCGAGGGTGTCACGCTGCGCACGGCGGGCGGCTGGTCCGGCATGAACGGGCTTTTCGGCAACGGCCGGAGCATGCGAGGCAAGTACCTCACGCGCGCCGTTGCCGCCATGGTGGGGCTCTACGGCAACGACTTCGAGGAAGCCTATTATCCGATGGCCAGCGAGGATGCGTCGGGCAACGCCCTAGACGGATCCAAATACGACTACGTCATTCGCCTCAGCCAAGACTGGCTGCCCCCGGTGGACGCGTTCTGGTCGGTGACCATGTACGGCCTCCCCGACCAGCTGATGGTGGCGAATCCGATGAACCGTTACTCGATCGGCGATCGGAGCGACCTGCGATACGGCACCGACGGATCGCTTACGATCTACATCCAACGCGACTCCCCGGGACCAGGGCGCGAAAGCAACTGGCTGCCCGCCCCGGACGGCCCGTTTTCGCTCCAATTTCGCATGTACTTGCCAAAGCCGGAAGCGATGGACCCACTTTATCTTCCCCCGCCGATACGCCCTGCCGACTGAGCGGCAGACGCTATTCGGACAGCCACTGCGGTAGAGGCTCGCTCTTTGAAATGAAGGCGATCGCGTTGGTCCCAGAGCGGCCCACCATGACGGCCTCGATCAGCGGCGCATGCGCCTTTTGCGTCGCTGCGTACCATTCGATGATGAAGTTCGCGCCCGAGCCCCCCGACGAGTCCCGGCGCTCGACTAGAAACTCGATCGTCTGTAGCGGCTTGAGGGCGATCAAGCGATCCAGATACTTCCTCGCGAGGTTTCCGTTCGTGTCGTAGTAATCGACCGTGCTCACGTAGATGGGATGCTTTGGGTCTATGTTGTGGATGCTCAACGTGGTTTCGAGGAGGTAGGGCCGGCCCCCGTCGTGGTAGATGTGGGAGTAGACGGGAACGAAGTCCGCCCGGTGCACGGCCAGCGACCCAGCGTCCACACCCCGCGCTTCGTATTCTTCGAGGTTTGGCGGCGTGTAGTCGCGTGGAGCTTCGTATTCGATGCGGTCTTCGATCGCGTGGAGCCGCTTTTCGGTGTCGCTTCGAGTCCGCACGTACACCACGGCGACGTACGCGACCGCGGCTAAAATGAGAATCCGGACCCCGTTCTGCGCCAGCCAAAGCAACCAATCGGGGTGTTTGCGATCGTCAGCCAACGAGGGACGCTCCTGCTGTCGTGATAGGAACCGGTATCGCACCTTTGGTGGGCTGACCGCAAGGTCCGGTAGTCGAAGCTTGAGCAGCGGCGCATGCGTGTTATGAGGAATGGCGCTCCCGGGTCGTCTAAGGGCAGGACAACAGGCTTTGGACCTGTGAATGGTGGTTCGAATCCACCCCCGGGAACCCGTTTCATCATGCGCGCTTTTGCAATCATCGTGGGCTTGGTGGGCGTTGCGCTCGTCGCGGCGTGCAAGGAGGGGGCCTGGAGGAGCACGCCGACGGCGAGCTCCGGCGCGACCGTCATATCGGGCTGCGATCACGACGTGAACGCCAATGCGATCCTCGAGCACACCTGGCCGTACCCGGCGGAAGCGCGAGACTTGCGCTGGACCAGCCGCAACACGAAAACCCACCTCAAGCTCAAGCCAGCACCCGCGGCTTTCCGCACTGCGACCATCACCTTTCGCCGAGGCGATCATCTGAAGGTCGAGGATAGCCAGGTCCACATCACCAAGCCGCGGCGCCTGGTGGCAAAGCGCGACCTACACGTGAAAAAGAAGGTCTGGGATCAGGGCGTCGAGGTGGAGCGTACTTTGTTGGCCGCCGCAAAGGGCGAGCTCGGCAGCTTCTTGTTCTACAACTCGCGGGGAATGTGCTTGGTCGACACGAGCGGAGGGCCCGGATGGATCCGCTGCACGCTCGATGACGCGTTCGAGGGATTGAGCGCCGATAGCCCTTCCGCCTGCGAAGAGATCTGGTGGGTCAAGATTCGGCGGAGCAAAGTCGATCAAGGTTGGATGAAATTCGACCCCGCCCTCATGGAGCGGGTCGTACCGGAGAGCGACGCAGCCAAATGAACGTCTCCCGGTTGCCCTTGGGCCCCGCGATGACGCTCTCCGCTCGATCGACGAGCTCGAAACCGAGCTGGCTGGCGTGTGACAGTATCTCGGCTACGGCGAGCTCTCGGAGCGCTGGATCTCGAACCACGCCGCCCTTGCCCACGTTTTCCCGGCCGACCTGGAACTGGGGCTTGACCAGCGCAATCACGTCGCCCCCGTCCTTCAAGAGCGCGTGCGCCGCGGGCAGGAGCTTCTCCAGCCCGATGAACGAGGCATCGATCACGACGAGATCGAGTGAAACGGGCAAGTCCCCCTTCTTCAAGTGCCGCGCATTGGTCCGCTCCATGACGATGACACGCTCGTCTTGGCGCAGCCGGTTGTGGAGCTGACCGTAGCCCACGTCGATGGCAAACACTCGGCCGGCGCCGCGCTGCAACAAGCAATCGGTGAAGCCACCGGTGGATGCGCCGAAGTCCGCGGCCACCAGATCAGACGGGTCGTACCCGAATGCGTCGAGGGCGCCGGCCAGCTTGACGCCTCCGCGGGACACGAACGGGTGATCGAGCCCGCGCACCTCGAGTGGCGCTTCGGGGTCGAGCAGCTCCCCGCTCTTTTCGATTCGTCGCTCCCCACTAAACACCCTGCCGGTCAAAATCAGCGCTTGCGCCCGTGATCTCGATGGCGCGAGGCCTCGTTGCGTCAGCAAGTTGTCGGCACGGGTTTTCGGCACGGCCTCAAAAATGGACTAACTTTCTTTGAAAGGCGAACGGCGGTATGTTGTCGTCATGGCGCGCAACGTGCTGTTTCTCCTAGGCATCGGAGCGATCGGGTGGGGGCTGCTGTGCTTGTTCGCCGGATCGATCATGCCCGGCTGGATGGGTCTCTCGGGTCCTGAGCAGGGCGAGCTCTACATCGAGGCGCTCGGTCTGAACGTCGGCCTGTGGCCCGCGCTCGGGATCTTCGCCATCATGGGAGCGCTTTTTCAGCGGCTGCGGTTGGCAGCCGCCCTCGCCTTCACGGTGTGCGCGGCTGGAATGGCGGGCGGGCGGATCGTCGCGTTGGTGCAGGGCGCCAAGCCAGGCGTCTACACCGGATTGGCGCTGGCTCTCGAGGTCTCCATCGTCGTGGCCGCATCGGCGGCCTACGTCGCTGAAAAGAGGCGCCTGGCGCTCGAAGCCAAGGCGCTCAAGAGAGCAGAGAAAGCCGCTCTCGAAGCGGCGCTGGCCGCCGAGCACCGCCAACACGCCGAGCATCCGCGCCCACCGTCCCCCGTCCAACAGCCTTGAGCGGGGGAGGCGCAAGCGAGACAAGGAGGGAACCGCAGGCGTAGCCGAAGGTTACGTCGAGGACGTCAAAAAGGGATGTCGTCGTCCCCAAAGTCATCGACCGGCGGCCCGTTGTCCGCTCCAAAGTCGCTTGGCGCGCTCGAGTCTCGGCCGCGGCCGCCACCTAGCAGAACGATGTTGTTAGCCACGATCTCCGTCGAAGTGCGTTTGTTGCCGTCTTTGTCTTCCCACTGGCGGTACTGAATGCGGCCCTCGACGCAGATGCTACGGCCCTTCGACAAGATGTTGTTCAGCGCCTCCCCGCGTTTGCCCCACACCGTGATGGTGTGCCAATCGGTGCGCTGCTGACGCTCACCGGCGCGGTTGACGTACGACTCGGTCGTCGCCAGCCGCAAGCGCAACACGGCTTGCCCATTCTGGGTGTACTTCAGCTCCGGGTCAGCGCCCAGATTTCCTATGAGCATTACGCGATTCAGGCCTTCAGCCATGGCTCCCCTTCTCCTCGCCCCAATGGGCGGCGAACATACGCGGCCTTGCGCCGCGGATCAATGGCCCGTGGCTTCGCGCTGCATGCGAAGCACGGTTGCCAGCTCATCGGTCAATTCCCGCCGCCGGTGCTCGTAATAGCTAGGCCCGATGGCTTCGGCCTTCCGCTGACGCTCGAGCGACGCGATCTCGTCCAAGAGCTCCTCGCGGCGATCCCGGCGCGCCTCGGCCAGCGCAGCCGTTTGATCGGAGGGGCGAACGAGCAGCCCGATGCCAAACACCATCAAAAGCATGGCGATCGCGGCGGCCGCATAGGGAAGCGGGCCGCTGCCTGGGATGCCACGGATGTGAATTCGTAGCGGATCGATGGGCGGATCCCCTGGGCGCCGCATCACACTGGCGACCAGGAAGCGGCGGTCACCCCCTTCGTGCACGCGGGCGACTTGAAAACCCTCGACCTCGAGGCTCATCCCGTCGACGTAGTCGCTGATGACCTGATACTCCATCGTGGCAAACGGCACCGGCTGCTCGATCGAAATCGATGTCCCATCGATTGGGACGTCGTACGCCCACATCAGGTCCGCCCGGCCCGGGGGTAGCGAGCCGCTGATCTCGAGACCATCATCGGTGGCCGTCACGCGCTGGTCCGTCATGACCGCCATGGTGTCGAATGCTTTGAATCCGGCAGGCAGTCGCATCCGCAATCCGCCGTCCGGGAAGACGTAGGTTTCGTCCCCCAGATTCGTCAGGCGCGCTTCCTGGGTCACGTGCGCTCGATCCTCACGGAACTCGATCATGGTGCGCCCCAGAACTTGGAAGACGCGCCGTCGGTCGGTCGTGATCGGCAAGCGGACGACGCGCACCCGCTGCCCCTTCGCAGGATCCAAACGAAACGGAGTCGAGCTGTACGTCGCTCCCTCGTAGGGGACGTTCACCCGATACGAAGACGTAGACTCGATCGCCAAGCCGTCGAAAGAACAGGTCCCGCTCTCTCCGGTGACGCATGCCTTGCTGTCGCGGCCTCCGGACTGCTCCATGACACCCAAACGGACGGCCAGTCCGGAAAGCGGAGCCCCTGCAGGGTCGACGACCTCGACCGCGATCGTGCCGGCCGGAAGGCTGGCATCCACGACCGAAGTGACGAGGTCGGGCACGTTGCCGAGAACCCTGTTGACGACGGTTTGATCCTGTTGCCCCGCTGCCGCCGCGGGGATGCACAGCAGCAGGCCGACAAGCACCGCGTTTCGCATCAGTCCTCTTCTCCGAGCCGATTGGCGATGAGCGCCTCGGCTTCCTCGCGAAACGCCTCCGTGCCGGCATCCAGCTGTTGGAGAACGTGGCGCGCTTGCGCCCGGAGCTTGGCATTGAGCTCCTCGAAGTCGGCGTCGGAGAGCTTTCCCGCGTCGTGCTCGAAAGCGACGTCCCGGATCTCCTGAAGCAATGCTTCTTTCTCGGTCAGCAGCGCCTGGCGAGCGTCGTGCGTGAGCTGAGCCCGCGCGCTACTCGGCACCTCGCCAGCAAGCGCCAAGCTCAAGCTCTGCCACAGGCTGAAGAGCCCGGCGACCATGCCCAGGGTGGCCCCGACGACGAAGAGCCAGGGAAGGAGCTCGCTCATCAGCCTTTCTCCAGCCGCTCGAGCTCTTCATCGAGACGCGAATCGTATTCCATCTCCGCGGGGGCGCCCGCTGCGACCTCCGTGCTCGTCTTGGCGCCGCGTCGCTTCCAACGACGCCCGATCATCACGATCAAGCCGACCGCGAACAGCATGGCTGCAACCGGAACGGCCCATAGCGCTCGATCGAGGCCTTCGTCCGAGGGAATGGCCAGCGCCTTGGCCCCATATTGAGCACGAAACGACTCTTGGATCTTCGTCGAGTCCATCCCCGCGGCAAGCAGCTCGCGAATCTCGGCACGCTTGTCGTCGGCCCACCCGCACGCGCAGGTGTCGAGCGGCAAGCGCGCGCAGTCTCCGCATTGGCAGAGCAACCTGCCGAACAACTGACGCTCGACGGGATTGTTGATGACCACGGTGCCTGCGTGAAGCGAGCTGCTGCTATCGTCTTGCGCCGACGCGACCCCGACCCACGCCACCATGGTCGCGAGGGCGATGGCCAGCGCAACGACTGCAGCGGCCGGCGAGAATCGAAAACGGTACGGCCGGGTTGCTTGCTCCCGGACGAGCTCACGCGCCGAAGGCCACATGCCTAGGATCGCGCCGAGCAGGAGCACGATGCCGCCGAGCCAAATCCAAGCCACCAGCGGCCGAATGATGATCCGGAACGTCCCGCGCCGGCTGGATGGATCGACGGTGCTCATGATCACGTACACGTCTTCGGACGGCCGACTGCGGATCGCGACCTCGGTTGTAGGCATCTCGGGATGCGTGCGATAGATGAACTTCGCCGGCGCCACTTGGCCCATCTCCCGTCCCGACTCGTCGATGAGGGTCATGTCGGTGAAGATCATCCGCTTGTTCGGATCGGCTTCCATGCGCGGCTGGTCGTACCGCACCACGTGCCCACCGACCGTCATGGTTTCACCGGGACGAAGCGCCTTTTCCTGCTCGATGTCGTAGGCCGCACCGGTGAAGCCGACGAACATGAACACGATGCCCACGTGCACGATGTATCCGCCATAGCGCCGGCGGCCCTTCGAGATGAGGCGGGTCAGCGCAGTACCGGGACCTTCTCCCTTCTTCATCCGAACGCGCATCCCGCGCCAGAATTCTTGGGCGACGCTGGCAAGCACGAAGGCACAAGTCGAGAATGAGACGACGGGCGCGACGGCCCCGATCCACGCGAGAACCGTCCCGGTCGTCGTGTCGTAGATTTCCGTCGGCTCGACGATGGGCGGATAGCCGAGGCTCGCGCCGAAGAGCAGCTGAAACGCCGCCACGGCAATGGCGACACCCACCGGGAAGACGAGGGCTCGCAACAGCTTGGTTCCGGTCGCTTTGCGCCATGCGATCAGGGGACCGAGCCCGGCCAAGAACAGGAGAACGATGCCGAGCGGCGCCATCCATTTGTTGTAGAAGCCAGGACCTACGGTCACCTCCTCGCCGCGCAACCACTGGCTCAGGAGCGGGAAGGTGGTCGCGATGAGGACGAACACCATCATGCCCAGCAAAACCCAGTTGTTGAGCAGGAACGCGAACTCGCGGCTGACCAGCGACTCGATCTCGTTGTCGGCCTTGAGCTTGGGAAGCCGCCAGATCATGAGCGCGGCCACCCCGATGATCAGAAACGCCAGGTACCAGACGAAGTACTGGCCGATGTCGGAACGGGCAAACGAGTGAACGCTGGCGATGAGTCCCGACCGGGTGAGAAACGTGCCGAAAATCGTCAGGATGAACGTCAGCGACAGCAAGAAGACGTTCCACACCTTCATCATGTGCCGCCGCTCCTGGATCAGTACCGAGTGCAGGTACGCGGTCCCGACCAACCAAGGCATGAACGAAGCGTTTTCGACCGGATCCCAGGCCCAGTAACCGCCCCACCCGAGCTCTTCGTAGGACCAGAGACAGCCGAGAAGCAGACCGAGGGAAAGGAAGGTCCAGGCAATCATGGACCACAGGCGGGCAGCGCGGACCCATTCGTTCCCCAGGCGACCGGTGATCAGCGCGGCGACCAGGATCGCAAATGGAACGGACCACCCGACGAAGCCCATGTAGAGAGAAGGCGGGTGAATCGCCATCCAGTAGTTCTGAAGCAGTGGGTTGAGGCCTTCGCCATCGCCAGGTGTGGTGCGAATGTACGTGGCGAAGGGATTGGCCGCGAAAAGCATCAAAACCACGAAGAAGACGAGGATGCTCATCAAGGTCGCCAAGACCCATGGCTGGAGCTCGGTGTAGCGACCGCGCAGCCAGCGAGTCGCGAAGAACGTGTATCCGGCGAGAAGGAACGCCCACCACAAGAGGGAGCCGTCCTGTCCGCCCCATAGCGACGCGATGAGGTACCACCAAGGCATCGACCGATCGCTGTAGCGGGCCACGTAGCGGATCCGGAAGTCGTGGACCTGGAACGCGTAGGCCAGCACGCAAACCGCAACCAGCACGAGCGCGCAAGTCGCGTAAGCTCCCCAGCGCGCGGAGGGAAGCAGATGAGGCCGCCCCCGCCCGGCTCCCATGGCCACTGCCATCGTGTACGACGCACTGATCAAAATGAGACTCAGCACCAGGGTGCCGAAGAAAGGGATGTCGAGTGCTGGCATGGATCTTCCCACCCCGCTCCGGGCGGGCCTATCCCCTCTATGTAGGGGCTACGCGGGCGCGGGCAAGCACAATGAAAAACCCCGCTCGGCGCGGCGCCGTGCGGGGTCGTCTCGAGTATCCTCAGACTGGGGTTATTCCCCTTCTTCGAATTCGGCGTCGATGACGTCGTCGTCACCCTTCCCGGGCTCGCCGGCCCCGGCAGCCGCTCCACCAGGCGCGCCATTGGTCGCGCCCGCGGCTGCAGAGCTGTAGGCGACCTCGGCGATCTCCTTCATCGCAGCCTCCAGAGCCGCGCTGTGGGTCGCCATTGCAGCCGTGTCGTTGGCTTCGATGGCGTCACGGAGCGACTTCACCTTGCCTTCAACGTCGGCGACCTTGTCGGCAGGAAGCTTGTCCTTCACCTCGCCGAGGGCCTTTTCCACGCCGTAGGCGAGCTGATCGGCCTTGTTGCGGGCCTCCACTTGCTCGCGGCGCTTGCGGTCCTCTTCCTCGTGGACCGCCGCATCCTCGACCATCCTGTTGATCTCTTCATCGGAGAGACCGCTGTTGGCGGTGATCGTGACCTTCTGGTCCTTGCCGGTCGCCTCGTCCTTGGCCGTCACGGACAAGATGCCGTTGGCGTCGATGTCGAAGGTGACCTTGATCTTCGGAATGCCGCGAGGCGCGGGCATGATGCCCTCCAGGTGGAAACGGCCGAGCGTACGGTTGTTTCTCGCTTCGGCGCGCTCTCCCTGGAGCACGTGAATCTCGACCTTGGTCTGGCTGTCCTCCGCCGTGGAGAAGATCTCCTCCTTGCGAGTAGGAATGGTGGTGTTGCGCGCGATGAGCGCGGTCATGACGCCACCGAGCGTCTCGACGCCCAGGCTGAGGGGCGTCACGTCCAAGAGGACCATGTCCTGCACGTCACCGGACAGCACGCCGGCTTGAACCGCCGCACCCAATGCGACCACCTCGTCCGGGTTGACGCCCTTGTGCGGCTCCTTGCCAAAGAACTTCTTCACCGCTTCCTGCACGAGCGGGATACGCGTGGACCCGCCCACCAGCACCACCTCGGAGATGTCCGCGGCAGTCTTGCCGGCATCCGAGAGCGCCTTCTTGCAGGGGTCGAGCGTGCGTTGAACCAGGTCGTCGATCATCGACTCCAGCTTGGCCCGGGTGAGCCGAATGTTGAGATGCTTCGGCCCCGCCGCGTCCGCCGTGAGGAACGGCAGGTTCACCGTGGTTTCGAGCTTCGTGCTGAGCTCGATCTTGGCTTTCTCCGCGGCGTCCTTGAGCCGCTGCACGACCATCTTGTCGCGGCTCACGTCGATGCCGGTGTCCTTTTTGAACTCGGCCTCGAGGTATTCGATGATCCGTTGATCGATGTCGTCACCACCGAGGTGTGTGTCGCCATTCGTGCTGACGACGTCGACGACTTTGTCGCCGACCTCCAGGATCGAGATGTCGAACGTACCGCCACCAAAGTCGTACACCGCGATGAGGTGGTCCTCGGTCTTGTCGAGGCCGTATGCGAGCGCGGCGGCAGTCGGCTCGTTCACGATCCGCTTCACGTTGAGGCCGGCGATCTTTCCGGCGTCCTTCGTGGCCTGACGCTGCGAGTCATTGAAGTACGCCGGAACGGTGATGACCGCATCGGTGACCGTTTCCCCGAGGTAGTTCTCAGCCGCCTTCTTCAGCTTGCGGAGCACCTGCGCGGACACCTCGGGCGGCGACAGCTTCTTGCTATGCACCTCGAATCCCGCGTCCCCGTTTTCGCGCTGGATGACCTTGTATGGCATGCGCGCCGCGTCGTCGCCGAGCTCGTCGAAGCGGCGTCCGATGAATCGCTTGGCGGAATAGACCGTGCCTTCCGGGTTCGTAATCGCTTGTCGCTTCGCAATTTGGCCGACGAGGATCTCGCCCTGATCGTCCCACGCCACTACCGACGGTGTAATCCGGTCACCCTCCTCATTTACGATGACCTTCGGGTCTTTGCCCTCCATCACCGCGACGACGGAGTTGGTCGTCCCGAGGTCGATGCCGATAATCTTTGCCATGTTCTAGTCTCTCCTTTTCGCCCCCGAGCTACCGCCGGAGTGTGTCCAACCTAACCACGCGTCCCAAGCCGTCAAGACCCGCAGCCGCGCATCATTCCCCATGAATTTGAGGCCGAAACGAAGATCCACCGATCGACTTTCAACCCGCGATTCGCTCTCTGAGGGCAGCGACGTCCCGACTGTCCGCCAGCACGATGAGAGAGTCGCCCGCCTCGAGCAAATGCTCGCTCCCGGGATTGTACACGTAGTCCCCATCGGGCCTGTGCACGGCCACGACGAGCGCCCCCGCTTCCCGAATCCTCGTCTCGGCCAGCCTCTTCCCCACCAGGGGGCTCGACGAGGGAATGTCAATCGACTCGATGCCCACGCTGATCCCGGTGCCGAATCGGACGATCCGGTCGAGAAAGGCGACTGTCTTGGGGCTCACCATTTCGCTGAAGAGCCGCACCCCGCCTATGTAGTTCGGTGCGACGACGGCGTCGGCCCCGGCCCTGCGGAGCTTGGCCTCGGTCGACGCCTCGATCGACTTGGCCACAATCCGGATCTTGGGATTGAGGGCCCGAGCGCTGATCGTCACGAAAAGGTTGGCCTTGTCGTCGTTGAGCGCCGATATGACGCCGCGAGCTCGATCGATGCCGGCTAGCTCCAACACGTGATCATCGGTCGCATCCCCATGGACGTAGAGCAACGTATCGTGGAGCTCGTTGCTGAGCTCCTCGAGACGCCCTCCATCGACGTCGATGGCCACGAAAGGCACGCCGACGGCCCGTAGCTCCGCCGCGATGTGCCGCCCCGTCGTACCGATCCCGCAAACGATTACGTGGTCCGTCAGTGTGCCGATTGCTCGCTGCATGCTCCTGCGCCTGAGAATTCCTCGGAGGTCACCTTCTACGATCAAAGCGGTCAGACTTGAAATGAAATAGAGCAGCGTGCCGCTTCCGAGGACGATGAGGGCGATGGTGACAGCTCGCGCCTCGGGGATCTCGTTCATGCCTTCGAGCGTTTCGGCGAAGCCGACCGTCGAAAGCGTGATGATGGTCATGTAGAAGCAGTCGAACCATGACCAGCGCCCCTCCCCCAGCGCATAGTACGATGTCGCGCCCGCAACGACCACGGCAGCAAGCACGCCCGCAGCCGACATCAATCGGCCGTACGAACCACGGCGGAGGCTCAAGAACAAGACTCTCACTGGGAGCGTAGTTGGCGTCATGCCCCCATCCAAGTCAACCCTTGACGAGGCCGCCGCGGGGCGGCACAACCGGCCGCGGTGAGCTCCTCGGAAGACGCGCGTCGAGCTGGGCGCGGCCTGGTGTCGATTGCCGGTGCCAAGGCTTATTTCATCCTGACCAGCTATGCGGTGCAGCTCTTGCTGCCGCGGATCTTCGGCGAAGCCGAAAAGTTCGGGCTGTATTCGGCCGCCATGAGCGGCGTGGCGATCCTGACCAACGTGTTGATCGTCGCGACGATGCAATCGGTCTCGAAGTTCGTGAGCGAGGACGAGAGCCGAGCCGAAGCCACGCTGCGACAGGGACTGCGCGTGCAAGCGCTAGTAGGTGGCACGCTCGCCCTCGCGCTGTTCCTGTTGGCGCCGGCAATCGCCCGCCTGCTGCTCGACGAGCAGCTCACACCCTTGCTTCGAATCGCTTCTGCGGTCGTGTTTGCCTATGCGCTCTATGCCGCGCTCGTGGGGAGCCTCAACGGACGACATTTGTTCGCGAAGCAGGCCCTTCTCGACGCGACGTTTTCGACGCTTCGGACCATGGGAATCCTCGGCGGAGCCATGCTCGGGCTCGGGGCGATCGGCGCGGTGGCAGGATTTGCGACGGCTGCAGCAACCATCGTGACGATCAGCCTGATCTGGATCGGCTTCGGGAAGCCAGGGAGACCAGGCGAAAAGATACGACGGCGTCGATGGCTCGGTTTCATGGCGCCGATCTGGACCTACCAAATCTGTCTCAACGGCATCCTTTTGATCGACCTGCAAGTGCTGAAGCGAACGGCCACCGAGATGGCGTTCGGCGGCGTGGGACAAGCAGCCGTCGACATCGCAAACCAGTACGTCGGCTACTACAGGGCCGCGCAGACCTTCGCGTTCGTCCCCTATCAACTGATCATCTCGATGACGTTCGTGGTGTTCCCCATGATCAGCAAGGCGACCAGTCTGGGGAATCGCGAGGCTGCGCGCGCCACCATTCAACACGCGATGCGGCTGTCACTGCTGTTGCTCTTGCTGTTCGCTGCCCCAACCTCGGGCGCAGCGCTTGGCGTGATGCGCCTCGCCTACCCGGCCGACTATCTCTTGGGTGCTTCCGCGCTGTCGATTCTAGTTTTCGGCGTCGTGGCGTTCGCCCTCTTCGCCGTGGCCGCCACGGCGATCAGCGGAGCCGGCAGACCGTCGGTCGCAGCCATGATCGCAGCCGTTTCACTGGTGACCGTCATCGTCGCCAACCGCGTCCTCGTCCTGCGCGCCGGTTTGGGCGAGCAATCTCTCGAGGCCGCGGCGACCGGAACGACCGCCGGCATGGCGTTGGCCCTGTTGCTCTCTGCGGCCGTCATTTACTCGATGTTCGGCGTCTTCATCCCCATCCGAACTTGGCTCCGTGCGGGTCTGGCTGCAGTGACAGGCTATGCAGCGGCCCATTGGGTCCCGGATCATTCGGCGCTCTTGGCGCTGACGGGGTTGGCTTTCGGCTTCGCGAGCGCGCTGGCCGTCCTGGTCATCACGCGAGAGCTCACGTCCGACGACTGGCATGCCCTTCGCCGAATCGTACGCCGCGACTAGACCTCGCGGTGGTAGTGTCCGCTGCGTCCGCCGCGCTTCTCGATCAAGACCACCTCTTCGATCGCCATGCCGCGATCGACGGCTTTGAGCATGTCGTAGAGGGTGAGCGCGGCAATGGTCACTGCCGTGAGCGCTTCCATCTCGACGCCGGTCCGCTCGGCACAGCGAACCGATGCCTCGATGACGAGCCGATTGCTCTCCTCGGCCGGCTCGATGGTCACGTCGCAGCCCGTAATTGCCAAGGGATGACAAAGCGGGATCAGATCGGCGGTGCGCTTGGCTCCCTGAATCCCGGCGATACGAGCCGTCGCCAACGCATCGCCCTTGGGCGTCCGGCCGGCGAGCAAGACGCGCCGCGTTTCGGGCTCCATGCGTAGCGTGGCTCGCGCGCGAGCCTCGCGGACGGACTTCGGCTTTTCTCCGACGTCGACCATGCGGGCTTGGCCGTGCTGGTCCAAGTGTGTGAGCTGGTCCTTCTTGGTCATCGATCGGCGTGCGACACGTCGTAGTCCGGCCGCGGCGGAATGGTAGCCGTGCCGGCCATCCGGGCAATCAGCTCGACCCGCGAGTGCACACCAAGCTTCGAGAAGATGCGCTTGAGATAGGTGTTGACCGTCGAAACCGTCAGCCCCGTTTCGGTTGCGATCTCCCGGGTGCTGAACCCCGCCACGAGCAGCGATACGACATCTCGCTCCCGGGGGGTGAGCGGAGCTCGGCGCAAAGTCTGCTCCACCGCTTCGCCGGGTCGCCGGCTCCCCTCCTCGGCCAGCCTTTCGGAGTGGTAGAGGCCCCTGGCGTAGAGACGGGAAGCCCATTTGAGGAGCTCGAGCTCGCTCCCAGTCGGTGCATCGCCGACGATCTCGAGGTAGAGCGTGCCAACGGCCGCTCGTCCCTGACGCAGCGGAAGGGAGATGGTCGGCTCCGTGCTGGTCAGCGCTGACTCACTGCTCAGCGGCTCGTCGTCGGGGCGATCGAGCCGAAAGGAGTGTGCGCCGACCAACCCGGCGATGAGGGTTGCGCCACGCGACGCGTACGTGCGGACGGGGTCGAGCTCCGTTAGGCGCTCGGCGATGTCCATCAGCCTTTCGCTGGGATTCACTGCCCGATCCTCAATCCAGGTATTCATCCATCAGGGGCGAAAACCGAATTTAAGTCAACCCTCGGAATTCCACGTGAAGGAGGACCGCGGAATCTCGCTGAGCTCGAAGCGCTCTATCAGCGCATCGGCGCGGATCGGCGCGTCGGTGGCCGTCAATCCAAGGGAGAATGCCAGCATGCCGATCACCTCTTCGGCCGACCGTCCGGCCTCTCGCAGCGATTCGATCGCGATCGAGCCGTGCCGCTTGGAGAGCCGAGTCCCCTCCGAATCGACCACCAGCCCGACGTGCGCAAAGCCGGGAACGCGGTAGCCGAGCGCCCGATATAGCGCGATCTGCCGCGGCGTGGACGAAAGCAGATCGTCTCCGCGGATCACCTCCGTGATCTCCATCTCGGCATCGTCGACGACGACCGCGAGCTGGTATGCCCACACCCCATCCGCCCGACGAAGCACGAAATCTCCACCGACGCGGCCCGGCGAAAAGCTTCCGTGGAGCAGATCATCGAAGCCCGGAGACGGATCCTCGAAGAAGAAACGAATCGATGCAGCGCGGTCTGTCTTGGCAGCGCCCAGCCGACAAGTTCCGGGATAGCGCGGTCCGTCGTCTCCATGGGGTGCGCTCGCGATCTCGGCGATCTCTTTGCGGGAGCAGGTGCAAGGATAGATCAGGCCCAAAGCCTCGAGCCTGCCGAGGGCGCTCTCGTACGCCTCCTCGCGGGAGGACTGCAGCACCGGGCCCTGGTCCCAGTCGAGCCCCAACCACTCGTGGTCGCGACAGATCCGATCGGCCGCCCCGGGGACCACGCGAGGGCGATCGATGTCCTCGATTCGCATGATGATCTGGCCGCCGAGCTTGCGCGCTCGGAGCCAAGTCACCAGCGCAGTGCGCGCATGCCCCAGATGCATCTTGCCGGTGGGGGAAGGCGCAAAGCGCGTTCGATAAGTGGTCGTCACGAGATTCATTTATACGACTTGCGTCAGGGCGGCCATGCAGTGCATCTTCGGGCCGTGCGGGGACGGACTGACGTATGCGGATGCTTTCCGACGGGGCGGCACTATCCGGGCATTGCCGACCTGATCGCCGAAGCGATTCACAACGTCGAGGGATTGTGTCACGAGTTCGAGCCGGGATCGTCCTGGGAGGACATCCCCTTCGTCGTCGTCGACTTCGAAACCACGGGGCGCGATGCCGAGTCGGACCGGGTCATCGAGATCGGGCTGGTGACTTTCGAAAGAGGCAGGGCGACGAGTCGGCAGAGCTTGCTGGTCAACCCGGGCATTCCGGTGCCCGAGGAGGCACGCGCCGTGCATGGCATCAGTGACGAAGAGCTCGCTGGGGCACCGAGCTTCGAGGCGACCATGCCGCGGATTCTCGAATTGCTTCAGGGCAAGCTTCCAGTCGCGTACAACGCGGGCTTCGATCGGGCCTTCCTTCTGGCGGAGATCGGCCGCGCTGCGCCCAAAGCCATGACGCCTGCCGACCTTCCGCCCGCGGCGCGGGATGACGTGGTGTGGGTCGATCCCTTGGTGTGGGCGCGCGAGATTCTGAAGGAGCTCCAAAGCCGCCGCCTGGGGGACGTCACCAAGCACCTCGGCATTCCCCTGGAGAAGGCACACCGGGCCGCAGGTGATGCCGAGGCCACGGGCCGTGTCTTGCTGGCTCTCGCGCCGCAGATGCCGCGGATCTACGGAGAGCTCATCCGCCTGCAGAAGCGCTACGCGGCGTTTCAGGACGCCGAGCTTGCCGCCTGGAAGCGCTTTCGGTGAGCCTGCGGATCACCAAGCCGCGACTGATCTGGCTCCCGTTCGCGATCATGGCGCTGGGCAGCTGGGCGCCTGTTTTCGGCATGTGGGCTCGTGGGATCGAGTGGACGGGGGCCGCCGGGCGCGCGGCGGCCGTTTGGTACACGGTGCCGGCGCTGGTCGCGATCCTTCTCGTACAGGGGTCTTGGCTCAAGCAGCCGGTTCTCGAACCCTTGGGCATCCGACTCCGCGTCAACCGGTGGTGGGGCATCGCCTGGCTCCTTCCCGTGGCGCTCCTTGTCTTGGCGTGCGCGATGACATGGCTGGCGGGTTTCGATCCGGTGCTCACCGTCGAGCAGCTCGTCGCGAACAAGCGCGCGAGCGTGCCCCCCGATCAGCTCGCGCAGTTCGACCAATACGTGATCGAGAGCCCGCCTCCGGATCCGTGGATGCTGATCCTGATGGGAATGCCCGCTGGTTTGACGTTCAATCTGATTCCGGGCTTGTGCGAGGAGATCGCGTTCCGCGGTTACTACTTTCGCGAGATGCCGGGGCGCTTCTGGGGCCGGTCGACGCGCATCGGCCTCTTGTGGTGGCTTTGGCTCGCGCCATCGATCGCGATTGGCAATTGGTACGGCACACCCGGTTGGTGGGGCGTCGCCCTGGCGCTCCCCTGGTGCATCGTCGCGTCTTGGATACTGGTGTACATCCGCGCGCGCAGCGAGTCGGTGGTCGCCGTTGGAATCGCGCGCGGGACGACACTGGCGCTGACCGCGGCGGCCGACGACCTCACCTTTGGCGCCCCGACATGGCTCGCGCCATTTTACGGGGCGTCTGGGATTGCGGCGCTTTGTCTCGTTTGGTTGGGATGTTGGGCGCACGACAAGACGCTCGCAGAGGCACGGCTGACCACGACGTGAAGGAAGTCGGTGTGGACGAGAATCGCAAGCTAGGTCTTCGGAGTCGCTACGGCTCTTGTGCGCTCGTCACCGGAGCGGCCCGCGGCATTGGAAAAGCGTACGCCACCCTTCTCGCGGCCGAGGGGTTCGAGCTTCTCTTGGTCGATCGCCAAGAGCAGGAGATCCGCGCATTGGCCGATGCGCTGGGTTCGGAGCACGACATACGAGCTCGTGCCCTAGTCTGCGATCTCACCAGGCACGACCTGGTGGAGACGGCCGGCCGTTGGGCCGATTCGTACGACATCGGTCTTCTCGTCAACAACGCGGGCGTTTCGGACCTCGATCCCTTCCTGGACATTCCGCTCGAAGCACACCTAGGCGCCCTCGACCTGAATTGCCGCGCCACGCTGATCCTGACGCACGTCATGGGCCGGGCGATGGTTGCTCGAAAGCGTGGCGCCATCATCATGGTATCGTCGTTGTCCGGGCTATCGGGCTCGCCCTACTTCTGTCACTACGCCGCCACCAAGGGATACGGCTTGAATCTCGCTTCCGGCCTGTGGTCGGAGCTCCGACGAAGCGGGATCGACGTGCTGGCGGTATGCCCTGGGATGACCGACACGGGACCGGTCCGCGATCGAGGCCTGCACAGGGACTTGCCCTTCTACGTCCCGCTCACCCAGGCCGAGCAGGTTGCGCTTGCTTCGCTTCGCGCGCTCGGCAAGCAACCCGTCGTGGTCCCGACATGGGCAGACCGAGTGTCTGCGGGGTTGCTGTCGAAGCTCGCGCCGAGGGCGTGGACCCTTTCGATCATGAAGCGTTCGATCGAAAGAATGAGACGCTAGAATCGGTCCTTCGCGCCTCGAATCGCGGCGAACGAGGCGACCGGGTCTCGGCCGGCCGCCACTTTGGGATCATCGAAGCGAAGAAAGGGATTCGTCTCGAGCTCGCGGCCCAAGACCCCTGGCACGGTGAGCTTTCCTTCGTCCCGCGTCGCAATGGCTTCCTGAAGCGCGCGCTCCACATCGAGGTTGTCAGGCTCAATCGTCTTGGCAAAGCGGAGATTGTTCACCGTGTACTCGTGGCCACACCAGATCTTGGTGTCGGCGGGAAGCAATCGCAGTTTGGACAAAGACCGCGCCATCATCTCCATGGTTCCCTCGAACACGCGTCCGCAACCAGCGATGAAGAGCGTATCCCCACTGAAGAGGTTTCCGTCCGCGAGGTATGCAATCGCACCGAGCGTGTGTCCCGGAATCTCGATAACCTCGACCGTGAGCCCCCCAAAGTCGAATGAGTCTCCCTCCGAGAGCGAATCGGTCTGCCGCGGAATGCGTCGGTGCTCCGCGTCGTAGCGGGAGCCTCGCACATGGCGGATGGGGCACTCCTCGATCAGCGGCTCGATTCCGCCGACGTGATCCCAGTGATGATGTGTGAGCCAGATTTCACTCAACCGGACGCGGTGGTGCGCGATGGCGCGAAGCACTGGATCCGCTTGAGACGGATCGACGACGGCCGCGCGCCCATCGCCGATGATCAGGTAGGCGTAGTTGTCGCTCAAACAAGGGACCGGAATCACCTGCATTGCTTGAACGTAGGGCTCAATGGGGAAGCCGGCCAAGCGTGAACCGGCGGGCAGCAGTTCGAAGCTCTGAATTACTGGGCAAACCAGTCTGCGAACGACGCGCCGTAGCTTCGGCGTGGCTCGTGAAACCGGCGTCCTAAGGCGTCTCGTCGCCAAACGGGCGGTTGTCCGTCCAATCGAACGAGCCCTCGTCGCGCTCGCGCACGGCCTGCTTCCAACCCACCTGCTCGGCTCGCCGCTTGAAGTTGAGGCCTTCCGGACTGTGGCGCGTGATTCCATCGAACAGCGTGGCAAGCATCTGCGTCTGATGCATGCCCATCGCCTCGACCGCGTGGTTGATTACCAGCTTCTGCATCATCAGCTGATTGATGGGCACCGTGGAGATTCGCGCTGCGAGCGCCTCGACCGCTTCATCGAGCCGGTCGGATGGAACCGCCTCGTGGACGAGGCCCATGCGCTCGGCTTCGCGTCCGTCGATCGTGTCGCCCGTGAAGAGCATTCGCTTCGCCCGCTGAGCCCCGATCCGGTAGACCCACATCGCCGTGGTGGGGCAGCCCCAAACGCGCGCGGGCATGTATCCGATGCGCGCGTCCTCTGCCATGACGATCAGGTCCGAGCAGAGCGCGATATCGGATCCTCCGGCGACCGCATAGCCGTGGACCTTGCAGATCACCGGCCGGTACGAACGCCAGAGCGACATAAATAGCTCGGTGTTTCGCATCATGAAGGCGTAGTCCTTCATCGGATCCCACGGCATCTCCTGCGTTCCCGACGCCGCGCCGGTCGCTTCCGCGTAGTACGCGAGATCGTAGCCTGCGCAGAACCCTCTTCCTGCGCCCGACAAGACGATCACGTGAGCTCTGTCGTCGGAATTCGCCTTTGCCACACACTCGGCGAGCTCGACGGGAAGCTCGTCGTCGATGGCGTTCATCACCTCGGGCCGGTTCAACGTAATCCGGGCGATCCGGCCATCTCGTTCGTAGAGGACTTTCGACATGACATGCTCCGTATTCTTCGAGTCTCGCGCTTTCGATAAGTCATTCTGCCCTTGTGCGAGGACATGTTCTAGCCCAAGACCGACCGTTGACCCGACCGCGGAGGGCCCCAGAGACTGCACAAGCCATGCCCAATCATCTTCAGAACGAAACCAGCCCGTATCTCTTGCAGCACGTCGACAATCCAGTCGATTGGTACCCGTGGGGCGAAGAGGCGCTGGCGATCGCCAAGAGGGAGGACAAGCCCATCCTGTTGAGCATCGGCTACGCCGCTTGCCATTGGTGCCACGTGATGGAGCACGAGTCCTTCGAAGACGAGGACACGGCGGCGCAGATGAACGCCGACTTCGTCAACGTGAAGGTCGACCGCGAGGAACGCCCGGACATCGACAGCATTTACATGCAGGCGGTCACTGCCATGACGGGTCGTGGGGGATGGCCGATGACGGTGTTCCTCACACCGGACGGGAAGCCATTTTACGCCGGCACATACTTCCCCAACGAGCCCCGGCACGGCATGCCGAGCTTTCGTCAAATACTGACCGGCGTGAGTCGAGCGTGGAAGAACGATCGACAAAACATCGAAAGCAGCGCGGGCGAAGTCGCAGCGCAGCTCCGCGCAGTATCGGAGGTCGGGCTCGACGCGGGCCGGCTCGATGCCGATGTCTTTCGAGGCGCTCTTCGCATGCTGGGCCAAGGCTTCGATGCTGCCTGGGGCGGCTTCGGCGGCGCGCCGAAGTTCCCGCAGCCGATGACGCTCGAGTTCTTGCTGCGCGAAAGCCTTCGTGATCGGGACTCGAACGCGCTCGGCATGGCGGAGACGACGTTGGAGAAAATGGCCCGAGGCGGCATGTATGATCAGCTGGGCGGAGGTTTCTCGCGCTACTCGGTCGATCATCGCTGGCTCGTGCCTCACTTCGAGAAGATGCTCTACGACAACGCGCAGCTCGCCCGTGTCTATCTGCATGCCTGGCAGATCACCGGCAACCGGTTCTATCGTCGCATCACCGAGGAAACGCTCGACTACGTGCTGCGCGAGATGCGTCACGAGGAAGGTGGATTCTACAGCAGTCAGGATGCCGACAGCGAAGGGGTGGAAGGGAAGTTTTACGTCTGGTCCGCCGACGAGATTCGAGAGACGCTGGGCCCAGATGCAGACGTCTTCATGCGGATCTATGGCGTATCGGAAGAGGGCAATTGGGAGGGCCACAACATCTTGAGCCTTCATCTCGAACCGAACGGGCTTGCGGCACAGCTCGGCATCGACCCGGACGAGCTACGCGCTCGCGTCGATGCAGCGCGAGAACAGCTCTACCGCATCCGCTCCAAACGCGTTTGGCCGGGGCTCGACGACAAGGTGCTGACGGCTTGGAACGGGCTCATGCTCGGTGCGTGCGCCGATGCGGGCCGGGTGCTTCGAAGGCCCGACTACCTCGAGGCCGCCCAAGCCAACGCCGAGTTTCTGCACCGAACCATGCGACGGGATTCCGGGCGACTGCTCCGAGCTTGGAAAGCCGGTTCGCAAGCAAAGTACAATGCCTATCTCGAAGACTATGCGTGCTTGGCCCATGGCTTGTTGGCGTTGTACGAGGCCACCTTCGAGGCGCGCTGGATCGATTGGGCGCGCGAGCTCGGCGAGCTGATGATGAGGCACTTCCGCGACACCAAGAATGGCGGCTTCTTCGACACGTCGGATGACCACGAAGAGTTGATCCATCGGCCCAAGGACCTGCAAGACAACGCCGTCCCGAGCGGCAACTCGATGGCGGCGACCGTGCTCTTGAAGCTCAGCTTGCTGACGGGCAACGGGGAGTACTGGCAAGTGGGCGAGGAAAGCACCGCCATGATGACCAGATTCATGAGCCAGTACCCGTCGGGTTTCGGACAGTGGCTCAACGCGGCCACGTTCATCCTGAGCGAGCCTCTCGAAATCGCGCTGGTGGGAAGCCAGGCGGAGCTCGAGCCGCTGCTCGCAGTCGTACGTAAGGGGTACCGCCCGTTCCAGGTCATCGCTGCGGCCGAACCGAGCGATCCCGTGACTCTGCCGCTCCTCGAAAATCGGCCCCAAGTCGACGGCAAGGGGACCGCGTACGTCTGCCGTCATTTCGCGTGCCAGGCTCCGGTTACCGAGCCTCACGCGCTCGAAGCGCAGCTCCAAGAAAGCTGAGGCGCGTCACCGCGCCGGGGGCTCGTCGATCACGATCGGGTTACGCGCGGGTGCATCCGGAGTGCCGGTTGGCGCATCGTCGCCAAAGCCAGGAACGGTCCAATCGATCCCCTCGTCAGTCTCCAGCTCCACCTGCCGAGGCGCCGACTCGGGCTCGGGCTCGGGCGCGGACGCCGTCGCTGACGCCGTCGCTGACGCTGGCGCTGACGCTGACGCTGCTCCCGTCGCAGCCATCGGGCGCTTTGGTGGCGTCCTCTTCTTCTTCGGCCGCACTGCCTTTCTTGGCGCGGGCTCGGCCTCTACGACCGGTGGCTCCGGGATCGCTTCGGCCACGACCGCCGCGTCAGGCTCGACCGAGGATGCATCCGGCACGACGTCTGCCACCGGCGCATCGATCGCGACGTCGGTCGCTTCGATCTCCTCGCGAAGGGTTGGCGACTGTATGGGCTCGGGCTCCGGTGTCGGCTCGAGGGCGCCGGCCCGCCACCAGCTCCCCGCAGCCACCCCGATCGAGGCAAGCGCCACCATGGCGAGCGACACCCAGAACCAAGACCGCTTCTTGCGCTTGGGAGAGGAAACCGCTGTGAGATCATGGGCGGTGGTGCCGAATGGCTTGGGCGCCGAGGACAAGAACGCCTCTTCCTCCGGGTCACGCGGAAAGGCCGCCAATCTGGTATCTGCGAAGGCAGCAGGCTCGCCCGGCAGCGAGCTCGAAGCCAAGAGGTCGCCGAGATAAGAGCCCGGTGCGGCGAGCTCGTCTCCCCAAACCGTGCCGAGCAACAACGTCCGGGCGTCGTTGAGCAGCCCCGCGCGACCCGCAGCCTCCGCCAGCGAGTCGAGAAACTCGGCCAACGTCTGCTGACGCATGTCCGGATCCTTGCGGAGCGCCCGCATGACCACCATGGCCAATTCATCAGGAACCTGAGCGCCCCTTCCCTTGCTACGCAGCGGGGGCGGCTCCCGGTGAACGTGCTGCATCAAGATCGCACCCGCCGTGGTTCCTTCGAAGGGAAGCTCGCCCGTGAGCAACTGATAGGCCAGAACGCCCAGCGAATAGATGTCGCTCCGGTGGTCGGTCCCTTCGCCCGTGGCCGCCTCGGGTGAAATGTAAGTTGCGGTTCCGAAGACACGCCCGCTCTGCGTGGTGGTCGCATCGCCCTCGGCCTGCAACACGCGTGCAATCCCGAAGTCCACGAGCTTGACGAAGTCATCGTCCCGTCCGCGGCGCACCAAATAGACGTTCTCCGGCTTGATGTCGCGATGCACCACGCCGGCTGCGTGGACGGCGCCCAGCCCGGCGCAGAGCTTCATCAGAAGAATGACCGCGCGATCGAGCGCCGGCGGCCCCAGCTTCTCGAGCTCCTCGGCCAGGGACCTTCCTTCGAGTAGCTCCATGACGATGTAGAGTCGGCCGTCGGCGAGTCGTCCCGACAGAAACACCCGGACCAAGTTGGGATGATCGAGCGCAATGGCCAATCGCGCCTCGCGCTCGAAGCGTAGGACCGCTTGCCCGTCCCGTGCGAGCTCCTGTCGCAAGACTTTGATCGCCACGTTGCGGCCGACCGTGGTCTGGTGGGCCCGGTAGACGGTGCCCATTCCTCCCGTGCCGATCTGCGCGTCGATCCGAAACTGCTCGAGCAGGACCGTGCCCAACAAGGGGTCGGGAATCTCGTGGTCGGTCACCAGCGGGCTCCCGTCGTGCGGGCAGTACCCTGCCTCGCTTAGGAACTTCGAACCGCAGCGAAGGCAGACTTTTCGCATCTCGGTGGGCTTCCTCGATGACCCGGGGGGCGTAGCACTTGGTACTGGAAAGTACAATTTCACCTGAGACGTCTCCGGGCTTGCGAGCTTCATTTCTGTCGGTGCTTTTTTGCACTAACTTGCTTCGCAAGAAGCATGCGGATCATCGGCGGAAAGCTGTCCGGACGAAGGTTCGAAGCGCCCGGTGGCCGTGGCACGCGGCCCACCTCGGACCGCGTACGCGAGGCGCTCGCCTCGGTACTCGAGTCACGGGGCGCGTTCGACGAGGCAAGGGTGCTGGATCTCTTCGCTGGGACAGGCGCGCTGAGCTTCGAGGCGTTGTCCCGTGGCGCATCGGACGCCGTCGTCGTGGACGGCGATGCCCGCGTCGTCCGCCAGATCGCGAAGAGCGCACGAGAGCTCGGCTTGACCTCGAAAGTGCGATCGGCCCGAGTCGATCTCCTGGGCGATCCTGCAGCAGCCGTGCGTCGGCTTCCCGAGGCAGACGGCGGGTTCACTCTGGTTTTTGCCGATGCCCCGTATCGCAGAATCGATGCGGTGCCCGGGCTTCTGACCGAGCTCATCGCACGAGAGCGTCTCGCCCCCGGCGCATGGGTGGTCATCGAGCACGCCGCCGAGCACGACTGGGTTTGGCCGATTGGGCTCGCTTCGGATGCGGAGTACCGCTATGGTCAGACGCGAATCAGCCTCGGTTTCTACGCACCCGAGAAAGGCAGTCAGTGAGCATCGCCGTTTATCCTGGATCGTTCGACCCGATCACCAAGGGTCACACCGCCATCATCAAGAGTGGCTTGGTGGCGTTCGAGAAGATCATCGTAGCGGTCTTGAACAACGAGGCGAAGCGGCCTCTTTTCTCGGTCGCCGAGCGAATGGAGATGATCCACGAAACCATCGTGGACATGGGCGCTGACCCAAGCCGCGTCGAGGTCGACAGCTTCGACGGCCTTCTGGTCAACTACGCAGCGAGACGCAATGCCCATGTGATCCTCCGGGGCCTTCGCGCCGTGGCCGACTTCGAGTACGAGCTCCAGATGGCCAACATGAACCGCCACCTCAATCCAGGCGTGGAAACCGTTTTCATCATGGCTGACGACGCCTATTTCTACGTGGCGTCCACCCTGGTCAAGGAAGTCGCCAGGCTCGGCGGCGACATTTCGGAGCTGGTGCCGCCGCCCATTCTGCCGAGGCTTCTCGCCAAATTCGACAGATAGGTCGGAGGCTGGACTAGCCCCTCGCGCGCGAGCCGGCGCACCTCCGGCAGGGCCGCCAAAGACACCTTGCCGACCTGGAGCTCCCACATCGTCGCGGCCCCTTGCTCCACCGCTCGGCGCACCCGAAGCCAGCTGGAGAGATAGACGGCATCACGTGCGACCCCGCCCGCCCGGAATGCACGTTCGCAAAGAGTCACTGCTTCGGCGGGCGAAAATCCGTGCTCGCGGACCAGTGCCCTGGCCGCGTCCCCGAACGACACACCGGAGTGCATCGCATGAGTCGCGAGCACACGGCCGGCCAGCGTCCGCTGGCGCTGCGCATTCAGTTGCCCCGCAAGCTCTTCGAGGCAGATGGCGACACCCTCCTGGTCGCCGAACGATGCGGCGGTGCCGATCGAGAAGATGCCCAACACCTGGGTCCGACCGTTGAACGACGAAACCAAGTGTCCGTAGACCTCGTGCGTAGCCAATCGCTGCGCCTCGCAGGCCCCGAACGATCGATCGGCGATGAAGACGGTGCGCTCACCCACTGCGGCATTTGCAATCAGATGGGGATCGATCCGCACCGCAATGTGAAGGCCGACGTGCTCCGCATACGCCAACATCAAGTCTCGGAGGCTCACCCCGTCAGCGGAGGCTGCGGGAATGGTCTTGGTTTCGACCTCGACGGGTGCGCGGGCGAGAATCTCGTGGGCCGCGTCGAGCACGGTACCTCCGCCCTCGGCAAACAAGGGCTCGACGCCCGTTCCGAAGAGGCGCGCAGCCATGGGTCGCACCTGCTTGCTCGAGCCGAGAGACTCGAGGAGCAACAGCTCGGTTTCGATCTCTTCGAGCCGAAGCGAGTAGAGCTCGGCGGCGGGGGAGTCGGCGGCAAGCCGCCGGGCGCGGCCGAGCTCACGCCAAATCTCGCGATCGACGGCAACCGGTTGCCACGTCCAGCGCGGCTTCGCATGGGCGTCACGCGCCACGCGGTCGATCAACCTCTGCCGTTCGGCCGGATCGCCGTGCGTCGTGGCGCTGATCAGAAGGCGTGCGGCGGCATGCAAACGACGCAAGGCGACGTCGAGCTCTGCCTGCGAACGCCCCCTGCGCGGGCTAGAGGAGCTGCGTGGCGCGCTCTGCCAGCTCACTCCGCTCACCTTTGGAAAGTGTGACGTGGGCGCCGATGGTTTCGGACTGGAAACGCTGCGCCACGACCGTCAGGCCATTGCTCGCGGCATCCACGTATGGATTGTCGATTTGGTACGGATCGCCGGTGAGGACGATCTTCGTATCCGCCCCACATCGAGTGATGACGGTCTTCACCTGGTGGGGTGTGAGATTCTGTGCCTCGTCGACGACCAGGAACTGATTTGGAAGCGAACGGCCCCGAATGTACGTGAGCGGCTCGACCTGAATGATGCCCGACGCCACCAGCTCTTCGTAGTTCCGATGCTCGGAGATCCGACCACGGCCGCTACTGAAGATGTACTCGAGATTGTCGAATATCGGCTGCATCCAGGGGTTGAGCTTCTCCTCCACGGTCCCAGGTAGATAGCCCACATCGCGGCCCATGGGAAAGATCGGGCGCGATACCAACATCCGACTGTAGGCGCCGTCCTGAATCACGGACTGCAATCCTGCGGCGATCGTCAGGAGTGTTTTGCCAGTTCCCGCCTTTCCAACGAGGGTGAGAAGGTGAATGTCCGGCGAGAGCAACATGTCGAGGGCGAAGTACTGCTCGAGGTTTCGGGGCCTCACGCGCCACACGCCGTCACGACCTACGCGAAGGGGAACGATGGTTCCACTCTTCGGATCGAAGCGACCGAGCGCGGTGTGCCGGGGCCGGTCACGGTCACGCAGTACCACGCCGGCATGTGGGTACAACTGAGCGTCCAGTAAGCCGACGTCGATCAGCTCCCGCTTCGCGAGCTGATCCACGATCCCCCCTTCGACGTCGACGGTGACCACGCCCGAGTAGAGGTCGTCGATGGAGACCCTGCCGCCCTCGTACGTTTCCGCGCGCAAACCCAACGCATCGGCTCGAATGCGTAGATTGGTGTCCATGGTCACGAAGACCAGTGGCTGATTGGGGTTTTCATCACGAAGATCGAGGGCCATCTGAAGAATGAACCGGTCCATCTCGCCCGGCCCCCGCGACCGATTGGGCATCTCCGGAGGCACCGCAACACGAAGCTCACCGCCGGTGCTCTGGATCGGCACGCCTTGATCCAAAGAGCGCCCGTTCTGATCGCGTAGCTCGTCCAGGATGCGCGACAGGTGACGTGCGTTCTGTCCGAGCTCGCTGAGCTCTTTCTTGAATTGATCGACCTCTTCGATGACGAAGATTGGCAGAACGACCGTGTTGTCCTCGAACTTGTAGACCGCTAACGGGTCGTGAAGGACCACATTGGTGTCCAAGACGTAGGTCTTCTTCACGCTGGCAGACGGTAGCACGCTTTGGTGCACCAGGTACCGAGAAACGAAAACCGGGTATAGTGCGCTCCGCGGGCACTTCATGATCGGGGAGCTGAGTTATCAAAGCCTCGCCATCCTCGCAGCGGCTGGGGTGCTCGCGACGGTGATCAACGTAATGGCGGGCGGCGGCGGAATGATCGTGCTGCCCGCGCTGATCGCGCTCGGGCTTCCTGCAGACGTGGCGAATGGAACGTACCGACTGGCAGTCGTCGCCCAGAGCGCTGCCGGAACGGCTGCTCTTCACGGAGAAGGGAAGCTCGATACGGGCTCGATTGTGCCAATCCTGATCCCCACGGCGCTCGGAGCGATCGCGGGCGCATTGCTCGCGACCTGGGTTCCACGTGAGCTCCTGAAGCCGATCCTGTTGGTCACCATGATCTTCATGGCCGCCCTGATCGCTTTTCGGAAGCAGACGCTGATCGCCGTCGAAGGAGGCGCACGTTCCCCATCACGAGCGCCTCGTTCTTACGTCGCGCTCTTCTTGGCCGGTGTGTACGGCGGCTTCATTCAGGCCGGAGTCGGTTTCTTGTTGTTGGGAGTTCTGGTTGGAACGCTGCGTCACAATCTCATCGCCGCCAATGCACTTAAGTTGGTCGTCACGCTCGTATTTGGCACGGTCTCTCTTGGTATCTTCGCCTGGGCCGGGTTGGTTGCCTGGTTGCCGGCCGTCGTCCTCGCAGCCGCGTCGATTGTGGGCGCCAGGCTGGGCGTGCGGCTCATGCTCAGAGCGCCCGTGTCGTGGCTGCGATGGTTTGTGCTCGCATGTGTGGTGGCCACATGCATCGCCGCCTGGCTTCGTTAGTTAACTCGGATCATCCTTAGTGATACCCTGATCATCAAGGAGGACTTCGATATGGGGGAAATGGTCAAGCAGATTGCAGCCCTGCAGGACTACGAGCGCTACCAGGATCTGCACTGGGAGGGCTCCTTCGAAGACTACCTTCAAATCGTGCGTGAAAGGCCGCAGGTCACACGCAACGCATTCCAACGTCTCTACGACATGGTCGTGTCGTACGGCGAGGAAGAGTACATCGACAACAAGAAGAAGCTGATCCGCTATCCGTTCTTCAAAGACCCAATCGAGGAAGGCAAAGACGCGATCTTCGGGTTGGACATCCCGCTGATGCGCCTCGTGCACGTGTTGCACGCCGCAGCTCAAGGGTATGGACCCGAAAAGAGAATCATCTTGTTGCACGGACCGGTGGGCTCATCGAAGAGCACCATCGCGCGCTTGCTGAAGAAGGGGCTCGAGCGTTACTCGCGAACGCCCGAGGGAGCTCTCTACACCTACGAGTGGATCAACCTGCATCAGACTGGGCTTGCGGGCGGTGACGATACGTTTCCTTGTCCGATGCACGACGAGCCGCTTCGGCTCATTCCACCCGAGTGGCGTGACCATGCGGTGCAGGAGCTGCGTCTCGGGAACGATCGGCAGCGAGTGTACGTGCGGGGAGAGCTCAACCCGGCGTGCCGCTTCATCTTTCGAAATCTGCTCGAGCGGTACAATGGCGACTGGTCCCGGGTTATGAACAATCACATCAAGGTGAGGCGCTTGGTCCTCAGCGAGCAGGATCGCGTGGGCATCGGCACCTTTCAGCCGAAGGACGAAAAGAACCAGGACTCCACCGAGCTCACGGGCGACATCAACTACCGAAAGATCGCCGAATATGGCTCTGATTCCGATCCTCGTGCATTCAACTTCGACGGCGAGTTCAACATCGCCAATCGGGGTGTGGTCGAGTTCGTCGAGGTCTTGAAGCTCGACGTGGCATTCCTCTACGATCTGCTCGGGGCGACACAAGAGCACAAGATAAAGCCGAAAAAATTCGCCCAGACCGACATCGACGAGGTGATCATCGGGCACACCAACGAGGCAGAGTACAAGAAGCTCATCAACAACGAGTTCATGGAGGCCTTGCGAGACCGCACCATCAAGATCGACATCCCGTACATCACGAAGATGAACGAGGAGATCAAGATCTACCAGAAGGACTTCAGCTCTTCGCGTCTCCGCGGCAAGCACGTCGCGCCGCACACGCTCGAAGTGGCCGCAATGTGGGCGGTGTTGACGCGGCTCGAGGAGCCCAAGAAGCATCAGCTTTCGTTGCTCCAAAAGCTCAAGCTGTACGACGGGAAGATTCTACCGGGCTACACGCAAGACAACGTCAAGGAGCTTCGCAAAGAAGCAAACCGCGAGGGTCTCGAAGGAATGTCCCCTCGGTACGTTCAGGACAAGATCAGCAACGCGTTGGTTCGCGAAGGCAACGAGGGTTACATCAACCCGTTCATGGTGCTCAACGAGCTGGAGAAAGGCCTTGCGGCGTCGCTCACCGTGGGTGAGGACCAGCGAAAGCGTTTCGGCGAGCTGATCAGCGTGGTGAAAGCGGAGTACGACGAAATCGTGAAAAACGAGGTGCAGAGGGCGATCAGCGCGGACGAGGAAGCCATAGGCCGCCTGTGTGCCAACTACATCGACAACATCCGGGCCTATCTGATGAAGCAAAAGGTCAAGAACAAGTACACCGGCAAGGACGAAGAGCCGGACGAGCGTCTGATGCGCTCGATCGAAGAGAAGATCGATATCACGGACGCCCGAAAGGACGATTTCCGACGCGAGATTATGAATTTCATCGGCCATTTGGCGCTGGAAGGCAAGAAGTTCACCTACGAAACCAATGACCGGCTCCGGCGCGCCCTGGAGATGAAGCTGTTCGAGGATCAGAAGGATTCGATCAAGCTGTCGAGCTTCGTGTCGAACGTGATCGACAAAGAGACGCAAGACAGGATCGACATCATCAAGAACCGGCTCATCAAGTACTACGGCTACAACGAAGCATCTGCGACCGACGTGCTCGCGTATGTGGCGAGCATCTTCGCGAGGGGCGACGTGAGGGAGTAAGAGTGTCGCTACGAATCGACCAAGACCATTCTCGGTTTCGCAGCATCGTGCGCGGTCGGATTCGACAGAATCTCCGGAAGTACATCTCGAAGGGCGAGCTGCTCGGCAGGCAAGGCAAAGACCTCGTTTCGATACCGATTCCGCACATCGACATTCCCAAGCTGCGTTTCGGCGACAAGCAGCAGGGCGGCGTGGCGCAAGGCGACGGCGAGCCGGGCGATCCCTTGTCGGGAAGCCCCCAAGAAGGAGACGGACCGGGGCAAGCCGGGGATCAGGCCGGCGAGCACGCGCTGGAGGTCGAGCTAACGCTCGACGAGCTCGCCGACATCTTGGGCGAGGAGCTGGAGCTTCCCAACATCGAGAACAAGGGAAAGAGCGCAATCGTCGACAAGAAGGATCGGTACGTGGGCGTGCGCAACGTCGGGCCAAACTCGCTGCGGCACTTCAAGCGAACCTTTCGCAGCGCGCTTCGGCGCCAAATCGCGCTGGGCACGTACGACGCGAAACGTCCGGTGATCATCCCGACTCGGGACGACATGCGATACAAGTCTTGGAAGACGGAAGAAGAGCCAGTCGCCAACGCCGTCATCATCTACATGATGGACGTTTCCGGGTCGATGGGTGACGAGCAAAAAGAGATCGTCCGGATCGAATCCTTCTGGATCGATACGTGGCTGCGCAAGCAGTACAAGGGCATCGATACCCGGTTCATCATCCACGATGCGGCCGCGCGCGAGGTCGATCGCGACACGTTCTTTCGGACCAGGGAGTCCGGCGGCACCATGATTTCGTCGGCCTATAGGCTCGCAGCGGAGATCATCGACCGCGACTATCCTGCCTCGCAGTGGAACATCTATCCGTTCCACTTTTCGGATGGTGACAACTGGAGCGTCGACGACACGCTCTTGTGCGTGGACATCTTGAAGAAGCTCCTACTGCCGGCTTCCAACGTGTTTTGCTACGGACAGGTCGACAGCCCTTATGGCTCGGGGCAGTTCATCAAGGACTTGCGGGAGCATTTTTCGGGCGAAGATCAGCTCATCACGAGCGAAATCAACGACCGCGACGCGATCGTAGAATCGATTCGAGAGTTTCTCGGGAAAGGCAAGTAGGCGTGGCTCAGTTTGCCCTCAAGACCGCCCTTCCCAACTACCTGCGCGACGAGCAACAGCGCATCGAGGAGCATGCGCGCCGGGTCGGCCTCGACTTCTTTCCGACGATCTTCGAAGTCCTGAGCTACGACCAGATGAACGAAGTCGCCGCTTATGGCGGCTTCCCCACGCGCTACCCGCATTGGCGATGGGGCATGGAGTTCGAGAAGCTGAGCAAGAGCCACGAGTATGGTCTTTCGAAGATCTACGAGCTGGTGATCAACAACAATCCCGCCATCGCCTACTTGCTCGAAGGAAACAGCTTGGTCGATCAGAAGCTGGTCATGGCCCACGTGTACGCTCACGTCGACTTCTTCAAGAACAATTTCTGCTTTCGCATGACGAGTCAGGGCCGCGATCCGCGGAGCGGTTCCGACGTCAGAAAGTGGATCGACACGATGGCCAATCACGGTGCAATCGCGCGCAAGTGGGCGAACCGCATCGGCCTCGAGAAGGTCGAGGAGTTCATCGACGCCTGCCTGAGCCTCGAGAATCTCATCGACCCCCAGAAGCCATTCATTCCGAGAGACACCTCACCGAAGACCTCCGAGGAAGAAGAACCGGAAGAAACGCAGGAAGTGCCGCTCCTTCGCGTCGATCGCGAGTACATGGAGTCGTTCATCAATCCGGAGGAGTTCGTCGAATCGCAAAGGAAGAGGCTGGCAGAGGAAGCCGAGCTGGCTCAGCGCTTCCCGTCCGAGCCCGTGCGGGACGTGCTGGGATTCTTGTTGGAGAATGCGCCGCTCCAACGCTGGGAAAGGGAGTGTCTCGCCGTGATCCGTACGGAGGCCTACTACTTCCTGCCGCAGATGCAGACCAAGATCATGAACGAAGGCTGGGCGAGCTACTGGCACTCCCGACTCATGACCGAAAACATCTGCGACGCCAGCGAGATCGTGGACTACGCGGATCGATGCGCGAGCGTGCTGGCAACGGCGCCCGGACAGCTCAATCCGTACAAGCTGGGGATCGAGCTGTTTCGGCACATCGAGGATCGCTGGAACAGGGGACAGTTCGGCAAAGAGTGGGACGACTGCGACGATTGGGAGCTTCGGCGGCACTGGGATCGCCGGACGGGGCTCGGTCGCGAGAAGATTTTTCAGGTCCGCTCTCTGTACAACGACGTGACGTTCATCGACGAGTACCTGACGGAAGATTTCGTCGCCGACCAGAAGCTATACTCGTTCGGGTACAACGAGCGGAACGATCGCTGGGAAATCGAAAGCCGGACTTTCGAGGACGTGAAACGCCAGCTCCTCGCGAGCCTGACCAATGCCGGCAACCCGATCATCTCGGTAGTGGATGCAAATCACGGAAACCGATCCGAGCTGCTGCTGCAGCACACCCATCAGGGGGCGGACCTTCGGTTGGACTGGGCCAAAGAGGTGACCAAAGCCCTCGCCCGCGTCTGGACGCGACCCGTGGAGATCCACACCGTCGTCGACGAGAAACCGACGGCGCTTCGCTACGACGGCTCCGACTACTCGCAGAAGCTGCTCTAGACCGAGTCTCGGTCTAGAGCCCGGTGCAGTTGGCGAACCGAATCGTGGTCGGCCCCCCGCCGGTGGCGCCGACGTCGAAGCCGAACCCCGTCGTGCTGCTCAAAAGAGAGTCACACTGCAGATCGAACGTCACCTCGCCGCCGCCGACCGTGATGCTCGAGAGTTGGCAGGGTTGCTCCGGCGATGGTGGCTCCGTTCCGCACGCGCCGATGTCGTAAGAAAGGCCGTCCTCGACGATCGTGACGTTGCAAGGAAACGGCTCCACCGGGGCGTTGTCGCTACCGATGGTGGCCTCGAGCTCGAAACCGAACGCGCCGCCGACGTCCGCCTCGAGGCGGTAGCTCGTTCCACCCGACCTCTCGATTCCTTCACAGGTGGCGATGATCGGGTCGTCGGTGCAGGTGATGTCACCGTGCTGCCCGACGATGGCCCGCTCGTTTGCGCCAACTCCGTCATTCAGGCAGGTGTTGGGGGCCGCGGAGCCGCAACCAGCTTGGCTTTGCGATGGGCAGGTGAGATTCCACCGGGCATCCACCGTCACCGGCCCGCCGCTATCGGCGCACGAGATCGCCAAGACCGAGAGCAACGGCCAAACGCGCTGCGCTTTCTTCATGCTCCACCCCACCAGTACAGGGTAGCCAGGCCGACAAACGCCGGCAACTAAGGGGTCGAAAGCGCGTGGCTCAGGTCGTCGCGGAGGTCTTCCACGTCCTCGAGGCCCACGGAGACCCGAATCAGGTCATCTCCGATTCCCCGCGCCCTACGCGCTTCCTTGGGCATCGACGCATGGCTCATCATCGCCGGCTGGCCGATCAGTGACTCGACGCCTCCGAGGCTTTCGGCCAAGGCAAAGAGCCGAACCCGTGTCAGTATCGACCGGACCCGTTCGCGTCCGCCCTCGACCTCGAAGGACAACATGCCTCCAAAGCCCGTCATCTGCTTCGCTGCGAGCGCATGTTGGGGATGGTCCGAAAGCCCGGGATAGTGCACGGCGACGACGTCCTCCCGAGCACGGAGCCAATCCGCGAGCGCCAGGGCATTTTCGCAATGGCGAGCCATTCGCAGCGGCAGCGTCTTGATACCCCTTGCCACCAGGTAGCAGTCGAACGGCGAAAGAACGGCGCCGCCGGCGCGTTGCGTGAGGCGAAGCCGCTCGGCCAAGTCTCCGGCGTCCTTGCTGATGACCGCGCTCGCCAGGACATCGCTATGACCGTTGATGTACTTGGACAGGCAATGCACTATCAGATCCGCGCCGAGCTCGAGCGGCCGTTGGAGCAGCGGGATCGCGAACGTGCTGTCCGTCACACACCGGGCGCCCCGCGCGTGGGCGAGCTTCGCGACGGCCTCGATGTCGAACACACGAAGCAACGGGTTGGTAGGTGTTTCGACCCAGACCATCTTGGTCGAGTCGCGCATTGCCGCCTGCACCACGGCGAGATCGCCCATGTCGACCCAAGACACCTCGACTCCCACACCGCCGCGTCCGCGCCTCCCTCGAGCGAAGCGAGCGTTCGCTCGAGCGCATCTCGGTTCGGATTGCTGAAGCGACTGTACGCGTGCGCCTCGAACAGGCCCGGATCCTCCTGCACGAAGGTGGTCGAGAGCGAGATGGGCGGCGTCACAGGCTGCCCGGCTTCCTGGCCCATGTGCCCCGCATGCGCGGCGAGCGTTGCAATTCGATATTTCATGAGAGGGAGGTACCCTGGTCGCTATCCCGTTGCCAAGAGGGGTTTGCGGTAAATGGGTGACTCACGGTAGAAAGTGGCGGCTTCAACGATGCTCGAGCTCGTCTCAAACCCAGACGCGTGGATCGCGCTGCTGACGCTGACCCTGCTCGAGATCGTCCTCGGCATCGACAACATCGTATTCATCGCCATCTTGGCGTCGCGTCTTCCAGTCGATCATCAACCGCTGGCGTACCGGCTGGGTCTGCTCGGGGCGATGGTGACGCGAATTGCTTTGCTCATGACCATCAACTGGGTCATGCGGCTGACCGAGCCCTTGTTCGAGATCATGAGCCGCACGCTGTCCGGTCGCGATCTCATCTTGCTCGGCGGCGGTCTGTTTCTTATCGCGAAGAGCGCCCAGGAGATCTACAACAAAGTCGAAGGGGCGCCGCACGAGGACATCAAAGGCTGGTTCGACGGTCTGCCGGGGATCGTCGCTCAGATCATGCTCTTGGACGTCATCTTCTCGCTCGACTCGGTGATCACTGCGGTGGGAATGGCCGAGCACGTGGAAGTGATGGTCACCGCCATCGTCATTGCTATCGGAGTCATGTTGCTCTTCGCGAAACAGATCGGTGACTTCATAAACCGCTACCCTTCGCTCAAGATTCTCGCGTTGTCGTTCCTGCTGCTCATCGGCGTGCTGTTGACTGCCGAAGGCCTCGGGCAGCACATCAACAAGGGCTACATCTATTTCGCGATGGCGTTTGCCCTCGCGGTCGAGCTGCTCAACATTCGGTTTCGAAGCAAACAAGCGGCTGCATGAGAGAGTTTTTTGCTGCAGCCACTGCCTGCATGCGCCAGAATCGGCGGCAATGCGGTTGGCCACCCTGATAGGACCTGACCTTCAGGACGCGATTGCGAGCGGGCCGGAGGCCGTTCGTGAGGCGGTTTCGGAGTTCCATGCCGAAGACATCGCCGAGCTCCTCGAAGACTTGTCGCCGAAAGAGGCTGCAGCGCTCGTTCGCGCGCTGCCCACCGAGGCGGCCGCCGACGTGGTCGAGCGCCTGAGCCCACGCCGCCAAGTTCTCGTTTTCAACGCCATCGCTACGGGCAGAGCGGTCGAGCTCCTGGGAGAGATGGACCCCGACGACCGCGTCGACCTTCTACAGGAGCTCGAGCCAGACGACGCCAAGGCGCTGCTGACGGCGCTCGAGCGCCGCGAGCCCGAGGCGGCCGAAGAGGTTCGCGAGCTAGTTGGGTACGAGCCCGAGACCGCCGGCGGTATCATGACCACGGAGTTCGTGGCGCTGCCGCCGGCCACCAAGGTGTGGGAGGCCATCGAAGCAGCGCGAGGCTTCGGGCGCGAAGATCGAGCGGAGATTCTCTACTACATCTACGTGTGTGGGTTGAATGGCGAGCTTCTGGGCGTCGTTTCTCTTCGGGACTTGATCCTGGCCGACCCCGGCCAAGCGCTTTCCGAAATCATGATGGACAAGCTGGTTTGGATGTCCCCCTTCGACGACCAGGAAAAGGTGGCGCACGAGATCGCGCGATATGACTTGGCCGCCATACCCGTCCTGGACCACGCGTTTCGCATGCTCGGCGTGGTGACCGTCGACGACCTGGTCGATGTCGTGATCGAGGAGGCGACGGAGGACGCCCAGAAGATGGGTGGCCTCGTGCCTCTCGCGGATTCTTACTTTCAGACGACCTGGGCTGAGTTCGTTTGGAAGCGGGGCTCGTGGCTCGTCCTTCTCTTCCTCGCTCAGTTGTTGACTGCGACGGTGATTCGGAAAAATCAGGGTGTCCTCGAGGCAACGCTCGAGCTCGTCATCTTCATCCCGCTGATCATCGCATCAGGCGGGAATGCCGGATCGCAGTCGTCCACACTGATCATCCGTGCCATGGCGCTGGGAGAGCTTGCTCCCAAAGACTGGGGAAAAGTCCTCGGCCGCGAGTTGCTGATCGGGCTGTCCCTGGGCATCGCGCTCGGGCTGATGGGCTTCGCGCGCGGGTGGTTCGCAGGCGAAACCGTGGCGCCCATGGCGATCGCAACCGCCGTGGGGGTCAGCATCCTCGCGATCGTCACGCTCAGCACGATGATCGGCTCCCTGTTGCCGCTGCTGATCCGAAAGGCAGGCCTCGACCCTGCGGTATCCTCGACCCCGTTCATCGCTTCGGTGGTGGATGTCTTGGGTCTCATCGTCTACTTCGCAATGGCGCATCTGATTCTCTACGTCGTCTTCGGCTCGTAGCCTGTCGACCTTGCCTTCATCCGTGTTAGGCTGCCCCTTCCGAAGGGGAGCCAGAAATGCCGAACCTGACCATCAACTACAAGCAAGATGTCGACACTGTGTATCGTTTCGTGACCGACCAAGAAGTCATCAAGAAGCGCTGCGAAGCGATGGGAGAGAAGAACATTCGGGTCAAGGTCGAGGAGGCCGGTGGCACCAAGACCATCACCTCGACCCGAGAGATCGACAGTGACCTTCCAGGCTTTGCGAAGAAGCTCTTCAGCTCGACCAACACCATCGTCGAGCGGCGCGAGTGGCGCGATGCAGGGGACAAGAAGATCTGCAAGAGCCACATCGACATCGTGGGCACCCCTGGCAAGATCGATTCGAACATCACGATTTCGCCGAGCGGGACGGGCTGCACGTACGACATCGAGTTCGAGGTGAGCGCCAAGGTGCCGCTCATCCGGAAGAAGCTCGAAGAGTTCGTGGCGAAGACGACCCTCGAGGGCATGCGCGACGAGCACGAATACAATCAGCGCGAGCTAGGCGCCCGCGGCTGAGCCTCAGTCGGCGAAGCGCGCCGAACGTCCTTCGAGCCAGCCCGGACGATCAACCAGCGAAAACCGCCCGGTCTTTGGCCCACGCGCGAAGCGCCCCAATTCGCTCCGCCATGGTCACCGAGAGCGGCCTGGTCAGCTCGATTTCCTCCACCAGCGCCTCGGTGCTCAAGTCTTCTTGCCGCGAAAACGCCGTGTACAGCGCGGAAACCACGGCCTGCTCGATCTCTGCGCCGCTGAACCCCTCGGTGAGGGATGCGAGTCGCGCAATGTCGAATCTCGCGGGATCACGCTTTCGTCGCTCAAGGTGAATTTGCCAGATGCGTTGCCGCGCGTCTTCACCAGGTAGGTCGACGAAGAAGATCTCGTCGAAGCGTCCCTTGCGCATGAGCTCGGGAGGCAGCTTGGAAATGTCGTTTGCGGTCGCGATGGCGAACACGCTTTCCTTCTTGTCCTGCAGCCATGCGAGGAACGTGCCGAAGATACGCTGCGCTGGTCCGCCCTCGGCGTCGTCCTGGGACAACGCCTTTTCGATCTCGTCGATCCACAGCACCACGGGCGCCATTTGCTCTGCCAGCTTGATCGCCCGCTTCAGGTTCTTCTCGGTTTCCCCGACGTACCGATTGTATAGATTGGAGGGGTCCAGCCGAATGAGCGGAAGCTGCCATTCGGAGGCCACGGCCTTCGCACACAGGCTCTTCCCGCATCCCTGGACGCCGATGAGAAGAAGCCCTTTGGGGGGAGACAGGCCGTACTCCTTGGCGCGTTTTGGATCCGCGAAGGCTGCCTGCCGCTTGCGGAGCCAATCCTTGAGATTGTGAAGCCCCGCGATGTCGCCCATTCGGTGCTCGTGCGGAAAGTATTCGAGCACGCCGGACCGCTCGATGATCTGGCGCTTGGCCTGAAGCACGCGAGTGATGTCCTCGCGTCCGAGCACGCCATCCTCGACGACGGCTTGCGTGATGATCTTCTGCACCTCGAAGAAGGTGAGTCCATGTAGGGCGGCCAATAGCTGTGATACGTCCATGCCCGAAAGCTGAACCTTGACCTGCTGCCGGGCGGCCAAGTCGCGCAGAACGCCCTGGACGAACGAGTGGTAGGCCTCCGGCGTGGGGGCTTCCAAATTCATCGGCGTGAACAAATGGTCGAGCGCCGGAGGCACTTCCAGGCCGTTGCCGGACACGACGACGGCTCCGCGGTGCCCGAAGTACTTTGCGTGAATGCTCCTCAGCAGGGCGATGACGCCCGGCTCATGCAGATACGGGTCGAGCCCCCGAAGATGAAAAATGGCCTCGAGGTTCGAACGGTCGATGAACGCCAGTGCTTTTTGCGGCGAGTGGCTCTCGGGCGTCTGGCCCGGCTCGGGCAGCTCGCGGCGAAGCCCGCCGACTTGCGTCCAAGAGAACAGGGGCAAGCCGGTATGCTCTGCGGCGTGCTCCAGCAACACATGGAGCCGATCATCCTCGACCGTGTCCACCAACAACAGAGGATGGTGGGCCCGGATGAGAATCTCCAGCTCGTGCAGCTGATCAGCGGATGGCGGTACCCCCTTCAGCACGAATTCAGGATCGGAGGTCGCCGCGGGGGTGTCAAACCTTTGTGTGAGTTGACAGTGCCTAGGTCGTATCTACACTCGCCGGCATGGCAGCTTTGGGTGACAAACTGATGGACAAGCGGGTCGCGGAACGCAACATGGCGAAGGGCTTGCTCTCCAAGGAGCAATACGAGCAGTACCTGGCCGACCTCGCCGACAGCGAGGGGCGCTACGAACGGGTTCAGATCGAACCGGGTGATGCCAAGGACGCCTCCCGGGAGGAGTAGCTTCGATGAGCGAGGAAGACGCGCCGCCGGACATCGATTTCAACACGTTCATCTTGTCGTTGAGCACGTCCGCTCTTATGCATCTCGGTAAGCTTCCCGGCACCGATGAAGACACGGTCAACCTCGCTCACGCCAAGCAGGCCATCGACTGCATTGCCCTGCTCGAGCAAAAGACCCGCGGCAACCTCACCGGCGAAGAGGAGCGTCTCATCAGCGAGGTTCTGTACGACTTGAGGCTTCGCTTCGTGGCGGCAACGAAAACAAAAAGCGGCGACGATTGAAGAAGCTCACCCTGCGGCTGGATGCGTACAGTGAAAACGCGCGTCGATACGTGGCCGCAGCGCAGCAGCTCGCAGACCAGCGCAAGCACGGTGAGGTCGAGCCGATTCATCTGTGGTATGCGCTGATCGACGAATCGGACCTGGCCCAAAGGGCGCTCGTCGAGTCGGGCGTGGATCCGACGAACGTGCTCTTCGAGTCCGAGTGGGCGCTCCGGCGCTCGCAAGAATCCGATGCGTCCTCAGAAGCCTATCTGTCGTCGCGTTTTTTGGACTTACTTTCCCGTGCGGAGCTGGAGGCGACGCGTCACGGCGGAATGCCGGTGCGAACCTCCAATCTGCTGCTGGCGTGCGCACAGGAGCCCGATGGGCCGGTCCGCTCGATCCTTCGCACGGCGGGGCTCAGCAGCGCGATCCTTCGAGAATCGATCGCCAAGAGCGAGCCGCGTGATAGGGAGCAGGCGGAGCCCGGCGCACCGCCCGCGCTCGGCGTCCTCGAGGAATACGGTCGTGATCTGACCCGGCTGGCCGCACGAGGCGCGCTCGATCCGTGCATCGGAAGAGAAAGCGAGCTGAGGCGCATGCTTCAGGTCCTCGCCCGCCGGGAGGAGAACAACCCATTGTTGGTCGGCGAAGACGGCACCGGCCGAACCGCTCTGGTACATGCCTTGGCTTCGAGAATCGCGGCTCGGGACGTGCCCGAAATGCTGGCGGACCGGCGCATCATCGCGCTCGACGCTGGCGTGCTGGTGGCCGGAACGCGGCTTCGCGGCGAGCTCGAAGAACGAATGCGCGCCATCCTCGATGCCGTCCGCGACTCGGGAGGGCGCGTCATCTTGTTCCTGCCGAATCTCGCGACGTTTCTTCGGTCGACCGGAGGCGCAGGCGACATGCTGGCAGACGCGCTCGGCCGAGGCGAGGTTCGTGCCCTCGGGCGTTGCACGCCCGATGAGCTCAGGGAGATCGACGACCGAGCGAGCTCTCTTTCCCGACGGTTCGTTCCCATCCAAATCGAGCCGCCGAGCTCCGAGGAAGCTCTGACCATCTTGCGCGGCATCCAGTCGCGTTTCGAGGACGCCCACGGCGTACGCATCTCCGACGAGGCGCTGCAATCGGCGGTACGGTTTGCACGCCGATACGTCGCGGGCCGCGAGCTCCCCAAATCGGCCATCGATCTGGTCGACGAAAGCGCAGCACGCGTTCGGCTGGGGCTCGACGGCTCCGAGCCCGGAGGGACCGTGGGGCCCGAGGACGTTGCCGCGGTGGTCTCGCTTTGGACCGGCGTGCCCGCTTCCAAGATGATGGAGGAAGAAGCGCACAAGCTCCTTCACATGGAGGATCGGCTCCGCCAGCGCGTCGTGGGCCAAGACCATGCCGTGAGCGCATTGAGCAAGGCGGTGCGACGCGGACGAGTCGGCCTGCGCGATCCCAGGCGTCCCATCGGGTCGTTTCTCTTCCTCGGGCCGACTGGCGTGGGAAAGACCGAGCTCGCCAAAGCGCTCGCCGAGTTTCTCTTCGATGACGAGGCGGCGCTCACCAGGCTGGACATGAGCGAGTTCATGGAGAAGCACACCGTCGCACGGCTCCTCGGCGCACCGCCTGGGTACGTAGACAGCGAAGCAGGCGGGTTTCTGACGGAGGCAGTGCGGCGCCGTCCCTACTCCGTGATCTTGTTCGACGAGGTGGAGAAGGCGCATGGGGACGTCTTCAACATCCTCCTGCAGGTGCTCGAAGACGGCCGGCTCACCGATTCCCGAGGACGGGTCGCGCATTTTCGCGATGCGGTGATCATCATGACCTCGAACGTCGGGAGCGATTTGATATTGGAGCACCGCGGATCGGATGAAGCGTTGCGAGAGCTGATCGAGGATCGACTCCACGACTACTTTCGCCCCGAGTTCCTGAATCGCGTCGACGAAATCTTGATCTTCGATCGGTTGGGCAGAAACGAGCTCGCGGCCATTCTGGAAATTCAGCTCAGCCACCTCCGCGCGCTGCTGGCACAGCAGGAAGTCGGGCTCGAGCTCTCGGGCTCGGCCAAAGCGCGACTGATCGACCTGGGTTACGAGCCGGCGTTTGGCGCGCGCCCGTTGAAGCGGGCCTTGGTCCGGGAGCTGCAAGATCCACTTGCGGAGGCCCTTCTGCGCGGCCGTTTCGCCGCAGGAGATGCGATCGAAGTCGATTTCGAAGGGGGCGTTTTCACCTTCGAAAAAGCGTGACGAGACGGCTACGCCGAGTGCCAGGGCTCGGTTATGCTTGGCCCATGAGCCCCAAGAGCGCCATCCACTATCGCACCTGCAACCTTTGCGAAGCCATGTGCGGCCTGGAGGTCGAGATCGAAGGCGACGACGTTGTGTCGATTCGCGGCGACGCGCAGGACGTCTTCAGCCGTGGTCACGTCTGCCCCAAGGCCACGGCTTTGAAGGACCTGTACGACGATCCAGACCGCTTGAAGCAGCCGGTACGTCGCGTGGGTGAGCGCTGGGAGCCGCTATCGTGGACCGAAGCCCTCGACGAGGTGACCGATCGCATCCACCAGATTCAGTCCGCACACGGCCGGGACGCCGTGGGGGTGTACCTCGGAAACCCCAATGCGCACAACTTCGGCACCATGGTGTTTGGACCGCCCTTCTTGCGCACGCTCGGCTCGAAGAACCGGTTCTCGGCCACGTCTTGCGACCAGCTGCCGCTGATGATGGCCTCGTACTTCATGTACGGCCATCAGCTCCTCTTTCCCGTGCCCGATGTCGACCGAACCGACTTCATGATGCTGATCGGAGCAAATCCGCTGGCCTCGAACGGGAGCATCATGGCCGCGCCCGGGATCAAGAAGCGCCTCGAGGCGATCAGCAAACGCGGTGGCAAAGTCGTCGTCGTCGATCCGCGGCGGTCCGAAACTGCTCGCATCGCCGATGAGCACGTCTTCATCCAACCAGCCACCGATGCCCTCTTCTTGTTGGGCATTCTTCACGAGGTTTGCAAAGCAGGAATCGACCTCGGCCGCCTATCGCCCCACGTGCGGAACGCCGACCGCATCCTCGCGATGGCCAAACGATATCCTCCCGAGCAGAGTGAAGCGATCACGGGCGTGGCGGCCGAGACGGTCAAGCGGCTCGCCAGTGAGCTTCGAGCTGCGCCCAAGGCGGTGATCTACGGCCGCGTAGGCGCATGCACGCAAGAGTTCGGGGGCCTGTGCATGTGGCTGATCAACGTGCTCAATGCGGTGACAGGCAACCTCGACCAGCCCGGCGGATCGTTGTTCTCGACGCCGGCCATCGACGTGCTTGGAGCCGTCGGCGGTTTCGGAGCGGGGCGCGGATCCTACGGTCGGTGGCGAAGCCGTGTCCGCGGCCTTCCCGAGTTTGGCGGGGAGCTTCCGTCGTCGACCATGGCCGAGGAGATCCTCGCCGAGGGTGAAGGCCGGATTCGCGCGATGATCACGATTGCGGGCAATCCGGTGCTGTCGACGCCCAACGGGGGCCAGCTCGACCGGGCCTATGCATCGCTCGATTTCGCCGTGTCGATCGACTTCTTCATCAACGAGACGAGCCGTCACGCCGACATCATTCTTCCTCCGGTGTCTCCGATTCAGCGGAGCCACTACGACCTCGCGCTGTACTTGACGGCGGTGCGCAACGTTTCCAAGTACTCAGCTCCCCCGTTCGCGCTAGGGGAAGGTGAGCTCGATGATTGGGAGATCTTGAGCGAGCTGAGCTGCCGGCTCGCTGCACGAAGACACGGCAAGCTGAGCAAGCAGTACCTGACCGCTCTTGCGGCACAAAAAGCCGGTCCCGAGCGCGTGCTGGATCTCGGTCTACGCCTGGGTCCGTATGGCAAGCGTCTGAATCCATTTGGGACGGGCCTGTCGCTCGGCAAGCTCCGAAAGAACCCGCACGGCATCGACCTCGGGCCGTTGCAGCCGAGCTTGCCGGACCGGATCCCGGAGCAGCATGGCAAGATCGATCTCGCGCCGGACATCTTCGTGGAGGACGTCGGCCGGCTGCATTCTCGCTTCCTGTCGGGCGATCCACCTTCGAGCGACCGCCAGCTCCTTCTGATCGGTCGACGCCATCTGCGAAGCAACAATTCCTGGATGCATAACACCGAGCGGCTCATGAAAGGAAAGCCCCGGTGTACGCTCATGATGAACCCGACCGACGCGGAACGCCTCGGCGTGAGGGCCGGTGACATGGTGACCGTGACCTCCCGCGTGGGCCGAGTCACGGCGCCTGCCGAGCTCACCGACGACATGATGCCGGGCGTTGTGAGCCTCCCTCACGGCTTCGGCCACGGGCGCGAGGGCGTCCACCTACGTGTAGCGACCGATCACCCGGGCGTGAGCGTCAACGACCTGACCGACGATCAGCTTCTCGATGTCCTGAGCGGGAACGCGGCCTTCAGCGGCGTGCCGGTCAGCGTGGCGCTCACCGCGCAGGTGGCTGCCGCAGAGTGACTACCGGCGGCGCTTCAGCGGCATTCGCGGCGGCCTCACGCGCGCTGGAACCGGGGCAGGCGCCGGGCTCAGCAGAGCCTCGATCGCATCCACCAAGGCGTCCATGACCTCGCGCGCACGATCGGAGAGCTTCTTCTTCTTTTCGGTCACTATTCTTTCATAATGGGCCCACCCATGAGCCTGTCAACACTTGGCCCGACATTGCTCGCCAATTCCCACACGCCGGAGCGCACATGCACGTTCATTTGATCGGCGTGGCAGGCACGGGAATGAGCGCGCTCGGTGCGCTGCTCGCGGAGGCGGGGCATCGCGTGAGTGGAAGCGATACGGCCTTCGACCCGCCGGTGGGTCCCTATCTCGAAGCGTTGGGCATCGAATGCCTCCCGGGCTGGAATCGCGCAAACCTCGATCGGAATCCGGACCTCGTGGTCGTTGGAAACGTGTGCCGACGGGACAACCCCGAGGCGCAAGAGGCCATGACACGCGGCCTACGAACGGTGTCGATGCCCACGGTCCTTGCCGAGGAAGTGCTCAGCACTCGAAAGCCGCTGGTCGTTGCGGGCACCCACGGAAAGACGACCACCTCGACGTTGCTCGCGTATCTATTGCGCGAGACGGGATTCGACGCGGGGTTTTTCCTGGGGGGCATTCCCTTGTGCTTCGAGCGCAGCTCGCGGCTCGGCGCTGAGGGCGCACCGTTCGTGATCGAAGGCGACGAGTATGACAGCGCCTTCTTCGAAAAGACGCCGAAGTTCTGGAGCTACCGCGCTGCCTCGGCGATTCTGACCTCGATCGAATACGACCACGTCGACATCTTCCCGGACCCGGTGTCGTACACGGGGGCCTTTCGGCGGTTCGTGGAGGGGATCCCGAAGGATGGATGGCTCTTTGCCTGGGCTGGTGATCCGTTGGTGCGCGAAGTGGCGTCAGCCGCGCGCTGCACGGTGCGATTCTACGCGCTCGACGAGGACGACTGTGGAGACGCGCAACCGATGTGGCTTGGGGTACGGGCCCGAGGGGGCGCCATCGATCTGTTTGGAGGCGGCTCTTTTTGCGGGCGCGCGCGCCTGCCATTGATGGGGCGTCACAATGCCCGCAACACGGTCGCTGCGTTGGCCATCGCCAGCGAAGCTGCGGGAGCGCCGCTCGACAAGCTGATGGGCGCCCTCCCCGGGTTCCGCGGACCGAAACGGCGCCAGGAGCTGGTGGGCATCACCCGCGGCGTGGAGGTCTATGACGACTTCGCGCATCATCCGACCGCGGTGCTCGAAACGCTGACGGGGTTTCGCGAGCGTGCCACTGGCAGGCTGATCGCAGTCTTCGAGCCTAGGAGCGCGACCGCGTCGCGCCGCCTCCACCAAGACGCCTACGCGCCCGCCTTCGCGCCTGCGGACGTCTGTATCCTGGCGCCGGTGGGACGCGGCGAGATCCCCGCAGAAGAAAGGCTCGATACACAGGCGATCGCGAAAGCCATCGAAGCCCACGGAGGGCAAGCCAAGGCATGTCGCAGCACCGACGAGGCCATCGCCGAAGCGGTGAGCGAAGCGCGGGCTGGAGACACGGTCGTCGTCATGTCAAATGGACGGTTTGACGATGCGCCTGATCGGATCCTGCTCGCGCTGATGCAGCGTTGAGCCGTCGCGAAAGGGATGCGTTAGCTCTGCGGATAAGGCGTGGTCGGCTTGCCCGCGGCCTTCCAGCCTTTGATGCCCTCGCGCATGATGTGGACCTTCTCGTAGCCGTTGGCCGAGGCGCGCTCGGCTGCCGAATCGGAAGCCGTGCAGCTCGTGCTGGAGCAGTAGAAGATCAAATCCTTGCTCTTGTCGTCGGGGAGCTGGGCGAGGTCGTACTTGTAGGACGAGGTCAAAATGATGGCGTCGGGCACGGTCCCGTTCTTCTCGCGCGTGCTCTCGGAGTTGGCGTCTACGGCCACGGCTCCAGCCTCGAAGGCTTTGGCTGCATCCTCGACGGAGATTTCGGGAATGGCGACGGATTCGCCTTCAGCCCCTGCGCCCTCGGTAGCTGAGGCTTGGTTTGCGTCCTTGCAGGCCGCGAGGACAAGCACGGCGGAGAGTGTCAGAAGAAGCGCTCGCATGACGAGAATCTAGGGCACCCCCATCGACAAGCAAGCCCGCAGGTTTCAGCGCTCATTACCGACACTGGATGGGCGCGGTTTTGAGCTCGGGCGGCGTTTTCTCCCAAACGTAGCCGTCCTTGGCCCGCTCGAAAGCCATGTCGAACAGCTTCTTCATGTAGACAGTGTCGAACTCTCCCTCCGAGCGCTCGTCGAAGTCCGCGGGTATGTAGGCGAGATTGAAATCGAGCCCGTCTCGGCAGGTTTGAAGGTAGATGCGGTAGAGATCGCCCAAGCCCTGAGTCCGGATGAGCGATGAGAGCGAACGGCGGGCGATGGGAAAGAGCTTGTTCATCACTTGCTCGTAAGCCGGATCGAGACGGGAATTTCGAATGACGTAGACCTTGGGCCGCCCCGGTACCTGGAGCTTTGCGAGGACCGCATCCCAGTCGAGCCCGGCAGGGTAGAGAAACACCTGTGAGGCCGCACCACCGTCAACGTGCAGCTCGTCGAATTGCTCCTCACCGGTCTCCACGTCGATCAGGACCGGCGGGAATGCTCCTGGAATGGATGCCGACGCGAGCAGGATCTTGCGAATCAGCTCGAGCGCACGGGGATGGCCGCTATTGGCGATCGCTCCGATGCGCCACACGACGGGGCGTAACGAATCGAGGTTCGCGGTGCCGATGTTGAGCATGCGGCCCTCGCGATGCGCTGCCGCGATCTTCTCCATCACCTCCTGGTCGACGTATGTTTCGATGAGCCGCTGCAGAGGCTCGGTCGATGCCATGGCATCGCTTCGAAGGCCCCTGATCATCCTTCGCTTTTCGAATACGTCGGCGGCGGTGAGCTCCGCGGATACCTCTTTCAGCACGTGATCATATTCGGGCCCCAGGAAGGCAAAGGGCGCGACCAGCGCCCCGGCGCTCACGCCCGTGACCGTGGTGAACACGGGTCGATCACCGGCCTCGGTCCAGCCGAGCAGAAGCCCGGCGGCAAAGGCGCCATCTGCGCCGCCCCCGGAGATCGCGAGGTAGGTGTGCTTGCGGCCGTAAATCCCCGAAAATCGTTCTTTCGTCTCGGAAGTGCTCATCACGAGCCACTCGTGCTCCCAGGGCGGCGGCTCATCGCCCCAAAAACGAGCCCGGGAGATGCCGAGCACTTGGGCCTCAGCCACGCGTTCTTCGGGGAGCGGAGTCCGCTTGGGGACGTGCACACAACCGGCAGCAGAGACGAGGAGCGTCGAAACGATGATCGACCTGGCAATTCCGGGCGCGCTCGCGAGCCTCATGGTGCGGCTCAATATCACGGACGAATCGCCACCGGAAGCCCGAGGTCGCAGCATCGCTCGCTTTGATCCACCATGGGCGGGTGAGGCTCAGGGCAGGCACCAGCGGCTTCAGCTACAAGGAGTGGAAGGGGCCATTTTATCCGGCAGACCTCCCCGACAAGGAGATGCTCAGTTACTACGCGGAGCGTCTGTCCACCGTGGAGATCAACAACACGTTTTATCGAATGCCCAGGCGATCGATGTTGGAGGGCTGGGCGCGCAAGGTTCCCGACGACTTCGTGTTCGTGTTGAAGGCATCGCGAAAGATCACCCACCACGCACGGCTCAAAGAGACGACATACGATTCCGTGGAGTACCTTTGGGAAGTGGCGAGCGCCCTAGGAACGCATCTGGGACCAATCCTGTTTCAGTTGCCGCCGAATTCGCCGAAGAACGTGGACCGGTTGCTATCGTTCATGGGCGCTCTTCCCGACGGCATGCGCGCCGCCTTCGAGTTTCGCAACGAGTCGTGGTTCGATGACGAGGTATACGATGCCCTTCGAGACGGCGGCCACGCGTTGTGCCTCGCGGATACGGACGAGGGGGACGCACCGGAGCTCGTCTCGACGACGGACTGGGGCTACCTGCGGCTTCGCCGCGAGCACTACGCCGACGAGTCGCTTCGCAACTGGCGCGACGCAATCGAATCACAACCGTGGAACGAGGCCTTCGTGTTCTTCAAGCACGAGGACGAAGGCGCGGCCCCCCGGCTGGCACAGCGCCTCCTCGGCCTGTAGAGGAGCGGCCCGCTTTTCTCTTGCCGGAATTCATCTATGGTTGGGGCATGACTGTAGAGAATACTCCTGGCACCGTCGATCGACCTTCGAGCGAGCCCTCTGCCCAAGAGGTGGTGGAAGCCTTCATCTCCGCCTTGGAGCGTCTCGACTTGGACGGGGCGCTCGCGTGGGTGGCCGACGACGTCCGATGGGTCAACGTCCCGTGGAAGACTGCGTCAGACAAGCGCCGGTTCGAAAAGGTGCTCCGCGCGATGTTCCGCGACGCGACGCGCTTCGAGGTGCGGTATGCCGACATTCACGAGCGCGGCGACGGCGTGGTCTACACTGACCGGGTCGACATCTTCGAGGGCGGCGGCATTTCGATGACGCTTCCGGTGCGCGGCGAGCTCCGCGTAAAGGACGGTCGAATCACCGAATGGGTAGACCGTTTCAGCTGGCTCGAGCTCTTGCGCGAGCTGGGTACCAGCCTTCCGGGGATCCTCAAGCACCGTTTGGGCCGCTAGACGGCCTCGCTCGGGACCGACGACGCGCCGCGTCACCGCAGCGTCCCCACTCCACGGACCGTCCTTTCCCGACCCGCGACGAAATCGCTGGTCGTGAATCTCAGGATTGGTATGGTCCGCCGTCACGCGATCGAAACACGCGGACGCAGGAGAAGGATGATGGTACGTCGACTTGCTTTGATTGTGGTGTGCGCTGCCTTGGTGGTCGCGAGTTGCGGATCGGATGACGGCAACGGTACAGGGGGGAGTGGCGGCAACGGCGGCACGGGTGGTGACAATCTCGATGCCTGCGGAAATCCGATCACCGGAGACGAGACCGGCGATCCGGGAGACGGCAACTACACCGCCAGCGTCGTGTGGACCGAGTACGGCATTCCGCACGTCACCGCGGACGATTGGGGGAGCCTGGGCTACGGCGCCGGATACGCGTACGCCAAGGAGAACTTCTGTGTCTTGATGAAGGAAGTCATCCGGGCCAACGGCGAGAGCCTACGGTGGTTCGGTGAGTCCGGAGGCAGCCTGGCCGACGATCTCATCTACCGCTTCTACAATACCGATGAGTACATCGAGAACGAGTTCATCGCGGCTGCCGACGACAATCTCCAAGCCTTGAGCCGCGGCTATGCGGCCGGCTTCAACCGATATCTCGAGGAAACGGGCGTCGAGAACCTCGCGACGGGACCCGAAGGCTGCCGCGGCGAAGACTGGGTACGGCCCATCACACACATCGATCTCGGCAAGGTGTACCGAAAGCTCATCGTGCGTGCGGGGATTGGAACGCTCGCTCCGCTGATCCTCGCCGCGGAGGCGCCCACCATGTCGATGGCCGCAGCGACGCCCGTCTTGCGGGAGAGCTTCGTCGTCGAAGACGCGGACTGGGGTATGCCCGAGCCGACCGCGATGGGAAGCAACGCGTATGGAATCGGGCGTGAGGGTTCCCAGACCGAGCACGGCATCTTGCTCGGAAATCCACACTTTCCCTGGACCGGCCCAGAGCGCTGGTTCGTTCACCATCTCACGATTCCCGGGATCTACGACGTCATGGGCGCTTCGCTTCAAGGCGTTCCCGTCGTGAACATCGGCTTCAACGAAAATGTCGCCTGGTCCCACACGGTGTCGACGGGTCGCCGATTCACCGGCCACGAGCTTCGGCTGTTGGAGGATGACCCGATGAAGTACCAGTACGACGATGAGGTTCGCGACATCGAGACGTTCGAAGTCACCATCCAGGTCAAGCTCGAAGACGGAACCATCGAGGACCGGATTGAAGAGATCTACATGAGCCACTACGGCCCGATCATCGATCTGCAACAGCTCAATGCGACCCTGGGAGGCTGGCCCACCGTCAGCAACACCGTGGTCGCCGTCCGTGACGCCAACATCGACAACACGAGGGCGTTGAGCCAGTTCCAAGCCATGGGCAAATCGGATTGCATCGCGGAGTTGCAGGAAGCGCTGAAGATCATAGGCCTTCCCTGGGTGAACACGATCGCCGCCGACCGTGCAGGCGCTGCGCTCTACGCCGACGTTTCCACGGTACCGAACGTGTCCGCGGAAAAGCTGGAGGATTGCGCGGACAGCCTCCTCGCCAAGCTGTTGACCGCAAGTCGCTTCTTCACGTTGAACGGCTCGCGTAGCGAATGCGAGTGGGGCACCGACCCGGACGGCCCGGACGGGCTTCTCGGCTTCGACAACCTTCCGAAGCTACAAACGGGCCCCGGCGTGCCTTACGTGGCCAATTCCAATGACAGCTACTGGCTCAGCAACCCCGACAGCTTGCTGGAAGGATTCTCACCCCTCATTGGGAGCGAGGGGATCGAGCAGTCTCTGCGCACGCGGCAAGCCTTCGTGCAGGCGGAGGAACGCATCGCAGGCACCGACGGGCTCGACGCCACGCCTGGGTTCACGGTGGAGCTCTTGCAGGACGTCATGCTCGGCAACCGGAACATCGCCGAGGAGCTGACCCGCGCCGACGTGGTGGCCATCTGCGAAAGCGTAGCCGATTGGAGCAGCTACAGCGCCAACCCGACTGAAGCCGCAAGCGCTTGCGGTATTCTCGATGCATGGGACGGCCGGTTCGACAACGACAGCGTCGGCTCGACGATTTGGAACGAATTCTGGCGACGGCTTCCCGGAGGCGGCGAAATCTGGGCCGTCCCGTTCGATGCCGACGATCCCGTCAACACGCCGAACACGCTCGATGTCGAGGATGCGGATGTCGTCGAGACCGTCAAGGCCGCGCTGGGCGCCGGAGTCGATTTCATGGTCGATGGCGGGATTCCGCTCGATCGTCCCTGGGGCGAGGTGCAGTTCCGTCCGGTGGGCGACGAGAACATCCCGATTCACGGTGGCTCGGGGCGCTTCATGTTCAGCGTGATCAGCTCGCGGTTCGTCGATCAGGTCGGTTACGCCGACATCCCGACGGGCAACAGCTACATCCAAACGGTCACCTGGGACGAAACCGAATGTCCGGACGCCTACGCCGTCCTGACGTACTCCCAGTCGACCGACCCGGAATCGCCCCACTATGCCGATATGACGCGGCTCTATTCGGAAAAGGCCTGGAACGACATGCCTTTCTGCCAAGCTGACATCGAGGCTGCCACGATCTCCGAGATCGAGCTCATGGGCACCGATGCAGGCTCGCAAAACTAGGCTGGTCGGCCGACGCGCCGCCTGACATCCTGCGGCCGATGCGCGCCCTCACGCCACGGATCCTCCTGGTCTTGGTCGTGCTGGGCGCGTCGGCAGCGCGGGCGCAGGAGCGCGATGCGGGCACGCCATCCAACGAGGGAGCAGGTGGAGCGCCAGAGCAGGAGCCGGAGGAAAAGCGCCCGCGCCTCGTCAAACCCGAGGGCGATCGGGCCGACAACGTGCAGCTCGGCGGCGAGCCCTCGCTGACGGAGCTCGGAACGAGCCCGGACGCGGTGCCAGAAGAAGCGTGCGACCTCGATTGCATCGAGGCCCAGCTCGCGGCGGAAGAGGAAGAGGAGAAGCAACGCAAAGGAATCCGTCGCATGGGCGAGGAAACCGGCGCGGTGACTGCTGTGACGGAAGCGGGCAAAGGCGACACGCTCGCCGCCGAGCCCAGCACGACCACGCTGGAACAGGCGAAGGCGCTAGCACCCGAAGGTTGGACCCTCCCCATGCGTCTGGGCCCGGTTCGCATTCGGGTTGGGCAAACCGAGGATTGGGTCGGAATCGGCTTTGCCACGCAGATGGAGTTCCAAGACCAAGAGGTGTTCCCTGGCGCCGATGCCGAGAGAAGCTCCTCTCAAAGGCTCGAGTTCAGACGAATTCGGTTCACGCTTTCGAGCTCATTCATCGAAGGGCGGATTCAGAGCCGTTTTCAAATCAACCTCACGCCCAGCCAATTCGAGCTCGTCGACATGTGGTTCTCGTTCACGCGATTCAAATTCGCGACCGTGCGCATCGGGCAGTTCAAGATCCCCTATGACCGCTACCGTGCGCAGTCGTTTGCAGCGCTGTCTTTGATCGACTGGGCTCCGACTACACGAATGTTCGGCTCCGAGCGGCAGGTGGGTATGGAAATGTTGGCGTTCGGTGCTTTCCTCGGTCTCGAGTACTCGGTCGGGGTCTTCAGCGGAACCAATGCGCGCGGCTCCCACGGCGTGGGTATCACGGAGGTCTACGGCGAGGTCCCGCAAAACCCCTCTGATTTCGCAAGCGGACAGTTCATCAGCGCTTTTCACCCCGAGCTCGCAGGCCGCGTCGCGAAGAACTTCGGCCCGATCGATACGGATACCAACAGCGACGTCCTCGGAACCAAGGAGCTTCGCCACAGCTTGGGCGCGGGCGTCGCCTGGGACGCCCGCCCGGAGGCCGTCGAGGATCTGGGCTTGCGACTCTCGGCTGAATGGCTGGGCAAGATCAGCCGCTTTCACGTGAACCTCATCAGCTATCTAGCCTGGTACGACCCGTGGGAGGGCGGGAACATCCTCTTCGGTCCCATGGGATTCATGGGCGAGGTCGGTTATCGCTTCACGATCATCTGGGAGCTGGCCCTCCGGTACAGCACCACGTACCTCACCCCATGGCTCCGGAGCGATGCCCGCAGCTATGGCGCGTTTCAGATCGAAACTGCAACTGACAGGGACGCAGCCATCGCGCAATACGGCGATAACGGGCGTCAGATCACCAACGACGAGCTGGCGCTAGCGGGGACCGCACACATCATCGGCAACAGCCTCAAGGCTGTCGCACAGGTCGCGTGGACCTCGCAGCTTTGGGACGTGGGCCGTCAGAACGGCATTCGGTTGAATCTGCAGCTTCAGTTCCTGTTCTAGTGCTGCCGGCCGTCAGTGGTGGTGACCGCCAGCCCCGTGGGGATGGCCGTGCGCGATCTCTTCGTCCGTCGCATCGCGCAAGGACTCGACCGTCACCTCGAAGTGTAGCGTCTCGCCCGCAAGCGGATGATTGGGATCGATGGTGACCGTGTCCTCGCCAATGCCGACGATGAAGAACGGAATCTGCCGGCCTTGATCATCGTGCGCCACGACCTGCATTCCAGCAGCCAACTGCGCATCGGCCGGGAAGAGGCGTCGCGGCACTTCGTGAGACTCACCGATCCGCATTCCATAGCCCCTCTCGGGAGGCACGGTCGCTTGAATGGTTTGTCCCTCCGAGACCCCTTCGAGTTGCTCTTCGAGGCCGGGCACGATGTTCCTTGCGCCATGAAGGTAGAGGAGCGGGCTCCCGTCCTGGGATTGGTCGATGAGTTCGCCTTCATCGTCGCGCAGCGTGTATGACAGCGTGACGACCTTGTTTGCAGTGACTTTGTTGCTCATGGATTCGAGACGACCATGCCATACTTCGCGCGGAGCGCTACCGGGCGCTTTCGCGAGAAGAAAGGAGCCATCCATGATCGAGGTGATGATCGACCTGCCCGACCGAGTCCTCGGCCTCAAAGCGCACGGCGAGGTCACGGCGGACGACTACAGAAGCACCGTCGTTCCGGCGATCGAAGAAAAGCTGGTCCGGTTCCGCAAGGTGCGCCTGCTCTATGTGATCGGCGACGACTTCGAGAGATATACCGGCGGCGCGGCCTGGGAGGACGCAAAAGTCGGCATGAAGCACCTGACCTCCTTCGAACGAATCGCAGTCGTGACCGACGTCGACTGGGCCCAGAGCATGGTCAAGGCGTTTGGCTTTGCGTTCCCCGGCGAGGTCCGTGTGTTCGACGACGACGACCTCGAAAAGGCCCGACATTGGATCTCCGAGCCGCCTTCCAAAGGCCACCTTTCGTTCGAGCTGCTCGAAGACGAGGGGATCGTCGTGCTCGAGCCCAGGGGAGAGCTCGAAGCGGTGGACTTCGAGCGGTTGAGCGCGGAGATCGACCCCTACATCGGCAGGACGGGCGCTCTCAACGGCCTGATGATCGTGGCGGAGCACTTTCCGGGTTGGGATGACCTCTCGGCGTTGAGCTCGCATCTTCGTTTCGTGCGCGATCATCGGGACAAGATTCGGCGGGTCGCCATCGTCACCAACGATCGCTTGGTGTCGGCGTTGCCACGGATCGCATCGCGATTCGTCGAGGCCGAGATTCGCGCGTTTCGGATGAGCGAACGGGACGAAGCGCTTCTGTGGGTCGGCACGAGATGACCGACGACTCCCGAGGCGCGGATTCTGCGTGGGAGCATCGCGTGACGCAGACGGTGATCCGGCTGAGCCTTCTCGCGCTGTTGGCGTTTTGGTGTCTTCGCTTCGTGAGCCCTTTCATCAACCCGATCATCGGCGGCATCGTCATCGCCATCGCGGTGCAGACCCCGTATGTCAAGCTCACCAGGGCGATCGGTGGGCGCCCCCGCACCGCGGCGGTCGTGCTGACGCTCATCGCGCTGCTCATCCTGATCGTTCCGAGCATCGTCCTCGGTGCGAGTCTCGTGGACACGGCGAGAACGCTGACGGGAGAGCTCGACGCGCAAGATCTCGCCGTACCGCCGCCTCCAGGCCGAGTGGCGGATTTGCCTCTGGTTGGAGAAAGCGTGTACCAGACGTGGTTGGCCGCGTCTCAGAACCTAGAGGCCGCCCTGGTGAAGCTCGCGCCGCATCTCAAGGACGCAGGGCTCTGGTTGGTGTCGACCGTGGGTCACCTCGGGCGGGGCCTCCTCATGTTGTTGCTGGCCATCTTGATCGCAGGCGCGCTCCTTCCCTTTGGTCAGCGCGGTGCAGCCTTCGCCCGCAGAGCCGCCTCGAGCGTTGCCGGAGGGCGCGGTCCGGAGCTGGCCGCGCTCGCCGCCTCGAGCATTCAGAGCGTAACCCGCGGCGTCCTCGGTGTCGCCATCATTCAGGCGCTTCTCGCGGGGCTTGGAATGCTGGTGGTCGGCGTGCCGGCAGCAGGGCTTTGGTCGCTGTTGATTTTGATTTTCGCGGTGATGCAATTGCCGTCGATGATCGTGATCATTCCGATCATCTTCTACGTGTTTTCGACGAGCTCGATCGCAGCGAGCGTCTTGTTTGCAATCTGGGGCGCCCTGGTTGGGTTGAGCGACAACGTGCTGAAGCCTTTGTTGATGGGCAGAGGCTCGAGCGTGCCCATGTTGGTGCTTTTCATGGGGTCTCTCGGCGGCTTCATCGCATCCGGAATTCTCGGCCTGTTCGTCGGCGCGGTCGTGCTGTCGCTCGGATACACCGTCTTGATGGCCTGGCTCGAAGGGTCAGCAGTCGAGGAGGAAGATCCCGCGACTGCACCGACCGAAATCCACCAGTGATTCCGTGCGCTAGTGGAGCAGCCGGACCCGGATCGTCGCGGGAATGGCTCGAAGCTCGTCGAGCAGAGGAGTCGCGTCGGCGACCTCGACGTCCATGACCACGTAGCCCACATCGGCTTGCGTCTCGAGATACTGGGCAGCCACGTTGACGCCGTGGGTCGAGAACACGCGATTGATCCGCTCCATCACACCCGGCTCGTTCCTGTGGATGTGAAGGATGCGTCGGCGATCGTCGTGGTCGGGAATGGTGACCTGCGGGAAATTCACCGCTGATGCGGTGGAGCCGTTGTCGTCGTACTTCACCAACTTGGCGACCACTTCGCGGGCGATGTTGTACTGGGCTTCTTCGGTCGCGCCGCCGATGTGCGGTGTGAGAATCACGTTGTCGAAGCGTCTCAGCGGCGACTCGAACGTCTCTTTGTCCGACTTGGGCTCTACCGGAAAGACGTCGATCGCGGCTCCTCCGATGTGACCGGACTCGAGCGCGTCGGCGAGCGCGTCGATGTCCACTACGGTGCCCCGGGCCGCATTGATCAGCAAAGAGCCGGGGCGCATCGAACGAATGGCGTCGGCATCCAGCATGTTGCGGGTAACCGGCGTTTCGGGAACGTGCAGGCTGACCACATCGGCTTGCGCCAGGAGCTCCTCGAGGCTTGCGACCGGTACCGCGTTTCCGAGCGGCAGCTTGTGCTCGACGTCGTAGTAGAGGACACGCATCCCCAGGCCTTCGGCGAGGATGCCCAACTGAGTCCCGATGCGGCCGTAGCCGACGATACCCAGGCGCTTACCCCGGACCTCGTAGGCACGACGCGCGGTCTTGGCCCATTCGCCTCGGCGGGCGCGCGCCGACTTTTCGGGGATCCCGCGCATCAAGAGAATGATGTCGGCCAGCGCCAGCTCGGCGACGCTTCGCGTGTTGGAAAACGGCGCATTGAACACGGGAATCCCCATCCTCCGCGCCGTGTCCAAATCGACCTGATTGGTGCCGATGCAGAAGCAGCCGACGGCCTTCAGCCGCTTGGCGGCGCTGAGGGCGTCGGCATCGATGTGGGTTCTCGAGCGGATTCCGATGTAGTCGACGCCGCCGATGGCATCGTGCAGATCCGACCCGGTGAGGGAGTGCGTGAGGCGCTCCACGTTGCGGTATCCGGCCGCCTCCAAGCTTTCGACAGCTGCTTCGTGAATGCCTTCGAGCAGCAGTATTCGAGTATCTCTGTGCGCCACGGCCGGAGTTTGAGACGAACCTCGATTTCCCGCCAACAGAAAACTATCGCGACCACCGGCCGACCGGATCTAGACTTGCGCGGATGAAACACTGCGCGGTTTTCCTGCTCCTCCTCGCCTTCGCATGCGAGAGCAGCACCGAATCGTCGTTCACGACTGGTGCTTGTGAGCAGTTCGGCGTGGTCGAGCCAATAGAGGTCCCGCAGCGCTGCAACATCGAGATCGCGGGCGACGGCGAGAGCTTGCGAGTTTTCGCCATCGGGCCGGTCATTCGATATGCAGAGATGGTCGACTATGCCGCCTTTTGCACGGCTTGGGACGACGTCGTCCGCACCGAAGTGCTGCCATGTCTCGCGAAGGACAAGCCGAATCTTCTGGTGTTTCCGGAGAACGCGAGTCTTGCTGGTGCGTTCATAGGCTCGCGCGGCGCGGTGGGGAGGTCGGAAACGGAAACGCTGCCTGCGTTCTTCTCGCTGGCCCAGAGCTACGTCGAGCCGATTCGCTTCTACGCGGAACGCTTTCCCGACCTGACCTTGGGCGAGCGCCTGGTGCTCGGGGTCACCGACACCTTGGTCCGGGCCTTCCAGACGTTTCCCTCCATCGCAGAGCGCTATGAGGTCTACGTCGCCGTATCCTCCGACTTTGCTCCCGCGGCGCTCAGCCAAGATCCGGGCGACATCGAAGCGCTGGCCGATCCGGATCTCGAGACCGTATCGGGCGTGTACGTCGCCACCGAGGGGGCGGCCTACAACTGGGGCGTATACTTCAGCCCGGACGGCCGGGAGATCGCGCGTGTCGCAAAGAGCTATCTGGTGCCTGCGGAGGAGGACCTCTTGTCGCTGAGCCATGGTCCATTGACCGAGATGCGGCCGGTCGAGCTTCCTTTCGCTCGCTCGGGCATGGTGATCTCGAAAGATGCGTGGATGCCGGGGCTGCTCCATCGGCTCGATGCGCTCGGCGCGAACCTCATGCTGCAGCCGGAAGCCTTTTCGGGCTGGGCAGTCGAAGAGTACGAAGGCGATTGGCTTCCGGATATCGTGCGCCAGTCGGCATGGGCGCACACCCAACGCCATGGCTCGTTTCGTCACACGGTCACGCCGTGTATCAAAGGAAACCTTCTCGAGCTGGTGTTCGACTGCCAGTCGCACGTGACGAGCCCGAGCCAGCTCGACGGCCCGGTGGGCTCGTTCATCGGCCAAGACCCGTACCCTGGGTTGCTTGCCGTGGAGCCCTGGGTGATCGAGGACCCGGGGCCGCCGCTGTCCCTCGAGGAGCGTCGCGAAGTGTTGCGAGATCGCGGCGAAAGGATGCTGCCCGGCAGCGGCGATCCCCTCGAGGACGCGTACGCCGGCAAGGTGATCGCGGCTGATCTTTGGCTTCCTTCGGACGGCCGGGTGCCGGCCGTTGGGGATGGGGAAGCCGGCGTTCTCGGCAGCAGCATGATCGTCGCGGAGCCGTTGGCGCCCGACACGCATCAGAGGTTTCCTGCGCTGGCTGCCGATGCAGCGTCCGCATTGCTGGCTTGGATGGAGGGCGCGCCTGGCGAAGAGGCCGTCCGCGCCGTGATGACGAGCGACGCCAGCAAGTTCACGGAGGTCGACATCATGCGGCCGGACGATGTCGTCCAACGCCTGCCGCGGGTCGCGGTGGCGGGCGACACGATGACCGTCGTCTGGGAGGAGGAGCCGAGCGCAGAGCCAGCTCGCGCGGTCGCGCTCACCCGGGCAAACGGAGCCTGGACGCGGACAGCGCTCACCGATCCGGCAACGGGCCCCGCTTGGGAGCCTGACGTCGCGATCGATCCGACCACCGGGCGATTGTTCGTGACGTGGCTCGACCTACGCGAGGGGGGCAGGCCCAAGCCTTGGATCGCCCGAAGCGATGACGGTGAGACCTGGGAAAGCGTCCGGGTCGACCCCGCCAATGCCATCGTCGACAATCCCCGAGGAGATGCGGCCTTCGTTCGAGTCGGAGCGCAAGACGGAAACGTCTACGTCGCGTTCGCGGACTTCCGCGAGTTCAGCTGGGACATATACCTGTCGCTCAGCTCCGATGGCGGCGAGACGTTCGAAGCCGCAAACCGAATCAGCCCCAGGGCGCAAAGCGTCGTCCCCATATCGGGCGGAGATGCGGTCGAAGCGGAACGGATTCACGGAGACGTGGCGCTGACCGTCGGCCCTGACGGGGACCCCATCGTGGCGTGGACCGAGCGTCAGGATCGCCGCTACGAAAGCCGCGTCCGCGTTTGGCGAGACGGCGACAGATCACGGGTGGACGATGCACCCGAGCTGATCGATGCGTGGCGCCCGTCGCTGACCATGAATGCTGCCGGTGATGTGCTCGCCGTATGGCAAGACCTCCGCGACGTCACCAGCCGCATCCGCTTCGCCACCGGGTCGGGAGCGTCCATCGTCTTCGGCGCAAGCGCCCGTGTCGATGACCCCTCTCCGGATGCGCACTCTTACGGTCCACAGATCGCACGGCTCGGCGATCGAATCATGGTCGTGTGGGAGGACACGAGATCGGGATATGCGCGAGCACGGCTCGCCACCAGCAACTAGACTTGCCGCAGGAATCGCAGATACGCCTCGACGACCCTGTCGGGCGCCTCCACCTGGGGGTAGTGGCCAATGCGGGAAAGCTCCACGATGAAGTGATCGGGGCTCACCACCTCCTGGTACCGCTCCACCATGTGCGCGCCCGAAACCGGATCCACCGAGCCATTGATCAACCCGATGGGGACGATGCTTTCTTGCAGGGCCTTCACCCAGCGATCACGGTGCTTCTCTCGATCGGTCATGTAGGTGATCAGGTCGTAGAAGACGTGCTTCCCCTGGTTGTAGTTGATGAGCGCCCAAAAGGCATCGAGGTCTTCTCTTGATGGCTGCGTGTCCGGGCCGAACACGGCGCTCAATGATCGGTCGAACGTACGTTTGGAAGACAGCTGCCCCACCAGAGGCCCGAGCGGGCTGAGGAGCAGCTTCTGAATCAAGCGTGCTCTGTGTGTCTCCGGAAAGAGCCCGCCATTGAGAAAGCAGACCGAAGCCCATCGGCCGACGCCCTTCCCTTCGTTTTGGCGCGCCAAGAGCTCCTGGGCGACCGTGTCGCCATAGTCGTGCGCCAATACGTGGAGCTGGTCGAGCTTTCTGTCGGCCACGAGCGCCTCGCAGAGATCCGCCTGCTCCATGATGCTGTACGCGTGCCGCTTTGGCTTTTCACTGAACCCAAACCCGAGCAGGTCGAGAGCGACCAGGCGATGGGAAACCTTGAGCGCATCCCAAATCGGCATCCAATCCCAGGAGGCGGTGGGAAAGCCGTGAATGAGAAGGATTGCCGGCTTGTCGAGCTCCCCGGAGTCGATGCAGAAGATCTCGCGCCCGAGAAGTCGAGAGAAGTGCCCGCGCTCACGCCACTGCTCGATGGAGATCTCCATGGGATGGGATAGAGAGTACGCGACATGACCGGAGTTGACACGGGCATTGTCGGCTGAAGACTACCTCTGCTCGCGATGGAAAAGCAGCCATGAGCAAGACGGCGTTCGTCACCGGTGGAACCGGTTTCATCGGGATCAACCTCATCGAGCTTCTCGCCGATGAAGGTTGGCAGGTCACGGCCCTCCATCGGCCAACGTCAGATCTCACGTATTTGAAGCGCTTTCCGGTCGCACTCGCGGAGGGCTCGATCACCGATCGCGCATCGCTCGACCGTGCGATTCCCAACGGGACCGATGTCGTCTTTCACGTCGCGGGGGACACTAATTTCTGGTCCAAACGCAATGAAAAGCAGGATGCGATCAACATTGCCGGGACGCGAAACCTGGTCGACGCGGCGGCGTCGAAAGGCGTGGGGACCTTCATCCATACGTCGAGCGTATCGGCGTGGGGCCGCGTCAAAGGCGTTATCACCGAGGAGACGCCGCTCAGAGGACGGAGCTCGTGGATCAACTACGAGCGTTCCAAGCACATCGGGGAGCTCGAAGCACTGAAGGGCACCGAGCGCGGCATGAAGGTCGTGATTCTGAATCCAGGCGGCGTGGCGGGACCATACGATACCAATACTTGGGGCCAGCTCTTTTTCCTGCTGCGGGACAATGCGCTTCCGGCAACCTCGCCCGGGACAGTCACGATCTCGCACGTGCACGATATCGTGAAGGCACATCTGGCTGCCGTGACCAGCGGACGAAGCGGCGAGCGTTACATCTTGGCCAGCGACGACATCGAGATCGTCGACCTGGTCGGTGAGGTGGCTCGCCTTCTCGGGCTTGCAAAGCCTCCGATGACAGCCCCTCCTTTCGTCCTCAAGGCATTCGGGCGATTGTCGGTTCTCGCCGCCTCGCTCACCGGAAAGGAGCCCAACATCACCCCGGAGATTGCGGCCATGACGAGCGAGCGCGGCACGAGCTTTCGTAGCGACAGAGCGGTGCGGGAGCTCGGCTACCGCGTTCGTCCCATGCCGGTCGCAGTCAAAGACAACTATGATTGGCTGGTAGAGGAGGGCTTGCTTGCTGCCGCATCTGGATGACATGGCGGGTTTGCTGGTCCGTCCCCTGCAGGTTCTACGATCGCGCCCCCGGAACACGCTCGATCGCGTAGGGGCCTACGAGGGCCGATCCCGCGAGGAGCTCTTTCCCGCGCCGCATCGGCTCCCTCGGGTGCGCACGAAAAAGAGATGGTCGTTGCCAGGGTTCGACAACGAGGACCTGTCCTTTTCTTCCCTGCACGATCCCATCGAGCCTTTCTTCCGCGAGCACTACCACGAGCGCACGCGCCGCATCCACACGGTCTACGCGCGTCGCATCAAGCCGCAGGGTTCCGAGGGCCGGCCACGGCTGCTCTATATTCACGGATACATGCAGCCGGAGACCATCGTGGAGGAGCTGACTCTTCTGAGTGGGATGGCTCGCTTGCTGCGCATGGAGATCATGCACATGCAGCCGCCGTATCACGGCCGCCGCAAGCCCCGTAGCTCGCCTTACGACGGGGAACGTTTCTGGACTGCGGATGTGGTGCGCAGCTTCGAAGCGATGCGGCAGACGATTCTCGATGCGCGGACGTTGCTTTCGGTGATGCTCGGCGAGTCTCCTGCGCCCGTGGGTGTCGCTGGCTTGTCGCTGGGCGGCGCATTCTCCGCCGCGCTTGCCTGTTTGGAGCCTCGATTTGCTTTTTCCGTGCCGCTGATCGCCCACATGGACATGGGTGCGCTCCTGCGGGATGCGCCGGTGTTGCGCCCGATGCGCAAGGACTTGGCGAGATTCGGGTGGACGCCGCGAGACTTCGGCAATTTCTTCGACGGAATCGGGTGGAACGACCTGCAACCCGTGCTTTCGGCGGACCAGATCTTGCTCTTTGGAGCCAAGCACGATCATTTCTTCGACCCGGCCGTCCTCGAGAGGATGTGGGCGCGATGGGGAAGGCCCGAAATCCACTGGTATCCGACCAGCCACATGGGGTTCGTGCCCTACGTGCCCAGCACGACCAGGCACCTCCGTCGATTCATCGAACGGGTCAGTCGGCTGGATCCTCGCTCGGCTCCTCTTTCGGTTCCTCCGTCGGCTCCTCCATCGGCTCCTTCGTCGGCTCCTCCCGGAGCATCAGCACGCTTTCGAAAGCACCGTCGGTAAGTCGGTAGACTTTGCCCGCGTATTGCAGATAGCCGAAGCCGTAGAGAAGTGACTGGGTGCCGAGCTCACCCACGAGCTCGACTCGATGCGTCGGGATGTACTTCAAAGGGTCTTCGGCCACTTGCTGCAAGGATCCGACGACCTCCTGGATCTTTTCCGGATCTTCGACCCGCAGCGCCTGGGTCTCGGTCATGCCGGTACCCGCCTCATTAGGTGCCCTGCGAAAAACGGTGATGTGCTGGATCTCACCGAGCGGTGCCACGGAGATCGATGTAGGCGGCTGGACCTCCAGGAACATGCTACCGCCTGCATGGATTGCCGCCACCGGCTCCGCCACAACCGCACCGGGTGGACACTTGTATGCGGTGCCTGCCACCGTCACGGTGGAGCCGGTGCCGCTACCATGTGCCATGGCTGGGGTCGTACTCTGGTAATCGGGGCCGCTTCCATCGCCCTGCGCGACCTGCTCGGGGTGTAGCAACAGGTGGGTCGCGCCTCGAGCCGCCGCCTCGTTTCGCGCGTTGTTTTCGGCCGACTGCCGATTGACGCTTGGCTTCGAGTAGGCCCCCGAGAGCCCGCCGCCGCGTCCGATCACCACGCCTAGGTTCTCGCACCCTTCGGGCTCGTCATAGAGAAGCACAATATCGGTGCCGCGGCTCGTCAGTTGATCGGCCTTGCAGCCGAGCGAGACGAAGGCAAGCAACGCGAGGCAAAGGAAGGTCGTGAGGCGTGACCAGCCCCGGGGGGATGAGCTCATCGAAGGATCTCCTGTGGAAAGTGCAAGACTGGCCAGCCGCTGTCGGAAGTCAAGGATGGGTCTAGCGGCGTGCGCCGATCGGCCAATACGGGTCGCGCGCTCTGGCGCTCGTCAATGCGCTGCTGCCTGCTGCGGGCGCGCCTACCGGCCAGTACGGACCGCGGGTGGACCCTGCAACAGCCGTCGGCACCCCGCTGTAGTAGTAGCGGTTGAAGTGGCTTCGCACGTAGACGTTGTAAGGAACGTAGAAGCCGGTGAAGTAGAAATACTGATCCTCGAGAAATGCCCAGCGCGGAGGGACGAACACGTAGCCGCGCCGCGCAGCGATGTAGCGGCCCGTGACCCAGGTGAAGCCCGTCGCAGCGTACGCCCAATGAGACTCGACCCAGATGGCGCCCTCGTACGGCACTGGGGGCTGATCGACTTCGTCGACGAGCGGCTCCGGTGGCGCTTCTTCGACGGTCGCCACGGGAGGAAGCTCTTGGGTCACCACCAGCCGCTGTCCGTTGACGAACAGCACCTGACCGCGCGTCAGCGCCGGATACTGAGACGCCGCGCGGACCGCCTCGACGGTCGCCGCGACCTCCCCCTCCCCGGAAGTCTCTGCAAGCGCACGACCATTGCCAATGCAAACCCCCACCAACGCCAAAACCAAGATCCGCATGCCGCGATTATAGGGGACGCGCACCCCCTCAAAAAGCCGCGTGATTCCGGGGGCCTCCTCACCGCACCGCGACAATCGAGATGGCCGCGGGTTCGCGCGGGCTGGCCTGCAAGTGTGCGATAACAGGGCGATTATGGGGGTGCTGCGTGTCCCCGGTAGATGGGGAGTCCGGAGTGGAGCTCGGTGACGCCGGGCACTTCGGGGGGCCAGGATTCGTGCTTTCCGAGGACGATGAAGCCGCCGGGGACGGTGCGCTCCAGCAATTGCTGGGCAATCCGCCGCTGAAGCGGCGCGTCGAAATACGTGAACGCCAGATACCTGCAGAGCACCAGGTGAAAAGGACCGTTTGGCATGTCGGTGCGAATGTCTTGGCGCAGGAGCTCGACGCTCTCGCGAAGCTCCTCCCGCAGGACGAGCTCCTCGCCTTGCCGCTCGAAGGCTGAGGACCTCCAGGTCGCGGGAAGGTCTTTCAGGGTCCCTGGTGCGTACCTCGCTTCACGAGCACGGCGAAGCTGCTGCGGGTCCCAATCGGTCGCCACGATCCGTACGGAGATGCCGCGCCGCTTCGCCGCGATCGCGAGCGTGTAGGCTTCCTCCCCTCCTGCACAACCGGCGCTCCAAATCTCTACCGGCCCCGGCTCGGCCAACACGCGAAGCATCGGCAACACCGTCTCGTCCAGGCACCTGAACACGTCGCGCTCCCGAAAGAAGCGTGAGATCGTGATCCGCGTCAGCTCGTCGAGCGCCTTCCATTCGTCCGGAACCGACTCCAAACGCGCGCGATACGACTCCACGCCATCCAACCCGAGGGCCCGGATGCGCCGATCGACGCGCTTGCAAACCTGATGCCGCACCTTTCGATATCCCCGCCAACGGAGCCCGAGCCGCGGCAGCGCCCACTGCAGAAACGAGATGCACTCCGAATCCTTCACCGCTTCACCTTTTCCAACGAACGCTGTATGAATGGAGTCTTCCACCGGGGTAACACGTGGCCAAGAACATCACAGGGCACTACGTCAGAAATCTCTCGAGCTGGCGGCGCATGGCCGCAGTGGCTTGGTCCGCACCGGATGATCCCACCATCTACGGGACCATCGATCTCGACATGACCGAAGCCCTCGATTTCCTCCCCAAAGAATCCGAGCGCACCGGCGAGCATCTGACCGTCACGCACCTGGTCGCCAAGGCGCTGGCCGACACGATCGCAGAGCACCCCGAATGCAACTGCGTGATCCGCCGAGGCCGCATCTTCGAGCGCGACGACATCGACATTTCGGTCCTGGTGGCGGTTCCACCCGACGATGCGAGCCACGATCAGGAAGCCGACCTTTCGGAGGCCCTCGTGCGTAAAGCCGACCAGAAGTCGATGGCGGAGATCGCACGGGAAATTCGCGAAGGTGCAAAAAAGGTCCGCAAGCACGAGGACCCGCTGCTCGAACGAACGAAGAAGCTCTTCGACTTGATGCCTCCGGCGATCATGGGACCGCTCCTGCGGTGGGTGGCCCGCCTGCAGTACGACTTCAATCTCGACCTGTCGGCGGTGGGCATCCCAAATGACCCCTTCGGCAGCGCCATCATCACCAGCGTGGGGGTGCTCGGAATCAGCGAGGCGTTTCCTCCCCTCCTCACCTTCACGCGAGTGCCCGCGATCCTCGCGGTTGGCGCCGTGGAGAACAAGCCAGGCGTGAGGGACGGCCAAGTCGTCGTCGTGCCCACCATGCGTATCGCGGCGACTTTCGATCACCGCGTGATCGACGGCTTTCAAGGCGGAAAGCTGGCCAAGACCTTCAAGGACATCATGCACCACCCAGCCTCCCGCTACGGCTGAATGCATCAAGGGAACGGAGGCAGACGCGAGCCATGATTCATAGAGACCCGACTGCCGAGCACCGAGCTTTCCGAGAGACGGTGCGCACCTTCGTTCGCAACGAGCTGGCACCGCGTGCGCGTGAGTTCGACCGAATGGGAAAACTCGACAAGTCACTCTTTCCGAAGATGGGCGAGCTCGGCATGCTCGGGCTTCGGTACGACGAAGCGTATGGGGGCGCGGGTCTCGACTGGTCATACACCGCCATCTTGTGCGAGGAGCTCGGCAACGCGGACAACATGGGCGTAATGACGGGAATTACCGTTCACACCGACATGGCGACGCCGTCCCTTCACCGCTTCGGAAGCGAGGCGCTCAAGCACGAGTACCTGGCTCCGGCCATCCGTGGCGAGATGGTGTCGGCCATCGCGGTCACCGAGCCCGACGCAGGCTCCGACGTCGCCGGAATCCGAACTCGAGCGGTCCGTGACGGTGACGATTGGATCGTCAACGGCTCGAAGATCTACATCACCAACGCGGCCACGGCGGACTGGCTCTGCCTGCTCGCGGTGACGGACCCCGGCGCCGGTCACAAGGGGTTTTCTCAGATCATCGTGCCCACCGACACGCCCGGCATATCGTACAACCTGCTCGACAAGATCGGCTTTTGGGGCTCCGATACCGGCCAGTTCTTCCTGGAGGACGTGCGCGTTCCCGTCTCCAACACCATCGGCGAAATCGGACGGGGGTTCCAGCAGCAGATGATGCAGTTCCAGGACGAGCGTCTCGTCGTGACCATCGGGTTGATCGCCTATTGCGAGGCTCTCTGGGGAAAGACCTGCGAGTGGGCAAGAGAGCGCAAGCTGTTCGGCCAGACGCTCATATCGATGCAGAACACGCAGTTCAAGCTCGTCGAGTGCAAGACCGAGCTGACGACGGCCCGACTGCTCAACCAGGCTTGCGTCGATTCGCTCGTCGCGGGGCAAGACGCGACCGAGCTCATCAGCATGGCCAAGCTCTACTGCGGACGGGTCGCACGCCGTGTAGCCGACGAATGCTTCCAACTTCACGGCGGGTTCGCCTACATGAAGGAGAGCATGGCCGGCCGGGCGTTTTGCGACACCCGAATCGCCAGCATCGGCGGCGGCAGCGACGAAACGATGATGCACTACCTAGCGAAACGCTGGCGGCTCTAGACTGCCGGTCATGCATCGAAACGGCGAGCCGCATCGACGCCTGCTGCGACGCGAACCCGACTGAGAAGAAAGCCTCCCAGCACGAAAAGCAGCGTGAGCGAGAGAATCCCATCGCGTTCGCTCGCGCCGGGGATCCACTTCGGTGTGACCGCGATGAGCAGGGGGCCGAAAATCGAGGCGAACTTCCCGACCATGTTGAAGAAGCCGAAGAACTCGGCGGTCTTCGAGGATGGGATCAACCGGGCGTAGAGGGAACGGGAAAGGCTTTGGACGCCTCCTTGCACGAGACCGATCGCGACCGCCAGCACGTAGAAATCCGCGCTGTCTTGCAGAAACCGCCAGGCGTACACCAAAGCGGCGAGGTACACACCGAGACCGATCATGATGGCGGGCTTGGGTCCGATCCGCGCGCCCAGAGCTCCAAACCCGAGTGCGGCGGGAAACGCGACGAACTGAGTCAGGAGCAACGCGGTGATCAGAGCCGCTTGCTCGAGGCCGAGCACCCGATCGCCGAAGAAGACCGCCGTCTTGATGACCGTGTTCACACCATCGATGTAAATCCAATAGGCCACCAGGAAGAGCGTCAACACCTTGAAGCTTCGAATCTCTTTGAGCGTATCGGCTAGCTGCCTGAGGCCGGCCCTGATGGCCTGAAGCCTCGGGGCACGGTCCTTGGTCGGCATCTCGCGCACGGAGACGAGAAGCGGGATCGTGAAGACGGCCCACCATAGACCGACGCTCAAGAACGAGGCTTTGACGGCTTCTTCGACGCCGGAAAAGCCGAACCACTCGGGTTGCTGCACCATGAGCACGTTCACGGCGAACAGCAGCCCGCCGCCGATGTAGCCTGCCGAGTAGCCGAGCGCCGACACCAGATCGAGCTCGTCCTCTTCGGCGACGTCGACCAGCATTGAATCGTAAAACACGTTGGCGCCGGCAAAGCCCACGGTGCCGAGGCCGTAGAGAAACAGCCCCATCCACCACTGTCCCGCCTGCACCCAGGCGAGCGCCGCGGTCATGACCACACCGAGGCTCGCAAAAAAGGCGAGAAACTTCTTACGGCTGCCGCCGCGGTCGGCGATTGCGCCCAGAAGCGGCGCGGAGATCGCGACCAGAATGCTCGCCGCGGCCAAGGTCACGTTGAACCAGAACTGCGAATCCCCGGTGCTGATGTCCGCGCTGATCGCGCTGAAGAAAACCGGAAAGAACCCGGCCATGACCGTGGTGGCAAACGCCGAGTTCGCCCAATCGTAGAGCGCCCAGGCCACGATGGGCTTGCGTCTGAGCACGCTGCGCAGGCTGGCGGATTCGGTCATGCTGGATCTCGGTGGGGCTCGCGAGGCGGACCATAGCCTGGACTCCACCTGAGGCCTACATGGATGTCGCGACTGGCACCTCCCACCGGTGAGCCCCAAAAAGATGTCTCGAAGGAATCGCCGCCCCCACAAAGGAGCATGACGTGAGCGAGAAGCCCCACACTGTCGACGTGGCCATCCTCGGCGCGGGATCGGCCGGCCTGAGCGCTTGGCGTTCCGCCAAGAAGGAAGGCGCGTCGGTGGCCATGATCGATCCCGGCCCGTTTGGAACGACCTGCGCGCGGGTGGGCTGCATGCCGAGCAAGCTCCTCGTCGCCGCTGCAGATGCTGCGCACCATGTGCGACAGGTCTCGAAGCTCGGAATCTACGCCGAAGGCGTGCGGGTGGAAGGACGTGAGGTCTTGCAGCGCGTACAACGAGAGCGCGATCGCTTCGTGGGTTTCGTCTTGGACGTGATCGAGGACGCGAAGAGCGCAGGCGAGATCATCGAGGGCAGCGCACGAATCGTGGGTCCCGGCCGCCTCGTGGTTGGAGGCGAAACCGAAGTCCACTACAACCGCTTGGTCATCGCGACGGGGAGCACGCCCATCGTGCCGTTGCCCTTCCGCGGAATCGAGAACGCGCTGATCACCAACGAGGACGTCTTCGAGCTGCAAGCGTTCCCCAAAAGCATGCTGGTCGTCGGGCTCGGCTCCATCGGCCTTGAGCTCGGCCAAGCGTTTCATCGGCTCGGCATTCGAACGACGCTACTCGGGATAGAGGGATTGATCGGGCCTCTGACCGATCCGATCATCCTAGAGCAAGCAAGAGAGACGCTGTCTCAGGAGCTCGACATCCACACGGAGTACCAGCTCGAGAAGATCGAGCGCGTGGATGAAGGGGTCCGCGTCCGCTTCGTTGACTCGGCCGGAAAGGAGCGAGACGAGACGTTCGAGCGAGTCCTGATGGCCGCGGGCCGCGTTTCGAGCTTGCGTCGGCTCGGTCTCGAAAACCTCGGAATCTCTCCCGATGAGGAAGGACGGTACGGCGTCGATCCCGACACGCTACAGCTCGGCGACGCGCCCGTATTCGTCGCGGGTGATGCCAACGAGCTCCATCCGGTGCTGCACGAGGCCGCTGATGACGGCCGGATTGCGGGCCAAAATGCGGCCCTCTTTCCCAACATCCGAGCAGCCTGGCGCCGCACGCCGCTTTCGATCGTATTCACCGATCCGCAGATCGCAATCGTGGGCGGAGGCTACGAAGGGCTCGGAGATTGCGCGGCAAGCGCTGGCGAGGTGAGCTTCCACAATCAAGGACGGGCGCGAGTGCAAGGCGTCAACGCCGGCAAGGTTCGCATTTACGCCGAGCAGCACAGCGGCCGCATTCTCGGCGCGGAGCTCTTCGGTCCCGGAGTCGAGCATCTCTCGCACTTGCTGGCGTGGGCCGTGCAGGCCGACATGACGGTCGACGATGCGCTCGGGATGCCCTTTTATCACCCGGTGCTCGAGGAAGGGATTCGCACGGCGCTGCGCGACCTCAATGCCAATCTTCGTCACGGCGCACCGATCAAGTGCGCCGTGGCCGAGATGGGCGTGGGTTGTTAGCCAAAGACATCGGCGCTCTGCTCGAGCGCGCGCCGTAACCACACGGTCACCAGCACCGCACGAGCCGACCACCCGAGGGTGCGCACCCAATTGCTGGTGACCAAGAAACGCCATGCGGGCTCGTCGAATCCCTTGCTCAGCCGGCCGTGCATCGCGACCTGCAAAAGGAACGTGGAGGCCCAGATCAAAGCGACGAGGCCGATGCCCAGCCAGATCTCCCAGCCCTCGGCGACGCCCACAGGCGTCCACAGAAGGCCGACGGCCGACACGGCCTCTCCGATCATCAGCGGCGCCACGATGAACGTGATCCGGCTCGAATGAAGGGTGTGGAACGCGGGGAAGAAATCGGTTCCCACGCGGGAGAACGAAGGGTACTGGACGAGCTGCACGAACCAGATGAGCGCCGTCATGCACCAGGTCGTGATGATCTGAGCCAAAAGAAGATTCACGGAAGGTCTCTCGGACGCATCACTTTGAATGCCGGCTCTGGCGGACGATGATGAGCTTCATGATCTCTGCGGTTCCGTCGCCGATCTGTAGCCCCAAAACGTCCCGCAAACGCTGCTCGAACGGCAGGTCCCGGCTGTACCCGGCGTGACCATGGGTCAACAAGCACCGGTGGACGGTATCGAAGGCGACCTGAGGCGCCCACCATTTGCACATCGCAGCCTGCTTGGTGTGAGGCTTGCCGGCCGACTTCAACCAAAGCGTCTTGTAGCAGAGCTGGCGGGCAGCCTCGACGTAGGTCTCGAGCTCGGCCAGGGGAAAGGTCAATCCCTGGAAGTCGCCGAGCGGCCGGCCAAACGCCTGCCGCTCCTCGATGTAGCGCCAAGTCTCGACGAGCGAGGCCTCCGCGACCGCCAGGCACTGAAGACCGATCAAGGCCCTGCTGAAGTCGAACCCTTGCATGACCTGGGTGAAGCCTCGGCCTTCGTCAGCGATCCGGTGGCTCGCTGGCACTTTCACCTCGTCGAAGAAGATGGAGCCCCGCCCGATCGCATGCTCACCTGCATCCTCGAAACGGGTCGTGGTGATTCCGGGCGAATCCATGGGGACGAGAAAAGCGGAAATCCCATGTGCTCGCTCAGCCGAGGCTCCGGTTCGGGCGAACACCACCGAGACATCGGCTTGATCGGCAAAGGAAATCGACGTCTTTTCGCCCGTCAGCACGTAATGGCTTCCCTCCGCCCGAGCCACCAGCTCGATCGCGGCTGCATCCGACCCATGACCGGGCTCGGTCAAGGCGAGCGCCGCCAAGCGCTCCCCGGCGCAGATCCCGCGAATCCACTCGGCCGCAACGGCCCGATCCATGTTGTGGGCGAGGATGTGTGCATTGAGCGAGCCGAGAAGCTGGACGTAGGCCACGTTGAAGTCGCCGCGCGCGACGGCCTCCATGATCAGGCCGGAGGTCACGTAGTCCGCACCGAGACCGCCGAGCTCCTCGGGAAGCTCGGCCCCGATGAGCCCGAGCTCGCCCATGCGGCGAACGAGCGACCGTTCGAGCGACCCGCGGATCTCTCGTTCGCGATAGCCGGGCGCGAGCTCGTCGCGAGCAAACGCAGAAGCCGTGGCGACGATCGACTCCTGCTCCTCGGTCAGTGAGAAATCCACCGCTACGCTCAGGGCTGATACTTGCGAAAATCGGGCTTGCGCTTCTCGTGGAACGCTCGGACCCCCTCTTTCGACTCTTCGGTTTCGTAGTAGAGGGCCAGAGATTGCATCCCGAGAGACCCGAGGCCGCGAAAGCTCTCGGTGGCGGCATTGAACGACCGTTTCGCGATGGCGAGCGCGGTGGGGCTCCGCTCCATGAGCTCGGCACACCAAGCGGCGACTTCTTCGTCGAGCTTGTCGTGCGGGACCACCACGTTGACCAAGCCCATCTCGTACGCCTGCGCCGCGGTGTAGCGCCGGCAGAGATACCACATCTCGCGGGCGCGCTTTTCCCCGACGACTTGCGCGAGGAACGCCGTCCCGAAACCCGGGTCGACCGAGCCCACCTTGGGGCCCACCTGACCGAACTGTGCGCGCTCCGACGCAATGGTCAGGTCGCAGAGCGTCGCCAGCACATTGCCCCCGCCAATCGCATACCCTTGCACGCGCGCGATCACGGGCTTTGGCACGTCGCGAATCACGGTTTGCACCTCCTCGATGGGCAAACCGATGGTCCCGCGGCCGTCGTAGGAGCCCGCGTGCGCCGACTGGTCGCCTCCCGTGCAGAAAGCTTTGTCTCCGGCGCCGGTCAGCACGATCACGCCGATGCTCTTGTCCCAGCCGGCGCGGTTGAAGGCGTGGATCAGCTCCTCGCAGGTTTGGCCCCGAAAGGCGTTGTACTTGTCGGGGCGGTTGATGGTGATCATCGCCACGCCGTCGTTCGTGTCGTACAAGATGTCTTCGTATTTCATCGTGACCTCAGCCGTGCATCGTGAGACCGCCAGAGACGCTGATGACCTGGCCGGTAATGAAGCGGGCATCGTCGCTTGCCAAAAATGCGACGATGCCCGGAATGTCGTCGGGCTGACCGAGCCGGCGCATGGGAATCGCCCGCTCCAACCCGGCTCGAAGCTTCTCTCCGTACTCGCCCTCGCCCGCGAAATCACGGAAGAACGCGGTATCGGTCGGCCCCGGGCAAACGGCATTGATTGTGATTCCGCTTCGCGCCATCTCTCGGGCGACGCTCTTGCCAAAGGCGATGACGGCCGCTTTGCAACCTGCATACACCGCTTCGCCCGAGGAGCCGACTCGGCCGGCGTCGGACGCGATGTTGACCACCCTTCCCCGTTTTCGCTCGACCATCAGAGGAAGCACCTCGCGATGCATGTGGAGCACCCCTTGGTAGTTGATGGCGATGATCTTGGCCCAGAGCTCGGGGCCGGTTTCGAGAAAGGGCGCGCCGCGATCCCATCCAGCGTTGTTCACCAAGATGTCGATGCCTCCGAAGGCCTCGACCACTTCCGAAATGGCTCGTTTCACCGATTGCGGGTCGGTGATGTCGACCGCGACGGCACGCGCCCGCGTCGGCTCGCCGATGGACTCGGCGGTCTGCCGAGCGGTCTCGGCGTCGATGTCGAGCACCGCCACACGCGCACCTTCCTCTGCAAAACGGCGGCAGATCATTTGTCCGATGCCGCCGCCGCCACCCGTCACGACCGCCACTTGGTTACCGAGCCCTCGCATGGTTTTCCCTGACACTACTTTCGCTGCGCGCGCTCATCAACACCAGACTTTGCAGATGACGAAACCACGTGGCCTGATGCATACTCGAACATTGCGACATCGAGCCGGACATCTCACTTCATGAGCGACAAGCCCCTGTTTCACTGGGAAGACCCGCTGCTCCTCGAAGAGCAGCTCACCAATGACGAGCGTCTCATCCGGAGCACGGCGCGAGACTACGCGCAAAAAGCGCTGATGCCCGGCGTCATCGAAGCCAACCGGCACGAGCGCTTCGATCGAAACATCATGAACGAGCTCGGCGCGCGTGGTCTGCTCGGCTCGACGCTGCCCGAAGTCTATGGGGGCGCCGGCGCCAACCACGTGGCGTATGGCTTGATCGCCCGCGAGCTCGATCGAGTGGACAGCGCCTATCGATCGGCGATGAGCGTGCAGTCGTCTCTGGTGATGTATCCGATTTACGAGTACGGGACGGAAGAGCAGCGCCAACGGTACCTTCCGCGCTTGGCGACCGGAGAGTGGGTGGGATGCTTTGGGCTGACCGAGCCCAACTCCGGGTCCGATCCGGGCAGCATGCAGACCAAGGCCGTTCCGGCCCGCGGGGGCTTCCAGCTGAGCGGCACCAAGACCTGGATCACCAATTCTTGCATCGCCGACGTGTTCGTCGTGTGGGCCAAGCTCGACGGGGTCGTTCGGGGCTTCATCCTCGAGCGCGGCGCGAAGGGTCTGAGCGCGCCCAAGATCGAGGGCAAGATGAGCATGCGTGCATCGGTCACCGGGCAGATCGTGATGGACGAGGTGTTCGTGCCCGAAGAGCAGCTTTTGCCCGGGGTCGAAGGCCTTCGCGGGCCCTTCGGCTGCTTGACCAAAGCGCGCTACGGCATCAGCTGGGGAGCGCTCGGGGCGGCCGAGTTTTGCTGGCATGCCGCCCGGCAATACGCCCTCGATCGCCAACAGTTCGGCCGGCCAATCGCTGCCACGCAGCTCGTCCAGAAGAAGCTCGCCGATATGCAGACCGAGATCACCATCGGCTTGCAGAGCTGCCTTCGCGCCGGCCGCTTGATGGACGAAGGCCGTTGCCCCGCCGAGGTGGTTTCGATGTTGAAGCGGAACTCTTGCGGAAAGGCGCTCGAGATCGCGCGGACGGCTCGCGACATTCACGGGGGCAACGGGATCTCCGACGAGTTCCACGTCATTCGGCACGTGATGAATCTCGAAACGGTCAACACCTACGAGGGCACCCACGACATCCACGCCTTGATCCTCGGTCGGGCGCAGACCGGCATCCAAGCCTTCACGTCGTAGCGCCTCCGGCCCGGTGCTAGGCTCACGTCATGCGGCGGTTCCTCCACCGGCTGGCGCCACCCGATCCTCGTTTCGTGCTCGAGGACTTCGAGCCGGTCTATCTCGAAACCTGGCGCCGCGGTCTCCTTGAGGACAAGGTCGGAGCCGCTTTGGAGGAGCTCCGAGAGTGCCGCCTATGTCCCCGCAATTGCGGCATTGATCGGTTGCAGGACGAGCAGAGGGTCTGCCACACCGGGCGCCATGCCGTGGTGAGCTCCGCCTTTGCGCATTTCGGGGAAGAGGACTGCCTGCGCGGGCAGTGCGGCAGCGGCACGATCTTCTTCGGGCTCTGCAATCTGCGCTGCGTCTTTTGCCAGAACTGGGACATCAGCCAGAGGCAGGCCGGCAAGGAGCTCGGCCCGGAGGCGATTGCCGATCTCGCCCTCGAGCTTCAGCGCCGCGGCTGCCACAACATCAACTTCGTCACTCCGGAGCACGTGGTTCCCCAGGTCATCGAGGCGCTTGCCATTGCCATCCCCGGCGGGCTTTGCGTGCCCATCGTCTACAACACCAGCGCCTACGACAGCCTGGCGTCGCTTCGACTGATGGAGGGCCTGGTCGACATCTACATGCCGGACTTCAAGTTCTGGAACCGGGAGAGCGCCCGCGTTTTTTGCAAAGCAAAGGACTACCCGGAGGTTGCGCGCGTCGCGATCCAAGAGATGCACCGCCAGGTGGGAGACCTTCGATTCGGCCCGGACGGCATCGCGCGTCGCGGCCTGCTCGTCCGGCACCTGGTGATGCCCGGCCAAACCGGCGAAACCGAGGCGATCATGGATTGGCTGGCCCGAGAGATCTCCCCCGATACCTACGTGAACGTGATGGGCCAGTACCAGCCTCAGTATCAGGTGGGCGAGCCCGGGCGCGATGGAAAGCCCCGCTACCAATCGATCAACCGGCGGCCGAGTGATGATGAAATGGCCGCTGCGTTCACGGCCGCCCGGTCGGCGGGGCTCACCCGGCTCGACGCCAGGGCCTGACCGAGCCTCGTCCACCTCGTCCGGGGGTGCGGGTCGAGGAGACGAAAAGAGCGGAGCTTCAGTTCATTTTTTGGATTGCAGCTAACTTTACAATCTGTATTGTTTACAATGTGGAAAGAATCAACGAGCTTCCCTACGACCAGCGACCTGCAAACCGCAAGCTACGCCATCTGCGCGGAGAGTATGGCTGGCCCTTCGTCGGCAAGACCCTGGACATGTTCCGGGACCCGCAAGGGCTGTTCGATCACTACTACCGCACCTACGGCCCCATCAGCCGCATCTCGATCACCGGCAACAAGTGCGTGCTCCTCTTGCATCCCGATCACGCCCAGCGCGTGTTGATGGATCGAGAAAAGAACTTCTCGATCAAGATGGGGTGGGAGTCGGTCATGGCGGACTTCTTTCAAGGAGGGCTCGTCATGCGCGACTACGACGAGCACAGGATGCACCGGGGCATCATGCAGAGCTCCTTCAAACCGCCGGCCATGCGCGAGTATGCGATCCGGGTGCAGGGCATCGTCGAGCGCACCGTCGAGCGCTGGGCGGCGCAGGACAGCATCTGCTTCTACGACGAGGTGAAGCGGCTGCTGCTCGACATCGCGTTCGAGGTGTTCTGCTGGGTCGACAACACGGAGAGCAAGCTGCCCGCGGTCAACCAAGCGTTCACCGACATGATGGAAGGGGCGCTCGGCATCGTGCGGCTCGACGTCCCAGGCTTTCTCTATCATCGCGGTCTCGAGGGACGCCGCTTCCTCAAGCGCTTCTTCATGGATCTGATCGAGCAGAAGCGCGCCTCGAACGACAAGGACGTATTCGCCCATTTTTGCAGGGAAATGACGGAAGACGGCGAGTACTACAGCGACGAGGACATCGCGGACCACATGGCCTTTTTGATGCTGGCGGCGCACGACACGACCACCAGCGCATCGACGATGGCCGCCTATCATCTGTGCCACGACTACGGCTTGCAGGACGAGCTGGCCGACGAGGTCGCGACTTGGCCGCGCGAGCTCAGCTTCGAGCAGGTGTTTCACCAGGTCAATCCCATGATTTGCGTCTTCTACGAAACGCTCCGGATGCACCCTCCGGTGCCGCTCTTTTTGCGTCGAACGATCCGGGAATGCGAGTTCGACGGCGTGCGGGTACCGCCCGATACGATGGTGTGTGTCCCCGGCAGCTACATCCACCGAATGGAGGAGTGGTGGAGCGAGCCCAATGCCTTCAAGCCGTCGCGCTTCTCCGAAGAGGTGAGCGAGCACCGAAAACACAACTTCATGTGGATTCCATTCGGCGGCGGCGCGCACAAGTGCATCGGCATGCACTTCGCCCGCATGCTCTTCCTGCTGACCTTCCGCGAGCTCATCGGCAAGTACCAGATCGAGTACGCCAAAGACGGCTACCATCCCGCGAGGCTGCAGCACTTCCCCTTCACCAAGCCGGTCGACGGCTTGCCGCTGCGCCTCCGGCAGCGAAAGACTTTCGGCTCGAAAGCGGTGTCGAAGCGTGATTGAATCGATGGCAACGTGGGTTCCCGACCGCCAACGATCACCAACGCGCAGATCGCCGACATCCTCGAGCAGGTAGCCGATCGCCTCGAAGCCCAGCACGCCAATATCTATCGCATCGATGCGTATCGAGCCGGGGCCGCGGTCGTTCGACGCCACCCAGACAGCATTCAAGAGCTCGCGCTGACCGGGGGGCGCGAGGCCCTCGATGCGCTTCCCCAGATCGGATCGAGCCTCTCCGGCGCAATCGACGAGATCTCGCACACCGGAGGCCTTCGCATGCTCGAGCGGCTGGAGGGCCGTCTTTCTCCGGTCGAGCTCTTCAAGACCGTGCCTGGCATAGGCGAAGAGCTCGCGGAGCGCATCCACCGCGAGCTCGACATCGACACCCTCGAGTCGCTGGAAGTGGCGGCGCATGACGGCAGGCTCGATGAAGTAGCCGGCTTCGGGCCGCGGCGGCTCGAAGCGATCCGCGAGATTCTGGCCTCGATGCTCGCGCGTTCGGCCCGCGGGCGCGCCCGGCGCTTCGAAGAGCTGCAAAAGGCCGGCGCTTCGGTGACCCGGCCGGAGGAACCTGACGAGCTGCCCGACATCGAGCTCCTCTTGAAGCTCGACCGGGAGTATCGCCAGAAAGCCGAAACCGACGAGCTCCCGCGCATCGCGCCGCGACGCAACAATCCCGAGGGCGTCGCGTGGCTGCCCATCATGCACAGCTACGAGAACAGCTGGCATTTCACGACGCTTTTTTCGAACACCGATCGCGCACACGAGCTCGGCAGGGTGCGTGACTGGGTCGTGATTTACTTCGATCGCGATGGACACGAAGGCCAGTGCACGGTCGTCACCGAATACCGAGGCCCGCTCACAGGACAGCGCGTCGTCCGCGGCCGGGAGGACGAGCAAATGTGAGGCCTGGGTGTGGGGTCACGGCGTGGCGTCACGGCGCCGAGAACGTGGGCTCCGTGCCCCCCAATATGCGCGCTAGGTCTCTACGGACGACCTGATTGCCGAGGTACGATGCCAGCTGCGTCGCGCCCGGCACCGCACGGCGGACCCGCTCGAGAGGCCCGATGATGGCCCGTGCCGGATAGATCGAATACTTCCAGAGGTCGTTCGGAATGCCGAGATCATCGGCGATCTCGGGCCCGTTGAGCGCGCGGGCGAGCCCGTTGTGAAACCGGCTGACCGCGACGGCAAAGGCCGAGGGTGCTGTGCCCTTTGGGTGCTTGCCGGGGACCTTCAGAATCTGGCGGGTGAGCGCCAAGGAGTCTTCATCGGGTCCGGGTTGAATCAATCGAATCAGGTCTGCGATGCGGCGTGTCTTCTCTTCGTCCGCGAGCTGGGCCAGCAGCCACGGGTCCACGCCGCTCAGATGCCCGCAGCATCGCCACATCGCGAGAATGGCTCGTCGCTCCTCCTTGGTGACCACGAAGCCCAAGCGCAGGGCTCCGTCGAGAACCAACAGAGAGAACTCCAACAGCGTGCCGAACATGTCCGCCTGGTTGATCGGCACGCCCCAGTCTTCGGTCCGCCATTGCGGAGAGGCCAAGCAAGCGCTGCGCACGTGCGCATGAATGACGCTCACGCGGAGCGAGATCTCCCAGCCTTGCTTGCCGGGGCGCAAGCCCCCGACCTGCGAAGCTTCGCTCACGAAGCGAGCGGTCTCGGCGAGACGCCGCTGCGTGTTGTGTCGAAGCTGACCCGTGAACGCGAGGGGCTTGACCGCAGCGCTCGAGTGGTATCCGTTGATCAGCGACCAAGCGCTGAGGACGATCATCCCCATGACCCCGAAACGTTGGTAGGCGCGCGCACCAAGGTCGATCTCGTCGAAGTCCGCCCAGGCTGGGACCTCCGCGGCGCGCTCGAAAAAGCGGCGCAGCGCCGAAGACGACTGGGACACGGCCCCACCCGAGCGCAAGGCACGTTCGAGTTCCCTTCGCGCGGGGGCCCCGTTCTCGGAGAGCCACTGAGCGAGCTCGTCGACAATCGGATCGCTTTGCAAGTACAATGCTGCATAGCGGTCGGCGTCGGGACCAAAGAGGAAGCGCGCGCGCGCTCGGTTCTGGTACCGACTCGGAAAGACGGAGCCGGTCATGCTTCCCCTCTTTGTAAGACCAGCGCGGCGGAGTCGCCAGATCTCGACGTTGTCCAAGACAGAGCGGAAACCGGCCGTGATAGGGCTCCAATGATGTCGAAGATGAAGGGCATAGCATGTGCGGGTGTGGCGGCGGCCGTCGCCATGCTGACGTCTGCCACTGGCATGGCACAGCCCGACTGGCATGCGGCCGCCCTCGGCGGAGGCGAGCTGACCCTCGGGCCGGATCTCACGGGCCACGGCAGGTGCTCCTCAACACTCAAGTCTGTTTTCTCGCGGCCGCTTCGGTCGACGCGATCATCTTCTTGCACCGCCAGATCCTGATACTGGTGCTTCACGTATCGAGGGCGATCTTCGAGAAGCTCGGAAGCGCGAGTGTGAAATCCACCGAACCTCGCCAAGCAGCTTCGAACCATCGACCGTCTATGAACGAGCTCCAGAACTCGCTACTCACCCTCGTGCGACAATGTTTTACCTTCCCCCCAAGCGGGCGAAAAAAGTGGGTTTTACAGTCATCACTTCAATCCGAGTTAACCCCTCTGGCTGGCGAAACGCGATTTCCTGTTGCAATAGTGATCCGCATGAACCGTTGGGGGACGCTTCGTTGGGGGACGCTTGGTACTTACTGGCAGCTCGCGTTCGTAAGTGGGTTCACGTTGCTGGCAGCTTGCAATGGCGTCATCGGCGGGGCCGATGGGCCGGGCGCGGATGCGGATGGCACGGCCCGTACGCAGGCGTTTATCTGCGAAGACCCGGACGCGATCATCGTGGGTTCCTCTCCCGTGAGGCGCCTCACGAATGTCGAGTACGAGAACACCGTGCGCGACCTCCTTGGCGGCAACATTCCGCAGCTTCCCGAGCAACCGAGCGACGCTGTCTTGAAAGGCTCTTTCGAGAACAACGCACTCTCCCTCAGCCCGTCGGACGTTCGCATCGCCCGGTATGAAACCGCGGCGATCAGCCTAGGTGAGCACGCGGTGAACAGCCAGGCGGCGCGCGATCGCGTGCTTCCTTGCCAGACGACGGATGCGGCGTGCGGCCGGCAGTTCGTGGAGAGCTTCGGCAAGCGAGCTTTTCGCCGGCCACTCACCGATGACGAGTTCGAACGTTGGACCGGGTTCTTCGAATCGGAGCGTGTCGCGATTGACTTCGACGCGGCTGTGCAGCTGACCGTCACCGCCATGCTGCAGACACCGCATTTCCTTTACCGACTCGAGAATCAAGGTTCCGAGGTCAGCGCCGACCAGCTCGAGCTCTCGCAATACGAGCTCGCGAGCCGGCTCTCCTACCTCCTCTGGGAGACCATGCCGGACGACGAGCTCCTGGCAGCCGCCGACGCCGGTGAGCTCGAGACCGACGACCAGCTCGAAGCCCAGGCGAGGCGCCTCTTGGCAGACGATCGCGCGCGCGCCGCAGTGCGAAACTTCCACCGGCAGTGGCTCTATCTCGATCGGGTCCTCGGCGAGGACAAGCTTCCAGAGCTTTACCCACTATGGCAAGGGCCGGTTCGCGAGTCTGCGAAGGAAGAAACGCTCCGCTTCATCGAAGACACATTCTTCAACGGTGGAACAGTGGGGGACCTCTTTACCAGCAATGTTGCGTATGTCGACGGTGTGATGGCAGAGCTCTACGATGTTCCGACACCTTCACAGCCCTGGTCCCGAATTGAGCTCGACCCTCAGGAGCGGGCGGGTCTCCTCAGCCGCATCGCCTTCTTGGCGGGCAACGCCCATAACGCGAACGGCTCGCCTCCGCTCCGCGGTGTGTACCTGATGGAGCGGATTCTGTGCGAGCCTCGCCCCTCGCCACCCGCGGATGCCAACGTGTCCCCGCCAGTGGCCGACCCTGCGCGAGGCCCGATGACCAACCGCCAGCTCTTCGAGGAGCGCGTCGCGCCCTCGACCTGCCAGGGCTGCCACGTACGAATCGACGGATTCGGGTACGGGTTCGAAAATTATGATGCCGCGGGCCAGTTTCGTACGGAGGACAACGGACTTCCGGTCGACGCCTCTGGTTTCGCGACCGGGATTGGAAACGAAGCGGAGTACGAGGGGGCCGTTGAGCTACAGGGTCTCCTTGCGGAGAGCGACGTCGTCCGTGATTGCGTCGTGAAACAATGGTTCACCTATGCAAACGGTCGGACGATGGAGCCCGCCGACACCTGTCAAGTGGAAGCGATTCAACGAGCCTTCGCTGAGAACGACGGCAACCTCGTCGATCTCCTGCTGAGCATCGTGACACGCCCTGAATTCAGGCTCCGAAGCAAGGTGGAGGACTAATCCCATGGGTCGAAGCCCTTACATTCTCGATCGTCGCCAATTCCTGACCGGACTCGGCCTGGCCGCCGGTTCGCTGTGCCTTCCATCGCTTCCGGGCCGGCGCGCACTGGCCCAAGCTGCGGATCCTAAGCGCGTGATCTTTTTCATCACGCCTCACGGCACCGTCCCCGGTCGTTGGCACATGCGTCAGCCGGGTCGAGACAACGAGGAATACGATTATTCACTGAGCGGGCTGGGCGAGGCGGAGTTTAGCGACATCCTCCGCCCCTTGCACCGCCATCGCGACAAGCTCCTCATCGTGGACGGGCTCGCGCGAATGCTGCCGTACGCGGAAGACTATCGGGTTAACGAGCTCGGGTATTCAGGCGATGTCAACCGGCACCACCTCGCTCAGGCGCAGCTATTGACAAGTACGTGGGCCTACCAGGGAGCCGCGACCGCGCGTGGCGGGAGCCAGTCTGTCGACCAGGAGATGGGCAATACCATCGGTCAACCGGGGCGCTGGAATAGCCGAGTGTACGGCTTCAACCACCAGCACGCCTACAATTACGTAGGCGCCAACCAACCGGCTCCGCGTGAGGAAAACGCGCAAAACGCGTTCAACGACATCCTCGGCCTTGCGCCGGAGCCAACCACGCCGGGGGAGGTGGAGCCCACCCGTGACGACATGATCCGTGCTGCGCGGGCCAGCGCGCTCGACATGGCGGCCGAAGAGTTTGCGACCGTCCTCCCGAAGCTCAGCTCGGCTGATCGGGAAAAGCTGGAGCGGCACCGCTCTTTGGTTCGGGACCTCGAGGTCGGTCTCAACCTCGTTGTCACTCCGATGGTGGGTTGCGACCCGTCGTTTTCGGCGCAGGGGCACATCATCGACCAGTTCTCGCGCATCACGACCGTGGCTCTCGCTTGCGACCTGACGCGCGTTGTCACGATCGTCACCCAGAACATCCCAGGCAGCGAGTTCGGCATCCCAGCCGGCCTAGACATCCACCAGGACATCGCACACGCCTCGGACGAAAATAGCGGTACTCCTCAAGGCATCGAAGGCATGGTGAACTACAACCGCGTCTACGCAGAGCATTTTGCGTTTCTACTCGACCAGTTGGATTCGGTGCAGGAAGGCAACGGCACCCTTCTCGACAACACCGCGGTCGTGTGGCTTACCGAGCTAGCGACGGGCGGTCACGCGCTCAGCCGAGTTCCCAACGTGATCGCGGGCGGCGCGGGTGGGTACTTCAGGCCGGGTCGCTACATTCACTATCCACAGACCACGATAACGCGCTCCTATGGCATTCAAGAACAGGTGGGGCCCGCACATGAACGAATCAACGTCAGCCTAATGCATGCGATAGGCATGACCGATAGGAGCTACTTTGGACTCCAACAGGTCGAAATTGGCGGCCGCACAATCTCGCTTCGCGATCCGCTCCCGCGACTGACCTAAGCTTCCGCAAGCCCGCGGCCTACCACCAAAGTGGATTCTGCTCGATGAACTGCATCACTGCATCGAGCTTCGGCGCCTCTGCCCGAGGTTGATCGATGTATTCCCGCAGCCCCCAGCGCCCCCACTGTGTGTACGCACCGCAGTCGGTGTAGTGGACGAATAGTTGTCCGCCCGCTTCGCGCCAAGCCGCCAGGTAGCGTAGGTAAAGATCTTTCATCCCTGGATGGCGATTGATCACATCAAACAGGTCGTTAATTTTCTCGTTGTTCTCAACGCCAAACGCCGAGGAGAAATGCTGTCCTCCCTCGTACGCGACCAGAGCCAAGCCGAAGCGTTGGGCTACTTCGGACTGGCTCTGCACATACTTGATCGTCCTGGGCAATATCTCGTCCGCGGTTCGCTCTAGCAGCTCATCTACGGATAGACGAGCGAGCTCGGCTTCGTTGTCGCGCGTTGCAAGGAGTCCGAAGTACGGGGCGATCGCCAGTGCGTCGACGCGTTCGTGGAGCTTTTGATGCATCAGTAGTCTCTCGCTCGCCCACGTTTCGGAAGACTGGGTTCCGACAACGCGAATCACTCTCGAAGCGGATTCTCCGAAGATTTGGCGCCAACTGCGGAACACAGCATCGGCTCGCTCCGCTTGGCACACGAGCATGGCCCCGTACTCCCCGTTCTCACGCTTGCCCGCCGGGCACTGCGCGACCTCGTGGTACTGGTCAAACTGGGGGTTCCACACTTCGTTGGAGTACTCGATCCACACACGAAAATCCTCGGGCAGCGTGTTGTGCACGAGAGATGCAAAGCGTGCCACGAAGTCGTCGTCAGCCAAATGAGGGATGTTGACCCAGGGCTCGGCTCGCAAGCGCTTTGCAAGCGACATCATTACCTCGATGGGAACCCCCCGCTGCCACCAGGTCGCATCCGTCACTTTGGGCCGCTCTGACCACGTGCGGATTCTCGAATCGTTGGTCCGCATCCAATCCATGAAGCGAAGAACTGCGTAGCGGCTCATGGCCTGCAAGAATTTCGGATGAAAGATCCGCTCCTGATACGTTTGCTCGAAAGGAAGACAGCTGCCATTCGGGCAGGGATGGGAACGATCGCACCAGCGCGCGTCATCTTCCTCGCAAGACCCTCCGGGCGGAAGCACGCGAATGTTGCGGATCGGATTGCGTGGATTGGTCTGGGAGATCTCGAACCCCACCGAGCCGTTCTTGTCTACGTGGATCACGTGCCGTCCGGGACGTGATCGGTTTTGGAGTAGCTCGTTGTTGTGCTCGATCTTGCCCTCTCCCTCGTACAGGACGATGAACTCGCCTCCGGGATGACCCTCGTTCGTGAGCACTAGTGTGCGAGCGACCTGGCCGGGCTTCAAAGAGCGGACCCATCCGTTTTCATCGAGATCGATGGACCGCCCGTCATCCCATTGGCGTTCGGCGCCGCTAATCCAGGGACGCGAAGACTTGAAGAGATCGACGAAAGGCATGCTGCGGCTGTAGTCCACTACGCGTTCTATGTTCGACCCTATCGGTGACGTGCGGTTGTGTTCGGAGCTCGGCCGCGAAGTCCGTGCCGGCACCCCTCCGTCCACGGGCGCAGTTGGCGCGCCGTTCGGCTCCGTGGCCGGGGCTTGGCGCCGGGAACAAGTGCACGAGATACACGACAGAACCTCGAGGAGGCACAGTGCGGTAAGAACACTTCTCGTCACGTCCTCTTCCCGTAGCGTTGCGACATGTCTCACGTGAGACCCTGCCATAGAAACAGCGGTCCTGCTACTCTGGTGCTATCAGGTTGCGATGGTTCTGCGGTGCCCTGCGAGCCAGAATAAAGCTGAAGTGGTGAGCAGACTCGGAATCATCGTGATTGGCCGAAACGAGGGTGACCGCTTTCGGCGTTGTCTCGACTCCTTGCTGGGGAGGGCAACTCCGATCGTGTACGTCGATTCTGGCTCGACCGACGGCAGCATCGAGTATGCCCGCGAGCACGGAGTCGACGTGCTTGAGCTCGACGCCTCAATTCCATTCACGGCAGCACGAGCGCGCAACGCGGGATTCGCGCGACTTCAGGAGTTGGTCCCTGATGTAGACCGGGTGATGTTCGTCGACGGCGATTGTGAGGTGGACCCCGATTGGTTGCCGACGGCGCAGCGGTTTCTCGATGAGCACGACGACTACGCCGTGGCGTGCGGCCGACGACGAGAACGCCATCCGGACGCGTCGGTCTACAACTACCTATGCGACATCGAGTGGAACACGCCAGTCGGAGACGCCAAGTCATGCGGGGGCGATGCCATGATGCGTGCTGAGGCCTTCGCCGCTGTCGGCGGGTTCAACGGCGAGTTGATCGCAGGAGAAGAGCCTGAGCTTTGCGTGCGGCTGCGAAGTGGCGGCTGGAAAATCCGCCGGATCGACCATGACATGACCTTGCACGACGCGAACGTCACTCGGTTCTCGCAGTGGTGGACGCGAATGGTGCGTGGAGGACATGCGTTCGCTGAAGGAGCCTCCATGCACGGCGCCCCACCAGAACATCATTGGGTCAAGGAATCGCGAAGGGCCGTCATGTGGGGGTTGGTGCTGCCAATCTTTGCAATCGCCGCCAGCCCGTTCACGAAAGCCCTCTCGCTGGCGTTGTTCCTCCTCTATCCGCTCAACCTCGCACGCATTGCGAAACGGTTGAGCCAGGAAGGCGAGCCCCGGCCCTGGACGGTCGCGACCTTTCTGGTGCTCGCGAAGTTCCCCGAAAGCTTGGGCTGGCTCCGGTATCAAACCGGCCGCCTGACTGGCAGGGGCTCGAAGCTCATCGAATACAAAGCCCCCTAGGCGCAGGCGTGGCCCTTCACGAGAGGCCCGAAGTGGATAAACCCCCGGGTCCTTCGGGTTTGGCAGACGACCCCAGGGACCTTTCACGGGTCGCCCGCGGGGTCATCCCCGCTTCGCGCGCATGACCGATGCGAACTGCTCCGTGCAGAATGCACTTCTTTGTATCGAGCTTGTATTAACATGTGTCTCTTGATTGTTCGCTTCGCCCGTAAGTCCTATATAAAGACTAGAGGCTAGGGGTGGATTATGGAACGGCGATCGCTTGTGTTCGGTGCGCTGCTCGCTATTCTGACAGGTAGCGCTTGCGGGGAGGGAAGTATCGGCGGCTTGGACGACACAGGGAGTCCTTCCGACGGGTTCAACGCTGGCGATGGGGGAGTCGACTCCTCCGATCCGACGCCGACACCAGGCGAACCCGGCGAGCCACCCTTCGGAGACCAGCCAACGGTTCGATATCGCAGCATCGACGGAACCGGCAACAACACGAAGGACTTAGAGCTCGGTGCGGCAAATACGGCCCTGCGCCGAATGACATGGCAGGACTATGGGGACTCGATGGCCACGATGGCGGGCGCCGAGCGCCCGTCTCCACGTGCGATCAGCAATGCGCTCTGCGCGGACACGTTTCCAGGGCCAAATGCGCTGGGCGCGAGCGACTTCCTCTGGCAATGGGGTCAGTTCGTGGACCATGACATCGGCCTCACGGAGGCGCAAGGCCCTGCGGAGCCGATGCCGATCGCCGTTCCTGCGGGTGATCCTTACTTCGACCCGACGAGCACGGGAACCGCGACGATCGATTTCAACAGGTCCGCCTATCAAGCGGGTACCGGCCACAAACTGGGCGATCCGCGCCAGCAGATGAACCAAATCACGCATTTCATCGATGCATCCAACGTCTACGGCTCGGACGAGGTTCGAGCTGCGGCGTTGCGAACCAATGATGGCACTGGGCGGCTATTGGTAAGCGCGGGCGATCTGCTTCCGTTTAACTCCGCAGGTTTGCCGAATGCGGGCGGACCGGATCCGAGCTTGTTTCTCGCCGGAGATGTCCGGGCCAACGAGCAGGTCGGTTTGATCACCATGCACACTCTGTTCGTGCGTGAGCACAACCGCTTGGCGGCGGAGATCGCAGCCAAAGACCCAACCCTCACAGGCGAGGAGATCTACCAGGAGGCGCGGCGGATCGTCGCCGCGCTGATGCAAGTCATCACTTACAACGAGTTCTTGCCGGCGCTCTTAGGTCCCGACGCTCTGCCCTCCTACTCAGGGTACCGCCCGGACGTAAGCCCCGCCCTCTTCAACGAGTTTTCGACGGCGATCTATCGGTTTGGGCACAGCGCCTTGAGTCCGACCCTGTTGCGCCTGGATGCTGCGCTGAATCCAATTCCCCAAGGCAACCTCCCGCTTCGAGACGCGTTCTTCCGACCGGACCGAGTGATCAACGAAGGGGGCATCGAGCCAATTCTACGGGGTCTCGCGAGCCAGGCTTGCTCGAGTATCGACACCGAGCTCGTCGACGACGTGCGCAACTTTCTCTTTGGTCCCCCTGGAGCGGGTGGATTCGACTTGGCGTCGCTCAACATCCAGCGTGGCCGCGATCACGGCCTGCCTAGCTACAACGAGATCCGCAGGACCCTCGGGCTGGCGCCGAAAGGGAGCTTCGCAGAGGTCAGTAGCGACCCTGCCGTACAGGCAGGCTTGGCATCGGTGTATGCTAACGTGGACGATATCGATCTCTGGGTGGGCGCGCTCGCCGAAGATTCAGTCAATGGCGGGCACCTTGGTGAGTTGGCATCCTTCGTGATCAAAGTACAGTTCGGGCACCTCCGAGATGGCGATCGATACTGGTATCAGGCCATGCTGACCGATCAAGAGATCGCCGAAGTCGAAAGTACGACGCTCGCCGACATCATCCGGCGCAATACGTCGATCCGCGACGAGATCGATGATGATGTGTTTCACGTGAACTAGGTGGGAGCTCTGCGTACGTCCGTTGATTGTGGACTTCCAGCACCGGCGCTGGTCCATTTGCAAGCGGCGGTGCTGAGGTGGCCATCAGGGGAATGGTGCCGGTCGGAACGCCGCGTGCTACGAGGTTCGGAGAAGTGGGAGCCGCAGAGACCTACGCCGTGCGCTGTGTCCGATGAGAGCCAAACCTTGAGGAACTCCAAGGGCCGAGAACAGCAGCGCGCGGAGCACGCAAGGCGCGACTCGCTTGGATCCTCGACCTACTTGATGTATCGGAGATCGATCTCATCGATCCGCGCGGAGAAGTGTGAGTGGAAAGGGCGAAAAGGAAGACGCCTGCTCAAGTTCTCCATCGCGAGCAACATGAACCCGTAACGGTTGATACGGAACCTTCGTCGCGCTTGCCGATCTTCCTTCTCCAGGCGATGAGCGAGTCTCTCGTCGACTCTGAGTTCGGGCAGACCGCTCAGTTCATATCCACGTCGAACCAAGATCTCTCCCATCTTGGCCTCCATGATTCGAATTTCCTCTTCGCTCGCCTTGACCTTCCATTGGTGGACCAGCTTGGGATCGGGTAGCTCATATGTCGATGTCTCCGCATAGCGGAACATACGCTCGTCGAACTCGACGCCGATAAACTCGCAGATCTCTGTAAGCACCTTGCGTGGTTCCCGAATCAAATCCTCGTAACGGATCTCGCAGTAGTCAGAGGTGGAGAGCTTGCCCCGCAGCTCGTCCCAAAGCGTTTCCGCCGTGATCCAGCGATCTGCTCCCCCCCAGCCGTTCCCGGCCCAACCCATAGCGACACATGAACGTGCAACGTCGCGACCATCCCGAATGATGTGAATGAAGCAAGCCTCGGGCCAGACATATCGCAAGCGGTCGAAGTGTTTGTGCACCGTACCACCGACGAGTTTCTTTCCATCACGCTCTCTCTTCTGAACCAAGAAGCTGTCGACGAGCTGAGGGAAATCCAACGACGGGTCAATCAGGACCCCGGAGCCGGAAAACGATCGCTGCGTCGGCAACCACCGTCGATACTCTTCGATCGGAGGAAAGCTGCCGTCATCTTGGATCATGTCGACCGCGTGTTCGAACTCGAAGTGACAAGCGAGCAACGGATGATGATCAAGCATGAGCCTGAGCAGCGTTGTTCCAGAGCGTTCTGACCCAACAATGAAGAACGGTCGCTCGATCACGCTTTCACCTCGACACAGGGCCACATCCCCACGGTCCCTCAACCATCAACTTGTCCGGCTAACCGGCTGAAGCTTTGGCCGACTGGCACATATCACGTCACTTATGCTCAATCAAGGTACGGCCCCGACATGAATCGGCCTGGCTTTACCGGAGCGCGATGAGGCGCTGTGCGCGCAGGTTCGGCGCGTGCACCAGGAGAGCCTCGGCGGCGTCTACGGCGTCAAGAAGGTGTGGCACGAGCTCCTTCGTGAAGGCATCCGGGTCGCGCGATGCACCGTCCGGCGATTGATGCCGCGACAGTACCCGAAGGCCAAGTGGCAGCGCTGCATCGTGCACTTCTACCGGAACGTGCGAGCCATGTTCAAGGCGTCATACCATGTAACTTTCGGCCCATTTCCTGAACCCCTCGCCCGCTACGAGGAACCGGTCTTCCAAGAGTTGCTCTGGCTGTAGCAATTCCCTTGCTGCAGGCCCCATGGGGGTCAGCTCCTCATCGGCTTGCTTTTCCAAGTACAATTCGTACTCATCATGCCCCCACGTCTTCTCCTCGACATGCCGGTTGCAAATCGCGTAGAAATCTCCGGCAAACTTAAAATGGTAGAGCACGACGGTGAAGTCTGCGATTCGACCATGATCGAGATAGTGGGGGTGTACCATCGGTCGAAGTCCATCGACTATGCGGAACAAGCAGTGCTTCGTTAGACCATTTCGAGTTCCGAATAACTTCTTGCGTATGCCACCATAGTACACCTTGATATCTGAGTTCGACAGCGTGTTGTGCGCATAGAGCGCGGCGACATCCTGGCCAAAGTAATCAACCTTTTCGATATCTGATACGTCATAGTATCGATACACGTCCAGCAACCAGTCGGTTGGGCTGCAAGGAACGCTGTTGAGCGGTCCGGGAGCAAACATGTCCAGCATCTGTCCGACCACCGCCGTATAACCATGACCACTCAAATAGGTCAGCAGAGCCGATAGTGGAATCTGTCTCGAATATGGATAGTCAAAGATCTCGTCAACGTCTACGCACAAACACCAATGCCCCTTTGCGAACTTCTCAAGGGCATACAGGCGCAGCGGCAGCTCGTAGTAACGGGCCGGCAGCGTGCATTGCACAATCGACACCCAATCATACTGACTTGCAATCTCGATTGTACCGTCCGTCGATCCGTTATCCATGAAGACTATGTGCTTCACTCCGATCCGCCGATAGTGATCGAGGAACGAGCGAATATACAATTCTCCGTCCTTGACCAAACACACCAAAACGACATCCGAAGCGTCCAATTGGAGCTGCCTCGCTCCATGGAGATGCCGTGTGTTGCGTTTGACATTCCATTTCTGCCAGGACCTTCTGGTCACATGCTCAAGACGGTGAAACCCGCGAATGCGTCTCAAGAGAGAAAAGGCTTCACCCATTCCGGGCCTCTTCATTGCTACCACTTGGCGTGATTTAAGCATGGGGACGAGCGCGCTGCCAAGTGAATCACCACCAGAACTCGGTTTGGGTCCGAACGGATCGACCAACTTTCGACGCGCAGAGTGTGATCAGTCTTAGTGGCACTGCGCAGGCTTACGGACCTGAGGTCGTCGGAAAGAAACCTAGCGCACTTATTGGCGGCCTCGGATTTGGCACCTGCCCCCTGCGGTCTGCTACATAGCTCGGGCCCACCGTGAGCGCGAACGAATCCCAGCAGCCACATGACGGCGAAGAAACCAAGGACTTCAGGGGCCGCGCCACATCGGGCGCGGCCTGGGTCGGCGTCGGCCATGTCGTCCAGCAGGTCGTACGCGTGGTTTCGAATCTCATCCTTACGCGCCTTCTTCTCGAGGAGCACTTCGGGCTGATGGCTCTCGTTACCGTCGTTCTCGTCGGGATTCATCTGATCTCCGACATTGGAATCAGCGCGGCACTCGTTCAGAACAAGCGCCACGATCGGGCCTTTGTCGACACGATTTGGACGCTAGGGATCATGCGGGGCTTCGGTCTCTTCTTGATAGCGATCGCTCTTGCCGGCCCCGTGGGGACCTTCTACGGCGAACCGGTTCTCATCGATTTGATAAAAGTTTCGTCCCTCACCGCGCTCATCGATGCCTGTCGATCGACCAACTACCACACCGCCAAGCGCAATCTTCAGGTCCGTGGGATCGTGATGCTCGACGTGGGCTCGCAGGTTGTTGGCGTCGTCGTGATGGTCGTTTGGGCAAGCATCGTTCCGTCAGTCTGGGCACTCGTCGGAGGCGGCCTCACCACCTCCCTGGTCGCTGCCGTGTGGACCTGGGCGCTCCCAGGCCCCCGTAATCATTTTCACTTCGAACGTCGTGCCGCATGGACGCTCTACCACTTTGGACGCTGGATCATGGTGAACACCATGCTCAGCTTCCTGGCGAGCAACATGGATCGAATAATTTTTGGCAAGCTCGTCACGATGGCGGCCCTCGGTGTTTACAACATAGGCCTCAATCTCGCCCTGGTGCCTTCCACTGTGATTAGCCGACTTTCGGGTGGGATCATGTTTCCATTGTACAGCCGGTTCCACCACAAGGGCGCTCCGATGCAGCCGATTTACCGCAATGCGCGCCTTCCCTTGCTGGTGCTCGGCGGCTGGGCAACGGCTGGTATCGTTGCCGGGGGGCCGACGATCATCGAGTTGCTGTACGACCCCCGCTACATCGAGGCAGGGTGGATACTCCAGATCCTCGTTGTGGGCCTGTGGTTTGGTCTCGCGTTGGACAGCTCGAATCAGGTTGCCCTGATCGCACTCGGACACACACGGTGGACTGCGATATCGGGGGCTAGCAAGGTGGCGGGAATGGCCGCCCTGATACCGCTCGGCTGGCACTTCGGCGGCTTTCTGGGCGCGATGTTGGGCCTCGCAGGGTCCGACTTTCTACGTTACCTGCTCTCCACCATCGGCGTGCTTCAGTTTGGCCTCGATGGGCGCTCGCAGGATTTGAAGATGACTCTGCTCGTAGCCGCTTCGGCATTTGCGGCTTGGTTTGCCGTGCAGTTGCTGATCCAGCTCGGCTGGACGAGCGTGGTGCTTCACGCGTTGTTCATTGCGCTGATCGTAACCGCGATGTGGAGTCCGCAATTCCTCAAGTTGTGGCGCCAGCACCGAGACACCGGTTACCTGTTCTTCGAAGAAGGCAGTTAGTTGGCAAGTGGTTGACCGTCGGACTTGGACATCCGCGGGCTTGCACGGTCAGCGCTCGTGCGAGGTCTCTCTCCCCGACAGCGGAACCAAAAGGTTGATCACACCGCCGATTCCCGCGGAGATCAACTGCGTAGCCCAGAAGCAGAGTGACCCAGCGTAGGCGCTCGCTTCGGGGACGCCCACGGTCCCGTAAAAGGCGGCAAACGCGGCCTCACGAACGCCTGCCCCGCCGACGGTGAACGGGAAAAAGGCAGCTGCACCGATCAGTGGCATGACGACGGCCGACTGTGCGAAGGTCACTGAGGGCTCCAGCGATCGCATAATTGCGTGACCTGCGAAGACGTGGATCGCGTGAATGATCAGGGAGAGGATGATCGCTAGGACAAAGAGCCAGATGGAATGAAGTTGCGGAAGCGCACGAAGAGGCATGCCGAGCCTATCCGGAAGATACGGAGCCACGCGTGGTGCGGTGGCGATACCGATCAAAGCGCACGCCGCCGCAGCGAGGCCGAGGGCAGCCCAGAGACCCACGTTTTGAACCCCCGGGATCGGGCGGATGAGATACGCTCCCGCTGCGATGACCAAGAGGGCCGAGACTCCAACGACGCGCTCGATGAACACGACCGCTACGCCGCTGGTGGCACTCGCCAAGTCGATATTTCCGAAGGCCCTGCGGCTCGCGACGCCGCGAACGACATCACCGCCCACGCCGCCTGGCGCGTAAGTGTTGTAGAAATGGCCTACGAGGTACAGATGCGCGATCCGCGACCAAGGGGTGACGTCGATGGCCCCGTAGGCGCGGAGTAAGACCCGCCATCGAGCCATCTCGACGAGAAGCCCGAACAAGACGACCAACATTGCGGTCGATCCAGCGCCAAAGGAGAGCCTGTGAAAGGCGTCCAGAACGCTCCGCGGGTGGGCGCGGCTCGCGAGATAGCTGACCGCCCCGATGGTGACTGCTATTCGGCCCCACTTCAGGTAGCGGCGCCGCCTATCGCCGCTTGTGCCGCGTCGTCCCTCCTTGTCGAGCATCTCAATCTCCAAAGCTTAGCGCTTCCTGACGGCCATCGATCAGTGGTCGGGATTCGCGCAGAACCGTGAGGTGAACCGAAGGCAAGAACGCCGCAACTCGGGCTGATTCGTCTCCACCGAAGGCATCCGCTTCATTCCCGAGCCGCCGCGCCGACCACCTCACAGATTCGTGACACGGTATCCGGAGAAAGCTCGGGATACATCGGCAGAGAGAGGATCTCGGAAGCCAAACGCTCGGTATGGGGGAGACTCCCCTCAGCGTACCCCAGGAAGGCATATCCGCGCATCAAGTGAATCGGATAGGGATAGTGGATTCCGCTGGCGATGCCGTGGGCCCTCAAAGCATCGATCACTTCTTCCCGGTTCGAGACCCGGACCACGTAAAGGTGGTACGAAGACTTCACGCCGTCCCGGATCGCGACTGGCACAGCCTGGGGTGCAAGCTCCCGGTCGTACTGCGCAGCGAGGGCGCGCCGCTTGTGGACATATGCTGGAAGGCGCTTGAGCTTCACGTTCAGGATTGCCGCTTGCAGCTCGTCCAAGCGAGAATTGCACCCTTCGCGCTCGGAGTAGTACTGCCCTTCGAAGCCGTAGTTACGTAGGCTCTTCATCAGCTCCGCACGCTCGGGATCGGGACTGCAGCAGAGCCCTCCGTCACCGAACGCGCCGAGGTTCTTCGTCGGATAGAACGAGAATGCAGCAGCATCGCCCAAGGTGCCGACCTTCTTGCCTCTCAGCTCGGAGCCGTGGGCTTGCGCACAGTCCTCGAGAACGCGGATCGGCCGTGACCCAATTCGCTCGTAGATCTCCGGGACATCGACGACGTTGCCAAATAGGTGAACGGGTACGACCGCCTTCGTCCGGTCGGAGAACGAGGCTTCGAGCCGGTCGAGGTCCATGAGACAGGAATCTGCGTCGACGTCGCAGAACACCGGCGTGGCCCCCGTCTGGCGAATGGCGCTCACTGTGGGGACCGCCGTGTTGGACACAGTGATGACCTCGTCGCCTGGTCCGACCCCGAGCGCCTTCAAGCCGATGAAGATGGCGTCCGTGCCGCTATTCACACCGACGCAGCGCAGACGGCCTCCCAGAAAGTCAGCGAAGGAGGATTCAAAGGCGGCGACCTCGGGGCCGAGGATCAACTGCCCCGACGAGAGCACGCGCTCGATCGACTCCAGGACTTCTTCCTGTATCTCGGCATATTGCTGCAGGTATTCGAACATCCGTACGTCGGTCATTTCCAATACACCTTGGAATGCTCTTTGTAGTAGGCGATGGCCTTGCGCAGCCCCTCTTCGAGCTCGACGCGCGGTTGCCATCCGGTCGCATCCGCGAAACGCGAGTAGTCACCGTAGTAATCGCCGATGTCGATGATCTTCTTGTCGTCTGGAAAGGGAACGATCTCGTAATTCACGTCTAAGAGTCGCCCTAGGATTTCCACGAAGTCGATGAGGGAGTGCCGCGTAGGAGCGCCGAGGTTGTACAGTTGTCCGTGACATTCCTCGGTGCTTCCGGCGAGGAGCAAGGCCTCGACGACATCGTCCACGTAGTTGAAATCGCGGACCTGCCTTCCGGTTCCGAACAGGCGGATCCTCTCCCCCGACAGTGCCTGGCGGATCATGATACCGATGAACCCCTGCCGGTTGTTTCGGATCTGCTGTCGTGGACCGTACGTGTTGGTCAGGCGCAGCACGCAGGACCGGATACCGTAGGTTCGGTCGTACAAAAGATGATAGTACTCGCCAGCGAGTTTGTTGATGCCGTTCACGTCGATCGGAATGGTAGGATGATCCTCGGTAACGGGAAGTTCGCGTGGCCGGCCGTAGACTTGACGCGTGGAGGTGTAGACCATCCGGGCATCTGGGTTGTGGTAACGGCAGGCCTCGACGAGGTTCATGGTCGAGATGCAATTCACTCCGAGGTCGAGGTGAGGGTCGCGCATGCTGTCGCCATGGCTCACCTGTCCTGCGAGATGAAAGATGTAGTCTTTCCCTTGAACAAGGATGTTGAGTGAGTACAAGTCTCGCATGTTCGATACATTGACGGCGACATGGTCTTTGACGGGCTCGATATTGAAGAAGTTGCCGCCGTGCTCCGGGACAAGCGCATCGAGAACCGTCACCTCGGCGCCCAGGTTGACGAGTCGGATGGCGAGAGTGCTGCCGATGAAGCCGAGGCCTCCGGTGACTAGAACCTTCTTTCCGCGGTAGTTCGACTCAGGCCTCATGAGCGCTGCGCTTCGACCGGTTCGCAGTTCACCGTCTCTCGGGCCACGTATTGCGGGCTGCCGTTGTCCTTGAGAAAGAGCCGGCCCAGGTATTCACCAATCATCCCAATCGCGAAGAGCTGAACTCCCGAGACGATCAAGACCGTGCTGATGAGGGAGGTCCACCCAAGTGGCAGCTCCGGATTCAGGATCTTCTCGATGACGATCGAAATCGCATACAGGAAACCGAGCAACGAAAACAGAAAGCCGACCATTGAAGCGACTCGCAGCGGCAGAATGGAGAAGTTGGTGAACATGTTCAGCCATAGCCGAATCAGCTTGACTGTCGTGTAGTTCGACTCCCCCTTTTCGCGTTTCGAGTGCTCCACCAGCTGAGTACCGTAGTTCCGAGTCGTACGAAGAATCAGGCCGTCGAGATAGGGATAAGGCCCTTGGTACTTCGTCACCTCGTCGATCAAAAAACGGTTGATGACCTTGAAGGAGCACAAGTAGAGATCGAAAGGCTTGTTGAGCAAGGTAGTCGCGATGAAGTTGTTGAACCGACTTCCGAGGTTCCGGAGGAAATGATGCTGCTTCTTCTCGTAGTAGGCGAAGACCACGTCGTATCCCTCTTGTAGCTTTGATGCGAGCTTGTCGACCTCACTCGGGGGGTTCTGGAAGTCGTCATCGAGAATCACAGCACAGTCGCCCGTGCAAAAGGAGAGCCCGGCCATCACAGCGTTGTGCTCGCCGAAATTCTTCGACAGGTTGATGAACTTGACCCAGGAAAACCGCTCGGCCAGCCCGCGACACTTATCAGCCGAGCTGTCAGCACTGCAATCGTTGACCAACACGACCTCCAGGTCGTACTTCCCTCCCAGCTCCCTCTGTAGCATCTCGACCAGGGGAACGATTGTCTTTGCACCGTTGTACACGGGGATCACGGCGGAGAGTCGGACCGGCGCCGAAGGCCTGTCAACCGAGGGCTTCGATTGGATTCCCATGACTTTGTGATACCTTTAAACAGCTATTCTTTGCGAAAGGAGGGGCAAAAGCAAGGTACACCCGGCCGCAACAAACGCCAAACTTGCTTGTGTTTAGCACGTGTTCTGACAACGCGACTCTGCTCTCCCGGCCATGAACGCTCGAACGAAAACGCTTGTCTTCCTCGCATGGGGAATCTTAACCGTTGCTCTTGGGTTGCTGTTCATTCGACTTCCCGCAAGCCCCGATCAACTCATCTTCGATTATATCGGCTGGGTCGTCAGCCAGGGCGGCGTTCCTTATCTGGACGCCGCAGACTCGAACTGGCCCGGAAAGATGTTCCTCCACGCATGCTCCACGGCCTTGTTCGGGAACCATCTGTGGTCGTTTCGGCTCTTCGACTACGTGGTTCTTCTGCCCTTCGCCTGCCTGGTTCTCAACCGCTTCGCGTCGCGATATCTCGATCCATTTTCTGCGATCATCGTCGTCCCTCTCTACCAGGTGATGTACGTCACGAGCGGAAGCTGGTTCGCCGGACAGCGCGATGTGGTGGCCGCGCCCTTCCTGATCCTCGGCGCGTTGTGTATCGCCCGCCGTCGCGAAGGTGGAAGTGCCAAGTGGATTGCGGCCGAATCTGCAGCGCTGGCCTTTGCCGTGCTGATTCGCCCGACCTACTTGCTAATGGCGCCCCTCTTGTTTCTCTGGGATCTCCTGGCTACCAACGCCAAGGAGGGGACGTCGGATCGCAAGTCTTCTTCCGTGTTCAGGGATCACGCGCTGGTCGCGCTCTGGATGCTTGGCCTTTTTCTGAGCCTAGCGCTCCTCGCATATCCGAGCGGGGCTCTAGCGGAGTGGTTTGACATCGCGGTGCGTTTCAATCTCGAGGCCTACGGCGAGGATGCCCGCACGTTGAGTGAGGTCACGGCGCGCATCGGCTCTTACATCCTCTCCTCCTGGCACTGGTATTCGGTGTTCGCGGTCCTCGGCTTCTACCTTGCCTACATGGCTGGGAAACGCGCAGCCGCCACGCAGCTGATCTTGGTGTTGATCGCGGCTCTCGTTTCCCTCTATGTCCAGCGCAAAGGGTTCGAATATCACCTCGGCCCGTTTCTGCCGGTTTACGCTCTGTTCATCGCATATCTCGCCTCGCGCGCACTGCAGTCCCTCTACGAGAGAAGCACACCGTTTCCGATTCGGGCTATTGCCACGCTAGTCCTCTTGATCATCCTGGGCGGCACAGCGAAGAAGACGCGCGAAGCGTTGGGGCTGCAGCTTGCTTGGTACCGGGGAACAATCGACACGCACCAAATGCTAGATCGCTATAGCTCCGGACAAACCGGGCTCACCCTGGCGGATGCCGTCGATTTGGCGGACTACGTGAAGGAAGAGACCGCCGTGGGGGATCGAGTGCTTCCACTCGGCTTCACCTTTGCCGTGAACTATCTGTCCCAACGAAGGTTTCCGCTTCGCTTTTCCAGTGTCGCGCTTCTGTATTTCTCAACAGAGCCCTACGCGCTAACCGAGGAATGGAACGCAGAGGTACAGGAGATTTTCGAATCCAACCCGCCGGAGATGATCATCCTCTTTCGGGACCCGAGCACCAAGCGGTACACTTGGATCCCGGCTTTCGGCAGCGCCCGCACGCCGGCATCGCTCGTCAAGGAGTACGTCGATCGCGCCTATCGGTTGGAGAGCACCCGCGGCAACGCGGAATGTTATCGGCGCGCCCGTTGACCACTGCGGCCCGAGGTTCGCCGAAGAGGCAGGGTAGCCGAGTGGGGCGACGGAATTCACAATGATCATAAGGGCTTACATCCGCATGTCAGCGCCAGTGCTTCGTTCAGTGCAAGTGCCAGTTCTGGTGGCGGCTCGAGGATGCGTATGTGAGACTTAAGGAGCTATGAGGCGCGCAAGTTTGGGGGGCGCCGGGTGGCGATTGGCAACGTTGGCCTGCTTGATGGTCATGGTTGCCGGTTGCTCCGGCGAGGCAGGCGATGGGGCTCCATTCACCGGTGAGACCGGTGGGATCGGGGCAGAGGGCCCGGACGGCAACGGGGGAAACTCCGGTGCGGCTGGCGGGGTCGGTGGAATCGGGGCAAACGGCTCGGGCGGCGGGGGAAGCTCCGGTGCGGCTGGCGGGGTCGGCGGAGTCGCCGATGGCACTGGAGGCACGAGTGGAGGCCCGAACGAGCCTCCTTCCGGGACCATTCCGATGTTCGTGGCCCAAGGGCATGCCGGACGCACGATCATCTCTTGCGATGACGGGCGGACCTGGGTCGCCGATCAATCCGACGAAGCTTGGGACTATTGCTCCTCCAACGACTGCGATCATGGGCCAGGCGCCGGCCGCGGAATCACCTGGGGCGACGGCTGGTTTTTCGCGACCTTTGGATGGGGCGGTTCCGGCACGGTGAAGCGAAGCCGCAATGGCGTCACCTGGGAGCCGGTGCTCGAGAGCGGGGACTTTGGCGGGGTCGCATTTGGCAACGGACGACTCGTTGCGGCCAGCCGGAGCGGGCAATACTCCGATGATCACGGGGAAACCTGGAATGACTTCGAGAGCACCGAGCTCAGCGGTTGGACCGTTCGCGCTACTGGCTTCGCTCCGTACGGGGGGGGGCGATTCATTATTTCCGCGGACGGGGAAATCGTCGTGAGCGCCGACGGCTCGACATGGTCGAAGCCGCAGTCCATTCCTGCGGCTTGCAGCGGCGGAGCCTACCAGGGCCGAATCATCTATGGGAACGGGACGATTGTCATGACGCCGGCGAGCGGTCCGGTGTGCTACTCGACCGACGGCGGACAGACCTGGTCTTCAACCTCCGATGTGGGGCCTCTTCGCGCAAACGGAATCTGGAACGGGAGCGAGTTCATGGCTTGGAACTTTGGCACCGTCTATCGAAGCGCCGACGGCCGCCACTGGACCTCGACCGAAACGGTGCCCAACGACATCGATTTCGGTGTGGCCGCAGTAAGCGACCAGGGCACGATCGTTGGAATCAGCAATGGGTGGCAGCAACACTACGACTCGCAGGTGTTTTACCGAAGCGAAGATGGGGTCAACTGGGAGGTCCTGTCCGCCGCGGCGTACACAGGTGGCCACCCTATCAAGGTCATCGCCTTCGGCTATGGCGAGCCGAGTGCGCAGTGCCCTCTGTGATCTGATCCTCGATCGCCCCAAGAACCCTAACTATTCTTTGCTGAGAATAGTTCGGCGAGCTTATCCACCTGGTCTTCGATATTGAATTCTGCAGCCACTTTTTCTCGCGCGTTTCGTGAAACGACTCTGCAGAATTCCGGATCATCCACATAGCGTGCAATGGCCTCCGAAAGACCGTTGGCGTCCGAAGGGAAGACCACTTGCCCGGTTATCTGATCCACGACCAACTCGGTCACACCACCCACATAGGTGGCAATTACAGGAATGCCAATCGCCATCGCTTCCATCAAGGCAACGGGTATACCCTCCGCAAAACTCGGCAGAACGAATATGTCGCTCGCGCGCAAAATTTCGGTGATCGTGGCCTGGTCAACGAATCCCCCAAACACTACCCGATCTTCAATACCCTTCTCCTTGGCGAGATTCTCCAAGAAGTCTCGATCTTCACCATCGCCCAGAAGTGTGAGCTCGACATCGTAGTTCTGTTCTTTGAGCTTGCCCAAGCTTTCGAACAATATCGGTATGCCTTTTTCGGAAGAAAGCCTGCCCACATACACCATCTTCTTAGCTTTGCGCTCGGGCGCACGATACTCGAATTGATCAAGGTCGACTCCACAGCGGATGATTTTAAACTTCGACCAAAACGCTTTGTCCGAATACAACATCATTTGGCTGGTGCAAAAATGGCCGATGCAGCAAATGAATTCAGCGTACTCGGTCTTCTTGTTGAGCGCCCAGTGAAGGCCATCGAAGAATATATGCGGGCCATGAATGCTGATGCTGTAAGGCACATCCGCCAACTTGGCGGCAAGTAAGGTGACAGTGCCGCTGTTGTCACCCAGGTGATTGTGCAGATGCTCTACTCTGTCTTCTTTCACCATCTTCGCGAGCACGGTAGCTTCCAGAAGATAGGCGAGTTGCAAGAAGTGTCCCTTGATACCGGGGCGAGACGTCTTACACGCTAAGACGGCGGTACTGATATATCGGCGAGGATCCCTTAGAAGCGTCTTCAGATTGAGCAGGAAAAGGCCCAGTACATTGATGGGAAGAATGTATCTGGTATTTCTTTTTTCGCGGATGACTTCATCCTCCACGTCGTGGTCGCTGCCGGTCTTGCGCACGGAATAGGTGACCACGTCGAAGCCCCGTTTGCGCAAACCGATGACTTCACGGCGAACAAACGTATCCGTTGCACGAGGATACGTATTCGTGAAGTAAGCCAAACGCATGGACTTTTCCTCAATTCAGCGAATGGCCCGGTTGCCAATTGAGAAGGTTCTTCGCTTTCTCATTGCTGAACGTAAATGGTTTTAGACGCGCAGCCACGCTGTTGCGACGAAGAACATCGGGCACCTTGTTGATTGCACGTAGTGGTGGACGAATGGATGCCGCGAGAAGCCAACACAAACGCCATGGTAAAGGAATGAGGGCTGCGAGCTCACCTTGTGATTTCAGCGACTGAATATAATCGCTCTGTGTTGGAAGATCGTCGTTGACCAAATGGATGACTTCGTTATTGAGCGATGAAGTGGCCGCCGTGACCAGGGCTTTTGCGACACTTCTTACCTCAACAACGGGAATTTCGCCCTTGTGCATGGCGGCAATTCCGTGCTTGCCCTTCATGGGGCCCACATGGGCAGTCGACAGCTTGTTCTTCGAATATACGATGCCCGGCCTAATAATCACGAGATTCTTCTCGGGGTCTTTCCATTTTTCGAAAAGCGCTTCTTGATCGCGCTTCATGATGGCGTAGGGGCCAAGCTCCTGGTCCCGCTTATTGATGGAAGTCGTTTCGTCGATTGATGACATTGGCTTCTGGTTGATGTAGTCGAGCACGGAGATGCTACTCAGACCGACGAGCCGTTTGACGGCTGCCCTGTTCATGGCGGCCAACACAGTTTCTGTGGCTTTCAAAGTCTCCGCGTACTGATTGTCACCGCTCGTGATGGCCGCAAGATGAATAACCACGTCACAACCGGCTATTTTTTCGTGCAGATCGTGAGCGCGTGACAAGTCGCAGGCAATCACTGAAAGGTTTTCTCTTTTTTTCCAGATCGGAGTCACGCTACTTCGCACAATTGCCAGCACCTCGTGCCCGTCGGCGAGCGCTTGTTCAACGACGTACTGCCCAATGAAACCGTTCGCACCGGTGATCCCGATTTTCACATTATCCCCGTAGGAGCCAGACGTGTAGGAGAGCCAATGGAACGCACTTCATCATTCCAGATCTCATGAAGCGCTCGCCCAGGACATCGGTTCGACTGGTGGACAAGACGACTGAACTTCGACCACGCGGCCGCCTACGGCGTCTTGAAGCGCGAGGGTAATCTCATTGATGTGTAGCGCCATGTCTGCCGAAACTCGTGAGATGCGTGATTCTCGGAGGGCCTGAATCATCTCAGCCGGCCCTAAAGCGAAATTCATCGCGGCCGCACCACTCCGTTTGGCCTTCGGATGGGTGGGCCCGTGTATCCGCTGCCTTCGACCAATGGGCAGCTCCACGAGCCGCCGCCGGATCGATAACCGTCGTCTGATGACGACCGGGCTTTCATTGTCCCAGCAGTCTTTGACTTCCATCACTCCTCGATCGCCGACCACCCGAAACCTGTGATCGTGGGTTGCTACGATGCTGCATGTCAATCGAGCCACCACGCCGTTTGTGAAATATAGGACACCGACAGAGAAGTCAGGGGTGTTGTGTGTTGACTTGGTCCTCTTGTCTGGGATTAGACATGCGGATGCAGCCGCGACGCGGTGAACCGAACCGAACATCATCACCAACCAGGTGAGATAGTACCCGGCGTGCTCCAGCGTACAGCCAACCTCGAACTCGTCTTGGTACGGCCACGGTGCGCCGGACTCGCTGCTCCAAGACCGGTAGGGAGCCTGCGGAACGAAACCGTCGTCGAGCTCGGCGTAGACCAATCGGGGCTGTCCGAGCACACCCTGACGCAACGCCTTCCACGCAGCTTGAGCAGATTCGCTTAGGAAGTTGCACGGCGCAGAGCCGAGCAGGAGCTTCCGTTCCCGAGCAAGCGCATGAAGGCTCCGCGCGTCGTTGAGGTCAATGGCGAGCGGCTTTTCTGAATAAACGTGGCACCCCGATAACAGGCATTGACGAGTGACCTCGAAGTGGGAACCCGGATTCGTAAGGTTCAGCACGAGGTCGCAATCGCCCGATTCCAGTAAGGAGCCGAGCGACTCAAAACGCGGCACGTTCCAATAGTCGGAGAACTGCCGAAGCCGGTCGCCGTTGCAATCGTAGCCTCCAATCACCCGCAACTCGGGATGTAGTTCGAGCGAGCGCATGTAGAGGTCGGCGACGAACCCCGTCCCTACGATTCCAATCCGTGCAGGATCTCTAGGTCTGACCACGTTGCCATCCAAACGATTGCGCACAGTTTAGAATCAGCAGGAGGCAACCTCCAAACGCCAGACTCATGCCGGAAGAGGAGGGACTCGAACCCCCCAAAAGCCGCTGCACTACCACGGATTTCCAATCGGCCGCCTTCGCCTGCGCACCGATGATGTTAGCACAAGCATAGCGAGATGGCCCCCATCGATCCGCCCGGCCCGGACGGCCAGAAGAGCGAAGCAAGCTACATAAGCCCGAGGAAATGCCGACCGCATTCCGAGAGCTAGTCATGCTCAGCTGCCGTTTCCGCTTGAGCCGATGTTTGATACGATCGAGCCATGGAAGCGAGGCACGCACCACCCTAGTCGGAGCAGGGTTGCGCTCGTGCTCGGGTAGTATGTCATTCACTACAATCTGCCTATAGTGATTTTGATGACCCTTCTAGCGATCCTCGTCGCGGTCGCCGCCGCGTTTCTTGCGGTGCCGGCGGTGATCTTCTTTGTCGAGTGCTTTGCGAGCCTCTTTCTTCCTGCCGGAAAGCAACTCGCGAGGCCCCAACGCACCTCGGTCGCGGTAATGATTCCCGCGCACGACGAAAAAGCCGGCATCGGCCCCAGCGTCGCCGCGATACAATCGCAGCTCGCGCCCGGCGACCGCGTGTTGGTCGTCGCAGACAACTGCACCGACGACACTGCGGCCCTCGCAAGGGCCGCAGGCGCAGAAGTGATCGAGCGGTCGGACCCGGAGCGTCGCGGCAAGGGATACGCATTGGCATTCGGCATAGACCACTTGGCTTCGAATCCTCCGGACGTGGTCATTGTCGTCGACGCCGACTGCCGTCTCACGCTGGGATCGATCGACGCCCTCGTTCGGCGCGTCGTCGAAACGCAAAGACCTGTGCAAGCCGATTATGTTTTTCTGCCCGCCGAGCGTTCTGCGATTTCAATGATTTCGGCCTTGGCGACGCTCGTGCGCAACCGCGTGAGGCCCCGCGGGCTCCGTCGCCTGGACCAGCCCTGCCATTTGACGGGTACGGGGATGGCGTTTCCCTGGAAAGTAATGCGCGCCGCCCCCGCGCTCGGTGCGAACATCGTCGAAGACCTTGTCATGGGCATAGAGCTCGCGCTGCTGGGCCACGAGCCCATACTCTGCATCGAAGCTGGCACGCGCAGCGAGCTTCCGACAGGTCGGAGGGCCGCCATCCAGCAGCGGCGGCGGTGGGAGCACGGGCACATCGGCACCCTTTTGAAGCACGGCCCACCATTGATCTACGAAGGGCTTCGCCGCGGTAGGCCCGGGCTAATCGCTTTGGGCGCAGACCTAATCGTGCCTCCGTTGGCCCTGCTCGTCGGGCTCTTGGTCCTCGTCCTGGCTATCTCGGTCCTACTCATCCTTCTCGGGGGTCCGGCATTTCCCGCCTGGATCGCCACGGTGGCGCTGACTCTGGTCAGCCTTGGAGTCGGGCTCGGTTGGGCGCGCTACGGACGAGAAGCGGTGCCCTTTCGGTACCTGCTGCTCGTTCCGCTGTATGTGGTTTGGAAGGTCCCGCTGTACGCTTCATTTCTTTTCGGACGTCGCGAACGGCATTGGCGACGAACCGAGCGGTAGACGCCAGTGGGCCCGCATCGGAGGCATCAAAGGATGCTGTCCGTGCACTGGTAGACCTTAACGTCCCGGTCCCAATCGATGTGCTCGCGCATATCCGGCAGATCGGCCAAGAGGTTGCAGCGATCGCGGATCTCGCGATGCATTCGGGCGTAGGCAGGAACATCGCTTTCGATGAAGAAAGCCTCGTCGGACACGACAAACACTGTGTAACCGCGACTAAGCCAATAATCGAGATGCCACTCCTCATCCTGGATCGGCCAGGCAAAGGCCTTGATATGCTTCGTCTCCTTGTCGGTGGCGAACTCCAGGCCTCCAATTGCCGAAGGCATTTTGGTGATGTAATAGCCCTCCCCAACTTGTTTTCGCTCCTGCGCCTGTGTTGGGATCTCCACGTCGTACTTCCGGCCAAGTCTTTCGTGGCGCAGATGTTCGTCCATTAGCGCTTCAGCCGACGGTTTCAGGGTGAGTTCGACACTCGACAAGATTCTAGTGTCTTGCTCACTGATTTCCCGCACCACTTCGCTAGCCCGTTCGCTGCTCGAAGGACTGACCAGATCGACGACACGTGCGAGAGTTGCTTTGCCAACCAGGAGGAACAGAAGTGCCGTTGCACCCCAGCCCAGAATACGAACTTTGGGTGAGCCCACGCTGCACCATCTCCCCAGGGCGACCCCAACCAGGCATGTTGCCAGCGCGATCCCAGGGAGCATGATGACGTGTCGAAGTCTGGGACCAATGATCATTGCCAGCGCGAGGGTGCCAAAGACCGTGGCGAGCCACAGCACTATGAAAGGCCTTCGCCGAACGAACAGCGGGGAAGCTACAAACAGGACAAAAATCCCTAAGCCCACGCCGTGTTCGCTGCTTATCATTCGCCTTGCTGCAAGGGAGACTGCACCGCCTAGCGACTGTGCTCGGCCCTGCATCTGAGTCTGCAAAGCTTGAAACTCGAGAAAGTCCTTGAGATCCAGTACTGCTCCGATGTTGAAGATACACCAGGCAGCCGCGCCAATGCCGACCGAGAATGCCAAGAACTGAATGATCTTCTTGTTTGGCCAGGCCTCCGCGCGGGTCAACTCAAACGCCACGAACAAGAACGGCAGCACCATGTAGAAAACGGCACTCTGCTTGAAGCTGAGGGGCAAGGCCGCCGCCAAACCCAGCAGTATGCTGCCGCTCCAGAACTGTGGTCGACGGGCCACCCATAGACACGCAGTGACAAACGCGAGCAGACCTGTGGTCATTGCGATGTCTGATTTTGCGACATGGGACCAAAGAACGTGGACGGGCGACAAAGCCATCAGAGCTGCGGGCACCAATGCAACATCGGGCCGCAGCCCCAGCAAACGCCCAATCGCATACGCAAATATGCATGCCAAGGCGCCCCAGAGCGCGGTGATGATCCGCAGGGTGGCGACGAAAAGTGCGTCATCGGTGAAGTACTGCGCGCGAAACTCGGCTGGACCGGACCATGCGCCGGTCACAAACCCCCCGACGAATAGCACGCCGTAACCGCACGCATTCACGTAGTGGGAAAAGGGAGGGTAGAAGAAGTGACCCGGAACAATCTCACCGCTCAGCACCTTGGCAGCGGGGCCAATGAAAAGGCTCTCGTCAGGTCGATCCTCATGGGGGGCAATACCGACTATTCGCACTGTCAGCGCGAAAGCGAACACGAGGACCAGCGCCAGGCGAATAGCTACATTCTTTCTCATGCGGATTTGCCCCGGCTTGCATATCGGATGCCGCCCGGCTTGCGATTCGCCAATCCCCGCTGCAGGACCGAGAGAATTCGCTCGGTGGCTTTGCCGTCGCCGTAGGGATTGCGCGCTTGCGCCATTTGCTCGTAAGCTGCGTCGTCGCTCAAGAGGCGCGCGGTCTCCGAATAGATGCGCTCTTCGTCCGTGCCGACGAGGCGGGCGGTCCCCGCGTCTATTCCTTCGGGCCTTTCGGTCGTCTCGCGCATGACGAGGACCGGCTTGCCGAGAGAAGGCGCTTCTTCTTGGATGCCTCCGGAGTCCGTCAGAATCAGGTGCGCCCGGTTCATTTCCCGCACGAATTCGAGGTATTCTAGGGGCTCACCGAGCTCGACTCGCGGGTGATTCCCGAGCAACGGCAAGACCACGTCCCTCACCCTAGGGCTGAGGTGGACGGGATAGAAGGCGTGCAGATCGGGGAAGTCGTCGACCAGGCGAAGCACGGCGCGGCAGATTCGCGCCATGGGCTCGCCGTGGTTCTCTCGGCGGTGCGCCGTGACCAGTAGACGGCGGTTGCCAGCGGGCGCCTTGGCCTCTTTGGGGATCGAGGCGAGGGTCAAAAAGAGTGCGTCGATTCCGGTGTTGCCGGTGACCCAAATCGCATCTCTGCTGACGCCTTCGTGGAGCAGATTGTCGCGAGAAAGGGCAGTCGGCGCAAAGTGTGCATCGGCAATCTGGCCCGTCATCCTTCGATTGATCTCTTCGGGGAAGGGGTGCCGCTTGTCGAGGGTGCGCAGCCCGGCTTCGACGTGTGCAACCGAAATTTGATGGTAGAAGGCAGCCAAAGCTCCGGCAAACGTCGTGGTTGTATCGCCCTGAACCACGACCCAGTCGGGCTTCACCCGGCCGATGACATCGTGAAGCCCGTCCAAGGCCGCTGTGGTGACGTGACGCAAGTCTTGGTTGGGCTTCATGATGTCCAGATCGAAGTCGACTCTGATCTGGAAGGTCTCGAGCATCTGATCGAGCATTTCACGGTGCTGGCTCGTCGCGACGACGACGGTTTCGAAGTCGTCAGTTCGATTTCGTGCACCGATGACCACCGGAGCCAGTTTGATGACCTCGGGCCTAGTTCCCATGACGATCATGATTTTTTTCTTCGACGTCATTTGTGTGTCCGCGCTGCACTCACCGGGACCCGCGCTCCGAGCTCGTTGCACTTCTGAGAAGGTGGAAGATGAACTGCGTATTGGTGACCAAGTACCGTTTCCACAGACGGCGGGGCTCCTGGACAAGCCGGAAAGCCCACTCCATTCCAACCCGCTGCAGAAAAACCGGAGCGCGCCGGACCGTTCCGGCGATCACCTCGAAGCTGCCGCCCACTGGGATTGCGAGGGGAATGCCGAGCTCGTCCCACTGGCTTTCAAGGAACTCCTCTTGCCGGGGCACACCCATACCGACGAACAGGAGCTTGGCGCCGCTTTGACGAACGGCTCGGGCGCGTTCCGTTGCTTCGCTAGCACTGAAGTAGCCGTCTGCAATGCCAGAGACCACGAGTCCCGGGTGGAGAGCCTTCAAGCGGCCGGCTGCCGTCTCGATTACCTCTCGACGCGCCCCCAGGAAATAGACGCCGAACCCTTCTTTGGCCGCAAGCGCGCAGAGTTCGTCGACCAGATCGACACCGGTGACCCGTTCCGGAAGAGTATCGCGTTGAAGATGCGACGCCCAGACCAAGGGTTGCCCATCGGCAACGACCAGCGACGCGCCATCGACGAATCGCTGTAGATTCGGATCATTGCGCATCATGATGAGAATCGCGACGTTGACCGTGCAGATGTAGCCTCGCTGGCCGCTCTGAATCCAATCGCGCGCCCACTCGACGGTCTGCTCTAGAGTGATGGCACCAAACTCGCAATTGAGTATCGGAACTGTCTTCATGACTCGACCTCATCCCAAAGTAGCATCGCATCAATGAAGAATTTCGTTGCCCAGTTCGGGTAGGAGAACGGCGCGTATCGTCCCCAGATCGGTTGCGAGCCCTTGATCGCGCCGAGAAATGCGAGATTCGAGGTGTTCAAGTCCTGGTGTTCCATCACGTAACTGAGGCTTCGCTTGGCCGCGTCGAAGTAGCGTTCCTCGCCTGTCGACCTGTGGAGGTTCAGCCAAATAATGGCGAGCTGGCAATTGCCGGTCAGGCAGCAGTAGCGAGCCCTGGCCTGACCCTTTTCATCGATTTGTCCCGGGATCCAGCCATTCTGCTGCACATGTCCGAGAACGGCATTGGCCGCTCGGACCGCGGTCTGTTCGTATTTCACATCGCCAAGCAGGCGTCCTGCCTCTTGGAAGCCGCGGATCGCGTACGCGATCGTATGCGTGAAGGGCGCGACATCCGGTTCGAAGGCGCAGCTTTCGAAGTAGCCATTCTTCTCTTGGGTAAGCGCCCAGTCGAGGTTCTTCCGAGCGGCTGCTTCGATGATGGGATCCGGGGCGACGTCGTTGAATTCGAGCATCGCCCAGGCGACACGCGTATTGTACGTGTGCGCGTGGCCGAGATAGGTGTTCTTCCGCCAGGCTCCGTCGTCGTCGAGTCGGTTTGCCAGCCACGCGCTGGCCCGAGCGCCTGCCTCGCGGAATCGGGCTTCGCCGGTCTCGCGATAGGCGCGAACGTACCCCAGGAGCACCTGTCCGGTGTCGAACACGATGCCTTCGTCGGCGCGGTACTGCGGGTTTGCAATCGAGCCGTCCGGTTCCTGCACTTCGCACAGCCAGTCGGACACGCTTCGAGCAAGACTTGCCGATTCGGAATCTCCAAGCCGTTTCGCAAGCTCGTAGAAGGTAACGGCAATGTAGCCGGAAGTCTCTCGGTAAGAAGGCCGCCAGCCACCTCGGACGGAGTAGCCGTAGCTCACTCCCTTGTCTGGCGTCGCAGCCGCTGCCCGCTTGAGCCAGTCCACCGCCGAACGCAGATGGGCTTCGCGACTCTGGCGCGGCGCACGAAACCCGAATGCATCGCGCAGCACCCGTCCCACGAAAGGAATGCCCACTTTCAAGAATCCCTCATTCTCAACAGCACCGGCATCTCGTTCGAATAGCATGAATTCGCGAGGCTGCGGCCTCCGGACATCAGTAGTCTAGCCCGAGGAAATGGCCGTACCAAATCGGAATGGGGGCAGACCTGGGCGTTGATTCGCCCTCAGGTTTCAGGGCTCGTTGCCTGATGTAAATCCCTGCGTGCGACACTACGGTTGGGCCGGTACGAGCGGAGCGGATCCATCCCGTCGCGAACGACCCACGGTTCGCCGAGCGATCTTCCTCTCCCTTTCGAGTTCCGCCTGCCATGCTTGGTGGCGCAGGATGCCCTCGGAGCAGCCCATGAGCACCCCGGAGAACATGAACACCAAGTAGTTGAAGTTTCCATTTGGCAGAAGGTCAAACATCGTGAACCCGAGGATTAGCGCGAGAGTGGATAGGAGGCGGCGGTCGGACATCCGGCGGACATATTTCAGACGAGACGCCGACAGAAAGATCGGCACAAGCAGCAAGAGGTACTTGCCTACGAAGCCCACCCGACCGTACGTACCCCAGGTTATGATCCAGTCTCCGTCGCTAACCGAGGACGGCTCGCCGGTTACCTGGTCGTAAACACAGTTTCGACAGTAAGCGCCCCACCCGAAGAACGAACGCTCGTTGGCACGTTCCAGCAATATCTCTTCGTTGGTGAAGCGAACCATGAGGGACTGGGCCCTGTCTTCGCCGTACTCAGAAACAACCCACGCTCTGATATCGTCCACCGGCACGAGGCCGCTGCCGCGAATATCGGGGTACAGGAACACAACGACGGCCAAGAGCGCGGCCACACGAAACTGCGTCTTGGGAGTAGCAAACAAGATCAGCGGTACGGCAACGAGCGTATACAGGAAGGCCGCCACGCTTTTCGAAAGGAAGAGTATGATCCAGAGATACGCAAAGGCCCAACCTACACGCATTCGGAAAACCGTGATCTTGCTCTTGTACAACCCAGCAGCGGCAAGGACCCCAGCCGCTGTGAACATGGCCACTGCAAGGCCATGCGACATGAACACCATCGGGCGGTAACCGCCGCGCCGTGCCGCCTGCTGGAAGGAGTGTTGAAAGAACCCGTACACCCAGCGGTGAAGCTGGGGGCTCAGCCTCAGCTCCACGATCTGCAGTATGGAATACGCGAGGGCGGCCCCAACGAGGACCCGAAAGAAAACGCGCAAATCCTTCGGACCGTTGAACATCGCGGCGGCGAGAGTGAAGGGAAGGATGAAGTCGAGCATGTCCGTCAACAGATTGTGAACGGCGTCATAGGGGTCATGGGCAGGCATGTACACGGAGCCGTAAGAGACCGGATCGGTGTTCAGAAACACAGTGACTACGCTGCCGCCGAGCAGAATCAGGATGGCGAACTTGATCCACTTACCCAATCGAACTGTTGCGAGCCGTTCGCGATGGAAAAGCAGAACGGCAATCAGCAGCCAGAAGATCGCGATCCGGCCTTTGTCAAAGTTGGGAAGACCAGGCAACTTGAAGGCAGTGCGCTCCGGAAGAAACATCAAGGGAATCAGAAACAGGAGCGCAGCCGCTTTGGCTGGCGGCCAGCGGCGCCCAACCCACAGAGCGATGGGAATCCAGCCGAAGAGCGCCAGATAGCTGATGATATTGCCCTGCGGATGCATGCTTGCCTCATACTACCAAATAGATGGATCTCAGGGTGCCAGATGCCAATCTCTGCATGGTCATCGTCGAAAACGTCTCGCCAGGGAATTCAGTCCCGCGTCTCGAACGCTGGATTCGAGAACACGGTGCAACAACATCGAGAGCGAGAGCTGCGATGAGAGATTCTGACGACCTGAGGCGCTGAGAAGATCTACACGCAGGAGCGAAAAACCGGCCCTCCCGGCCTACCCGTCGGAGGGTTGTTTTCCGTTCCTGGTTTCACATTGACACGCCGAGCAGGGACTCCAAAGAGCGTCGAGTAAGGTGGGAAGCTACGCACAACCACTGAGTTTGCGCCTATGACGCTATCGTGTCCAACTGTCACATCACCAAATATGCATGCGCCGGTCCCGATATCAACACGATCTTCTATGATTGGTTTCTTCCATTTTTCATCCTGGTGAAGGACGCCCATGGTTGTGTTGTGACGAATGGTCACATCATCGCCAATGGCGATTGCTCCGAGGAACATTCCACCGTGATGCCATAGACGCACTCGTCTCCCCAACTTGACTGAATAGTCCAGGTTGATACCAAAGAATCCACTCATACATGCGTGCAATATTTGATAGACGAAACTGAAGGGCATACGAAGCAACCGAGGTCGTATATCCATACGCAAATTACCAAAACGATGGATTACTACTGCCCAGAAGCCTGGCTGACATAGGTTCTTGTCGTGAGTACGAAAATCCTCGGCAATGAGTCCAAAGAAACTGATTCCCGCGGGGTTTTGATTGCGGTCTCCTGGAGTTGGATTGTCCCCAGGAATCCGTGAGGGAGCGTGGGGGGTCAACGAGTCGGACGCTTGCTGTTCTACGGGATGCTCCTCAGGATCGGCTGACGATTCGCTCATGAATCTGTCTTTCCTTTGGTAGGCAGTGGCGATATCCGAAAAGGATTCAGAACGTTTATCCAAATGTCACGCGCTTCACGCTCGCGGTGGTGCGGTTGCTTATTTCCAAGAAGTTCGCGTGGGAGCGAGATGCAACGACCTAGTAACCACGCCAAATTCGCAGCCACTAGCCCCATGCGGCCGTAGTGCTTCGCAAAATACCGTGACCGTGATTCATAGAAATAGCGCGGCGCTCGATGCTGCAAGCCGCTTTCAGACGAGAACTGAGAGCTCCCACCGAGCAGGTGAATAATCGTTCCTTTTGGCCAATACAGTATCGTCCACCCGGCATTCCGAACTCGACGACAATAGTCTATGTCTTCAAAATACATGAAGAAGCCCTCGTCTAGTAAGCCCACCTGATCAATCACTTCTCGACGGATTAGGACGCAGGCAAAGCCAATCCAATCTGGTTCAGCAGGAGAATCTGTCGTCCAAAAATGCACGTTGTATCGTCCCAGCAACCGGGAGATCGGGCCCGTTGAAGCTGAACTTATGAAATCCGTAATCGGTCGAATGAAGCGAAACGTACTCAGTTCTTTGCTTCCGTCTTGGGCAACGCACCCAGGGCCAATCAGACCAGCGCTAGGGCATAAGTCCATTGCATGAAGCAATTCCTTTATGGTGTTAGGCAGCACAATTGTGTCGCTATTGAGCAAGATGTAAGCATCTGCATCAATAGCTCGTATGCCGAGATTGTTTCCCGCAGAAAATCCACCATTCACTGGGGAGCAAAGTAATCGTGCCCAGGATCCCCATTCGTTCGCCGCGATCTGCTCTTCGATGCGCTCCACTGAGCCATCATTCGATGCATTATCTACAACGACTACTTCGATTCCTGGTTCTATCTGTTCTTTCAGGGAGTGGAGGCAATCGATCACCAAGTCAGGTGTCTTATAATTCAATATGATGATGCCAATTCTTCTCTGCACTGACTTCTGAACTAAGAAATGTTGCCGTTTGTCGATTTGCGTCTCAGTCTAGATTATTCGAAGGCTCCCAGCTAGGCGGATGAGTTCTTGCGACGAGAGCCAGCTCTGACGCGCCTTCAACACAAGAGCCAGGTCCGCCTGGCCAAGGGAGGCTCGGTGCGAACGCGCGGTTTCTCGACTCAGCGAGGTGCATTCGCACATCCGTTTTCTTACACACCACCGTCCCCCTCGCGACGAAAACGCTCGGCATCAAAGAGACTCCTTCTCGGCATCCCCGTCTGGCAGGATGATGCAAGCGCCAAGCGTCACGAATTCAACCGGCAGCCTCGTCCCAGCGTACGCGACGGGTGGTGGGCATCTCAACGACCTTGGAAAAAGGAAGGTTGGAGCAGAAATGGTTTGGGTGATCGCGCGCAATATTGACACCGCCGAACCATGACCCGAGCTAGAGCCTCATACCCTGTCTCGGCTGGTTCCAGCGGTTCTCTCCCTGCTCAGCATCATTCCCATCCCCTCCATGAAAGACTCTTCAGCGGGCGCCCGGCCTCATCCCCAAATCGGCTTGAACTCATGGAGATCGATTGCCGTTGCCGCCGACGCAGGCTGGGTTATTCTGATCACATGTTCTCCGCTGAAGTCCTGAGCATCGATGCGCTCGCCCACCTCGAGAAATTGGGGGACAGCATTCGTCGACTGGTACTTCAGGACCTGCGGCGCAAGGGAGCTGTCGTCGGTCTATCGGGGGGCGTGGACAGCTCCGTTGTGGCCGCCCTGTGTGTGCGCGCCCTGGGCAGGGATCGGGTTTTGGGGATCTTCATGCCAGAGCGTGATTCCTCGGAGGACGCGCTGACCCTGGGGCGTCTGCTTTCCGACCACCTCGGCATCGAGCCCCTCACGGAGAATATTGGACCGACCCTCCAGGCGATTGGGTGTTACGCGCGTCAGGACGAGGCTATCCATACGGTCGTGCCCGAATACGGGGAGGGGTGGAAGAGCAAGATCACATTGCCGTCCATTCTCGAGGGCGACCGCCTCAACGTCTTCCGGCTCACCGTGGAAGATCCACAAGGGAAGCGTCAAACGGTACGCCTTCCCCTGAAGGCTTACCTTCAGTTGGTCGCTGCCACCAACTACAAGCAACGCGTCCGGAAGATGACGGAGTACTATCACGCCGATCGACTGCACTATGCGGTTGCGGGTACGCCCAATCGCCTGGAATACGACCAGGGGTTCTTCGTGAAGCAGGGGGACGGGGCGGCGGATTTCAAGCCCATTGCCCATCTGTACAAGACTCAGGTGTACGCGCTGGCGGAGGCGCTGGACATCCCCGAAGAGATTCGGCGCCGCCCGCCCACAACGGACACCTACTCGCTTCCCCAGACCCAGGAGGAATTCTACTTCGCGCTGCCCTACGACCGTATGGACCTCTGCCTATACGCATTCAACCACGGGATTTCCGCAGAGGAGGTTGCACCCGTCATAGATCTCTTGCCCGATCAAGTGGAGCGGGTGTTTCACGACATCGAGTCCAAGAGACGGGCCACCCGCTACCTGCACCTCCCGCCGCTTCTGGTGGAGCCCCTCGAAGGCTACTGAAACCATGTGTGGGATCGCGGGGATCGTCGTCCAAAGCGCAGCCGCTCTCCCGCCGGAGCGCGATGCGCTCATCCGCATGGCATCTGCGCTCGCGCATCGTGGACCGGATGAGCTTGGGATCTACAGGGAACCGCGCGCGGGTTTGGCCCATTCCCGCCTGTCAATAATCGACCTCAAAGCAGGCCAGCAGCCCATGTCGACCACGGACGGTCGCCTGCACCTAGCGTTCAACGGGGAGATCTTCAATTTCCTAGAGCTCCGTGCTGAGCTTGTGGAACAAGGACATCGCTTCCGCACGAACAGCGACACGGAAGTCATCCTCCATGCCTTTGAGCAGTGGGGTCAGCACGCCTTTCAGCGCTTCCGCGGACAATGGGCGGTGGCCATCTGGGATTCCCACGAGCAGCAGCTGGTGCTTTCGCGGGACCGCTATGGGATTCGTCCCCTGTACGTCGCGGAGCATGCGGGACGGCTCTATTTCGCAAGTGAAGTTAAAGCGATCTTCGCGGCCGAGCCGCGCATGGAGCGTGCGCTGGACCCTCGTGGCCTTGTCCAGACATTCACCTTCTGGGCGCCCTTGGCTCCTCAAACCGTCTTCCGGGGGGTGCGCGAGGTGCGTCCCGGGCATGTGGAAGTGCATCACAACGGACGAATGGTGGAGCGGCGCTTCTTCGAGCAGCGCTACCCCGCGCGGGGCGCCGAGCCGCTGTTCAAGGGGTCTCTCGATGACGCTGTCTCGGCGGTTCGTGGCGCACTCGGCAGGGCGACCGAGCTCCGAATGCTCAGGGCAGACGTGACGGTAGGGAGCTACTTGTCGGGCGGGCTCGATAGCTCTCTCGTTGCGGCCTTGGCTCGCCGGGCCGTAGCCGGGCGACTGCGAACGTTCTCTTTGCGCTTCGAGGATGCCGAATACGATGAAGGAAAGTTCCAACAGTTGGTCGCTCGGCACATCGAGAGCGAACATGAGGAAGTCGTCGTGTCCCGGCGCCAGATTGGCCAGGCATTTCCCGAGGTCATCCGTCATACGGAGCGGCCCATCCTGCGAACCGCACCCGCGCCCCTGCTCCTGCTCTCGCGCCTCGTGCGGGACGCTGGCATCAAGGTCGTGCTCACGGGGGAGGGCGCCGACGAGATGTTTGCAGGCTACGACCTCTTTCGAGAGGGGTCGGTGCGACGTTTCTGGGCACGCCAGCCAGAATCAGAGATGCGCCCTCTGCTATTGCAGCGCCTCTACCCTTACCTAGCGAGATCACCCGTCGCGCAGCAAGCGATGGCGCGCAAGTTCTTTGGAAGGGACCTGCACCGGTGGGAGGAGCCCGGGTTTGCTCACTCCACGCGCTGGGACTCGACCGCAGCTCTCAAACGACTCTTTGGGGCAGCGGTCCGCGACCAGACGTCTGAGCTGGATGTCGTTGCTGAGCTTCTAGAGTCGCTTCCAGCAGCCTTTCACCAATGGCACCATCTTTCGAAGGATCAATACCTCGAGATCGAGACACTGATGTCCAGCTACATTCTTTCCTCCCAGGGGGATCGTATGCTGATGGCCAGCTCTGTCGAGGGGCGCTTCCCCTTCCTCGACGACGAGGTAGCAGAGCTGGCCAATTCACTTCCCCCCCACTTCAAGTTGTCTGGGCTCGACGAGAAGCACGTGCTCAAGCTGGCGGCGCAAGGCCTCATCCCGTCAGAGGTGCTAGAACGAAAGAAACAACCCTACCGGGCTCCTGATGCACTTTCCTTCGTCGGCAAAGATGCTCCGGAGTGGATGAGGGACGTGCTCGGAGAGCAGGCGGTCAAGGATGCAGGCATCTTCGAGCCGCGCACCGTTGAACAGCTCTTTGCCAAGTGCGAAAGACTGGCCGATGGTGGGCAGTACTCCAACGCCGACAACATGGCCTTGGTCGGGGTTGTATCGACCCAGCTCCTATCGCAGGAACTCGTGCAGAAGCTGCCAGCGGCCGATGCCCAGGCGAAACTAACGACCGATATTGATCAGGGAGCTGCTCCATCATGACTTTGACCCGGCCAGCCACGCCTCAGCTGCAGGATTTTCTCACCGTTTCGGCCGAACGCCTTCCCGACAAAGTAGCGCTTGTTTGCCGCGAAAACCGTCTTACGTACGGGGAGCTCGAGCGAGATTCAAACGCCCTCGCTTCGGCGCTTCGCGAACGCGGCGTGGCACGTGGAGACCGAGTGTTGATCTTCGGAGACAACACGGTTGAGACGGTCACGGCCTTCTGGGCAGGTCTCAAAGCGGACGCGGTTGTCTCCATCATCAACCCGTTGACCAAGCAAGACAAGCTCGACTACATCCTCAAGGACTGTCGCCCCACCGCAATGGTGACGGATGCACATCTGTGGCGTGTCTTCCACGAGCCAGCGTCCGAATCGGGACACCTCCACACGGTGGTCGTATCGGGGGAGCTTTCGGACGAAAGACTCAAGGCTTTGCCGGGGGGCATGCGATGGGAGGATGCGGTTGCTCATCGGAAGGGCGGGCACCGTCCAGGGCAAGGGATCGACATCGACTTGGCTGCGATCATCTATACGTCTGGGTCTACGGGGGATCCGAAAGGTGTCATGCTCAGCCACCGCAACATGATCACGGCTGCCAACTCCGTCGGCACTTACCTAGGGACGCGGGAGGACGATGTCATTCTCAACGTGTTGCCCCTAGCCTTCGATTACGGCCTCTACCAGATGATTATGACGTTCCGCTCGGGAGCACGCCTCGTCCTCGAGCGGTCATTCGCATATCCGACTCAAGTCCTCAATGTCATGGTGGAGGAAGGCGTGACTGGCTTTCCAGGCGTGCCGACCATCTTTGCCATTCTGTCGGAGATGACTCTATCCGAATTCGATCTCTCGGCCATTCGGTTCGTCACCAATACGGCGGCCGCGCTTCCCCAGAAGCACATCCACATGTTGCAACGGATCTTTCCCTCGGCGGACATCTTCTCCATGTACGGGTTGACCGAGTGCAAGCGGTGCACCTATCTCCCGCCCGGAGATTTGGATCGAAAACCAGGAAGCGTCGGAATCGCCATTCCCAACACGGAGCTATGGCTCGTGGACGACGACGACAAGCGCCTCGGCCCCGGCGAGGTTGGTCAGCTCGTCATTCGTGGAGCCACGGTCATGCAGGGGTACTGGGAGAAGCCGGAGGAAACCGCCAGGATGCTGCGCCCTGGACCGCTTCAAGGGGAACGCGTGCTCTACACGGGAGACCTCTGCAGGCTCGACGGAGATGGTTACCTCTACTTCGTTGGCCGCATGGACGACATCATCAAGTCCCGGGGTGAAAAGGTCGCGCCCAAAGAAGTGGAGAACGTCCTGATGAACATGGAGGGGATCAAGGAGGCCGCGGTGATCGGCGTGCCAGACCCCATTCTTGGTCAAGCGGTCAAAGCCCTGGTCGTTTTGCAGGAGGGGGCCGAGATCTCGGAGAGGCGGATTCAGCGCTTCTGCCAGAACCATCTCGAAAGTTTCATGGTCCCCAAGTATGTGGCTTTGGTCGACAACCTTCCTAAGACATCAACGGGCAAAATCAAGAAGACAGGACTCACATGAGCATTTCATCCGACGGGCTCTCTCAGCGAGAAATCGCCCTGCGATTTGCTGAGCACGAAATCGACGATCCCGAAGGCGAAGCAGCACGCATTGTGGAGGCCGTAGCCGCCGGTAGCGCGCTCCCTCTGAATGAGCTGGTTGAAAAACGACTCTCCGGTGTTCCTTTGGGACAGTTGCTAGGAAGTGAGATCTTTCTGGGAGTGGAAATGCACGTCTCAACCGACGTGTTGGCACCGCGGAAGGAGACCGAGCTGCTGGGGCGGTCGGCGATTCAGCGCCTTCGTGAGGACGGTGTCGAGCAGCCAACCGTCATCGACATGTGTTGTGGCGGCGGAAACCTGGCCTGTGCCATCGCGACTCACCTTCCGGAGGCTCGCATATGGGCAAGTGACATCACCGAGGCGTGTGTCGAGTTGGCACGCCGGAACGTAGAGCGTCTCGGTCTTGGCGCTAGGGTTCAGGTGCTGCGCGGTGATCTCTTCTCTTCGTTCGAGAACGAGGGGCTGGAGGGAAAGGTCGATTTGGTTGTCTGTAATCCGCCTTACATCTCCACCGGACGTCTCGAGGGGGACCGGGCGTCACTGCTCGCACACGAGCCTCGGGAAGCCTTCGACGGTGGCCCCTATGGCTTGAGCATTCAGCAGCGAGTCATGCGTGAGGCGGTCCCCTACGTGCGCCACGGAGGAACCTTGGCGTTCGAGATAGGACTGGGCCAGGAACGCCAGGTCGTGGCCCTTTTCAAGCGGGTCAAGCTGGAGGGCAAGAGAGCGTGGGATGAGCCTGAGCTCGTCAACGACAGCGCTGGTCAACCACGGGTGGCCCTGGCCCGCCGGGACGCGTCCTAAAAAGAGGGCTCACCATCTGCACTTCACGGCCTGCGGAGATACCATTAGTCATGGACATTCAGGACCAAGTTCGCCAGTTCATCACCACCAACTTCTACGTGGACGACCCGGATGAGCTACCCAATAGTGCATCTCTGTTGGATCGGGGCATCGTGGACTCCACGGGTGTTCTTGAAGTGATTGGATTCATCGAGGAAACCTTTGGTGTACACGTCGAGGACTCGGAAATGCTTCCTGACAATCTCGATTCCATCGAACGGATCACCGCGTACCTGAAGCGCAAAGTCGGTACCGCCGGCCCCTGACCTGGAGGCTGGCGTCCCAATGACCATGGATTACTCTCTTGCGCCCGGGAGCTGCGGGGCGCACGCCACCCAAACGCGGGTAGCGCGTAGTTTCCTTCGATACTCTCGTATGGTATTGTCGCATTGAATGCGGCTTCGCTTTTGTTCGCTTGTTTGTATGCTTTCCGCGGCCTGCGGCAGAGCCGATGTGGACCACTCGGGAGTGCCCGCTGACGGCGCGCCAAAAGCCGCGAGACCATCAGAGGGCGCCGACCTCGCTTCGGATCTCCGCGCGGTGGCGAGAGCTCGAGTCTACTTCGGTCGTCATTCCGTAGGCGCCAACATGATGGATGGCCTCCGCCAGATGGCCGCTGAAGAGGGAATCGACGCCATCCATGTCGTGCAGCTGGACGAAGAGTCCGCTCCTCCGGGCACCGTCTTCGGACATTCTGAAGTCGGCGAAAACCAAGACCCAAGGAGCAAGATCGAGGAATTCGCGGAGAAGATCGGTGGGGAACTGCCGTTCGAGCCCGACATCGCGTTCATGAAGTTCTGTTACGTCGACTTCACACCGGACACGGATGCACGCGATCTCTTCTCGCATTATCGGTCCACGATGAGTCGACTCAGCGAGGAGCATCCGCACGTCCGTTTCTTGCACACCACCGTCCCCCTCGTGACGAGAACGCTCGGCATCAAAGATCGGGTGAGACTCGTTCTCGGCATGCCCGTCTGGCAGGATGATGCAAACGCAAAGCGTCACGAATTCAACCGGCTGATCCGGGAAACGTACGACAGGGATTTGATCATCGACGTGGCCGGCGTGGAGTCTACCAGGCCGGATGGGACGCGACAGCAATACACGAAAGACGGCAAGACCTATGATAGCCTCGTCCCAGCGTACACGACGGATGGTGGACATCTCAACGACCTTGGAAAAAGGAAGGTCGCAGCAGAACTGGTTTGGGTGATCGCGCGCAATGTGGATGCCATAGGACTATAATAGGGCTGCGCGACAGGGCGCAGCCGGAGCGTGTGCGATGCCGAAAACAAGCACCTTGCGGGGTTCGAGCAGTACGATGTCAGTGCCTGGTCGGCCGACGGCGACGAGTCCCTGTACTGGCGTGAATTTCAGGCCCAGTTCGCCGCGACCAAACAGCTCCCCCATTTGCTTGAGCTGCTTGAGCTACCCCGAAGAGGACGCCGCGAGAAGCGCCGGTAGCATAATGCGCTGGAGATCCATCGATGGACGATAGTGCATGACGAGGCCGCCGAGCGTGGCAAATACACGGCCTATCATCACGAAGTGGTCCGGGATGTGCACGACTGGATCCTCCTCGGCCGCCTTGAGGAGCCGAATCCATTCATCGATCATTTCCGCGTTCGACATCTGCTGCGTGAGGGGGCTTCCGTGGGCGCGCAGCTTGTCGAGCATCAACTCTGCGAACCATAGCAAGGTATCGGGCCGCCCGCTTCGTGTGCGGAAACCGAGGTCATGAAGGAGCTGGCTCACGCGCTTCTTGTCTTGCACGAAGAAAGCCTGGAGAAGCTGCGCGTAGGCGCGTCGCGCCTCGGTTTCGATGACCTTCGTGCATCCGAAATCGAGGATCACCAAGGTATGGTCCGGCTCAACCAAGATGTTGCCGGGATGTGGATCGGCTTGGAACCGCCCGAGCTCCAGCATTTGACGGGCGTAGGCTTCGACCAGCTTGTTCAAGAGGCGCGATAGCTCGACATGTGCGGTCCCGTCTCCAGCGTCGCGAGCTTCGGCGAGTCGATCGAGAACGGACGTGATCTTCTCGCCGTCGATGAGCTGGGTGACGAGCACACGCCCGCTCTGATGGGGACCGATGGGCTTGGGTGCGCGGACTCCCTGGAGCGTGGCGAGGTAGTCACCAACGGCGGAGGTGTGTGCGCGCTCCGTGTGATAGTCGAGCTCCTCGGTGATGGTCGAGCGAACCTCCTTGACGATGGTTTCGTAGTCTGCAGGGGGCAGCGAGGTCCTCATCGCCTCGAGGAACGACACCAGGATCTGCATGTCGAGCTCGATCACGGAATCGATCGAAGGACGCTGCACCTTGACGGCGACGAGTGTTTCGTCTTTCAGAGCCGCGCGGTGAACCTGCCCGATGCTGGCAGAGGCGATCGGCGTTCTTTCGAAGTCGCGGAATGCCTCGTCGAGCGGGGCTCCAATTTCCGTCTCGAGAAGCGCCACGATTCGCTCCTCGTCTTCGGGCGGGACCTCGTCTTGAAGGATGGAAAGCGCTCCGATCCACGCCGGCGGCAGGAGGTCGGGACGCGAGGACAGCAGCTGGCCGACCTTCAAGAAGCCCCCGCCGTGCGAAACGCAGAGGTCCGTAAAGCGCTGCGCGTTCTTGGCATGGAGGCGCTCGAGCATCCTCGCAGCACATGGCCTGGTCACGAACGCTGCCCGAGTGAGGTGCAAACGGTAGCTCGTGGCGATCTTGGTGAGTGTCCAGCCGATGCTGACGAGCCGCGCCGTCTGTTGCTGCCAGCTTTCGAGCGCGCTTTGCGCATCGCGAAAGCCGTCAACCCAATCGACCCACTCTTCGCGGCTCGTGCGACACGCTTCGGCGGTCTGGCGCCGCAAACGCCAGACCGTCTCCTCGATTGCCCGAAGCACCCCGTCGATGACGCCGAGCCAATAGCGCAAAGACGAGTGCGCTTCGGGCGATTGATACTTCGAGGACCTGGCTTCGATCGTGACCAAGAAATCAGGCCTTCTTCGCGGTGTCGTCGATGCGATTCGAAAGCTCGCCCATCGACTTCGCGACGGTGCTGATCATCTCGGAGGTCTTGTTGAGCGTCTTTGCGGCCGCGTCGGTTGCGGCGCGCGCCACCCCGAGCCACAGCGCCATGACCTGACGGCCGAGCGACACGGCCGCCTTTGCGGTTCCGGTCACCTGGTCGACGGCTACGTTGACGTTCTCTTCTACTTTGCTTTGTGTCTTGTGTTGCTCAGTCATTGGCTTTCTCCTGGTTGGATGTCGATGCTTGGGGCAAGGCGTCCCTGCCCGTGATCAGTTGGCGGCGTGGGTCGTCGAACAACACCATGTAGGCCTCCGACCCGGCGGGGAGCGCCTTGCCGGTGAGACCGCACACCGCGTCGTGCACCAAGATGATCGGCGTCACGCCGACCGCACCCTCTAACGGATCGGCTGGCGTCGGCTCGCGCGCGGGCGGCGGCTCACTGCGCTGCGCGGTCGACCTCTGGCGAATCCGGTGGCGCTCCGAGGCGAGCTTTTCCGCGACCACGCGAAGCTCGTCCTCGGCCTTGGCGCCTACGATGTCGATCGTGTCGAGGGCGTCCTCGAGCAAGGCCCGGACGACATTGGAGACGGGAACACGCCAAGCATTGGCCACCCGCTTCAGCTCCTGCTCGAGCACCGCAGGGACGCGCGTGTGCAACACACGCTCTTTGCGGCCTTCCCGTCGATCCTTTGGGTCGTCCTCGGCGCTCATGCCAGCCTTGTGACACAACGTGATACAATTGCAAGCTGCCTTGTATCACGTTTTGCATAACATACTGCAATGCTTTCGGTTTTTGGTGCTCATCTGGAATGGCCCTTTGCTTGCGAGGCCATCCTCCGGCCCGAGCTTCAATGCTAAAAGACTCCGGTGATGGCGATCAGGCAGAGTGACGGAGTGGCTGCTCGGCGACGGTTACGAGTTGCGTGGCTCATGATCCTCGCGTGCAGCGGCTGCACATCCGAGGACGCCGGCATATCCGCTTCGGGCGAGATCACGGCCGAGACTCCGCTGCTTCACGAAGATGGAACCGTCGCGGCTCACGGATGGGCGCGCGGGCCTCTCATGCAGTACGACCGGTCCCTCGTGCAGGAAGAGCACCTGCCCGGGCTTCGCGAGTGGGAGTACTACGCGGTGTTTGCGCCGCGCTTCGCGATCGGTCTGACGCTTGCCGACCTTCGTTTGCTCTCGTTCGGCATCCTGACCCTCGAAGACTATGCGACCGGTGACATTTACAGCGCGATCTTCCTCGCCGACGCCGAGGCGCTCGACTTCCCTCCGACACCTTTCGAGAGCACGCGCTTCGAGGCCGACAACGGCAGCATCGAGTACCGGTTCGAGGAGACCGTGCGCAGGATCACCGTGCTCTCGGGCAGGCAGGGGGCGGATGACCGGATGGAAGCGCATCTCGAGCTCGCGGACAGTCGGTCGACCGAAAGCATCGCGGTCGTTCACCGCTTCGATGAGCCGGGCCAGTTCTTTTACGAAAACAAGCGCGTGAGCATGCCCGCGACTGGCTACGTGCAAGTGGGCGATACGCGATATGAGCTTCCCGAAGGCCGCGCCTTTGGCGTGCTCGATTGGGGCCGCGGGGCATGGCCGAGCGAGGTTCGCTGGGAGTGGGGGCACTTCGCAGGCACGACCGACGGGCACATGGTCGGCATCAACTTGGGCTCGGTGTTCGCAGACGACACCGCAGGCACCGCCGACGCGGTCATCGTCGATGGCGTGTTGCACAAGATCAGCAGGAGCGAGTGGGACTACGATCGAAGCAACCTGCTCGGTCCTTGGCGGTTCACCAGCACCGACGACCGCATCGACCTCACGATGACTCCGGACTTCGATGATTCGACGACCCTCAACCTGGGGAGCATCTATAACCTTGACAGGTGGAAGGTTCACGGGGCGGTTCGAGGCACTGTCCGGCTCGATGACGGCTCGGAGCTCCAAGTGCAGGACATTCGAGGAGCCGCGGAATACGTCGAGATCATCTGGTAGACGGGAGGACGGTCGTCATGCGTGAAGGCTCGGCCATCGCAGCGCAAAAAGCTCTCTTGGGGCTCCTCGTTCTAGGGGCGGCGTGTTCCGAGGCCTCCTCGCCGCAAGCCGATGATCCCTTGCCGGTGGGTCTCGGGATGCTCGGCTCTCTCGACCGGCTTGCCGTGGAACGCGGGGATGCGCTCGAACCTCGGATGTTTTCCACCTATGACCGGACCGGCGGCAACCTCGACTTCCATCCCGGCTCCGTGCCCGTGCTCGAGACCGATGACGAAGGGCGGACGGTGCTTTTCGACGATGAAGGGCCTGGAGTCGTGACCCGGATTTGGCTGACTCACTTTTCCGTGCTCGCGGCAAGAGACGCGGGCGCAGAATCATTGGTCACGCTCTCCGGCGACATCCTCTTCTATTTCGATGGCGAGGAAACCCCGCGCATCGAGATGTCCCTACAGGACTTCTTTCAGGGTGAGACTGCGCCGTTCTTGGCGCCGTTCGTTCTCGATGCGGACGCGTCGAGCGGCGGCTTCGTTTCGAGCCTCCCGATCTCGTATCGGGAGCATCTGCGCATCGTATCGACCGAGCCGATTCCTTACCTGCAGGTGAACGCCTTTCACGTGCTCGTAGGGGACGTGGAGAGCCTTTCTCCGGACGATGTCGACCTGGAGGAGCTCAACCAGCAAGTGCGGGCCTGGCAGGACCGAACGCAGCCCCTCAGCTCACCGCGCGCAACGATCGAGCAGCGGACCCTGACTGCAGTAGCTGGCACGCCTCTTCAGCTGGCGGTGCAAGACGGACCAGCAACCGTAGCTCGCTTGGTTCTGACGCCAGCACAACCGTTGCCGGTCACTCCGCCCTTGCGTTTGCAGATCAACGTGGACGGAAAAGAAGCTGAGGTCGACGCGCCCTTCGGCGACTTCTTTCTCACGCCTCTTTCGCAGGTCGAAGCGATGGGTCGGGTGATCGGCTTTGACGGCACGTCTTATTACGTGACGTTTCCCATGCCGTACGAAGAGTCGGTGGAGGTCGCGCTCGCGGTCGAAGAGGGGACAGGCCCGGTGACTTTCGATGTCGAGATCGAAGTCGTCCCTGGACACCCAGCCGGCCCGCTGCGGTTCCATGCGTCGTTCTCGGAGTCTCTTTTCGGCCCCGAGGACGGCGATCATCCCGTGCTCGACGTGGAAGGCACGGGGCATCTCGTGGGTAGCAGCATGGTCTTGTGCTGCATCGAGGATTGCGCCTTCTTGTCCCCCCGCTTCGGCCACCTCGAGGGAGACGAGCGCATCTACATCGATGGGGCACCAGAGCCTCAGCTGCACGGCACCGGCGCCGAGGACTATTTCAACAGCGGTTTTTACTATGCCGCAGACGCATATCACCAACCCACCCATGGAATGCCGTTCGAGCAGGACGGGAGCGACCTCGTCGACCCGTACGGAAACGGCGCCTTCGACTGTACGACGCAGTACCGGCTTCAGCTGACGGACGTAGTCCCGTTTCGGAGCGCGATTCGCTTCGACCTCGAGCGTGGCCCGACATCGAACCTCGACACGTACTTTCGCAGCGTGGTGTATTGGTACCAGGCGCTCGAAGGCATGCCTCCGTGATCCTGCCGGTGGCAGCGCGTTCCAGAGCTGCTTCGAGTCAGGCCGAGGCCGAACGGTAGCGGGCCAGGAAGGTGTCCACGACTTCGTGCATGAGCGCATCTCGTTTGGCGGCCTCCATCCGCCCTTCGATGAGCTGCGGCCAAAAGAACGCGCCGCCCGCCATCGCCCAAAACACGCTTGCCGCGAGCTCCGGGTCGGGAACGTCGAGCCGGCCGGCGTCCGTTGCGTTGCGAAGCCACCGGACCAGCGTGCGCTGCTCAGCAGCCGAGCGCGCCATGACCGCTTTGACGAGCTCGGGGTGCTTGATGAAGACGCCGAGGGCGACTCGCATCAGGCAGAGCGAGGCTGGGTCCTCCGAGCGCAACATCTTCGTGCGTGCAAAATCCGCGAGCTGGTCCTCGAGCGGCCGGCCGGAATCCCACGCCACTTGCTCGAGGGCGGCGCCCTGGTCGAAGAGCCTGCTCACCACTGCTTGGAAGAGCGCCTCCTTGCTTTCGAAATGGTTGTAGACCGTCCGCTTCGAGGCCCCGGCCAGCTCCGCGATGCGGTCCATGCTGGTGCAATCGAAGCCTTCATCCCGAAAGGCCGATGTGGCGGCGTCGAGAATGGCCTCCCGTTTGGCGCTGATACGTGATTCTTCCTGTATTTCCATTGGCTTAGCCTAAAACTACACTGTGCAGTGCATTTTCCCCTTGACCCTCTGACTGCGGAAACTACACTGTGTAGTGTAAAGGGCCACGCCCCGAAAGGCAAGCCCTGACTGTCCTGAGCCAACCCGAGGAGACGAGCCGTGGAACAAGCACTCAAGACCATCCGAAGCGCGACCCTGAGCGGGATTCTGACGGCCGCCCTTTTGCCTGCATGGGTCCTTGGCGGGCTTCCCGGTCATGCCTCCGCCGTGGAGGCACACGAGGAGAACGCTGGCATCTTCACGGCACAGGTTCCGGTGGACGGCTCGAGCATCGCCTCCGGCCGAGCGGTCATCGTCGTCGACAAGCCCATCGAGGAGGTCCTTCCGGTCGTCGTGGACTACGCCAACTACGTGCAGTTCATGCCGAACTTCACGCGATCGAAGGTGCTCGCGCAGCGAGGCAACCGGGCGATGGTCTACATGGAAGTGAGCGTCGCGAAGGGCGTTTACACCCTCTACGGTCAGCTCAATCTCGCGGAGGTTCCCCAAGATGGTGGATCTCGAGTGGTCGAAGGACGGCTTCTCGACGGCAACATCAACGCATTCAACGCCAGCTTCAAGCTCACTCCCGTGAACGGAGGCGCAGCGACCGAGATCGATTTCCACATCTACGTCGATCCTGACCTCCCCCTGCCCTCGTCTGTCTTCAGCCGTGAGAACGAGCGCGCCGCCGGCCGCGCAGTCCGCGCGCTTCGCACACGGATCGCAGAGACGCGAGGCGATTCGGTCTGAGAGCCGGCGCAAAGATTGCGCCATACGCAATTGTTAACCCGCTCGACAATCGACGATCGGTGTGACCCTCGTTCACTCGCCGTGACGATTGTGCTCACGACGAAGACCATCGTGCGATGCGGCGCCCGCACGTACTGCGCCTTTACCCGTTGGCATGCGCCTTGCCTTTCCATGGTGAGCATCGCTCGTTGCGAGGTATAAGGGGCATCGGAAAGCCCACTCGCATCGCGGGCGACAAGGACGCGTCGATGTCAAAATCAGAGAAGCAAGCCGATCCGATCCCGTCTCAGCACCCGCTCCCGAGACGGGAATGGCTGACCGCGTTTGCCGCCGGGGGCCTGAGCACCATGGCTCTCGGATGCAAGCCGTACCGGACGAGCCCGCAAGAGGCTCACTCGCCGGAGCTCGAGTTGCGTTCCATCAAGACCGCCGTCGAGCCATTGCGCACCACGGACTACGTTGCCGAGGCAAAGCGCCAGGGCATCCTCGACCAGGACTTCAGCGAGGAGCTCGCTGCCGACGTCAACCAGTTCCTGGGGACGACCTATCAGGCCCTGGTCTATTCGGAGCTGGTGAGCCAGCTGCCAGAGGACGTCCGCAATAGCGAGGAGGTGCAGTCGGACATCGTCGAAATGTCGCCGATCCTGGATCAGGCGGTGGCCGATTCCTACTTCGTCTTGGGGATGGCCGATGACGAGCTGATGGCAGACATCGATCGCGAGCTGAAAGCAAATCCCGATGTGCTCATGGACATGGCCGCCGCTCTGGATGAGGACGGGGCGCGGCATGGGATGGGGATGCACGGCCGACTCCGCTTGAGGCGGGCGTCCGCTCACCTGTCCTCGAGGCTTCGCATGCAGTCGACGAAAGGAGTGGTCACCGACACCACCGACAAGATCGCGCGAATCTCGGAGCGCAACGTCGAGCGACAGGATGGCAGGCACTTCGAGGTGAGCTTGGCGGCCAGGCGGATGATGAGCTTCGAAGGCGTGCCTGCTGTCTCGGTCCCGCCTGCTTCAACCGACGAGCCGGCTCCGGCTCCGCCACCACCACAATCATCACGGGAAGCCAAACAGCTGGAACGCAAAGCCAAGCGGCTGTTTCGAGTAGGGGGGGGACTGGCGGGCGCCGGAGCAGCGCTGCTCATCGGCGGCGGAGTGGCCTTCGGTGCCACCGCGGCGATCGGCGCGGCCGTTCCAATCACCTTCGGCGCGCTGATCCTCCTGATTGCGCTCTTCGTTCTGGGAGCGGCGGTCCGCCGTCGGAACCAGGCAAAGAAGGCTGCCCAGTCGCAGTCGGCGGATGGCCAGTGAGTCATGCGGCACAGATCACTGGCTGGGGTGTGGCGAGCGCGATCGGAGTCGGTCGCGAACGCTTTCGCAGCGCCCTGTTCCGCGGCGAGATCGGGATCGCCCCGATCCGTCGCTTCGACACCTCCGCTTTCACGACCCACGTGGGCGCGATGGTCGTGGGGTACGAGTCGGATGACCGGGACCCGTCAGTGCTCTGTCGTGAGTTCGGATTGCTCGCGCTTCGGGACGCGTTGGAACATGCTCGGCTCGACCGTAACTCTCTTCGATCGCTGCGCGTCGCCATGACCCTCGGGGCAAGCCTCTTCGGAGTTCAAAACACGGAGTGCCTTGCTCGTGGCCTGCTCGAGGAGCTCTCGATCGAGGGACCCTCCATCACCGTGTCCACCGCATGCACCTCGTCGACGCAGGCCATCGGTTTTGGTGCGGACCTCATTCGCGAAGGCTTTGCCGACGTGGTCCTGGCGGGGGGCGTCGACACGCTGACGCCGGCGCTTTTCGCCGGCTTTCATGCCCTCGGCGTCCTCAGCGAAGGTCCCTGCGCGCCGTTCGGTCGGCAGATGGGCACCACGCTCGGCGAGGGCGCCGGATTCCTCGTGCTCGAAAGGCGGGGCGCACGCGACGCCGTCACCCGCGGGCTGCTTCGCGGCTACGGTCTCTCGGGAGATGCGTACCACGAGACCTCCCCGGAACCGAGGGGTCGGGGCGTGGCGGCGGCCATCCGGAGCGCGCTCGACGATGCAGGAGCATCCGAAGACGAGATCGGCTACTTCAACGCACACGGGACGGGCACGACCGCCAACGACACGGCCGAATGGTGCGCCATCCAATCGGTGTTCGGATCCGAGCTCGCGAGCTCTCTTCCGCTGAGCTCTAGCAAGGGACATCTCGGGCACGCGCAGAGCGCAGCCGGCGTGCTCGAGGTGATCACCACGCTCGAGTGTATGGGGGCGGGACTGGCCCCGACGACGGGAGGCTTCGACGGCCCGCGTCCAGGGGGTCCCCCTCGTCCGCTCGGCGCGAGGAAGCCGCAGCCCCTGGCCTACGAGCTCGCGCTTTCGAGCAACTCGGCCTTCGGCGGGAACAACTGTGCGCTCGTGTTTGGAGGGACAAATCCTCCCGGTCCGGACGCGGAAGAGAGCAGGCGCCGCGTCTTCGTGAGCACGGCAGCGCCTCTGTGCGCCGGCGTGAGCCGCGTCGAGGAGCTCGCTTCGATCTACGAATCGAAATCGGCACCATTGGATCGCGAGCTCATGATCGATTTGGCGGCCGAGCTCCCTCGAGTCGATCTTCGCGGAATCGACCGTGCCTCCGAGCTCCTCACGACTGTCACCTGGAGAGCGCTCGGGGACGCTGGGGTGCAGCTCCGGGGAAAAATCCGCGAGCGCACCGGGCTGATCGTGGGGGCTCTTCGTGCCTCCCCCGACAGCCTCGCTCGATTCCACGCGAGCATCGTGCAACGTGGCCTCGCCAAGCCCGACGCCACCGCGTTCGCCCAGCTACTGCCGAGCGCTGCGCAGAGCGCATGCGCGAAAGCCTTGAACATTCGGGGCCCTCAGAGCACGATCACCGTAGGCGAAGGGAGCGGCCTGATGGCCTGCGCGATCGCGGCGTGGATGCTAGCCGGGCGATCCGACTCGGACCGAATCGTCGCCGCCGCCCTGGATACCCGTGCCGAGGGAGCTCCGGGAGGCGCCCGCGGCGACGCCGCCTGTGCCGTCGTTCTCGGCACGGCACCAACCTCGGTCGAGGTCGTGGGAATCGGTGTCGCGGGCCCCCACCAGTTGCATGAAGCCATCGCGCAAGCGCAACGTCGGTGGGGCTCGCCCGAGCCTCCTGAGATCGTTCTCGCTCCTGCGAGCAAACCCGGCTCCGGGCCCGAAGAGCGGGCCCACCCTTTCGCCGGCATGCCATCCACTTCTTCATCGTTTGCGCTCGCCCATGCCTTCGGCTTGTTGCGCCGGCGCATGGCGCGAAGCGCGCTCATCGGCGTTGGGGGGACGACCGCTAGCGTGGCGATCATCGTCGCTTCGACCGAGGTCAATTATGAAACCTGACTTGTCCGAGTACGTTGCCTCTCGAGTCGCGATCCTCGACCGCGTTCGGCGGATCCTTCGGGACACCATGAAGCTGAAGATCGAGGCCGAGGCCATCGACCCCGACGCGCCTCTCTTCGGCACCGGCCTAGGGATGGATTCCGTCGATGCGGTCGAGCTCCTGATGCAGCTCGATAGCGTTTTTGGGCTCTACCTCGCCGGCTCACCTCAAGACTTCGTGAAAATTCGTACGGTCAACACCATCGTCGACGCGGTCATGGAGCTCGGCGATGAGCCTTGAAGACGAATACCGAGCCGTGCGTCACCACGCTGCGTTGAGCCGCATGGATCACGTGGGCCTTCTTCGGCTCGTGGGCGACGATGCCATCGAGGCAGTGGACGCCGTCTGCTCGGGCGACCTGTGGGTTCGAGACGGCCGCATGCTCCAGACGTTGATCCTCGACGATCGGGCTCAGCCGGTCGCGGATGTGTATGTGTGTCCCGACAATGACGCCTGTTTCCTGATGGTCGAGGGCATCACGACCGAAGAGTTGTCGGAGTGCCTCGCCCGGCACGTCGACCCCGATTTGGACTTCGAGCTGGAAGACCTTGGCCCTGAGCACGAGCTGCTCTCGGTGCATGGACCCTATGCCTGGGAGGTGATGAGCCGGTGGCTCACGCCGGACATCATCGGGCTCCCCTATCTGAGCTTCTACCACTTCGACCTCGGCGTCTGCTTTCGCGCGGGAAAGACCGGTGAATTTGGGTACGACCTCATGCTACGCAACGAGCATGCGTCGAAAGCGCGAAGCGAGTTGCTCGAGCTCGTCACCTCGCTCGACGGCGCGGAGGTCTCCCTCGAAGCATTGGATCTGTGTGCGCTCGAAAACGGCTTCTTCTCGATCCGGCACGGCTCGGTCGATGGGCTCACCCCGATCGAGCTACAGCTCCAGTGGCGTGTCTCGACGCGGAAGCGGTTTCCGGGCGTCGCAGCCATCGAAGAACGGCGGGCCCGTGGCATCCGGCGCCGATTGACCCACTTCGTGGCAGCAGACGGAGTGAAGAGCGGCGATGTGCTCCGAGGTCCCGATTCTCCGCTGGGAGAAGTGATGACCGCGGCCTTTTCTCCCGCCGTCGGCGGTGTGGTCGGGACGGCGCTACTCGACATCTCGGTCGCGCATCCGGGGATCGCCGAGCTCTTCGTGCGCGATCGCGACGCCACGTTCCCGATCCGGACGGTTTCGAGCCCCCTCGTCCTCAATCGGAGCCTTCTCGTCGATCCTCGGAGTGAGACCTACGCGACGAGGGAGGACTCGCTCCGTCCGCCCCTTTGGCAGGGCGCACTGCCATGAAGCGATTCCAAGACCGTACAGTCCTGGTGACCGGCGCATCGCGCGGGCTCGGACGGGATATCGCGCTTCGCTTCGCGAGCGAAGGCGCGTCGGTCCTCGTGGGCTATCGAAACCGACGAGAAGAGGCCGAGAGCTGTGCGGCGAGCTGCCGGTCACTTGGCGCGGAGGCGACACCGATCGCGCTCGACCTCGCCGATGTCGCCTCGCTCCGAGCCACCGTCACGAAGCTCCCCGATCTCGACGTCTTGGTAAACAACGCTGCCATCAACCGGGATCAGTTCTTCTTGCTCCAGCCCGACGCCGTTGATGCCGAGGTGATCGAGACGAACTTGATCGGGACTTTGGTCTGTATCCGCGCTGCGCTCCCGAGCATGATCCGCGCGGGCGGCGGGGCGGTGATTAACATCGCATCGGTGGCGGGTCTTCATGCGAGCCCCGGTCAAGCGAGCTACGCCGCCTCCAAGGGCGGGATTATCGCGCTCACACGAACGCTCGCTCGCGAGCTGGCTGGACGAGGAGTGCGCATCAACGCGGTGGCACCCGGGATCTTCGATGCAGGCATGGCGCAGCGAATGGACCATCGTGCGCGGGAGGCCCTCGTCCGGTCGCTCCCCATGGGCCGAATCGGACGGTCCGTAGAACTGGCGAGTGTGGTGGCTTTTTTGGCCTCGGACGAGGCCAGTTACATCACGGGCCAAACACTCAGCGTGGACGGCGGGCTGACGACATGATCGCGTGGCTCTTGGCGGGACAGGGTGCCGAGCACGCGGGGATGGGGTTGGAGCTTGCTCGGTGGTATGGGCCGGCGGCCGAGCTTTGGGAACAGGCAAGCGAAGCGGCAGGCAAGGATCTGCTTCGCGTCACCGAGCGCGGAGGAAGATCGCTGCTGCGAACCGAGTACCTGCAACCGGCGCTCACCGCCGTGGCGCTGTCCGCGGCCTGCTTCCTCCGGGACGAGGGCGTCGAGCCATCGATGGCGTTGGGACATTCGGCCGGCGAGATCGGGGCGCTCGCGCTGGCCGGTCATTTGAGCTTCGAGCAAGCTGCGTATCTCTCCGCGAAGCGCGGGCGGGCCATGGCTGCGGCCTCACGCGAGCGACCTGGCGGGATGGCGGCGGTGCATGGATGCGAAGCAAGGCTCGGGGAGGTCTTGGACGTGGGCCGAAGAGCTGGAGCGATCTTCTACGCTGGCCAGACCACCGCCGAGACGCATCTCGTTGCGGGCGAGCACGTGGCCCTGCGAGCCGCCGCGTCGCTCGGCCGTGTCTCCCTGCTCCCCGTTTCCGGCGGGTGGCATTCACCCCTCATGGAGCAAGCAGTTGGCGAGCTACGGCCGGTGGCCGAGTCGATCGTCGGAGATGCACCTGGAACCGTCGCATGGGTGAGCAACGAAACAGCCGAGCGCGCCTCCACCAGCGCGGAGGAGGCAACCAGGCTCGTGCTTTCACAGCTCGTTCGACCGATGAGGCTCCACCAGGCTGTCGAGCTATTGCTCGCAGAGGGCGCAAGCGAGCTCGTGGTGCTCGGCCCGGATCACAGTCTTCGCCACATCTTGCATCGTCATCTGGAGGATCATCCGGCGGTTCGAGTCCATGGCAGCTCATCTCTGGAGGCGCTGCGAGCCGTCGCTAAGGAGCTCACATGACACGAGCGAATCAAGAACACCGAGGTTTCGGGGCCAACGTCGTCGAACGACTTCTTCCACAAAGAAGACCCTTCTTGTTCGTCGACCGGGTCAAACGATTCCTTTTGTGCGAGACGCGCTTCATCGAAGCGTCGCTTCAGATCTCGGTCAACGATCCCGTCTTCGAGGGGCACTTCCCCAACTGGTCGTTGTGGCCCGGTGTCTATGTCGTGGAGGGGCTCGGACAGTCCGCGCAGCTCCTCGCAACCCTAGACGCCATTCGGCGAGCAGGGGCGGAGCGACAAGACGAGGGTCTCGGGTTGCGCGCGCTCGAGGCGCTCGACGCCGTCTATTCGCTACGGCCGGGCGCCGCCCCAACGGAACAAGGCCTGGCGCTGCTCGCAGAGCTCCGCAGATCTCCGGTGGTCGGGCTGGCCACCCGCATCGACATGCGATTCCTTGAGCCCGTGCTGCCCGGCTCCCGGCTCGACTACCGCGTGGAATGGACGCTCGAGCACAGTGGCGTCCTCGGATTCAACGTCGAAGCCTCGGTCGGGGGAAGGCCCGTCGCGCGAGGCGAGCTCGGAGCGAGCATCAACGCCCGCATCCCCGTCGGTTGAGATCATATGACCATGGTCATTGGCCTTGCCAATATGGGCGCTGTGAAGGAGCGTCCGGAAATCGTGGTGATCTCCGAGTTCAAGGCGACTGGGAGGCGCTCCGTTGAACGGGGACTACCTGCTCGACACCCACGTGTGGCTCTGGGCGTTGCTCGATCCCGGCCGGCTGAGAAAGAAAACGCGAGGTCTTCTTGTATCTACTGATGCAAAGCTTTGGCTCTCGCCGATCTCGGTTTGGGAGACGAGCTTGCTCGTCGAACGGGGGCGCCTCGAGCTCGACACCAATCCGCGCCAATGGATTCGTGATGCGATGACAGCAAGCGGTGTCGGTGAAGCATCGCTCAATCACGAGGTCGCACTCCAGTCCCACGAGGTCGAGGTGAAGCACGTCGACCCCGCCGATCGCTTCATCGCGGCGACGGCGAGCGTCTATCAGCTGATCCTCGTCACCTCGGACGAGCGCCTCCTTCGAGGAAGCGGCTACGAGCGGATGCGTGCGTAGTGAGCCGCTGAAAATCAGGTGTGAGTTGGAGAGGATGCGTGTCCCTAGTACGAGGTGATGCCCGCACCGATGGTGAATGAGGGATTCGAAGATCAACTTGGTGTCCGCCCCCTTTTCAGCGATGTGCGCTTCGATGGTGTCCGCGATCGCGTTCCCGGCGGCATTGTTGAGTGGCGCGTTTCCAAAAGTTTTCCACCGCCGCACCGGGACCGCGTGCATGATCAGACGTGCTGCCTGTAGGCCCCCGGAGAGGTGCCGCACCATTGCTTGAAGCGCTTGGCGAAGTGGTATTCGTCACGAAAACCGACGCGCGCTGCCACTGCTGCGAGCGGGAGCGAGGTGGTTCGCAAGAGGTCGGAGGCAGCGCTCATCTTGAGATGCGTCGCGTACTTCATCGGCGGGACGCCGATGCTCTTCTTGAAGAGACGAACGAAGTAGGACTTGTCGAGCCCAAGCTCCTCGATGAGGTCATCGAGATCGTAGGCGACGTCGAGATGCGATCGCATGAACTCGAGTGCCTCGTGGACGGCGGGATGGCTGCCTTTTGCCGTTGGCGCGTCCGTCATGAGCTCGTAGAGAAATCCGGCCATCCTCGCGGATGCGGCGCGTCGCTGACGCGGATCGACGGAGAGCGTTTGACCGCTGATCTGGGCAAAGAGCGCGTGGTGCCGATCGCCGACGCGACGAATCGAACCCTCTCCGATCAGCGCCTGCAGATCCTCGGCCAGCCCCCGGTCGTGCTCTGTGTCGAGCTCCAGGAATGCCACGTATTGAAGAAGATACTCGCCCTCAGGCACGATCATGCGGTGCAGGGTGCCTGGGCAGGTGTAGAACAAGTCGCCGGGCCTCACCGCGAGCGACTCGTCCCGGAGCTCGAACGATCCGCGGCCGGCAACCACGTAGTGAAGCTCGTGCGCATGGTGGGAATGCGCCCCGAAGACCCGCAGGGTCCGCGGTAGCAAAATGCACGAGAGCACCTGCATGAGGTCAACAATGTACATCCCGAGGTCAACCGAGGCCATTGCCTCCGACACCCCTGCTTCTTAGCTTTGTTTGAGCGTAAACAACGTGCCGAAAGGAGCCGGGGCCATGTTGGAAGCATTCCAATCCTCGCCAACCTCTCCTGGGGCCAGGGTGTTGACCCCACAGGAGGCGCGCATCGAGCGAGGGGAGCCGATCGGGCTGGTCGGGGACGGTGCGCAATCCAAGCGCGCACGCATCCAGAGGATGCTCGAAGGATTTCGCGAGCAACCGATCCGGCTCAACGTCGAGCGTGCGCGGCTGCTCACCGAATCGATGAAGACCTCCGAGGGGCAACCGATGGTGCTTCGATGGGCCAAGGCCTTGGCGCACATCCTCGAGCATCACCCGATCCACATCGAGCAAGACGAGATCCTGGTGGGCAGCGCAGGACCACCCGGCCGCTATGCGGTCGTCTACAGCGAGCTCGTCGGGCCCGGACGTTTCTACACGCATCCGTACGAGCTGGTGCCGAGCAAGCCGGGCGACCCCATCGAGATGACCGAGCAGGACGTGGCCACTCTCAAAGAGGAAATTCTTCCCTACTGGGAAGCAAATTCGTATCACAAGGCGATCATGAATGCGCTTCCCGAAGAGACTCGGTGTCTCATGGAGCGCATCTTCGTGGTAACCCCGACAGCATCGGGTCGGTCCATGCTGGCGTGGGCCCACGATTACGAGAAGGTGCTCGAGCGCGGCATCGCATCGATTCGTGACGAAGCAGCCCGACGCCTCGACGCGCTCGATCCCTTCGACGCCAAGGCGCAGGTCGAAAGTCGGCCGTTTTTGGAAGCCGTGGGCTTGGTGGGCGACGCGATGATTGCGTTTGCGCGTCGTTACGGCGAGCTGGCCGCCGCCATGGCCGAATCGGAGCCCGGGGAAGAGAGGCGCCGCGAGCTACGCGAAATCGCAGCTGTGTGCCAGCGGGTTCCGGAGCATCCTGCTCGGACGTTTCACGAAGCCGTGCAGTCGCAGTGGTTCGTGCAGACGGTTTCCCGTCTCGAGCAGGCGGTCGGCGGCGTGGTCGGCAACGGGCGCATCGATCAGTACCTCTATCCTTACTATCGCCAAGACATCGACGAGGGCCGGCTCACCGAGGATGAAGCCTTGGTGCTGTTGGAGTCGATCTGGGTCGGCATGGCACGAAGCGTCGACGTCTACGCCAAGCCCGGGATGCCCTCGCTGACCGACGGGTTCGCGCACTGGGAAGCGACGACGGTGGGCGGCCTCACCCCGGACGGCCGCGATGCCAGCAATGAGCTCTCGTATTTGATCCTGAAGTCCAAGCGCGAGTTTCCGCTGAACTATCCCGATCTGGCAGCACGCATCCATGCCCGTACACCCAACGCGTTTCTGCATGCGGTGTGCGAGACGATCAAAGACGGCTCGGGGTTTCCCAAGCTGTTTTGTGACGACGAGATCATTCCTTTGCTCGTCGCCAAAGGCGGTACCCTCGAGGAGGCAAACGATTACTGCATCACCGGATGCTCGGAGACCAAGATGCTCAACCGCGAGGGCATCGCCACGGGCTGCGCGTGGATCAATCTCGGCGCCATCCTCGAGATGACGTTGCGCAATGGTCGCATGAATTGCTATGGAAACTCGCTCGTAGGCCTGCAGACCGGCGATCCGAGGACCTTCCAGAGCTTCGACGAGATGTGGAATGCGTTCACGCGGCAGCTCGAGAACGTGGTCCGCCATACCTTCATCCAGCAGTACGTCGCCGACACGCTCAAGTCTCGTTACATCGCTTCGCCGATGTTCTCGATGCTTCACGACCTGTGCATGGCCGACTGCAAGGACATTCACTCGGGTCCGATCGAAGGCGCGCTTTATCTCGGGTTTTTCGACGTGATGGGCTTCGGGACGGTAATCGACTCGTTGGCGGCCCTACGAACGCTGGTGTTCGAAGAGGGCAAGCTCAGCATGGATACGCTGCTCGAGGCCCTCGACCACGACTTCGAAGGGTACGAGGCCGTACGGCAAATGTGTCTGAACGCTCCGAAATACGGAAACTACGATCCGGAGGTCGATCGGATCGGGCATGACATCGAAGCGCGCTTCATCGATCTCGCCCGCGCTCACAAGACCGCTTTCGGCGGCGAGCTGGACCTCCGTTACGTGTCGGTCACTTCGCACATTCCGCTCGGCGCCGTGGTCGGGGCGACCCCGGACGGCCGCAAAGCGAGGGAGCCACTCTCCGAGAGCATCAGCCCGTCGCAGGGCAGGGACGTCCGAGGTCCTACGGCCACGCTCGCCTCGATCAGCGCCACCAAGTGCGCCCAGCACAAGGAGCGCGCGGCTAGGCTCTTGAACATGAAGCTTTCGCCCGCATCGATTGCGGGGGAAGCGGGAACCCGGAAGCTCATGGCGTTGGTACGAACGGCTTGCGACATGAGGATGTGGCACATCCAGTTCAACATCGTCAACCGGGACACGCTCTTGGCCGCGCAACGAGACCCCGAGAAGTATCGCAACCTCCTGGTTCGGGTGGCCGGCTACAGCGCCTACTTCGTCGATCTCACGCCCGCGCTCCAAAGTGAGATCATCCGGCGAACCGAGCACGAATTCTAGAGCCCGCGCCCATCACCCTGGAGGCGGTCATGGTCAGAGACAAAGACAGAAAAGGCGTCCCCAAAGGCTTGGTGTTCGACATTCAAAAATTTTCCCTCCACGACGGCCCGGGCATTCGAACCGTCGTCTTCCTGAAGGGATGCCCCTTGTCCTGCCTGTGGTGCTCGAATCCGGAGGGCCAGGGAAAGGCGCCCGAGCTCGTGTACCGGCGTGACCGCTGCATCGGGACTGCGCAGTGCGGTCAGTGCATGGAGATCTGTCTCGAGCAGGCAATCGAGGTGGACCCGAGCGGCGCCGTATTCATCGACCGCGACCGGTGTAACGGCTGCGGCGACTGCAGCCATGTCTGCCCATCGCAGGCTCTCGAGGTATCGGGCCGTTGGGTGAGCGTCCAAGAGGTCCTGGCCATCGTAGAGGAGGATGATGCATTTTACGCCCGGTCGGGCGGTGGTCTCACGCTCAGTGGCGGCGAGCCGTTGGCGCAGGGAGCATTCTCCTTGGCGCTCTTGCGAGCAGCGCGCGCCCGCGGCATCGATACGGCGATCGAGACGACGGGGCTTTGCAACTGGAAGACTCTCCGGGAGGCGGCCTCCCTCGCCGATCGCATCTTTTTCGACATCAAGTGCTTGGCCTCCGAGAGGCACCAGCGTGTCACGGGCGTATCCAACCAACCCATTGTGGACAACTTTCGGAGGCTGCGCGACGCCTTCCCCGACTTGGAGACGGTCGTGCGCACGCCCATCGTCCCGGGCGTGAACGATTCGGAGGATGAGATCCAAGCCATCCGTGGGTTCGTCCAACGAACCGGCCGCGGCTGTCGGTACGAGCTCCTGCCCTACCACGGCTTCGGCGGGCCCAAGTACGCGACTCTCGGAAAGCGCTACACGCTGACCCATCTTCGGCCCCCAAGCGCAGCCCGCATGCAAGCGCTGCAACGCGTGGCGACGCTGCCCCATTGCTAAGAAAGGGCTTCTTCACCAACGAACAGAAAAAGCCTCCCGCGCGTCAGAAGCGCGAGGCGGTGATCTGGACGTCGGCGTACTGCCAGGCGAGCTCGAAGCCACGCTGCACCTCGTCAGCCTGCCGCTTCTTGCCCTGGGCACGGAGGCTCTGAGCGAGCCCGAACAATGACCATCCGTTGTCGGGAAACCGGTCCAAGTCTTCACGGTAGACTTTTTCTGCCGCTTTCGGCCGGCCGGCTTCGAGCAGGACGGCGCCGAGATTGTGCCGCACCGGGTAGAACCAGTCCGGCGGCTCTCCGTAGACCAACGCGTCTTCGATCGCGATCGCCTGGCGAAGCCGAGCCACCGCAGTCTCGATGTCCCTTCGCGCCGCAGCAATTTCGGCTTCGAGCACCAGGGCTGCGATTCGTGCCAGCGAGGAGGTGGGATTGATCCCCCAGATGCGAATCTGCTCCAAGCCCTAGGATTCCAGCGCAAACGGTTCGTCGCGCTCCTTCCGTGGTCAGGGCTCCGCGAGGATGGGGATGTAGCTCGGGTACCAGACCGCGCTTCGGACGGAAGACTCGATCTGATCGTCGGGAATGGCACGCCCCAAGCGTGCCTCGCGTGCACAGCGCACGACCGCACATGCGATCCGAAAGCTCACGTCGCGAAGCTCGCTCTGATTCGGAAAGATGGCTCCTAATGCCAGGCGCTCTTCACTGACACAATCGGCCAAGGTCTGCGCAGCGGCGAGGAACATCTCGTCACTGATTTCGCTGGTCTTCGAGACGATGGCGCCGAGCCCGACCCCGGGGAAGATGAATACGTTGTTGCTTTGACCGATCAGGTAGCGGCGTCCCTCGTAGGTCACGTCCCCAAACGGGCTGCCCGTTGCCACCAGGGCCCGTCCACGGCTCCATTCGAGCGCCTCTTTGGGAGTGCACTCGGAGCTCGCCGTCGGATTCGAGAGTGGAAGAATGATGGGTCGGTCGACGTGCTCGGCCATTTCTTCGACCATCGCTCGCGTGAAAGCACCCGGCCTCCCGGTGGCACCGACGAGCACGGTCGGTTTGAATGCGCGGATCATCTCCACGGGGTTCGAGTGACAACGTTCCGAGACCCCGCAGCGCTCCAAGGTCTCCCTGCTGAGCGCGAATTCGCGTTTGAACGGTTCCTCGATGTGGCGCCCAGCATGAAGCAGGCCCCCGGAATCGAACGCGGCAAGTGCACACTGGATCTCTCGGTCGGTGGCTCCCGCCTGGCGCATGGCCGCCGAGGTCAATCGCGCAATGCCGATGCAGGCTCCTCCCGCTCCGATGAACAGCACCCGCTGGTCGCGGATGCTCTGCCCCGTAATCCGAAGCGCTGTCAAGATTCCGGCGACGGTCACGGCCGCAGTCCCTTGGATGTCATCGTTGAAGCTCGGGAGACGCTGGCGGTAACGCTCCAGAAGGCTGAACGAGTGTGTCTTGGCGAAGTCCTCCCACTGAATGATGGCGTGAGGGAACACATCGCGCACCGCGCGGACGAAACGCTCGACGAAATCAAAGTACGCGGGTCCGGTGAGGCGATGACCCCGATAACCGTTGTAAAGGGGGTCGTCGAGCAGCTCGTCGTTGTTGGTTCCGACGTCGAGGCTCACCGGAAGACACTTGGAGGGATGGATGCCAGCGCCGGCGACGTAAAGGGCTAGCTTGCCCACCGGAATCCCCATGCCGCCCGCGCCGAGATCGCCGAGCCCGAGGATGCGCTCGTTATCCGTGACCACGAGCAGCCGGATATCGTGAAACGGCGCGCTCTCGAGGATCTCGTGCACGCGCTCGATGTTATTCGGGGTGATCCAGATGCCGCGTGCCGAACGAAGGATGTGGCTGAACTTCTGACAGGCCAACCCGACCGTGGGGGTGTACACGATGGGCAGGAGCTCCGGGAGGTTCTCCACGAGAACGCGGTAGAACAGCACCTCGTTGAGGTCCTGCAATCTCGTCAGTCCGATGTATTTCTCCAGATCGGTAGACTTGGCACGGATGTGCTCGAGCTCCAGCTCGACCTGCTGCTCGATTTGAAGCACTTGGTCGGGAAGCAACCCATCGAGACCGAGCTCTCTTCGTTCTTCCTTGGTGTAGGCCAGGCCCTTGTTCGTGGAAGGATTGTTGAGCAGCCAAACCCCACGCTTGCGGGTCACGATGCGATCTTCCCCGCCAAGCTTCTGACCGTAGGCCTTGCTTTTCACGACATGCCCCCTCGAGAGAGCAAGCGTATCATGCGGCGCCACCGCGCTAGAGCTCGAATCAAAGGTGGGCTTGACATTATCGTCCGCACGGCTTGCTGAGCCGCCCGCTCGGGCCGACGACCGGCCGGTACTGGGTGGGGCACTTCGACGGCGCACGCTTCGCCATGGCGGACGACGAGCCTTTGGCAGGTCGCGTATTCGACGGGGGCGCCGATTTTTATGCGGCCACCAGCTACAACGGCCTGTCCACCGACGAACAGATCTGGATCGGCTGGCACGCCTCCTGGGCCTACGCGTTCAGCATCCCCACCGAGCCTTGGCGGGGCACGATGAGCGTCCCCCGATTGCTCGGGCTGGTGGAGGACGGCGAGCGTGTCGTTTTGACCCAGACGCCCTACGGCGTCGAGGCAGGACGAGAAGCCTGTGCGCTGGTTGATCTGTCTGACGAGCCCACGCTGTCGTCGGTACATGAGGCGCTCGCCAGTGCGTCGGGCGACGTGCTCGACATCGAGATCGGGATCCGGATACCGGCGGGCCGGGGCGGCTTGGCGGTGCGCGTTTCCGAGGACGGGGAGCGCACGGAGGTGCTGTACGACGCGGACATCCGCGAGCTGCTCGTCGATCGACGCCACTCCGGAGAGCCGATCGCAACCCAGGGATTCCACTCGAGACGTCAGCCGTCGCGCCAGGCAGTCGCTACCGGGGGATCCCACCAACCGAAATGGCGGACGTCGACCCTGGAAGCTTCGACGAGGACGACTGACCGCCTGTCATGGGCGCGCATACCCGCTTGACTCCACGGCGCGCCCCTGTTGGAATCGTTCGATCCTACGCAGCGGATGTGGATGGCGATGGACACGTACATGCCCATGGTTCGGCTCGGCGAACCGATGCGGGCTGGCGGCATCGCGCAGGTGATCGAGTCCAAGCACCCGAAGTACAAGCCCGGCGACATCATCAACGGGCTTTGCGGCTGGCAGGAGTACCCGGTGTTCGAGCCGAACCGCGCCGACGGGGTGCCGCCGACCAAGTTGCCGGCGCATCTCGACCCAGCGCTGACACTCGCGCTGTCGGTCACGGGGCTTACCGCGTATTTCGGCTTGCTCGACATCGGAAAGCCCAAGCCGGGCGAAACGGTCCTGGTGAGCGGCGCGGCCGGTGCCACCGGCTCGATTGCGGGACAGATTGCCAAGCTCAAAGGGTGCCGAGTCGTCGGCATCGCAGGCGGCCCGGACAAGTGTGCTTGGCTGACGAACACCGCGCGTTTCGACGCTGCCATCGACTACAAGAACGAGAACGTCGAAGCGCGCATCGGTGAGCTGTGTCCCAAAGGCATCGACGTCTACTTCGACAACGTCGGCGGCGAGATCCTCGATGCCGCGCTCTTGCACATCGCGATGCATGCGCGCGTAGTGCTTTGCGGCTCCATCTCGCAATACAACGTCGGGGACCAGTCCGAGCGCTACGGCATCAAGAACTACAACGCACTGACCGTGAACCGCGGCACTGCGCAGGGCTTCATCATCCTCGACCACCTGGATCGGGCGGTCGAGGGTTTGCTGTGCCTCCACAAGTGGGTGCAGGACGGAAAAGTCGTCCAGGAGATCGACGTGCAACATGGCTTCGAGAACATCCCGGCTACCCTCGGCCGACTCTTCACCGGCGCGAACCTCGGCAAGCAGATTCTCAAGGTTTCGGACGCGCCTCTGCCCCTTCGCACGAGCGGCATCGAAAAGGCCGTCCTCGCCGTGCTGAGCGCGTACTACAGCCGCCGAGCCTAGCTCGGTGTCGCTAATTCCCGTGGAACTGGGCAAAGGTTCCGGCCTGCAGCTGCTTTCGCGCTTCGGGGTCCATTGCAGGGATCACGCCCCGGTGCCCCCCGCGATTCCGTCAATGCCGAGGCGGCAGCGCTATGACGACGGGAAGCCCGGCCCAAAGGGTTCCGAGAGCCAAGACTGGGCCGGCGATCTACAAACGTGGCAACAATTGACGATTTATTGGCAAGGGCCTCGGTGTTCTGAAGCGGGCCTTCATCGCAAGCTTGCCGACAGCTCAAACGGGCCCGGCGCCCTTGGAGGTTCTTGATGTCTTTTCTCAACCCCGTCTTTTCCACGGAAAGCGCGACGTACCGCGATGGCAAGCGCTACGCGTGGATCACCTCGTTGGTCGTCCCCGCCTTGCTTGGCTGTGGACCCCTCTTCTACTGGCTCACCGGCTCGATGGCAGCGCTTTGGATTCCGGTCTTGCTGGTTTATACGGCGATCCCGCTCCTCGACGTGATCCTCGGAGAGGATCTCAACAACCCGCCCGAAGAGGTGGTCCCGCTTCTCGAGGCCGATCCTTACTACCGATGGGCGACCTATGCGTTGGTCCCTGTTCTGTGGGCAGCGTTTCTCTCGAACGCTTGGTTCGTCGGCACCCACGAGCTGCCATGGTACGGCGTGCTCGCCATGGCGGTGAACAGTGGCCTTATCTGCGGGTTCGGTATCAACCTCGGGCACGAGCTCGGACACAAGAAGTCCAAGCTCGAGCGAAACCTCGCGACTTCCGTGCTTGCGATGGGCGCCTACGGGCACTTTGCAATCGACCACAACCGCGGCCACCACCGCCACGTCGCCACGCCGGAGGACTGTGCCTCGTCGCGGATGGGAGAGAATCTGTATGCCTTCGCGCTTCGCGAGCTTCCCGGAGCGTTTCGTCGCGCTTGGCGGCTGGAGCGCGGCCGGCTCGAGCGTCACGAACGACCCGTTTGGTCGCTCGAGAACGAGATCGTGAGGGCGGGGCTCATCACCGCGACGGCTTCGATCGTCCTCACCCTATTGCTGGGCGCGGTGATGATCCCGTACTTGCTGCTCGCGTACTTCATCGGTGCCTTTCACCTGACGATGGCCAACTACATCGAACACTACGGGCTCTTGCGCCAGAAGCGCGCAAACGGACTCTACGAGCGCTGCGAGCCGCACCACTCGTGGAACAGTAATCACATTTGCTCGAACTGGGCACTCTACCACCTGCAACGGCACTCCGACCACCACGCGAATCCCGGCCGTCGGTATCAATCCCTTCGGCACTTCGAAGACCTTCCAACTCTACCAAACGGTTACTTCGGCATGTTCCTGGTGGCGCTGGTGCCGACTCTTTGGTTCCGAATCATGGACCCGCTGCTCGTGACGCACGTCGACGGGGATCCACGCCGGATCCACTTCGATCCGAAGCGACGCGGTGTGTTGTGCGCGCGGTATCGGTTGGCGACAGATGGCGAGTCCACTGCAACCCAAGCCGACGCCGTCGCTGCGTGAGCACCGGGTGCCGTCTTCAAGACCGTTGATCGACTCACCCGGCCGCCATATCTTTGCTTCCCTGGCAAGATGGGTAGTCGCAAAGACAGGGCGCACCATATCGCCGAGGCGCAAAGAGCGACTCTCGCGGAGCAGCTAAGACCGAGCATTCATCCGACGTACGCGAGGCTGCTCGCGGTGGAGCTCAAACGCCGAGGTTTCCAAGACGAAGCGGTCTTCGAGAGCACGGGGCTGACGTGGTCGATGCTGCTCGAGGACGACCGTTTTCTCAGTCTGGAGCAGTTTCGCAGGGTCGTGCACCGCGGCATCGACTTGACGCGCGAGGGCTGGCTCGGTCTCGATGTCGGGCGATCCACGCAGGTCTCCTCACATGGTCCGCTCGGCTACGCGATGGTGGCCAGCCCAGATGTGGCCACCGCGCTCGATCTGGTTGCACGGTATTCGGAGCTTCGCCTGCGGATCGCGAAGTTCGCGGTGGATCGGGGTTCTGGTCGGGTACGCCTACGAATCGAGCCTACCCTCCAATGGAACGATCTGCTCGAATACATCTCGTTGCACATCATCGGGGCGTTGGCGCTGCTCCTCGAGACCATCAGCGGCTCGTCACTCCCAGACACGCGGATCTCGTTCGTCCACGCTGCACCTCCCTGGGTCGGCGAGTATGCGCGGCGCCTCGGAAACGTAACCCTGGTGTTCAACGCCACCGAGATTGCGATCGATCTGCCCAAATCGTTTGCTGCACTTCCTTGCATCACCAGGGACACCTCGGCTTTCGAGCAAGCTGTTCGACTCTGCGAGCGCGCCAAGGCCCGGCGGGAGGATGATGACGTCGCTCAGCGAGTCCTCGGAACGTTGCTCGACCGCCAAGGCGAGTATCCGAGCCTCAGCGAGATGGCGAAGGGTCTCCACATGTCGAACCGCACGTTGATTCGAAGGCTGAAGGCTCAGGGAACTTCGTACCAGATACTGCTCGACGACGTGCGCCAAGACCTCGCCCTCTGGTATCTCAGAGAAACCGAGCTGCCCGTCGAGGCCGTCGCGGAGCGCCTCGGATATCGCGACACTTCGAACTTCAGCCGAACGTGCAAGCGCTGGTTTGGGGTCACTGCCCGAGCGATTCGCGCCGGGAGCTCCAAACAAGACCCTCCGTCGAGTCGGCTTGGGTAAGGCGACCCTACGACGCTCGACAGCATCCAAAACGGGATTCGAATGGCGCGCTAGACCGGCGGCTTCTCGGCGACGATTCTCCAGTTCAGGTCTGCGATCTTGGACTTCTCGGCGTCGGTCCACGCGTGGCCTCCGCTTTGAAGTAGCTCCAGCGACTCCTCGACCCAAGACGGCAGGACCCGAATGGCCTCGAGCGCGCGGACGACCTTGCGACCGCGCAGAATCAGGTCTCGTTTTTGCTCGCAAATGGGCCATGCCGGTCTTTTCGAGGGGGCTGAGACGACGACGCGAAAGCCTGCTCTTTCGAGGGCTGCGCAAACATCCGCTGGATACATGGACTGAGTGGCGGCGAGCGTTGGGAGATATGCCTTGTGTAGGCTCACGTGCTCTTCGTTGTTCCAGTCGAAATGGGGCGTCAGTAGGTACTCGGAACACGCGTATCGCGCTCCAGGCTTCAACACGCGGAACATTTCTCCGGCATGGGCATCGAGCTCCTCTTTCTTGAAGAACGGCCAGACCGCTTGAAAGGAAAAGCATCCGTCAAAGGCGCCCGACTCATACTCGAGCGGCTCGTGATGATCGCCCACCTTGAAGTGAAGCCGATCGCTCATCCCGCATTGCGCCGCCCAGTCGATCGCGTTCTCGATCTGATTGGGGTCGATGTTGTATCCGGACACCTGACCGCCCGTCAGTGTGGCGAGGTGATGTGAGATCCTGCCCCTCCCACATCCCATGTCCAGCAGATGCGATCGACTCGGGTCTTTCAGCTCGAGCTCCTTCAACACTGCCTGCTCGCACAAGAGTTGGTTCCCGTACAGTCCTTGGGATTCGTCAAGCTGCGGCGGGATATAGAGCTTCTCGAGGTCAAAAACGGAGAGCAAGTTGTTGAGGACCTTGTAGTAGTCTGCGACTGCTTTCGTTTCATCCTCGGTTTTGGTCTGCTCGCCCCCTTGCATTCTCTGAAAGAACTTGAAGGCATCGATGCAGGCTTGCTTGTCCTCGTCCGACAGCTCCGCCAATCGTTTGAGCCCGACGAGCGCGGTCTTGATTCGATACCAGTTCATTCAGTGGAACTCTCGTTGCACGCACCCGAGCATCAGGCTCATCGATCGCAGCGTATCACAGATGATGAGCCCGCGCGGCCTCATTAAGTCTGATACGGCGCGCGGACACGAACCCAAACGAAGAAAGCCGATCCCGTGAGGCCGGCCTCTCGAGCGGGAAGCGGGATTCGCTTGCGAGTGTACGAGTGAAGCGTGCTGCATAAGTACGGGAGCAGTACGGAGGCGAAGGCGAGTACACCCACAACGACAGACCCACGACATCGAGTTCCGTGATAGTCAGTGGGAGCCAACGGCGTCGCCACCGCTCTTCATCGGCGTCCCATGGTACTTCTTCGGCGATGCGGGCTTGATGCCTTGGGTCGCCAGCGCCGTGGGCGTGGGGGCATTCGGCAACGTCCTACTAACGAGGCCATCGGAGTCTTGAACGCGTGCAAGCAAGTCGGATGGACGAACGCCATGACCCTCGAAAGCATCTACTTGGCTGACGAAGACCGCGCGTTTCGACGCTGCCATCGACTACAAGAATGAGAACCCGGCGAGCCTGGCTCGTTTCGACTAATTCTCGTAGAACGGGGCAAAGGTTCCGGCCTGCAGCTGCTCTCGCGCTTCGGGGTCCATTGCAGGGATCGCGCCCCTTTGCTCAACGAAGCTCACATAGGCACGCATCGCTTTCTTGGCGCCCGTGCTCCCGAGCATGGCCAGAAAGCCGGCTTGTTCGTGCAGGATCCCCTCTTCCAGCGGTAGGGAGCCGCCCTCCAAGGTCGCGCGCTTGATGACCGACACGGCCGGCTTGTAGCGGGTAGCCAGCACCTCGGCGACGGCCATGACCTTCTCGATGAGCTGATCGTGAGGGAATACATCGGTCACCAGCCCCAGGTTCTTCGCTTCTTCAGCCCCTACGATGCGCCCGCTGAGCATGAGCTCGAGCGCTTTTGCCCTTCCGATCAAGCGTGCGAGCCGCTGCGTCCCACCGGCGCCGGGCGGAAACCCGAGGAGCACTTCCGGCTGCGCTAGCTCGCCGTCGTCGGCGATGTAACGGAAATCACAAGCCAGGCAAAGCTCTAGTCCGCTTCCCGCCGTGGAGCCATTGATGGCGGCCACGTAGATCGTGCCGCTGCGCCCTATTTGCACCAAGACGTCATGCATGCGTTGCAGCTTCAGGAGCCCCGCGAGCGGAGACCGTTGAAGGAAGCGACGCACCGCCGGAAGCGTGCTCAGCCCTCGGGTCAGCCGCGATGCTCGGACCGCCTGTCTTTCGGCGATCGACGGAGCCTGGTTGGCCGCGCGGAGCAACTCGGAAACGTCATAGTGAGCGAGGAAGATGTTCGGCTCGGCCCCGGTCAAGACAACCACGCCAATGTCATCGTCCGATTCGGCCGTGGCCACGAGCTCAGCCAGCTCCGACACCATTTGGTCGTTCATCAGGGCGTATGGAGGATTGTGCAGACGCGCCAACAGGACACGTCCTTTCCGTGTGATGTGAATCGTTTTACCCATGACTTTTCCTCGTTGAAGAGAATTCGGTCGAAGCCGGGGCCCCCTACGTGACCGCGCTTCCAGGCTTCGACTCCATACCGTTGATCTGATTCGGAGCAATCAGTTCAACCTGAGGGGCGGGTGTATTTGTATCGAAGTCGCGCCACGTTCCAAGGAGTCGCGGCTTCGCGCAAGGAGGGGCTTCCGCTCCAGGACCCGGGGCCGCGGCGAGCAAGTCAAGGTCTTCCCGCCTCCCGGCATTCCGGGCGCTCCGCTCTTCCAAGTCGGTCGCGAGGTCGATGATCCGATTTCGTTCCCAGCGGGATACGACCCAAGCGCGGAGCGTTCCGTCGAATGGCGCACCCAGTACAATCGCCGCTACTTGCTTCAGCAGTGGACGGGCGACGACGCACCGGGCGCGGAGCCTACCCCGGCACGGACCGGCGGTGGATACTTCCCCAATATTCACAACAACTACGTCCGCGCGGTCCTTCACCGGACGTTCGGTAAGGTAGCTGTCGTGCGCGGCAAGCTTCCGATCGCGCCGAAGACCCCAAATCACCGCCCAACGATGGAATCAGGGGAAGTTCGGTACGCGTCCTTCTGCACGAACGAGTCGGTCAAGACGACTCGAGTGATGGACTGCGTGTTCGACGAAGAGGTGCCGACAGCACAAGACGGATTCTACACCATCGTGGCGAGCCGCATCGAGGATCCGCCGAACAACGCAAAACGCGCGTGCGGCGCGGCTTGGATCGAATGGTCCCCCAACGGCGATGGGTTCGAAGATCCGGACTTCGGCTGGTTCCAGATCCGAAACATGATTCCCGATGTGGACTTCAATAACGCGGTCCAGAACACCCAGGTGCCTGGCGACGAGCTCGACGCCATGGGCGATTATCTCCCGAACGTCGAGTACTACGACACGGCCGAGGACAACGAAGCCCTCAAGTGCAACGGCGGCGCGCGCTAACACACGCGCATCGCATTCCTGCAGCTTGGGTCCCTCCTTGACCCAGGGACCGCTAGCGGTACGCCCCCGCCGAACCTCTTCGGGTGTTTGGCGGGGGCTTTCTCTTACAAGCCCCGACGAAGACAGCCAACCCCGTGAGGCCGGCTCGTAGAGCGGGAAATGGGATTCGAACCCACGACTTCACAAGTGAAGGCCATGTATCCATTGGTGCCGATCCCGCCAACCCAGAACCTCGGCATCGCCCTGTTCAGCTACGATGGCGGGCTCTACTGGGGCTTCAACGCCGATTGGGAAAGTTTCCCCCACGTGCACGAGTTCGTCGAA